>Ga0184639_10000344_pt1 | contig 17377 bp, 17 predicted proteins | sample PLM31_170_b2_FD_133155 | JGI IMG/M metagenome (GOLD analysis project Ga0184639, IMG submission 133155) | Groundwater sediment microbial communities from an aquifer in East River, Colorado, USA - PLM3-1_170_b2 | ecosystem: Environmental > Terrestrial > Soil > Riparian zone | place: USA: East...
AGCGATGATGGCGTTGAGCGGGTTGCCGACCTCGTGCACGACCTCGGCGGCGAGCGCGCCGATGCTGGCAAGTTTCTGCGAGGCGAACAGAGCCTCCTGCGACTCCTGCAACTGGCGCGTGCGCTCCTCGACGCGCCGCTCGAGCTCGGCGGAGAACGCGCGCAGCTCGGCGTTGAGGCGCATGTTTTCGCGCAAGGCGACCACCTGCCGCCCGAGGACGGCCAACGTGAGCAGCCCTGCGCCGACGAACAATCCCTGCACGCCGCCTCCGGCGGGCAAGCTGGCTGCCGCCGCGTAAATCACCAACCCATATCCCAGTCCAATCGCCACGAAAGTCAGGACCGCGCGTCCGCCAGTTCCGCGCCGCGCAGGGTGTTCTTGAGCAGCATGGCGATCGTCATCGGCCCGACGCCGCCGGGGACGGGCGTAATGGCCCCGGCCACTTCCTGCACTTCCTCGAACGCCACGTCGCCCACGAGGCGATAACCGGATTTCTTCGACTTGTCTTCGATGCGGTTGATGCCCACGTCAATGACGTACGCGCCCGGCTTCACCCAGTCGCGCTTGACCATCTCGGCGCGGCCTACCGCGGCGATGAGGATGTCCGCCGAGCGGCAGATGGCGGCGAGGTCTTTCGAGCGGCTGTGGCAGATGGTCAGCGTGCAGTCGCGGTGCAGGAGCAGCATCGCGGCGGGCAGGCCCACGATGTTCGAGCGGCCCAGCACCACCGCGTTCGCGCCCTTGAACTGCGCGCCCGTCTCTTCGAGGAGCACGATGCAGCCCATCGGGGTGCACGGCACGAAGAGCGGCTCACGGCCCTTCATGGACAGCCGCCCGATGTTGATTGGGTGAAAGCCGTCCACGTCCTTTTCGAGGCTGATGGCCTGAAGGACGCGCTCTTCGTTCAGCCCATCAGGGAGAGGCAGTTGGACGAGGATGCCGTGCACTTTGGGGTCGGCGTTGAGCTGGACGACCAAGTCCTCGACCTCCTTCTGGGTGGCCGTCTTCGGCAGCTCGTAGCCGAAGGACTCGATGCCGGCTTCGGCGCAGGCTTTGCGCTTGTTGCGCACGTAGACCTGCGAGGCCGGGTTTTCGCCGACCAGCACGGCGGCCAGGCCGGGGCGCTGTTTCCCGGCGGCCACGCGCGCCTCCACCGCCGCAGCGACCTGCGCGCGGACCCTGGCAGCAATGGCAGTGCCATCAATGAGTTGAGCAGTCATGGGAAGCCTCCATCGTGCCCCACCGGATGGGTGTGAAAAGGCAGGACACGATGGGATTATCAACTAAATGCAGCCGCCGCGAAAGTGACGAAAATCACGTGCGGGCGCATGTCTCAGTTCCGCCAGCCGTTACACACGGCTGGCAGGGGCGACAGTTGCACTGTCGCTCGAACATCGAGTGCGCTCAGGGCCGCCACGCGGGATGGTAGTCGGCGGCGGGGTCGTCGGTCAGGCGCGTTTGCAGGCTGCCGCTCGCGGTCATGAGGTAGACGTCGTGGTTGGCCGCGTCGCGCCACGACTCAAAGGTGAGCCACTGGCCGTCCGGCGACCATTTCGGGTCGTCGTTGGGGCCTTTGGCCGTCAACTGCTGCGCGCCGAAGCCCACCTTGTCCCACTGCACCACCCAGATTTGGGAATTGGCCACGTAGGCCACGTAGTTGCCGTTCGGCTGCCAGGCCGGGGCGACGGCATCCTGGTCGCGCGTCACCTGATCGGGGCTGGAACCGTTGAACGTGCCGTCCTTGAACATCCAGTAAATCGTGGGGCGGCCCGCGCGCGAGGTGTTCTCGAACACCAGCCGGTCGCCGCCCGACGACCAGCTTGGCTGGCTGTCGTCGGACTGGGCCTTGCTGATCTGCGACCCGCTGCCGCAACTGCCGGCTGCGTAAATGCGCGGCTGGCCGTTCTCCAGAAATGTGAATGCGATGCCGCTCGCCGACCACGACGCATCGTACACGCCGCCGATCTTCGAGACGCACGGCTGGACGTTCGTGCCGTCGGCGTTCATGCTGTAGAGGGCCGCGCCCGAATATTCCGCCGCCTTGCGCCGGCACGGCGAGATAAAGAGCAGCTGCTGCCCCCCGTCCGGCGACCACTCGGGCTGGCAAGCGCCTTCCGGCTGGTTGGTCAACCGCGTCTGGTTCGTCCCATCCACGTTCATGACGAAGATTTGCGGGAGGCCGCCGTTGCGCTCGCTGACGAACGCGATCTGCCCACCGCCCCCGCGCGGCGTCATCGCCGGGGTGAACGTGGGCGTGATGGTGGGGATCTCTGTCGGCGGGGCCGGCGTGTCGGTCGGCGGGGCCGGAGTATCGGTCAGGGGCGCGGGCGTGTCCGTGGACACTACGACGACGGCGGCGGAGGTATTCGTCGCCTCCGGGACCGCAACGGTTGGGGCCGAGGTCGCGGTCGGGGCCGCGCCAAGCGATTTGAAGCCGTCGGTCGCGAACCACGCGCCCGCGCCGCCGAGGGCGACCACGACGACGACGATCACAGGGATCACCCACGCCGGTCGCTGCCGCGCGACCGGAACCGTCGGCGCCACCGGAGGCGTCACGTCGGCGCGCGGCACGGTCTCGCCCGCGTGCGCCACGGTTTCGGGCTGGGTCGGCGGCGTCACGGGCGCCACGCGCGTGGCCTGCGCGAGCGCCGCCGCAAAATCGAACGCGCTGGCGAAACGGTCTTCGGGCTTGAGCTCGAGCGCGCGCTCAATCGCCTCCGCGACCGAGGGCGACACGCTCGGATTCAATTGCCGGAGAGGGACGAGCTTCTTCTGCCCCATCGCCTGCTCGAGGCTGTCGGCGGGGAGCTGGTTGGTGAGCAGAGCGTAGAGCGTCGCGCCGAGCGCGTAGATGTCGGTGCGCGGTTCGGTGCGGCCCATGCCGTATTGCTCCGGCGGCGCGAAGCCGGGGGTGAGCGCCTTCGCCCCGACCGTGGTCGTAGACTTCGGGTCGTGGAGTTTCGCCAGTCCGAAATCCACCAGCACCGCTCTCCCCTCGGGCGTGATCTTGATGTTGCCCGGCTTGATGTCGCGGTGGATGATGGGCTGCGGGCGCGTATGCATGTAGTGCAGCGCGTCGAGGAGTTCGCGCGCCCAGCGGACGACTTGATCCTCCGGCAGCGGCCCGCCATTTTTCTCCAGAATGGCTTTGGCGTCCTCGCCCGCGATGAAATCCATGGCGAGGTATTGGCCCTCATTCGGGATCACAAAGTGGTCGGTGACGCGCGGCAGATTAGGATGGCGCAGGGTGGCGAGCAGCGAGGCCTCGCGCTTGAACTGCCGCTCGGCCTCGGGCGAGACGAAGAGGTTCTCTTTGATGGCGACTTCGACGCCGAGATTATCGTCGTACCCCTTGTAGACGGCGCCCATGCCGCCGCGCCCCAGTTCGGCGGTGATGCGGTAACGATCACGGAGGAGAGAGTCGATTTGCAGAGGCATGTCAGCTCCCCACGAGTGCTAGTCACTGCTCCCCCATAGCGCGGACGCCATTGGGAACAGTGGTCGGTTTAGATGTCAAGATTCTTGACGCTCTTCGCATGCGTCAGGATGAAGCGGCGGCGCGGGTCCACGGCCTCGCCCATGAGCATGTCGAAAGTCCGGTCGGCCTCGGCGGCGTCCTCGATGGACACTTGCAGCAGTGTGCGGTTGGCCGGGTCCATCGTCGTCTCCCACAACTGTACCGGGTTCATCTCGCCCAGACCCTTGTACCGTTGCAGACTCGCCTTCTCGCTGTTGCCAAGTTCTTTCAGCACGCGGTCCTTGTCCGCGTCGTTGTAGACGTAGCGCACCTGCTTCTTGTGCTCGATGCGGTACAACGGCGGCTGGGCGATGTACAGATGGCCTTCTTCGATGAGCGCCTGCATGTATCGGAAGAAGAACGTCAGCAGCAGCGTGCGGATGTGGCTGCCGTCCACATCCGCGTCCGTCATCAGGATCACGCGCCCGTAGCGCAGGCCCTCGAGCGAGAAGTTGTCGCCCACGCCCGTGCCGAGCGCAGAGATGAGCGCCTTGACTTCGTTGTTGCCCAGGATTTTGTCCAGGCGCGCGCGCTCGGTGTTCAGGATTTTGCCGCGCAAGGGTAGTATAGCCTGAAAATGCCGGTCGCGCCCCTGCTTGGCCGAGCCGCCCGCGCTGTCGCCCTCGACGATGTACAGCTCGCACTTGGCCGGGTCGCGCTCGGAGCAGTCGGCGAGCTTGCCGGGGAGCGTGAGGCTCTCCAGCGCGGATTTACGGATGACGAGGTCGCGCGCCTTCTTCGCGGCGTCGCGCGCGCGGGCGGAGGTCAGACACTTCTCGACGATGGCCTTGGCTTCGCGGGGGTTCTCCTCGAGGAACGCCCCGAAGGCCTCGCCCAACACTTGCTGGACGTAAGTCTGCACTTCGGGGTTCATCAACTTGACCTTGGTCTGCGACTCGAACTGCGGCTCGCGGTGCTTGACGCTGACGATGCCGGTCAGCCCCTCGCGCGTGTCGTCGCCGGAGAAGTTGGGGTCGTCGCTCTTGAGCAGGCCGGCCTTGCGCGCGTAGTCGTTGATCACCCGCGTCAGCGCCGCGCGCAGGCCGGTCAGGTGCGTGCCGCCGTCAATCGTGTTGATGGTGTTGGCGAAGGAGTACACGGACTCGTTGTAGGAGTCCGTGTACTGCACCGCGACCTCGATGCCCACGCCCTCCACTTCCTTTTCGACGTGAACGACCGGATGCAGAATCTCGCGGTTGCGGTTGAGATATTTGACGAAGGAGGTGATGCCGCCCTCGAAATGGAAATTCATCTCGCGCCCGTCGTGCTCGTCGAGGAAATTGATCGTGACCCCGCGGGTGACGAACGACATCTCGCGGAAACGGGCGACGAGGGTCTCGAAGCGATAGTCGAGGCCCTCTTCCTTGAAGATTTGCCGGTCGAACTTGAAGGTGGTCTTCGTCCCGTGCTCGTCGCCGCCGGCCTTGCCGGCGGCTTTGACGGCTCCCTGCGGGACGCCGCGCTCGTAGCGCTGGGTGTAGCGCTTGCCGTCGCGCTTGACTTCGACCTCGCACCACTCGGAGAGCGCGTTCACCGCGGAGACGCCCACGCCGTGCAGGCCGCCGGAGACCTTGTACCCGCCGCCCCCGAACTTGCCGCCCGCGTGCAGGATCGTCATGACCACGTCGAGCGTGTCCATGGGCTTCCCTTTCGCGTCTTTCTGCGTAGGGTGCGGGCCGACGGGAATGCCACGCCCGTTGTCTTCCACGGTCACACTGCTGTCCGGGTGAATGACGACCGTGATGCGGTCGCATGCGCCCGCGAGCGCCTCGTCAATCGAGTTGTCCACGACTTCGTATACGAGGTGGTGGAGCGCCTTGATGTCAGTGCCGCCCACATACATGCCGGGGCGGCGGCGCACGGCCTCCAGTCCTTCGAGAACCTGGATCGCACCGGTTCCATATTCGGCAACTGCGTTTTCTTTACCAGCCATTCAGAAACTCCGCGGGCGTATCGCGTATCGCCCATGGCGGATCGCCGAGTCTCTCCAGCCATCCGCGATGTGCCACCAGCGACCTGCGATACGCGCTAGCTCTATACTCTTGTGCTTCGATTTGCCCCATCTCGCCTGGCTTGCGTCCGCGCTGGAACCCTTTGGCGCATTTCGAGCCACCAGCGATAGCGATCTTTGTAAAACACAAAGGTTCCCGCCACCAGCGCGGTGGCCACGACCGCGTGTCCCAGCACCCCGATCAACAGCAGCCACGAGTCATCGGCGGGCAAGCCCCACACCCAGTCGAGGCCGACGTAGATGAAAATCACCGCCGTGTACAGGGTGAGCGTCTGGGACAAGCTCACGTGCGCCAGCCGGACGCTGTCCCACAGGGCGCCGAACAAGCCGCGCCGCTGCAAGATGATGCCGTGCAGGGTGAACCCGAGGTAGACCAGCAGCCACAGCGCCACCGTCGAAACGGCGAAGCCCGCCAGCAACGGATGAATGAGCGCCAGCAGGACGGCCAACAGCATCAATGGCAAGCTGAGCAGCGCGATCACCATACAGGCCACCGTCGTCAGCGCGGTCAGGCGCGCCCAGTCGCCCCACACCTGTTGGAGCAACAGGCGCCAGCTGAGCCGCGCATCCCGCACCTGCTGGGCAATGCCTCCGAAGTAGAGCGCGCCCAGAAACAGGCCGAGGAGTGAAAAGCTGACGAAGAACAGGACAACCTCAGGGGCACTGTCCGCAAACCAGGTGGCCGGAGGCCGGCCCGGAGCCAGCAGCACTCCCCGTCCGCCAATCAGACTGGGCAAGCCCAGCGGGGCTGTGCTCAACCGGGAGAACAAATTGAAGCGTTCGCCGTAGGTCGTAAAGACGACCTTCAGTTGCTGGCGTAGCGCCGCCAGGCTTTGGGCCGTCGCGTCATCGACTCCTGCGGGTGTGGCCAGCAGGCTGAGCAGCAGTGCGAGCGACTGATCCAGCACCGCCTTCACCGAGAGGTGCGGCCCCAGCCACAGGAACAGGTCCAGCGCCAGTGGCAGCAGAATCAGCTCGAGGCGGGCACTCACCGTCTCAAACCCGGAGGCTATCGAAGCGATGATGCCCAGCGGCGGCGCGGGCATTTTGCGCGTTTGGGCAGTCACGAATTTGGATTTTACCATTAACCTGAGTTTTAGACATTCCATTAGCGACACGCGTCATCCGCAAATCGTCAAAAAGGCGCCGCAACGCCTGTGCGTCGGCCAAGCGCCGGTTGACCGATTCCGTTCCCTGTGATTACAATCCGGCCCACGGTCAGGGAACGGGGACGCGCGGTGGATGACGCCGCGGGTGCGGAGGTCATATACCCCCCGCCGCGCGGCGCTGACGACAGCACATGGAACAATTCGTGATCGAAGGCGGCCACCCCCTCCACGGAACCGTGACGCCCGCCGGAAACAAAAACGCCGCCCTGCCTCTTCTGGCGGCCTGCCTGCTCACGGACGAGCCGGTGACCCTCCGTAACCTCCCACGCATCCGCGATGTGGACACGATGCGCGAATTGATCTGTGACGTGGGCGCGACGGTGGAGGAACTCGACCCGCACGCCTGGCGCATCCACACCCCGCGCCTCACCAAATCCTCGCTGGCCCATGAACTGTGCCGCCGCATCCGCGCCTCGATGCTGCTGGCCGGGCCGATGCTCGCCCGCCACGGCGAATTGGAGCTGCCGCTGCCGGGCGGCGACGTGATTGGCCGCCGCAGGCTGGATACGCACCTGCTGGCGCTCGAAGCGCTGGGCGTGAAAATCCTCTACGACAACGCCCAGTTCCGCATGCAGGCGGACAGGCTGCAGGGCGCGAACATGCTCCTGGACGAAAGCTCGGTGACCGCGACCGAGAACGCCATCATGGCGGCGGCGCTGGCGCGGGGCACGACCGTCATCCGCAACGCCGCCTCCGAGCCGCACGTTCAGGAAGTATGTCAGTTTATTAACTGCCTCGGTGGACGGATTGAGGGCATCGGCTCAAACACGCTGATCATCCACGGCGTCGAGCGGCTGCACGGCGGGGAGTACCTCATTGGCGCCGACTATCTCGAGGTGGTCAGCTTTATCGGCGCAGCAGCAGTGACAGACGGGGAAGTCCGCATCCGCAACGCGGGCACGCAGTACCTGGACATGATCCGGCTGGTCTTCCGGCGGCTGGGCGTCCGCTGGGAGACGGAGGGAGACGACATCCTCGTCCCGCGCGGCCAGTCGCTCACCATCGTCCCTGACCTCGGCGGAGCCATCCCGGACATCAAGACGAACGTGTGGCCCGCCTTCCCCACCGACCTCACGAGCATCGCGATCACGGTGGCGACGCAGGCCGCCGGGACGGTGCTGTTTCACGACTGGATGCACTCGGGCCGGATGTACTTCACCGACAAGCTGGTGAGCATGGGGGCGCGCATCATCTTGTGCGACCCGCACCGCTGCCTGGTGCAGGGGCCGAACTATCTGGAAGGGGAACAGCTCGAGTCGCCCGACATCCGCGCGGGCATGGCGCTGCTCATCGCCGCGCTGTGCGCGCGGGGCACGTCCACCATCCGCAATATCGGGCAGATCGAACGAGGCTACGAGAAGATTGACGAAAAGCTGGAGGCGCTGGGGGCGCGGATCGAGCGCGTATCAGCCTGATCGCGGAGGCCGATAAAACCAACCGTCCCCGCGCGCATGCGGGGGCGGTATGGGTGCAGCAAGCCCATTCACTTCTTCAGCGACGGAAAGCGCGGCGGTTCGCTGGCAGCCTTGCCCGCACCTGCGCCGGCTTCCTTTTCACCTGGCTTCACCCCGGACTTCTCTTCTTCTGGGATGATGCGTTTTAGAATCGTGTTGAGGAGGCTGAAGGCGAGATTCTGCTGGAAGCCGACCGCGAAGGCGAGCACCCAGGTGGTATACGGCGAAGGTGTGATCGGTTCGCCGCCGGAGACAGCCAGGACGCCGACCTGCATCAGAATATAAGCCAGCCCGCCAAGCAACAGGCCCATCAACGGATTGCTGTAATACCACAGCGCGAACTGAGGGTCATAGTCCCGGTCGCGCGCCACGTGCGTCCACAACCCATACAGCGCGCCCGTGATCCCGCCCATCCCTCCCAACAGGATCGTCCACACCAGATTCTCGGTCGGCGTGCCTTTGGCGGTAATCACCTCTCCCAGCCGTCCCCCTACGCCCAGCAAACCGGCGACGAGAACAACCAAAAAAGCCAGCAGGTAGAGCAAGATGACTTCAGATTGCCCTAGCAGTCTGCTTCGTTTTAGAGTGGCCAAACGGAATTTGACCTCGGCCACCTGCCGCTCCGCTTCTTCAAAGTTATCGCGGTCAGTCATCAAGAGGTTGCGCGCGGCCGCCAAGCGGTCGAGCAAGTCACCGCCTCCTTTGTAACTCAAGTGGGGCGCGTTGGCGACCTGCGCTTCGACGGCATCGATCTCCGTCCACAACGTTACCAGCCGTCCATCCGGCACAAGCATGTTGACCAGCTCAGCTTTTCCCTGGAGTGCCTTATCAGCCTTGTAAGTGTCGAGGCTGATCCCCACGTTGTCCGAAACCTGCACCTGCGCCCCGGCAAACGCCCTCATGCCAGGGAGTGCCTGACCACCTCCCACCGTGGTCGCGGGAATCGTCATCCCCGGCGCGACCGTGGGAACGCCGGGCATGGGCCGGGCGCCCGGCGGGAGGCCACCCGAGGCCTCCGCTTCGCCGCCCATACGATCGGCGTGCGAACTGGGTTCGAGCGCCGCCGCTTCCTCGGCCGAAGGCGTGGCGGCACCCGTCAGCGCGCCGGCCTCATCGTGGCCGGGCAGATCGGCGTCGGCGCGCAGGCCGGAGTCGAGAACCTCAGGTTCGGCAGGAGCGGCCTCGCCGTCGTGTCCCGGAATCTCCGCGTCGGCCCGCAGACCGGAACTCATCGCCTCCGCAGAGTCGGGAGCGGAGGCGAGTGCGACTGAGGGCGCGGCGAAAGACACGCTTTCGGTCCCGGGCGTCGCACCCGCCGGTCCGGCGGTCACCGGCCCGGAGTACATCATCGCCACATCTTCCGGCGAGAGGTCGCGCGGCGCGGTTTCGGCCCCGGAGGGAAAAGCCTCTGTGGGCGGCGGGGTCTGACCGGGGGCAAACGGGTTGCCCTGCGGCGGGAGCATGATGGACGCGCCTTTCCCTTTGACTGAGCCTTCGTCGTCAAGCATGGTTGATTTCCTCCGCCAGCCGCCGGAAGGCTGCCGCCGCTTCGCTCTCGGGGCGATAGGTCAGCACCGATTTGCGCGCGACCGGAGCCTGGGCGACAGCCTCATCGTCGCCGATCACGGCTTCAAAGACTTTGTTGTCGAACACGGCGCGCAGTTCCGCCACCACTTCCTGCGCGTGAACTGAGTCTTTCTTGTACATCGTCGCCAGCACGCCCAGCAAATTCAGTTTCGGATTCAGGCGCTCGTGCACGAGCCACACGGACTCTAGCAGACTCCGCACCCCGCGCATCGCGAGATACTGGCACTGCACGGGAATGAGCAGTTCCCGCGCGGCGGCGAGGCCGTTGACCGTGAGCAAACCGATGTTGGACGGCGTGTCAATGAGGATGAAATCCACCGGCACGCGGCTGTGCTCCAGCGCGTTCTGCAACCGGTGCGCGCGGTCGGGCCGGTCGGAGAGTTGATATTCGACGGAGGCGAGATCAACCGAGGCGGGGATGAGTGCCAGCCGGTCACTCACGGGCCGGAGCACACTGGCGAGGCTGGCGTTGTCGCGCACGAGGAGGGTGTATGCTGTGCGGGTGAGCGTATACGGGTCGAAACCCAACCCGGCCGTGAGCGCGCCCTGCGGATCGAGGTCAACCAGAATCACCTTGCCCCCCAGCTCGGCCAGCGCCGCGCCGAGGTTGGCGACCGTAGTAGTCTTGCCGACCCCGCCTTTTTGGTTGGCGACCACAATCACCCGCGTCATACCTGCGAGTATAGATGAGAGACTTGTGATTGGCAAATCCGTTGACGAACCCGCCTCCCCTGCGCTATAATCCCCCCGCCGTAAAAACCACGGTTCGACCGGTTCTGATTCGTCACCCTGAGCGCAGCGAAGGGTCTCGCCGCCGAGATGCCTCGCTGCGCTCACCATGACCGCAAGAGCCGAGAATTCTTGTGAAGACTTGACTCGTAGAGGATGAGATGCCCAAACGCACGTATCAACCCAAGATTCGCCGGCGCCAGCGAGTGCACGGCTTTCGCTCACGCATGGCCACCGCCGCCGGCCGCAAGGTGCTCAAGGCTCGCCGCGCGCGAGGCCGCCTACGCCTCGCGACGCAGCCCAAGCACGTCAAGAAAGTGAATTGGAACGCGGCTAAATCCCCGGCGAGAGCCGGCCGCGGCCGCACCAAGAGGAAGTAGTTGCCTGTCCATCGCGTGGAGGCGGCCTTTGCCGGGCCAGTGACGCGGCGCAGATGGGTCAGGGGAGGCCCAGCACGCCGACAGGCGGTTGACGCCTGGGATGCTCCGACTAACCAGCGCAGCGGACTTTGAGCGGGTGCAGCGCGAGGGACGCTCTCACGCCCACCCGCTTGTTGTTCTGATTGCATGCCGGAGATCGGCGGGGCTGCGCGAGCAGGACGTGCCCGCCTTTGGCCCGCCCACGCGCTGCGGCTTTGCCGCCGGTAAAAGTGTGGGGACGGCGGTGGCCCGCAACCGCGCCAAACGCTTGTTGCGGGAGGCCGTTCGAAAGCGCGCGCCGCAGCTAGCCCCCGGCTGGGATTTGATCTTCATCGCCCGCGCGCCCCTGGCCAAAGTCAAACTCGGCCAGGCGCAGGAGGCGGTGGACAACCTGCTGCGGCGGGCAAACGTAGTATCAATGGATGAAACGGGTCGAACGGATAGATTATGTTGAACGACCTCCGCTCAATCCGTTGACCCAAACAAATGCTTGAGCACGAACACCATCACGACCATGCCCCGAGTCGTTTGGACTGGAAGCCAGACTTCCGGCCCACGCGCCTGCCGCAGACGCTGCTGCTCGGGCTGATCCGGCTTTACAAAGTGACGCTGTCGCCGCACCTGCCGCCGTCCTGCCGTTTTTATCCCACCTGTTCCGATTACGGATTTGAAGCCATCCGCAAGTACGGCCCGCTCAAAGGCGGCGGGCTGACTATCCGGCGGCTGCTGCGCTGCCAGCCGTTTCATCCGGGCGGCTATGATCCGGTGCCTTAGGAGAGGAATTTGTTTCCCTTGTCTCGTGCCCGCCTGGGCCTGCTCTTAATCCTCGTCGCCGCAGCGCTCTTCCTGACCGCCTGCGTGGATACCACCCCTTCCTGGCCCGGCCTGGCCGCGAATGCCCAACTGGCCTACGTGGCTTTCCAGCAGCAGGTGCATGCCGTTGATCTTTCCAACGGCAAACGGGTCTGGGACTTCCCCGCCAAAGCGGATGGCAACATGGGCGCTTTCTATGCCGTTCCCGCCGTCGGAGAAACTATCGTGATTGTCGCGGCCGAAGGGCCGGCTGGCTCACACAGCGGCATGCTCATCGGATTGGACCCGGCCAAGACCACCGCCACGGGCGAGTGGCGCTGGTGCCTCGTCTTCGACGCCAAAGGCGTCAAGCGACAGCAGGGTCAGAAATGGAATTGCCAGCTCGCGCCGGACGCGGAGGACGCTGGCATTCTGGGCTTCTTTGCTGCTCCCACCGACGGCCTCGACAACCGGCTCGTCAGCGGCATCGCCATCGTCGGCGACACGGCTTACTTCGGCATGACCAGTGGGCGCGTTTACGCTGTAGACATCGCGACGGGCGCGGTCACGGCGCACTATGCTGAAATAACACAGGCCGTATGGGCCACGCCGCTGGTGAGCGACGACACCGTGTACGTGACTTCGCTCGACCATTTTGTGTACGCGCTCAACCGCGCCAACCTCACGTTGAAGTGGAAGCAAGACCTCGGCGCGTCCAGCGCAGGCACGCCCGTCCTCGCCGAGGGGACGCTGTACATCGGGTCGTTCAACAACAAGCTGCATGCGCTGGACGCAGCCACTGGCGACGAGAAATGGGTGTTTGACACCAATAACTGGGTGTGGGGTGGCCCGGTCGTGCAAGACGGCGTGCTGTACTTCACCGATCTGAGCGGGACCGTGTTCGCGCTGGACGCGCAGACCCGTGCGCAGAAGTGGGCCGTGACCCCCGGCGGCGTCATCCGCGCCTCGCCCACCGTGACTTCCGATACGCTGTACGTAAGCGACGGGGACGGCAAGTTGTATGCGCTCAATCTGTCGGACGGGAGCGTGCGCTGGTCGCAGCCGCAGACGGCGGCGGGCAAACCGGGCCAGTTGCTCGCCGCGCCGCTCGTCGTCAACGATCTCGTCTTAGTGACGCCCTATCAGGGCGATAACCTGCTCGTGGCCTACACCACCACAGGTGAATTCAAATGGCCTTTCGCTCCGAGTAAGTAACTATGTGGGACATCATTATTCAACCGATGGTGAACGGCCTGCTGCTGGTCTACTGGCTGCTGTTCAGCAACTTTACCCTGACGATCGTCGTGTTTACGATCCTCTCCCGCCTCATCGTCTGGCCGCTCACCCAGCAGCAGCAGAAATCGTCGAAGAAACTCGCCGAGTTGCAGCAGAGCGAAGCCTTCAAGAAGATGCAGGAGAAGTACGCCAAGGACAAAGAGAAGCTGGCGCAGGAGCAGATGAAGCTTTATAAGGAGGCCGGGGTGAATCCGCTGGGGGGCTGCCTGCCCTTGTTCGTGCAGATCCCCATCATGGGCGGCTTGTACGCGGCGCTCACGCTGACGATGGCCGCTTCGCCCATGCAATTGTTCTACCTCTCTCAGATACACTACTCCTTCCTGCCCAGCCTGGCCTCGCTGATCCCGATTGACAACCGTTTCCTGTGGCTCAACCTGGGCCTGCGCGACCCGTACTACATCCTCCCGATCCTCGTCGTGGCGACGACGTGGATCCAGTCCAAAGTGATGACGCCGCCGAGCGCCGACCCGCAGGCCGCGCAGATGTCGCAGTCCATGGCCGTCACCATGCCGCTGATGATTGGCTGGTTTTCGCTGCAAGTGGCCTCCGGCCTGTCCATCTACTGGATCGTCGGCAATATCCTGAGCGTCGTCCAATACGCGCTCATGCCCGGGATGAAGATCAACTGGAAGAACGTGCTGAGTTTCCGCGGCCCTGCCACGCCGGCCCCGACCCGCGCGCAGAAAAAGAAATCCACCCGAGCGTGAAGCACCTGCGCCCTCGCGCGGCTTGGTCATGAGTTGGTTGTCCTGAGGAGTCTTTGCCATGGCAGACCCGGAATCGGAAGACAACACCCTGCAAGTCGCCCGGCAATCTCTGGAAGAGTTGTTGGCCAAAATGAAAATCAAGGCGGAGGTGCGCGCGAGCTGGGGCGCGCCGCAGGAACCCGGCGAGGCCCCGCAGCTCCTGCTGGACGTGCAGGGCAACGATCTGGGTATGCTCATCGGGCGCAAGGGGGAAACGCTGGCCGCCCTGCAGTATATCGTCCGCCTGATCATTTCCAAGCAGCTGAACCAGGCCGTGAGTCTGGCGGTGGACGTGGAGGGCTACCGCCAGCGCCGCGAACAGCAGCTCCGCCGCATGGCCCAGCGCCTCGCCGAACAGGCCGTCCAGCGCGGGCGCACCATGACCCTCGAGCCGATGCCCGCCAACGAGCGGCGCATCATCCACCTCGAACTGCGCGACCACCTCGCCGTGCGCACCGAAAGCGTAGGCGAGGGCGACCGGCGCAAAGTTACCATCATTCCCAAGTAACCTGAGATCGTAGTGCGTATTGCGGACACGAACTACGGAATACGCAATACGCATTACGGGATATGACCGACACCGTCATCCAGTACCTCGCTATTGGCCACATCGCCAAAGACCTCGTGCGTGACGGCTGGCGACTCGGCGGCACGGTCTCTTACGCTGCGCTCACCGCCCACGCCCTCGGCTACCAGCCCGGCCTGGTCACCTCGTACGGGGATGGCTTCGACCTCGGCCCCCTCGCTGGGTTTGCCTGCGCCCGGACCGCTTCCCCCGCCACCACCACTTTCGAGAACATCTACGGTCCCGCTCCGCGTGGGCGCACGCAGTTCCTCCGCGCGCGCGCTGCGCCGCTCACCCGGGCCGCCATTCCAATGGCGTGGCAGCGCAGCCCCATCATTCACCTCGCCCCGCTCGCCCAGGAACTCGCGCCGGAGATCGCCTGCGGGTTCGAGGGGGCTTTCGTGGGCCTCACCCCGCAGGGCTGGCTGCGCCAGTGGGACGGCAATGGCCGCGTCACCCACAACGGCTGGCCGGAGGCTTTCGAGATTCTTCCCTGCCCCAGCGCCACGGTGCTGAGCCTCGAAGACCTGCGCGGCGATTGGTCGTTGGCAGAACAATGGGCTGCCGCGGCACAGGTGCTGGTCGTGACTCAGGGCGTGCGCGGCTGCACCGTCTTCGTGAACGGTAAGCACGCCCAGCATTTTCCCGCCCTACCCAGGACGCAGGTTGACCCCACGGGCGCGGGCGACGTTTTCGCGGCAGCATTTTTCATCCATCTCTATGAAACGCAAGACCCCTGGACTTCCGCCCGATTCGCCAACCACGTCGCGGCCATCTCGGTGACGCGCCCCGGACTGGACGGCGTGCCCACGCCCGATGAGGTGGACTGGTGTAGGATGAGAGCGCAGTAGACTGCACGATTTTGAATTCACCCTTGAGCGCCGTGCAGTGTGCATTGACATGACTCGCATTTACGCCATCGCCAACCAGAAAGGCGGGGTGGGCAAGACCACCACCGCCATCAACCTCGCCGCGTATCTCGCCGCGGTCGGCCAGCGCGTGCTGCTGGTGGACCTCGACCCGCAGGCCAACGCCACCTCGTCGCTCGGCATTGACAAGACCAAAGTCAACGGCAGCGTGTACGAGTCGCTCATCAACGAGGTTCCGGCAGGCGATCACGTGTTGCACAGCCCTGAGCTTAGGCTCGCGCTCCTCCCCTCGTCGCCGGCCCTCGCCGGGGCGGAAGTTGAGCTGGTCGGCCTGCTCGCGCGCGAAAGCCAGCTCCGCAAAACCCTTGCCCCCAGCGAGGCGGGCTACGATTACATCCTGATTGACTGCCCGCCCTCGCTCGGCCTGCTCACGCTCAACGGGCTGGTCGCCGCACGCAGTGGCGTAATCATCCCCGTGCAATGCGAGTATCTCGCGCTCGAGGGATTGGGGCAGTTGACGCACACCCTCTCGCGCGTGCGGTCGGCGCTCAACCCGCAGCTCGTCATCCGCGGGCTGGTGATGACGATGTTCGACGCAAGAGCCAGTTTATCCGCGCAGGTGGTGAAGGAAGTCCACAAGCATTTCCCAGGAAAAGTGTTTCGGGCTATCATTCCGCGCAGTGTCCGGCTCGCGGAAGCGCCTTCGCACAGCCTGCCCATCTCAGCCTATGCCCCCAGCTCGCCCGGCGGCCTGGCGTACAAGGCGCTGGCAGAGGAGTTGTTGAAGGGGGATGGAGCAAAAGATGCCTAAACGCGGCCTCGGGCGCGGCCTCGACGCCCTCATCCCGGTTTCCGAAACGAGCGCTGGCGTCACCCAGTTGCCGATGTCGGCCATTGGACGCAACCCGCGCCAGCCCCGCACGCGCCTGGACCCTACCGAGCTTGAAGAACTCGCCAACTCCATCCGCGAGCACGGCGTGATCCAACCCCTCATCGTCGCGCAGTCCGCCTACCCCGGCCAGTACACCCTCATCACGGGCGAGCGGCGGCTGGAGGCCGCCCGACTCGCGGGCCTGCCCACCGTCCCCGCCCTCATCCGCGAGGCCACTGACCAGCAGCTGCTCGAGCTTGCCCTCGTCGAGAACATCCAGCGCTCCGACCTCGGCCCCTTGGAGACCGCACACGCCTACAAGCATCTCGCCGAAGACTTCGGGCTATCGCACGAGGAGATCGCGGCCAAAGTCGGCAAGAAGCGTGTGACGGTGACCAACACTCTGCGCCTGCTGAAACTCCCCGCGCGCCTCCTCGACGCGCTCGCGAGTGGGCAGATCACCGAGGGGCACGCCCGCGCCTTGCTCGCGCTCCCCAACCCGCAGGCGCAGACCGCCGCGTTCACTACCGTGATCAACAAAGGCTTGAACGTCCGCCAGACCGAAGAGCTTGTGCGCCGCCTGCTTGGCCAAAAAGAAACCCGCCCCGCGAAGCCCACCCGGCAGGCCGAGTCGGACGCGCTCGCAACCCGGCTGCGCGAGGCGCTTGGAACCAAAGTGGCGCTCAAGCGCGGGCGCAAGGGCGGGACGATCATCATCCACTTCTATTCCGATGAAGAACTGAATGCGATTGCGGAAGCGATTTTGGGAGAGTAGGTCACGCTTTTAGCGTGACGACTTCGGCAACTCTACCACGTCACGCTGCAAGCATGACCTACGTCTGCCACAATGGCTGAATCCTCGTCCTCCAACCTCCTCGACTGGACGATCACCGATGCGCCCCCCGCCGACGAGCCGCTCCACTCGCCGGATTCCTCGCCGTCACCTCGGCGCACCCTCACGCGCCATCACAACCTCAGCGTGCGCCTCTGGCTGATCGTCGGGAGTCTGATCGCCGTCGTCATCGCGGGGTTGTGGGTGTTCTCCGCCAGCACCCTTTACACGTACACGCCTATCGAACTCTGGTGCACCTATTGCGGCGCACCCATCACACAAGAGCAGGTGGACATCACCCGGTGGGAAGCGGAAGCCCTGTTGAACGAACTTCTCCGCGATCAACCCACCGAAAAGGAAACCGCTTTATTCCAGGCCTTGAGCGTCGCCATCGGCCCTGTATCATGGGTGGCGAAAGGGTTAGGGATTTCCTCCCAAGAAGCGCAGGCCCGCCTGGACGCCGCATTCAAGCGCATTCAACCCGCCCCGCGATAGCGTTTGGGCTGCCGCCCCACTCCGG
>Ga0184639_10000345_pt1 | contig 17364 bp, 13 predicted proteins | sample PLM31_170_b2_FD_133155 | JGI IMG/M metagenome (GOLD analysis project Ga0184639, IMG submission 133155) | Groundwater sediment microbial communities from an aquifer in East River, Colorado, USA - PLM3-1_170_b2 | ecosystem: Environmental > Terrestrial > Soil > Riparian zone | place: USA: East...
ACTTCGAGGGTCGAGTAGCCGCGTGCCGCCTCAACCATGGCGGCGCGGGCTCGTGCACTCAGGGGCGCGCGGCCGAGGTTTGTGTGCACGATGATCCCGGTCGCATTCACAGCGCGCGTTAGCGTGGCGGCGGTCCTGCGACCGAGCAGCGCCTGGACTTCGGCCAGCAGCGTCTGCGGATCTACGGCCACAGCTTCGTCGTTCAGTAGCCGCTCCCGAACCGTATGAACGACCTCTCGAGCGCATGCAACGATCAATGGCCGTGGAAAGCGGCCGGGACCCTCCTGTTCAACCAGCTGCGCGAGGCGCTCGACCGACGGAAGCTTGCTCAGATCAGCCCGCATCTTTAGCGCAGCGACAGCCCGATCGCGATACCGGCGGCGATCACCATGGCGCTGACAATCAACAATCGGCGGACGTCCGCCCTGACCCAGGTCATCAAATCTGCGTCGCTCCAGCGCACGGCGACCTGGCTTCCGGGCTGGACGCGCAACCGCGTGCCGCAGTTCCGGCAGACAATCTTCCCCGGAGGATTCTCGGTACCGCACTTGGGACACTTCATCCGGATTCCCCTCTTCGTCGAGAGTACTTACTGCCTACTGCCTTCTGCTTTCGCCTTTCGCTTGTCCGCGTACCTTTCTTTCAACTTCTCGACGACTTCGGGTGGGACGTATTGCGAACCGATCGCCGCTCTCGTCGCGAACCCTTCCCCATGGTAGTCGGTTCCTCCGGTGACCAGCAGGTCATGCTGGTTGGCCAAGGATAGGAAGTGGGCCTGCATGGCCGGAGTGTGGTCCGGATAATACACTTCCAGACCTTCAAGCCCCGCCGCGATGAGCTGAGGGATCATGACTTCGTGGAACCCCCATCCCGGATGCGCGAGGACGGGGATGCCGTTCGCCTTCAGGATCACCCGCACGGCATCCTCCGGCAGCACCGTCATGCGCTCGACATACGCAGGACCGTTCCTGCCGATGTAGCGCGTAAAGGCTTCGTCCACGCTCTTGGCGGCCCCGGCCTCGACGAGCGCCCAGGCCACGTGAGGGCGTCCGATCGCACCACGCGCGAGCGCCCGGACCCGCGCAAAATCAAGCTTGATGCCGAGCGCATTGAGTTTCTCGACCATCCGTCTCGCTCGATTCACACGGCCGTCCCGGAGTTTTCCAAGAAACTCCTGCAGCCAATCCTGACGGTGATCCACGAAGTATCCCAGGACGTGCACTTCCCCCTGGTCGACATCAGTGTTGATCTCAACGGCTGGGATGACCTCGACTCCTGACCGCTTTCCGGCCGCGCCTGCGGCGTCGACGCTGTCCGTGCTGTCGTGATCGCAGACCGCCAGGATCTGCACACCTGCCTGCCTGGCCTTCTCGACGAGTTGTTCCGGCGAGAGCAGCCCGTCTGAGGCCGTCGTATGCGTATGCAGATCAATCCGCATGTGAGCTCTCGAACTCCTGAACTCGCACGATCGAGCGGGCCCGACCGGTGTCCTCGTCGGCCTCAATCAGGACCGCATTCAACTGTGCCGGGCCTTTCGCCACTTCGAAGCGCGCCGGGAGCTGCGTGAGAAAACGTTCCAGAATGATGTGCCGGTCCATGCCGATGACGCCGTCGCGAGGACCCGTCATGCCGACGTCCGTGATATATGCTGTCCCCTCGGGCAGCACGCGTTCGTCGGCAGTTTGCACGTGTGTGTGCGTGCCCACGAGCGCAGTGACGTGCCCGTCCAGATGCCACCCCATCGCGATCTTTTCGCTCGTGGCCTCTGCGTGAAAGTCGACAACGATCAGGCGCGTCTCTGTGCTCAAGCGCTCAGCCTCCGCGCGCGCGGCTCGAAAAGGGTCATCGAGCTCCGCCATGAACACCCGGCCCTGGAGGTTCATGACGGCGACACGGCCGCCGCCCTCTGCGGCCACCACCGTCGCGCCCCGACCTGGCACACCCGCGGGGAAGTTCAGCGGCCGCAGAATGCGATCGTGCCCGTCGAGCAACTCGAACGCACCGCGCTGGTGCCAGATGTGATTGCCGCCCGTGATGACGTCTACGCCCGAGGCAAAGATCTCTTCCGCGAGCTCCACGGTGATCCCAGCTCCCGCGGCGGCATTTTCGCCATTGGCGACGACCAGCGCCACCCCGTTATCGCGGCGAAGCCGGGGTAGCGTTTCCTTCAGAATCCGCCGCCCCGGCTTCCCGGTGATATCGCCAACGACCAAAATGCGCATGACTACGGTCGTAGGTCGTAGGTCATAGGTCGTAGGTAACTACTGACAGAGCAATTGCTACGACCCACAACCGCCCTTTCGGGTCATCGCGCGTATTCGATCACGCGTGTTTCGCGCAATACCGTCACCTTGATCTGACCAGGATACTCGAGCTCTTCTTCAATTTTCTTGGCGAGGTTGCGCGCCAGCGCCTGGGCAGTGAGATCGTCCACCTCCCCCGGCTTGACGATCACCCGGACCTCGCGACCAGCCTGAATCGCGTAGGCTTTTTCGACCCCGGTGAAGGAGGTGGCAATCCGCTCCAGATTCTCCAGACGCTTGACATACAATTCCGCGGTCTCTTTGCGCGCGCCCGGACGGCTTCCGGAGATGGCGTCTGCCGCGGCCACGAGGATGGCCTCGATGTATTTGGCCTCTTCCTCGCCGTGGTGGTAGGCGATGGCGTTCAGGACCTCCGGTGATTCGTGATACCGCCGGCAGATATCAACGCCGATCGCGATGTGGGTCCCTTCAACCTCGTGGGTCAGCGCCTTCCCGATGTCGTGAAGCAGACCCGCGCGCTTGGTGATCTGCACATCCGCATCGAGGTACCCGGCGAGCAGCCCTCCGAGGAGCGCGACCTCTACTGAGTGTTGCAGGATGTTCTGCCCGTACGAGTATCTGAAGCGCAGGCGTCCCAGGAGTTTGACCTCTTCCGGGTGTAGCCCGTGTACGCCGGCCTCGAACGCGGCGCGCTCCCCTTCCTCCTTGATCCGCTGGTCGAGCTCGCGCTGCGATTTCTCGACCATTTCTTCGATCCGGGCAGGATGGATGCGCCCGTCGGCGATGAGCTTCTCGAGCGCAAGCTTGGCGATCTCGCGCCGGATAGGATCAAACGAGGACAGCGTGACGGCCTCTGGGGTGTCATCAATGATGAAATCGACGCCGGTGAGGCCCTCCAGCGTGCGGATGTTGCGCCCCTCACGGCCGATGATGCGGCCTTTCATGTCATCGTTGGGCAGGGGCACCACGGACACGGTGACGTCGGCGGTGTGGTCCGCCGCGCACCGCTGGATGGCGAGGGCAATGATTTCCCGGGCCCGCCGGTCGGCGTCCTCGCGGGCCTCGTTCTCAACCTTTTTGACAATCTGCAGGGCGTCGCTGCGGACCTGCTCGTCAACCTGCTTAAGCAGCTGCTCGCGTGCCTGCTCTGAAGTCAAACTGGAAATCCGTTCAAGTTCCTGCTGCTGACGCGCGGCGAGGGCTGATGCCTCTTCACGCGCCTTGACTATCTCCTGCTCCCTCTGGGCCAGGGCCCGATCCCGCTGTTCCTGACTTTCCGACTTGCGTTCGAGGGATTCTTCACGCTGAACTACCCGTCGCTCAAGACGCTGGAGCTCGGCCCGCTGCTCACGGATCTCACGTTCGGCCTCACGCTTGAGGCGGAACGCCTCATCTTTGGCCTCAACGATGGCCTCACGTTTCTTCGCCTCAGCCTCTTTCTGTCCATCCGCAATGATCCGTCGGGCGGCTTCTTCAGCCGATTTGATGCGTGCTTCAGCAACGTACCTGCGCAGGAGATATCCAAGGAGGAAGCCGATCAGCCCCGCCAGCGCTGCCGTGACGAATGTGTCGGACGGCATGGCGGGTCACCTCCATGGGCGTTGCGTCAGTCAATCGTACGTCGGTCTCTCACCTTTCTACTGATACACAGCGCCGGAAAGTCGGCGCTTGAGTCATTGTACTATAGTTTACTCCACTCCTGTAGTTCTCTGGAAAACCGGTCCACGGCTGCGGCGATGAGCTTCTCTCCTGCCTCCGGCGACGCCCGTCTCGGATCGACGCCGGCTGAGCCGTGAGGGAAGTACGTCTTCCAATGCCGCGGACTCTTATATTCAATACCCTCGACCCACGGGGAATACGCCGCCCGGTCGAGCTTCGGCACCTCCGGACGGATGGCCATGATCGCGGAAGTTTCGCCGGCCGCAGCGTGATATTCGATGTCGCCAAAGTGCTCTCGCAAGACACGCTGCACATCTGGATCCACCCACCAGTGCCCCACTTTGACGCGCAGGTCGCGGTGGACATCCACGAGCGGCGCCAGGGCTGTCCCAATCGGATGAATGTTTCCGCCGTGGCCATTCACGATCAGGAGACGCCGGAACCCATGCCGGTACAGGCTTTCAATGACATCCCGGACCGCCGCCACAAAGGTATCCGCGGAGAGCGAGATCGTCCCGGGAAACTCCATATGATGTAGTGACAGACCGAAGCACAGCGGCGGTGTCACCGGGACGCCCGTCCGGTCACTGACCCGTCGAGCGATCTCCATCGGGATCAGATAGTCGGTGGCGAACGAGAGATGCCGGCCGTGCTGCTCACAGGAACCGACAGGGAACATGGCACGATCGTCCTGACGCAGATAGGCCTCCAGGTCGACCCAGCCGATCTCCTCCCACAGGTACGCCATCGTCTTTTCAGCCCTCCTTGGGATTCAGTTCAAACTCCCGCTCACCAGCCCACGCACCATATAACGCCAGATCGGCCAGACCAGGATCAGTGCGGGCAGCACCGCGAGCGTCGTGCCCGCGCTGAGGAGACTCCAGCTGACATCTGGGTTGGAGGCAACGGAGGCCAGGGTTACCGGCAGCGTCCTGGAGTACTCCGTTGTGGTCACCAGCAGCGCAAAGAGAAACTCGCTGTACGATAGCATGAAGGCAAACAGCCCCGCCCCCACCAGACTCGGCAGAGCCAGCGGCAGCATCACCCTTCTCAAGATCGCCCATCTGGTGGCGCCGTCGAGCTGTGCCGACTCTTCAATCTCGACCGGGATGCTCCGAAAATACAACACCAGAATCAACACCGTAAATGGAATGGTCAGGGCAGTGTGAATCAGGATCAGGGCAAGGTGCCGGTCCAGCAGCCCCAAACGCTGCACGATCAGAAAGTATGGAATCGCCAGCGCGACCGCGGGAATGAGGCGGCTCACCGTGATGAAGTAGAATGTCGCGACGCGGCCGGGAAATCTCAGCCTCGCGTACGCGTAGGCCGCGGGGGCCCCCAACAGCCAGTTCAGCAGCAGAACCGCGCCGGCTACGACGCTGCTGTTAAGCGCGGCTCTCGGTACGTGCCGGACTTCCTCGGAGATCATTCTCCGCAGCTGCCCGCCAACTTCATGAGCGCGCGGAACCTCGCCGGTCAGAATGTACCGATAGTTGTCCGCGATGAGCCCGGACCGGAACCACTCAGGCGGCACAGTCAGAATCGCAACCTCAGGGAGAAACCCGGACACGATGACCCACACGAACGGCGCCAGCGCGAAACCGACGGCCGCGATCGCGGCCGTATAGATCAAGAGGCCAGACCGGCTATTCAGCGTGGACCTCCTCGAGCAGCGCGCCGCGCGGCATGAAGCGGAGCAGTCCGGCAATCAGGATCACGGCCATGCCCGCGATGATGACAGCGAGCGCCATACCCTTTCCAAAACTCAGCATCTTGAACGACTCGGACCAAATGAAGTAACTGAGCACGGTCGTGGCCGTGCCCGGGCCACCGCCGGTCATGGCGAAGATGAGGTCGAATGCCGTGAGCGCCAGGAGGAGTTCGAACAGGATCACGACGATCAGCATCGGCCGGATGTGTGGGAACGTCACCGCCGCGAACCGCCGCAGGCCGCTCGCGCCGTCGATCGCTGCCGCCTCGTAGAGTTCATCGGGGATCGCCTGCATCGCCGCCAGCAGGAGGACCGCGGCAAGTGGAAACTGCGCCCAGACCTGCGCCACCGTGGTGGCCGCCACCGCCAGTGTTGGATCGGTGAGCCACGAGATGTACTCTCGAATGAGGCCCAATTGATACAGCGTCCCGTTGAGGGCGCCCCAGGAATCGGCAAAGACGCCTTTCCACATCACTCCGCCCGTTGCCGCAGGAATCGTCCACGGGAGAAGGATGGCTACCTTGACAAACCCGTCGCCTCTGAAACGGCGGTCCAGCAACAGCGCCACAAGCAGTCCCAGCACGACAATCGCGGGGACGGTCAACAGGGCGAACACCGCAGTGGTCTTCAGCGCGAATCCAAAATACTGACTGCCGAAAATCTGGCCAAAATTCATGAGCCCCGCGAACGACCGGGGCAGAATCGGCGACAGGTTATAGAGGCTGCCGATCAGCGCGTAGCCGACTGGATACAGGGTGAACACGGCCACGATTGCCACGGCCCCGCCGATCATCATGTAGGCGGTCGGCTGGTCGCGTCCCCGTTGACGAGGAGGATAAAGGGGGTCCAGGCGGACACCTTCCGCCTGGACCCCTTGCTCTGGCACAGATACCGCCTATTTGAACTGGACTTTCAGTTCCTTCGCCTTCTGTGCCATCGCGCCGATGGCGTCATCGACGCCGGTCTGTCCGCTGATGGCGCGAACGAGCTGCACCCGGGCAAACTCGTTGAAGGTCCCTTCCCAGACCGGATGACGTCGCGCCCTGGCCCTGCGGGCCTGAGCCCTGAACATATCGAAGTCGATCCACTGGCCGAAGGATCGTTGGACATCCCTGTCTGCGTACAGTGGCAGCTGACCAAACCCGAGGCCCTTCTCCACCGCCCACCGTTTGGCGATGCGGTACTGCCCGTTATGCTCGCCCCCGAAATACTCGATGAACTTCAGGGCGGCATTCACGGTCTCTGGGCCCTGGTCCACGGCGTACTTCGTGAGATTGTAGAACTTGCACTGTCCCTGCGTCGCGTGCGCCGCTCCCGGCATGAGCGCGATCTTGAACTGGCCCGCCCGTGGCGAGACGGCTTTGTTGTTGGCCTCAGCCAGGTTGTAGTTCCAGAGTACCGTGTAGACGTGCCGGCCCGCGTTCAGCGCCTTCACGACGTCGGTCTCATGCGGCAGGACCGTCGCCAGCTTCGATTTCGCCACGCTGGCTACCCAAGCTAGGTGCTGACGGACCTGGCTGTTCGGTTGTTCGAAGATAGGGTTGTACTCCGCGTCAAACCAGTCCCCGCCGCGGCCGAATACCATCGCAGTGAAATTGTCCATCGAGGTTGGAAGGTCGGTCGCAAATTCAAAGACGATGGGACTCTGGATGCCCTTCCCGCGAAGGAATTTGGCCTGGTCCTCGAGTTCTTCCCAGGTCTCCGGCGCCTTCTTGACACCCCTATCCGAGAGGATCTTGCCGTTGTACTGAAACGTGGTGATGTCGGCGTAGTATGGCAGCCCGTACATCTTCCCCTGATAGGTCATGTCCTGGAGCGCATACCCGACGATCTTGGGCGCGTAATAGGTGCGCGCCTTCGGGAGGTAATCTTCCAGCGGCACCACCCATCCAGCCCGGGCAAATTCGGGCAGCCAGTCGCCGCCGTTATACAGCACGTGGATGCGTGATCGACCGCTCAACCGCGTCACCATGGTATCGCGGTACTTGGGCCACGGAATGTCGCTGACCTGAACCTTGATGCCGGGATTCAGTGCCTGGAACCGTTTGATATTGTCCTGGATGGTGTCGACACTGTAGCTCCACACTGTGAACGTGAGGTTGGTCGTCTGCCCCGCCAGCACGCCCCGCGGGAGTGACAGAGTCCCTAAACCTCCAAGGGTCGTGTACGCAGCGCCTGCGCCGGCAAGCTTCAGAAACTCCCGCCGGGATAGACGTCCCGGGTGATGCCCTACCTCGCTCATCGCATATCCCCCCAGGGTAATGGATTTTTGGAACGTCGAACATCGAAGCAGATAGTACGCAGGTCGGTCATCTCCATCAACGTGTACTTCCCTCCCAGGCGGCCAATCCCGCTGCGCTTGCCGGCCACGCCGCCGAACGGAATGTGTAGCTCCCAGTAGTTTGTCGAGTCGTTGACGTTCACAATCCCGGTGCGAAGGCGCTCGGCGAAGAAATGGGCCCGGCTGAGGTTCTGCGTAAAGACGGCAGAAACGAGGCCTAACGTATTGTCGTTGGCCCACTCCAGCGCCTCCTCATCAGAATCAAATGGAGCCAGCGGGGCGACCGGCCCGAACGTCTCCTCGCGGTTGATCAGTGAGTCTTTCGTGACATCCGTCAGTACCGTAGGTTGGTAATACAGATCGGTTGCCATGCCCACCGCCCGTCCGCCTCCGACCTGGACGCGAGCGCCTCGCGTGAGCGCATCGGCAATATGCCGGTCGGTCTTCTGGGCCACGGGTTGGTTATTCAGCGGTCCCATTTGCGTCCTCGCATCGAACGGGTCCCCGAGACGAATCTCCTTCGCGCGATCCACAAGCCGGTCCGTGATCTCCTGATAGACGCGCCGGTGCACGAGGATCCGTTCTGCCGCGGAGCATACTTGACCGGCATTGAAGAACGCCCCGAAGGCTGTGGCCGCAGCCGCGCGCTCGAGATCGGCGTCGTCGAGAATCAGGGTTGGGCCGTTGCCGCCCAGTTCCAGCAGCAGGGGCTTCCCGGCGGCGCGTCGGGCGATCTGCTCACCTGTGGCGCTGCTCCCGGTGAAGGCCACCGCGTCAGTGCCGGGGTTGGCCACGATCTCGTCACCGACGACCGGACCGGGGCCCGTGACGAGATTGATGGCACCCGGCGGCACCTCAGCTTCCTCAAGACACTCCACCAGTTTCACCGCAACCGCGGAGGTCGTCGGAGCCGGCACCCACACGATGGCGTTGCCCGTTGCCAAGCCCGGCGCCAGGTATTCAGTAGGGATACTAAGTGGAAAGTTCCAGGGCGTGATGACCGCGTACACACCGCGCGGCTGACGGATCGTGATGACCCGTTTGTGGGGATCTCGCACCGGGATCACCGAAGTCTCGAGCCATTTGACGTGATCCGCAGCGTTGCGCCATCCCTCGATCGTTGACTCGACCTCGGCGCGGGCTTCAGTGTGGTAGGGTTTCCCCTGCTCGAGCGAGAGCACGCGGGCCAACTCATCTTTCCGCCGCTCGATCACATCGGCGACCCGAGCGCACAGAGACGACCGGTCCCACGTCGACAACCTCGCAAGCTGCGTCCGCCCGGAATGGGCGGCCGCAATCGCGAGCTGCGCGTCCTCTCTGATCCCCTCGGGGAGCGTGCCGATGATCTGGCCTGTGGCGGGACTGCGGGCTTCAAATCTGTTGGCGCCGGCGCCCTCGATCCAACGCCCGCCGACGTACATGCGAAATTCCTGCCCGTGTTGGCTCATTGCGGGGTGACAACTGACTCAGTTGGGCACCACCCTTTGCCTCCCCTGCAACTGTGATATAGGGAACGACCAGGTCGAAGCGAATAGCGACGACCAATGGGCCCTCTAGAGGTCATCGTCCGCACCGGAGTGCTGCCGATTGCTCGAGGGGTGCCCCGCGAAGTCGTGCTGCGCGCCGCACGGATCCTGGCCGGCGTCGGAATAAACGTGATTGAGATCACGGTAGATTCTCCCGACGCCTTCGCCACAATCCATGCGCTGCGCCGGCTGGATGACTCCCTGATGGTTGGTGCGGGAACGATCCGCACGGCCATACTGGCCCGGCAGGCCGCTGAGGCTGGGGCGCAGTTCCTCGTGACACCTCACGTAGACGCCGCAGTCGCAGCAGAGGCTCAAGCTTTGGAACTCCCGGTCATCCTTGGAGCGCTGACGCCCACAGAAATCATGGACGCCCGCGCGAAGGGCGCGGAATTGGTCAAAGTATTTCCTGCCGCGCCGCTGGGCGCTGAATACGTGCGGCAGATCCTTGCGCCTCTGCGAGAGGTTCCTCTGGTACCGACCGGGGGCATCACGCCGGCCAACGCGCTCGACTTCATCTCAGCCGGCGCGGTTGCGGTCGGCATCGGGAGCGCCCTACTCGGTCCGCGCGCCGCGGACGCACAGTGGTTATCTGCTCAAGCGCAGGCGCTCACGGGCGCGGTACAGCAAGGTAGGCAGAGCAGAGCGAGCCGGCATGCCTGATGTCGTCACCATCGGAGAAACGATGCTGCGCCTTGCGGCGCCTCCAGGTTTCGCCCTTGAGCAATCGCCGCAGTTCTCGGTGCTCGCGGCCGGGGCGGAGTCGAATGTTGCCGTCGGACTCTCCAGGCTCGGCACATCTGCCGGATGGATCTCCCGGCTGACCGACAATCCGCTCGGACGCCGGATCGTCCAGGAGATTCGCTCCCATGGGGTTGACGTTTCGCGGGTCATCTGGACGGCCGAGGGCCGCGTAGGGACATATTTCCTCGAACCCGGCGTGGCACCCAGGTCACACCGTGTCATTTACGACCGCGCGCATTCGGCGTTTGCAACCATCAATCCGGATGATGTCGATTGGGCGTTCGTCAGACAGGCGAAACTGCTGCATCTGACCGGCATCACGCCTGCGCTGAGCGACGTGTGCCGCACGCTGACCAATCGCGCGATCGACGAGGCGCGGGGCGGCGGTGCGGTCGTCTCCTTCGACGTGAACTACCGGGTCAAACTCTGGTCTCCCGAGCAGGCCCGCGCCGCCCTGGCCCCCCTCCTCACTCGGGCGGGGGTCATCATCTGCACGAAGGACGACGGCGAGTTGCTGCTCGAGCGCACTGGCAGCGCCGGCGACATCTGTGGAATGCTCGCAGCGCGATTCCCTGCCCTGGTGGTGGTTGTGACCGACGGAACGCAGTGCGTCGCTGCGCATAACGGTCGACTAACCGTTAAGGAAGGCTACAGCGTCGAATCCGTCGACCGGATCGGCGCCGGCGATGCATTTGCGGCCGGCTTCATTTATGGTTACATTACGGAGGGTGTCGAGCCTGGAATGGAGTACGGAATGGCGGCCGCAGCCCTCAAACACACGTATCACGGCGACATCCCATGGATCTCACGCGACGACCTGCGCACCCTTCGCTCTAAAGAGCGCTGGCGATAACTCGGGTCTTCTTACGAAGATTTGTCCCAGAGGGGTCCGACCGGGCGGGCTTCCACCGGGGCGCGGGAGCGAGTTGGCTCCTCGTGGGTGCTGGCCTCGACGCCGCGGAGGCTCAAGGGTATGACGCGATCGGCGCCTTCGTCGAAGTGGCGCGTGGACGTGAACAGAAAGATTTGATGCGTCTGGCTCAGCTCCCGTAAGAGCAGTGAGGCCGCCGCGCGCCGGCGTTCGTCGAAGGTCACGAACGGATCGTCGAGCAGGAGTGGAGGCTGCTTCCCTTCGGCCAGCACACCCACGAGCGCGAGCCGAGCGCTGAGATAGACGAGATCGACCGTGCCGCGGCTGAGCTGCGGCTCCTCCGGCAGCACCCAGTCGCCGGCGGCCTCCGACCACACCTTGACCTGGAGTGAATCCTTCTCGACCTGCAGGCGTTCGTAGCGCCCCCCGGACAGAATCCTCAAGTATTCGCTCGCCTTGCCGCTGACCACTTCTCGTACCGGGATCTCCGCCTGTTTGCGTGCTTCGATGAGTCCATCCAGCGCTGCCGCGTAGACGGCATGTTGCCTGCGCGCGACGAGCAGGGCATCTTCGGTCTCCTGCAACTGCTCTTCAAGTTCTGCCAGCATCTCGGCATCGCCGCGCAGGTGTTCGAGTTCCACGGTGAGCCGTCGCTCCCGGTCCGCCGTCTTCTTGACCTCCTCAGCGAGGCGCGCAACCTGGACATCGAGACTCTGAACCTCAAGTGGGGTGAGCCGGCGGCCTGCTTTCTCCGGGGTCCTGAGGCCCTCTTCGATCCCAAAGATATCCAGCCGCAGCTTCTTCCAGCGGTCACGCAGGACATCGTCAGAGCCTCCGGCGCGGACGGCGGCCAAGAGATCTCCCAACGCCTGTCGTGCTCTGACTAGGTCCTGATAATCGCGCACGCGCTGCTCGGCTTGTTCGAGACTGTCAGCGCGAAGGCGTGTGAGTTGCTCTGAGAACTTCTGCTGGTCTTGCGCGACTTCAGCGTCGAGGTCGAGCAGCCTCGCGAGTTTCTCCTGGCGCCGCGCGCTCCGACGTCGATCATCCTCGACGATCTTTGACCGGCGCCATCCGCCGATCGCGGCAACAAGACCGCCGACAAGCGCGAGCCACCAGCCAAATGGAGCGGTCGTGATCCCAAGAATAAGCCCGCTGATGGCAAGCGTGATTCCCAATATCACTATGCCAAACCACGCGCGGCCGGCCGGGACTCTGGGCCCCCCTTCTTCAAGACCGATGCGGAGATGTCTGGCTTCCTCTTCACGCATGGCAATGCGATCCGTCAGCGCGCGCGCCGATTTCGTCGCGGCTTCCTCCGGCACACCCTCAGCCGTCGCCGTTTCAAGCCTGCGGTCCAGGTCGGCCAGAGACGTGAGTGTCTGCTCGATCTGCGAAGTCTTCTCTGCGAGCATCGTTTCCTGCTGGCGCAGCCCTTCGAGCCGCTCGACGTCCTGCAGAATCTGCCGGTTCATCTCGAGCAACGCGCGTTTTGCCTCGAACTCGGCCTCACGTTCAGCCAGCTGGCCCCGGATCTGGGCGAGTTCGCGCTGTTTGCGCTCCGTCTCTGCGGCCGCGGATGTGTGTTGTTGCACCGTCCCGCGCAAGGCGATCGCGCGGGTCTCAAGGGCCTTGAGGACGCCCGGATCTTTGGCCATCCCGCGGCTCCCGCGCTCCATCTCACGGATGCGCTGTTCGAGGCGGCGGATGGTTGTGGTCACGTCCTCACCCCCGCCACCCACGATCCGGCTCAGTTCCTTCGCGATGCTGGTGAGATGGATACGCTCGAGTTCGGCCTGTGCAATCTGCGCCGTGGCCTCGAACAATTCAACGGTGGGAAGGCCGAGGACGTCGGCCAGACGCTCCTGAACCAGTTTGTGGGAGTCCCAGGTCCGCCCACCGCCGTTCAGAACAATCTTCCGGGCGCCGTAGTCCTTGTAGAGGGCAAACCCGCGCCCTCCGATCTCAAACTCCAGGTAAAGTTCGGTGGCTTCGGACTCGCCCCAACTGCGCAACTCGTCACGGATCTTGGCCGACGTCCCAGCCGGATTACCGTACAGCGCCGTCCGGATCGCACGGCGCAGCGTGGACTTGCCTGCTTCATTCGGTCCGACGATGACGTTGATGCCGGGAGCAAATTCAAACGTCTCGTCGATCAGCCCCAGGAAGCGCTGGATCCGCAGCCGGCGGAGGATCACGCGAGCACCTCGCGCCCGGATAACAAGGCCGCCCCGACCTGCAGCGCTTCTTCGAGGACCGGCCGTTCGTCGGGGGCAGAGGCCGCAATTCGTTCCCGCATGAGACGGACGAACCGCCCCAGTACCGTCTGATCGGACAGATTCTCGAGCGAGGAGTCCTCGAGCCACAAGTGCGTCCGGTTCAACACGCGCAACCTGAAGAAGCGCTCTCCGAGCTCGCGTTCGAGCATCTCAGTATTGATCGTACGCTGGAGCGGGACGAGCCCTGACAATGCGACTTCGAATATCAGCTCAGGATCGGCGGCATCTTCGATCACCCGGCGCAGCATGAGATCGTCGAGATCGGCCGCGTTGATCTCACGGCGTTCATAGCGGCGTCGGCCGACGCGGTGCTCAGTAACGCGCGCCCCACCCGGTTCAGGAATCTCAATCAGCAGCGCGTGGCCGGGGCCCTGGTCGAACGCCAGCCACTCCGGCGAGCCGGGATACCAGGCAGCCGTGGGGGGCGGCAGTATTTCGGCTGCAGAGTGCCAGTCCCCGAGCGCTAGGTAGTCCAGCGCGAGATCGCGGATCTCGTGTGGATGAATCGCGTGGGGGTTCTCGACCACGCCTGGACGGAAGACCGACCCATGAGCAAGACCAATCGCAAATCGCGTTGTGCGCCCTCGGGGCCAGCCTGAGAGGGGACTTCCGGTGCCCTCAGCCAGCGCCGACCGACCGGTCAACGTGAGATCGAGATCGGGAAACACTCTTGACTCGACGGAGGATCCAAAAAAGATGGCGGCAGGCGCTGCGTCCCGCAACTGGGTCATGGCGGCGACGTATTCGTCCCGTCCCATGTCGTGATTCCCGGCGGCGATGGCGATACGAATGCCGGCGTCGTCCAACAGGCGAAGCTGCGCGGTCACGAACTGGACGGTGCTGTCCGACGGCTTGGGCGAATCGAACAGGTCACCGGCGATCAGCACAAGGTTGACCCGCTCGCTGATCCCGAGCGCCACCGCGCGCTCCAACGCCGCAAGAAGGGCGCGGCGCTGCTCTGAACCGCGCTGCCCCAGCATGCGAAAGGGGCGGCCCAAGTGCAGATCGGCGAGGTGCAGGATCTTGATCATCTAGATCGTCGGGTTGTCTTCGAGTTCCGGATCTCCTGTCGCCGTATACGGACAGATTGACGCGAACGCGCAGTACCGGCAGGCCTTGTAGAAATCGGGCGTGGCGATGAACTGCTGGTGGCGGATGCCGACGGAAGCGTGCTCGATGATCTCGACGGCCTTGGCCAGCGCACCCTCATCGGGCCGAGTGACGCCCACGAGCACCTGCTGGGGACCGAGGAAGTGCAATTCCATCCGGTGCGGCGGGGACCCATAGACCTCGCGGTACGCCAGTGCGTACAGCGCCAGCTGAAGGCTCTCGCGGGCGCGCCGGTGCGCGTCCTTTTCGGTCCGAACATCCGACGTCTTGAAGTCAATCAGCACGACCTCTTCGCCGCGAATGTCGACGCGATCCCACCGTCCCTTGACCCGTGTGTTCCCGACCTGGAAGGAGAACGGCGCCTCGACGAACGTGGGGACGCCCGAGCTGGATTCCTGGAATTCGTAGAAACGTCGAATGACCTCGCGACCTTCTTCCAGCCGCTGGTCCTCGTGCTCGCGGCTGATGAAGCCCTCGTTGATCCAGACGCGCTGGAAGTAGGTCAGCAACTCTTCCAGCGCGATCGGCTGGCGGCGCGCTTTGCGCCGGTGGTACTCCCGGACGGCCTCATGCATCGCGAACCCGTAGACGAGCCGGTGGTCGCGCACGAGCGGCACGCGCAGGATATGTGTGTATTTGTACTTCAACGGGCACGTGTCGTAGTCGTCGACCTGACGGTACGAGAGCGTGATCGGCTGCTCAGCGGGTATCACCCCCGCCAGGGTTTGCTGGCCATCGACAGGAGGGGCAAGACGGTGGATCGTCTCGATCGGCGCCGCCTTGAACGCGTCCACATCGATGTGCGGCTTGTCCAGCGCCTCGAGCACGAACCGGCTGACTTTTCGCGGTCGCACGCCGCCGTAATCGCGGGCGCTCATGAGGTAGAGCTCGCGCTGTGCGCGCGTCATGCCGACGTAAAACAGGCGGCGCTCCTCTTGGAGATGGAAATCTCCGGTCGGCAGGATGTCCTTGATCAGTGGATCAGGTAGCGGAATTTGCTCTCCGCGGTTGCGGGTGGGAAACCGGTCGGCGATACAGCTGACCATGAAGACCACCGGAAACTCGAGCCCCTTGGCCTTGTGGACGGTCAGCACGTTGACCGCATCCTGGTCGATGTCGGCCTCGGCCACTGCAGGGTCGTCTCCGGCGGCGATGAGATCGTCCATGTGCTTCACGAACTCTGCCACACGGTCGTAGTTCGCGATCTCGCCGTACTTGCTGACCAGGTCGAAGAACTTGGCCAGATTGGCGACGCGGACTTCGTCATCGGGAATCCCGGAGGTCGCGAGTCGCCGGATGTAGCCCGTCCGGGTGACCAGATACTCATAGAGGATCCGTCCGGTAGCATGCTCAGAGGCGGCGTGGCGCATTTCCTGCAGATCGTCGAGCAGCTTGCTGACCGCGGCCTTGCTCTCGCTGGTGAGTTCCTCCGCAAGATCGGGATACAGATCCAGGTGACGGAACACATGCTCGAGGGTCCGGTTCTTGCGGTCGGCATAGTTCAGGCACTTTGCGAGATCGGTCGCAGAAATCAAATACAGTGGTGACGCGCCGAGGTAATACAGGCTGAGACTGTCCGAGGGGCGGGCCAGCGCGCGCAGGAACGCGAGTGCGAGCCGGATCTCCTCGCGGTTATACAACCCGCGGCTACCGGTGAAGCGGTGCGGGATCCCCTTCAGGTTGAGCGCGCGCAGAAAGGGATCGGCGTCCGCGTTGCTGCGGACGAGCAGCGCGAAGTCCTTGTACCGGTACTCTCCCGCCTCCACCTTCGCCGCGATGCGCGAGGCCACCCAGTCGGCTTCGCTGCTGAGCGTGTCCAGATGGACGTGCTCAACGTCAGGACCTTCGGGCTGCGTGCCCTGCAATCGTTTATCGAGATGGCGCCGAAACTCCAGACGGTCGGGGTCGTTGTGCCGGATCAACCGGTACGCGGGATCGAGGATGGCCTGGTGGGAGCGGTAATTCACCGTCAGGACGACCTGTGTGGGCTCTTGATAGACGTCGAGGAAGTTCAGGATATTGCTGATCGCGGCGCCGCGGAACTTATAGATCGACTGGTCATCATCGCCGACGACCGTGATGTCCGGCGAAGGTCCACCGGCGAGCAGCCGGACCATCTGGAATTGCGCGTAGTTTGTATCCTGGAACTCGTCGACCAGGATGTGCTTGAACCTCTCTTGATACATCCGCAGCGCCTGTGGCTTTTCGCGGAATAGCCTCAGGGTCAACATGATGAGATCTCCGAAATCGACGAGTCCTTCTTTCGCCAACAGTTCCTGGTATCTGACGTACGTTCGCGCGACCTCGAGTTGCTGCCGTGCCCGGTCCCCCAGTTCGCGATTGTCTGGAGCCGCCTCGGCCTGCCGGACCACGTCGTCCGCATAGGCCAGATACTCGGCGGGGCTCGTGTCCTCGTCCTTCGCGCGGCTGAAGAGCGCAATGAGCGCTTCGATGTACCGTGTGGGATCGCCCAACGGCCGGTAGTACTCGAGTGGAAACTCAAAGAGCCGCTCGCGGAAGAAGATGACCTGTTCGGGCCGGCTCAGCACTCGAAAGTCAGGGGTCAGGCCCAGCTCGAGCGCATGGTCCCGCAATACGCGATCCCCGAATGCGTGAAACGTGCTGATCCAGACATCGGTGTATCCGTAGGGCACAAGGAGGTCGACGCGCTCTTCCATTTCAGTGGCGGCCTTCTCTGTGAAGGTGAGCGCAAGAATCTCTGAGGGCCGCGCGCGTTTGGTCGCAATCAGCCACGCGATCCGGCGTGTGATGACGGCCGTCTTTCCCGTGCCCGCGCCCGCGACGATGAGCAACGGTCCGCGCTCGTGGGTCACGGCTTCGCGCTGGTGATTGTTGAGCCCGGTCAGAATACGGTCGTCCGGCTCGCCGCGCGGACGCTCGCGCCCCTCGAGCTCGAGG
>Ga0184639_10000346_pt1 | contig 17346 bp, 15 predicted proteins | sample PLM31_170_b2_FD_133155 | JGI IMG/M metagenome (GOLD analysis project Ga0184639, IMG submission 133155) | Groundwater sediment microbial communities from an aquifer in East River, Colorado, USA - PLM3-1_170_b2 | ecosystem: Environmental > Terrestrial > Soil > Riparian zone | place: USA: East...
AGTCAAGGGCGCCGGGTTGCTACACCATCCGCGACGCTCCAACCTCAGCGCCCAATTCGGGGCACAGAAGAGGATCGCTGAGTCATCAAGCGCAGCTCGCCGCGCGCTTTTCAAAATGTTTTAACCACCGATGCCGCCGGACCGATGGCGAATTGATCTCGTTGGAGTCAGCGTTCCGCTTGCAAACGTCGATGAGGTAACGGAATCAAGACTCCACCAACGATTCTTATTGCCGCAACGGTTATTTTCCATAGCCAAGCTTGTCCTTCAATGGGCGCCATCTTGGCGGTTCTGGCTTCGCTCTTCGTTCCTTGATTGCTATTTCTCTCGCGTCCAAATTTATTGACAACTCATAGATGCGTCGGTTAATTTGACTGCTAGTCATTCGTATGGTTGGCGCGCAAATCTCCCGCAGCGGGGGCCAGCCGCTGATTCAACAAGTCGCCGTTACGCACAAGGCTCGGTGTTAAGCTTGTTGGGTGTCAAATTTTTACCGCTTCGCTTATATTTAAGCTAAAACTGTCAAAAATCCGACAACGACGGACAGTTGCGTAAAGAGTTGGCTCAGACGGCCGATTTTTCCATTTGCATGAAAAGTTTTATCGACAAGCCGGCGGTGACAATCGCGCTGGAATGGCTGGTGGTCGCCGGTCTTTATGTCTTGAGCGCGCAGTTAGGCTGCGATTTTTCGGTTCTGCGGGGCGCCACTTCTCCGATCTGTCCTCCTGCCGCGATCGCTTTGGCCGCAGGAATGATCTTCGGTTACCGCGCCAGCTTCGCCGTGTGGCTCGGGGCGTTTATCGTGGCCGGCGATTCGCTGCCAGGCCCGTCCGCCGTAACGGCCACGACCGCGCTGGCGACGGGCGTGACTTGCCAAATGCTTGCCGCGACGCTGCTGCTGCGAAGATTTATACCTCACTTCTGTGTCACTCGCGGTGAGCTGCCGGCTCAGCAGTATTCGACGAGCACCGCCCGCGATATTCTCCGCTTTATCGCGATTACCGCCGTCACCTCGGTCATCGCGCCGGCTCTCGGCATCTTGAGCTTGAATCTCGCCGCGTTCGCTTCAGCTAAAGATATTGTGTCGATCGGCATATTCTGGTGGTTGAGCAGCTACGCGGGAATTCTAACGCTAACGCCTTTGCTGGTCGTCATGGTGCTGGCTTGGCGTAAACGCAACGCCTTTGAGCCGATCGTGTTTCCGATCACGACGGTCTGGTTGGGTTTGTCTCTAATCGTTTCCTATATTGTTTGGCAGAATAAGACTGTAGCCGCGACGGATCGGCTGCGCCAGGACGCCCAAGAGCTTGGGCGTCAATTCGAAAGGAGCATTGATCGGACTACAGAACGATTAAAGGCCATCGAGGGTTTCCTGGTCGCCTCCGAACGCGTCGGGCGCGATGACTTCGGCAAGTTCGTTGTCCGACTCGCGGCAAACGACAAATCGCCGCGGATGTTTCAATGGGTACCCCGCGTCAGGCTGGATGAGCGCAAGAAATTCGAGGAAAGAGCGCGCATCGGAGGGATCGCCGATTTTTCGATCTTTGAGTGGAATGCCCTCGGCGAACGTTTGGCGCTGGGAGTTCGCTCGGAATATTATCCGCTCTTTCTGGCCGAGCCTCATACGCAAGTTCAGACCGACATCGGTCTTGATCTCGCTTCGGTTCCCGGTGTCTTGGCCGTGCTCAATTCAGCCCGCGACAGCGGTCGGTTAACCGCCACGCTATCGAGTCCATGGCCGCCGAAGAAAGACCACACCACTCAGGTCCATCTATACAACCCGGTATACTTGAATCGAGCAGGCGACCCGCCTTTGATAGAGCGAAGTGAGCATTTGTTGGGCTTCGTTCGGATGGAAGTCCCGCTCACCGAATGGATTCGCAGCGCACTTGCGCTGAGCGCCGCGCGCCAGCGGGAAATTTTCCTGTTCGACATAACGGATGAAGATGAGCCCTTATTCCTCGCCTCGTCGGCGTCTTGGTCGACGCCGCCGAATGAATCTCAATCCACCGTCAGCGCGCAGAAACTGGCGCAGCTTCAAGCCGGGCCGAATCATGCTACGGAGGTCGAGTTTGGCGGCCGCCAGTTGCTGTTTTTTGTCCGCTCCGCATCAGTTCAGCCCGGGCTCGAAAGCGTTTGGGACGTACTCGGAATTATGGCGATCGGCGCATTGATCACGGCCGCGCTGATCATTTACTTGCGAATGAGAGACCGGGCCTTGGCAGAAATGCAGCACGCTGAGGAGCACTACCGTGATCTGTTCAACGCGGCCCCGGCGATGTATGTCATCACGCGCGATGAAAACGGCACGCCGATTATTTGTGACGTCAATGACTTGTTCTTAAAGACCCTAAAGTATGAGCGCAAGGACGTGATCGGCCGTTCGCTCGCCGAGTTTCATTCTCCCGAGTCGCGGCTGAGATTATTGAGCGAGAATGGTTATCGCGGCGCGATGAAAGGCAAAATCGTCTCGGGTGAGCGCGGGCTGATCGGCAGTGACGGGCGGATCATACCGGTGTTGCTGCGAGGCGACCCGATCGCCAATGACGACAATGTGATTATCGGAACCCGGGCCATGTACGTAGACAATAGCGAACAGAAAATAGCGGAACAGCAGTTACGCTTGGTCGTCGAGTCGGCTCCGAACGGCATGCTCATGGTCGACAGGAGCGGCATCATCACATTAGTGAATACGCAAGTGGAGCAGCTGTTTGGCTACCCTCGCGAGGAGCTACTGGGGCAGTCCGTCGAGAAGTTGATACCGCACCGCTATCGTGGCTCCCACCCCCAGCTTCGGGAAGGCTTTTTCAGTGATCCACAGGCGCGCATGATGGGCAGCAACCGGGAACTTTTCGCTTCGAGAAAAGACGGCAGTGAATTTCCGGTGGAAATCGGCTTAAATCCAATCCACTCGGCGCGCGGCATCCAGGTGCTCGCCTCGGTCGTCGATATCTCCGAGGGCAGGCGAGTCGAAGGAGAAATACGCGCTCTTAACGTGACCCTTGAGCGGCGGGTGGCGGAACGGACCGAGGAAATTCGCGCTTTGAATGCCAATCTGGAACAGCGGGTGGCTGAACGTACGCAAGAACTCGAGGCGGAAAACGCGCAGCGCAAGTTGATCGAAAGGGAGCTCCAGCAAGCGCATGATGAGCTGCAGGGCACGGTTTTAGAGTTGGAACGGCGCAACCAGGAGATGAGACTGGTCAGCGAAATGGTCGAGCTTCTGGAGTCGTGCCGCGGAGTGGAGGAAGCCTACGAGGTGATCACGCTGCGCATACCTCAACTCCTGCAAGGTACAAGCGGGGCTCTTTTTATGATGACCGCGTCGCGCAATCTTCTTGAGTGCTTGGGCCATTGGGGTAATCCGATTCTCGAATCCGAGAAAACCTTCGATCCTGAAGATTGTTGGGCGCTGCGTCGCAACAAGCCTCATGGCATGGAGCGCGAAGCGTCGGATTTGATTTGTAAGCACGTCGAAGGAGCCATTTCGTCCGTGGAAGCCTATCTATGCGTGCCCATGGTAGCCCATGGCGAGACCATGGGGGTGTTGCATATCCGATATGGCGGTGAGAATAAGCATGCTCGAAGCATCATCGCCAGTTCGGCGAAAACCGCGGCGGAACAGTTGTCGCTCATATTGGCGAATTTGCGCTTAAGGGAAACGCTCAGAAACCAAAGCATTCGCGACCCACAGACGGGGCTGTTCAATCGTCGCTATATGGTGGATTCGCTCGATCGTGAATTGAGCCGGGCCGGACGATCAGGAAAAACCGTGGTGGTGGCGATGCTGGACCTCGACCATTTCAAAAATCTTAACGATAGCTTTGGGCACGCCGCCGGCGATGCCGTGCTGCGCGACTGGAGTAATCTCTTAAAGGCTAAGTTTCGCGGCAGCGATATCGTGTGCCGCTACGGCGGTGAGGAGTTTGTCATCATCTTACCCGAGATCACAGTCGACATCGCGCACCAAAGGATGGAGCAGTTGCGCCACGATATCCGTCGAATGACGGTGCGTCAGGACGGTCAAACCATCCATGGTGTGACAGTATCGATCGGCATCGCGTACTACCCGATCCACGGGCGGACGAACGAAGCCCTTTTGCATGCGGCGGATCAGGCCCTCTACCGAGCGAAGGAATCGGGGCGCGATTGCACCGCCATGGCATCGGAGGAAGTTCAGGAAAATGCGCCGGAGGACCGGTCATTTCGGACTTCGTAGGATTCCCTCAACTGCCGGCTCCCAACCGTCAACCACGATACGCCCGGTAGGGCGACATGCTTCGCCGGCGCGAAGCGTAAGAATTTGCGCTGCGGTATTCTGTCGAGTTCTCGGCGCGCTTGCCGCAAGCATTTCATGGGTTTAGCGCGGCTACAAAAATCGGCGGCTCAATTTGCCAGCAAAATTGGATTCTCATTGACACCCTTTTAGCCTCCGCGTATATTGAAATTCCGTGATGTGCTTTTCCCGGAAAGCCATTACGGTTTTTTATTTTTGAGACGAGCACGCCACTTGGACTCCGCTTCTCGCAGTTATTGCGATCCTGATCCAGCCAACCGATGAGCGTTGTGGCGATTATCCCGGCGCGCTATGGTTCGACCCGTCTTCCAGGAAAGCCGTTAGCCAACATCGGCGGCAAACCGATGATTCAACATGTTTACGAAAGCGCTTCGAAGGCGCGCGAGCTGGATCGAGTCCTGGTCGCAACCGATGACCGGCGCATCGAAAAAGCCGTCAAGAGCTTCGGCGGCGAGGTCATGATGACCGCGAAACGCCACAGGAGCGGCACGGATCGCTTGGCCGAAGTCGCGCACAAGATCCGAGCGGATTGGCTCGTAAACGTGCAGGGTGATTTACCGTTCATTCACGCCGATACGATCGCACGAGCGGTTCGTCCGATGCGGCGGGATCGAACCATTCCGATGGCAACGGTGTGCACGCCGATCTACGACGAAAGTGAATGGCGCAACCCCAACGTTGTCAAAGTCCTCACCGATCGCGCCGGCTTCGCGCTGTATTTTTCCCGCGCGCCGATCCCGTTCGTAAGGAATGGCGTGATCGATCCGAGGGGCAAAAAAACAGCGCGGGCCAAGCGACATTTGTTCGGCTATCGCCATCTCGGACTGTACGTGTATCGGCGCGATTTTCTCTTGAAGTTTGCCCGTCTAGAGCCGACCGAGTTGGAGCGGATTGAAAGTTTGGAGCAGCTGCGGGCTTTGCAAAACGGTTACAGAATATACGTGGCGGAAGTCGACGAGAGATCGATTGAAGTCGATACTCTCGCGGATCTAAAAAAGGCGGAGCGTTATTTGAAATCTCGATTGAACTGAGAGGACGCCATGGCGATAGTGAAGACCAAATTTATTTTCGTAACCGGCGGAGTTGTGTCGTCTTTGGGCAAAGGGCTGGCGGCGGCGTCCATCGGCGCCCTGCTGGAAAGCCGCGGCTTAAAAGTGACGATGCTGAAAATGGACCCTTACATAAACGTTGACCCGGGGACCATGAGTCCCTATCAACACGGTGAAGTCTTTGTCACCGACGACGGCGCGGAGACGGACTTGGATCTCGGTCACTATGAACGCTATGTCTCGACGCCGATGGGCCGGAAGAATAATTGCACCACGGGGCAGATCTACGAGACCGTAATCGCCAAAGAGCGGCGCGGCGACTATCTCGGCGGCACGGTGCAGGTGATCCCGCACATTACCGATGAGATCAAACGACGGATTCTTTCGGCGGCAGAAGGGTACGACATTGCGATCGGCGAGGTCGGTGGGACGGTTGGTGATATCGAAGGATTGCCGTTTCTTGAAGCTGTGCGACAGATCGCGTGGGACTGGGGCCGGGAGAACGTTCTTTACATACATCTGACCCTGGTGCCGTACATCACGGGCGGCGGCGAGCTCAAGACCAAGCCGACACAACACAGCGTGAAAGAACTGACGGGCTTGGGAATTCAGCCGGATATTCTTCTGTGCCGTACGGACCGATTTCTCGACAAGAAAATCAAAACCAAAATCGCCCATTTCTGTAACGTCGCCGAGAATGCAGTGATTACTGCTAAAGACGTCGAGTGGATTTACGAAGTGCCGCTGGTTTTCCATGAAGAAGGTCTCGACGAGCGGGTCGTCGAGAAGCTCAATATCTGGACGGGTGCGCCCCACCTTGAGAGGTGGGACAAAACTATCGAAGTTCTCAAGAACCCGAGGGAGTCGATTCGCATCGCGGTCGTCGGCAAGTACATGAGCCTCAAAGAGTCGTACAAAAGTTTGTTGGAGGCGGTAGTGCACGGCGGCATCGCCAACGAAGCGCGGGTGGAGCTGGATTGCATCGAGGCGGAAAAGATCGAGCAAGAGGGCGCGGAGGCAATCTTAAAACAAGCCGACGGCATCCTGATTCCGGGCGGATTCGGCGATCGTGGCAGCGAAGGCAAGATCGCGGCGATTCGCTACGCGCGTGAAAATCAAGTACCGTTCTTCGGCATCTGCCTTGGCATGCAGATGGCGGTCGTCGAGTTTGCCCGTAACGTCTGCGGCTTGGAGGGCGCCAACTCAAGTGAGTTCGATTTGCAAACGCCACATCCGGTTATTCACTTGATGGCGGAACAAAAAGCGATCGACACTAAAGGCGGCACCATGCGCCTGGGCGCATATCCGTGCGTTTTGCAGAACGAAACCTTGGCGGCTAAACTCTACGGCAGAGAAAATATCTCCGAGCGGCACCGTCATCGCTACGAGTTCAATAACAGCTATCGCGCCGAGTTCGGCGCCAAAGCAATGGACTTGAGCGGACTTTCCCCCGACGGCAACTTGGTCGAAATCATCGAGCTCAAAGGCCATCCATGGTTTCTCGGTTGCCAGTTTCATCCCGAGTTCAAATCCCGGCCGATGGATTGCCATCCGCTTTTTAGAGGTTTTATCGAAGCGGCTCTTGAGAACCGCAAAGTGGTTCGCGAAGCGCCGCGTATGAAAGTCGTGCGCTCTTAATGCATCATTCTTCTACCGTTCCATGCTGACCAAATCGGTAAAAGTCGGCACGATCGAGATCGGCGGCGGTTTGCCGCTCGCCGTGATTGCCGGCCCCTGCGTCATCGAAAGCAGGGACTCGGCGCTGCGCCATGCCGCGGCGCTGAAAGAGAAGGCCGATCGGATCGGTGTTCCTTACATCTTCAAATCCTCTTATGACAAAGCCAACCGATCTTCGCTGCATTCGTTTCGTGGCCCGGGACTGGAAAAAGGGTTGGAAATTCTCGCCGAGGTGAAAAAAAAGATCGGCGTGCCGGTGCTTACGGATGTCCACGAGATCGATCAAGTCAAGCCGGCTCAAGAAATTGTCGATATCTTGCAAATTCCCGCCTTTCTATGCCGGCAAACCGATTTTGTCCTCGCCGTGGCCAATTCCGGCAAAGTCGTCAATGTAAAGAAGGGCCAATTTCTCGCGCCCTGGGACATGGGCAATATCGTCGAGAAAATTCGCGCCACCGGTAACGACCAGATTCTTCTGACTGAACGCGGCGTTTCGTTCGGTTACAATAACTTAGTTTCGGACATGCGTTCGCTGGTCGTCATGCGCGAGCTGGGCTATCCGGTGATATTCGACGCAACCCATAGTCTGCAATTACCCGGCGGTCTGGGCAATGCGTCCGGCGGCGAGCGCAAGTATATTGCGGCGCTAGCCCGCGCAGGAGTGGCGGCGGGGATCGATGCGCTTTTCATGGAGGTTCACGAAGATCCCGACCACGCCAAGAGCGATGGTCCGAATTCCCTCGACCTAAAAGACTTTGAGGGCCTGCTCAAGACCGTCAAACAGCTCGACGCGTTGGTGAAAGAAGGCGAGCGACGGTGAAAGCGGAAAGCATCCTCAAGCGCGCGGCTGACGTGCTGCGAATCGAGTCTAACGGCATACTTTCAATCGCCGCCCGTCTCGACGAGAGTTTCGTTCGCGCCGTCAAATTGCTCGAAAGCTGCCATGGCAAGGTCGTCGTGACCGGTATGGGCAAATCCGGCTTGATTTGCCGTAAGATCGCCGCGACGCTTGCCAGTACGGGAACCCCGTCTTTTTTTCTCCATGCGGGCGACGCGCTGCACGGCGATCTCGGCATGGTCAAGCAAGGCGACGTTATCCTCGCCATCTCCAACAGCGGTGAGACCGACGAAATCTTAAAGCTGCTGCCTCATATCAGACATCACGGACTGAAGCTCGTGGTGATGACAGGCAATCTTGAGTCGACGCTTGCTAAGGCGGGCGACGTGGTTCTAGACGTTAAAGTCGCCGAAGAAGCCTGTCCGCTGGGGCTGGCTCCGACGGCGAGTACCACGGCGGCTTTGGCGATGGGCGATGCGCTCGCAGTGGTTGTTCTCGAGGAGAAAGGTTTCAAGGAGGAAGATTTTGCGCTCAGGCATCCGGGAGGCATTTTGGGTCGACGGCTGTTGTTACGAGTTGAAGAGCTAATGCATCGAGGTGGAGATCTGCCTATCGTTAATCATGACACGCTCATGAAGGAAGCCCTTTTCGAGATTACTTCCAAGCGTTTGGGAGTGGTTGGCGTGATCAATGAACGGGGCCATTTGATCGGGATCGTTACCGACGGTGACTTGCGTCGTGGTCTGCAAACCCATGGTGAAAGGATTCTCAACAAGCGGGCGGATGAAGTGATGACACCTGAACCACGAACCATCGGTGATGATGCTCTCGCCTCGGAAGCGCTTGCAAAAATGGAAGAAAATACGCAGCGGCCAATAACCTCGCTGTTTGTGCTCGAAAATGACAGCCAGAAGCCCATCGGTGTGATTCACATTCACGATATTCTCAAAGCCGGTCTTTAGTCTCGACCGTGAAACGTATTCCCGCCGCATTTCGCAATAGGGCCAAAAAAATAAGGCTGCTTCTCCTCGACGTCGATGGAGTGCTTACCGACGGTCGGATTATCATCGATGATCGTGGCGTGGAGTCAAAACACTTTCACGTTCGTGATGGACAAGGGATTTCATTACTCATGCGCGCAGGCATCGAAGTCGGCTTTATCACCGCACGTTCTTCGCGCGCCGTAAGCCGCCGGGCGAAGGAGTTGGGTGTGCGCCTCGTCCATCAAGGCGTGAAAGACAAGCTTCAAACCTACAACGACATCAAACGCCGGCGCGGTCTGGCAGACGAGCAAATCGCTTACGTGGGCGATGACATCATCGACCTGGCGATCCTACGTCAGGCTGGGCTCGCCGTCTTGGTCGCCGATGGCTGTCCGGAAATGGCCTCTGCCGTCGATTTCATTACCGACGCGGCTGGCGGCAACGGAGCGGTGCGAGAGGTGGCAGAGTTGTTGCTAAAAGCCCAAGGTAAATGGCCTAGCCTTACGGATCGATCGCAGCACTTCTAGACTAGTCCCAAAAATTTTCGAAGCACAAAGCAATTTTCGTGCCGAACCTTTACACCACTCCCGAAGAATGGTATTTTTGCGGTTAAATCTGGTTGACTATCATGCGCAAATTCAGACGATCGATTCTGCTCGTGGCCATTTTCCTTTCATTAGGGGGGGTGGCTTATAAAGTGACGGAGATCGTTCAACGGGCGCAAAAGGATATCAAAAAAAACTCGGTTAAGGTCTTAGACTACCTGCCGGAATCTTCGCTGCGCATAAAGGATTTTCACCGCGCCAAGATCGAAGACGGACGAAAAGTATGGGAGCTCTTTGGCGAGGAGGCGAGTTACTTCAAGGAGCAAAAGGAAGCGGTGATCAAGAAACCCAGATTCTATTTTTACGACAAGAAGGGCGAGGTTGCCGAGACCACAGGCGACGAGGCGCATATCTACCTGAACGAAAAGGAACTGGAGAGGATGGAGCTTCGGGGCGCCATCCAAGTTACTTTTCAAGGCTACGTCCTCAAGTCGGAACAAGCCAATTACCTGCCGGCCAAAGATCAGATCATTTTGCCGAACCATACCACGGTGGTGGGAGAAGGGATAAACTTGGAAGGGTCAAGGATGGAAGTTGAGCTGGAGGACAAAAAGATTCGACTGCTGCGCCAGGTAAAAACCAAACTTGAGCCCGACAAGCTGGCCAAGAAAAAAACTAAGTCTAGTCCAAACGAGCGGATTGGGGGATAATATGATTCACATGATCCTTCATTCCATCATTGTAGTTTTCCTTCTTTTATCGAGTTTGATGATGGCAGCGAGCGCTGCGGCGCCGGCGAAGGAGGAAAATAAGAAAAGCTCGGCGGGCTTCGAGTTCAACAAGAAAGACCCGATCTATATCACCGCGGACTGGATGGAAGTCGATCAAAAGCAAAACACAATTACTTACAAGGGGCGCGTGGTCACCGTGCAAACCGACATGACGATGCGTAGCGAGACACTTACCGCTTACTACGATCCCGAAATGAAACAAATGAAACAGATCGTCGCCGAGGGCAAGGTTAATGCCACTCAAGGGAACCGCATGGCGACGGGAGAAAAAGCGGTCTTCGATGACAAGGCCAAGACCGTCACACTTACCGGCAGCCCGGTCATGCGCCAAGGCAACAGCCAAGTAAGCGGCGTCAAAGTCGTTTATTTCATCGAGCAGGACAAGGCGATCGCCGAAGGCGACGGCAAGATTCGAGTGCAGGCGACGATATTTCCGGAAGAGTTGAAAGCCCCTGAGCAAGGGGACGCCAAGTAAAGATGAGCCTCCTCAAGGCGGAGTCGGTGGCAAAAGCCTATGGCGGGCGGCGGGTTGTTGACGGTGTCAGTTTGGCAGTGAATGGCGGGGAAATCGTCGGTTTGCTCGGTCCCAACGGCGCGGGCAAGACGACGACGTTTCATATGATGGTCGGTTTGGTACAGCCGGACGGCGGACGTGTCATTCTCAATGACGAGGATTTGACCGACGCGCCGATCTATCTTAGGGCGCGAGCCGGAATCAGTTATTTGCCGCAGGAGTCGTCGGTTTTTCGCAGGCTCACGGTGGAAGATAATTTGCGTGCGATTTTGCAAACTCTCGACTTAGGCGCCGCCGAACAGCAAGAACGGGCAGACGCGCTCATGAAGATGCTCGGTATCGGTCATCTGGCAACGCACAAAGCCTTTACGCTCTCCGGCGGAGAGCGGCGCAGGGTGGAAATAGCGCGGGCGTTGGTCCTGTCGCCGTACTTCCTCCTGTTGGACGAGCCTTTTACCGGAATCGACCCGATCGCCGTCGCGGAGATCCAAAAAATCGTTCGTCGGCTCATCAACAGCGGCATCGGCATCCTGATCACCGATCACAATGTGCGGGAAACCTTAGGAATCTGCGACCGGGCCTATATCGTCAATGAAGGCACGATTCTCGAAGAAGGCACGCCGGAAACCATCGCCGCGAGCGCTAAAGCGCGCAAATTTTATTTGGGAGAGGGCTTTAAGTTTTAAGTATGGCTCTTGAAATTCGACAGGTTCAAAAGCTCGCGCAACAACTGGTGATGACGCCGCAGCTGCAGCAGGCGATCAAGCTGCTGCAGCTTTCACGCCTCGAGCTGGAAGAAATGGTGACCAAGGAGTTGCAGGAAAATCCCGCCTTGGAAGAAGGGGCAACCGAAGAAGGTGAAACCGCCGAGCAACCAAGAACGGAAGTCCAAACGAGCGCACCGGGTGAAACAGCGGAGCTTACGATAAACCGTGAGCTCTCCGCCGTCGACAAGATCGGCACTTTGGACTGGCAGGAATATCTCGATACCCACTCCAATTCCATTCACGGCTCTCTCACCGCGGAAGCGACCTCGGATGACGGTGACTCACCGCCCTCGTGGGAAAACAGTCTGACCAAGAAAACGACCTTGGAAGATCATCTGATCTGGCAACTTCGACTTTCCAAGATCACCGAGCAAGAGTCGTCCATCGGTCTTTACGTGATTCAAAACCTCGATGAGAACGGCTACATGGCGGTGACCGTTGAGGAGCTTTGCAACGCGACGGGCAGCACGCCTGAAGAAGCTGAAGCCGTCCTCAAGCGCATCCATTTTTTCGACCCGGTCGGGATTGCGGCGCGGGATTTGCGCGAATGTTTGTTGATCCAGCTCGAGAACCTGCAGCTGCAAGATAGCCTGGCGGCGCGGATCGTCGCCGGTTATCTAAGTTTCCTCGAATCCAAACGCTATGAAAAACTAGCCAAAGATTTGGCTGTCACCATCGACGAGATCGCCGATGCGGCGCATTTGATCGCCTCGCTCGAGCCCAAGCCTTCACGCGGCTTCGAGCAGGACGAGGTGCGCACGGTGCTGCCCGACGTATTCGTCGAGAAAGTCGGCGATGAGTATTTAATTTACTTGAACGATGACGGCGTGCCGCGACTGCGGGTGAGCTCGCTGTACCGGCGCATGGCGGGGCAGGAGGGCGTTGCAGAAGAGCAAGCACGCCAATATTTGCAAGAAAAAGTCCGCGCCGCGACCTGGCTGATCAAAAGTATCCAGCAACGCCAACAGACGCTCTTCCGAGTCACCCAAAGCATTTTCAAATTCCAGCAGGAGTTCCTCGAGCACGGCGTTAGCCAGCTCAAGCCCATGGTCTTGCGCGACGTCGCCGAAGACATTCACATGCACGAGTCGACGGTCAGTCGCGCGACGGCCAACAAGTACGTTCATACGCCGCAAGGATTATTCGAGCTCAAGTTCTTTTTCCAAAGCGGCATTAAAGGCGGCAACGGAGAGGACGTGGCGAGCGAGAGCGTGAAAGAAAAGATCCGCGGCATCGTCGCCGCCGAGGATCCGCGCCGGCCGCACAGCGATCAACATATCGTCTCGATGTTATCCACCGACTCCATCGATATCGCCCGGCGCACGGTCGCGAAGTATCGCGAGGCGATGGGAATACTTGCTTCGTCGAAACGCCGGCAACCATTCCTGCGCAAATGACTCCAGACATCGAGGTGAATCGATGAGCGATATCAAAGTTTCGGTGACATTTCGCCATACCGAGCCCACCGATGCCTTGAAACACTACGTAGAGCAAAAAATTCACCGCATCGGCAAATATTTTGCCCATCCGTTGGATGCCCGTGTGATTCTCGCCGTCGATTCGAAAGACTGCCAGGTCGCGGAAGTCGAGCTCCATACCCACGGCGCAATGATTCACGGAAAAGAACAAAACCAAGATATGTACGCCGCCGTCGATTTGGCGATGGACAAGGTTCAGCGTCAGATCAAGAAGCAAAAAGAAAAAACCAAGCTGAGTCGAAGAAGGTCGCACGCGTGAAAATCACCGATTTCCTCAACGTCCAGACAATTATCCCGGCGCTCGCTGCCCGCGAAAAGAACGCAGTGCTCGATGAAATGGCTGGATGGCTCGTATCCTACCATCGCCAGTTGGACAAGCAAAAAGTTCTAAACGTGCTTTTGGAGCGCGAGAAGATCAGCACCACCGCGATCGGTGAAGGCGTGGCGATTCCGCACGGCAAGCTCGCCGAAGTGGAACGGGTCTTGGGAGTTTTCGCGCGCAGTCCCGAGGGAGTTGATTTCGCGTCCCTGGATGGCGGGCTGACTTATTTGTTTTTTGTGCTGATCGCCCCTGAAAGCGCGGCCGCGGATCACCTAAAAGCGTTGGCGCGGATATCGCGCTTGCTTAAGGACGAAGCGTTTCGGCGCCGGCTCATCGAGGGGCAGAGCAGCCAGGAGCTATTCAATATTATCGCCGAAGAGGACGAAAAGTTTTGACCGCCCATGGCCGATGGCTTGGACATCATCATCATCACTGGCCTCTCCGGGTCGGGGAAAAGTTTTGCCATTCGCGCCCTCGAGGATAACGGGTTTTTTTGCGTCGACAACTTGCCTGCGCTGCTGATCCCAAAGTTCGTCGATCTCTGTCAAGGCTACGAAGAAGAAATCAGGCGCATCGCGCTCGGCGTAGATCTGCGCGGCGGACAGTTTCTGCGCGCCTTACCCCAGGTTCTTTCGGAATTACGCGCCGCCGGCAACCATATTCAAATTCTTTTCTTCGACGCCTCCGATGATGTGTTGCTCAGACGATTCAGCGAAACGCGCCGCCCCCACCCGCTGGCCGGACAGGGGTCTATTCAGGACGGTATTTCGCGCGAAAGAAAAGCCTTGGAATCGATCCGCGCCCTGGCCGACAAAGTGATCGACACCAGCGAGTTCAACGTGCACCAGCTCAAACGCGAGATGGAACAACAGTTTTGCCAAGCTCCGACGGCCCGGCGCATGGCGCTGTTTTTTACATCCTTCGGTTACAAATTCGGTATTCCTCACGACACCGATATGATTCTCGACGTGCGCTTTTTGCCCAATCCCTATTTTGTCAGTGAGCTGCGCGAGAAAAGCGGGCTCGATTCGGCAGTCAACGAATATGTGCTCGCCGACGCAGAAACCCACGCCTACCTCGATCGCTTATATGCGCTTTTGGAATTCATCTTGCCGCTCTACGAGCGCGAAGGTAAGAGCAGCCTGACGCTGGCCCTAGGTTGCACGGGCGGCCGACATCGTTCAGTCGTATTGGTGGAGGAGTTGCGCAAAAAATTCGGCGACGGAATTTTTCCCGTCCATATCAAGCATCGGGATATCGACAAGTGATCCATGGGCAAAGTTGTCAAGAAAGTCGAAATTAAAAACAAGCTCGGGCTGCATGCGCGCGCGGCGGCGTTGCTGGTGCAGACCGTCAATAAATTTTCCGCTCAAGTGACTTTTTCCAAAGACGGCCAAAGCACCGACGGGCGCAGCATCATGGGCGTGCTGACGTTGGCCGCGACCCAAGGCAGCAAGCTTCAGGTCGAGGCGAACGGAGATGACGCGGAACGCGTCGTTAAGGCCATCGAAAGGCTGATCGACGATCGTTTCAACGAGAATTACTAAGGTTGAATCACCCCCTGGTATCCGCTATACAAAATGGATTCAATTTTTCAATTTGCAGGCCGCTGGAGGTTAGCCCATGGCTGGTAGAGATTTCTTGTTCACTTCCGAATCCGTTTCCGAGGGTCATCCCGATAAGCTTTGCGATCAAGTTTCCGACGCGATTCTGGATGCTCATCTGGCGGGTGATCCCAACAGCCGGGTGGCCTGCGAATGCCTGGCAAAGACCGGCATGGTTGTTGTTGCCGGAGAAATCACCAGCACTGCTAAAGTAAGTTACGTCGACGTCGTTCGGGAAGTCGTTCGCGACATCGGCTACACCGATTCCGCCATGGGATTCGACGGCACGACCTGCGCGATTCTCACCGCCATCGAACAACAGTCGCCGGACATTTCACAGGGGGTCACCGAAGGAGAAGGCTTGCACAAAGAACAGGGAGCCGGCGATCAAGGCATGATGTTCGGTTACGCTTGCGACGAAACTCCCGAGCTGATGCCTTTTCCGATCCAAATGGCCCATAGTCTGGTTCACTACCTCGCCAAGGTCCGCAAAGGCGGCGAGGCCTATTTTCTCCGGCCGGACAGCAAGTCCCAAGTTACCGTCGAATACAGAGATGGCAAACCGGTGCGAGTGAAAAATGTCGTGATCTCAACTCAGCATAGCGCCGACGTCGAGTACAACAAGTTAAGAGAAACCATCGTCGAAGGGGTGATCAAAGCAGTTATCCCCGCCGAATTTCTCGATAAAGATACGGTGTATCACGTCAATCCGACCGGCCGCTTTGTTATCGGTGGGCCGCAAGGAGATTGCGGTCTCACCGGGCGGAAAATCATTGTCGATACCTACGGCGGCATGGGCCGCCACGGCGGCGGCGCTTTCTCGGGAAAAGATCCATCCAAGGTCGATCGCAGCGCCGCCTACATGGCGCGCTACGTCGCCAAGAATATCGTCGCCGCGGAGCTGGCGAAGCGGTGCGAAGTTCAATTGGCTTACGTGATCGGCGTGGCGCAGCCGGTATCGGTGCTGATCGACACCTTCGGGACGGGCGTCGTGCCGGAAGCGACGATTGCCAAAATCGTTCAAGACCATTTCGATTTGAGCCCGAAGGGCATCATCCAAACTCTCGATCTCAAGCGACCGATCTACCGTCCGACAGCCGCCTACGGCCACTTCGGCCGCGCGCCGGAAGAAGGCTTTTTTACCTGGGAAAAGACCGATCGTGCGGCGGATCTTAAGAAAGTGGCGGCGCGCGTCTAAGTCGCACATAAGGGGAGGCAGCGGTTACGATGGCGGGAAAGAAATACGACGTCAAGGATATGCGTTTGGCCGACGGCGGGCGCAAAAGGATTCTCTGGGCCCGTCAAGATATGCCGGTGCTGCAGAAAGTAAAAGAGCGCTTCCAAAAGGAAAAGCCGCTGCGCGGCATGCGCTTTTCGGCTTGCCTTCACGTCACCGCCGAGACCGCGAACTTAGTGCAAACCCTCAAGGCCGGCGGCGCGGAGGTTCTGCTGTGCGCGTCGAATCCGCTGTCCACTCAAGACGACGTCGCGGCGTCTTTGGTGCGCCATGACAAGATTCCCGTGTTCGCGATCAAGGGCGAGGACAACAAAACCTATTACCGCCATCTGCGGTCTGGGCTCGATCACAAGCCGGTTATTACGATGGACGACGGCGCGGATCTGGTGTCGATGTTGCACACCGATTACACGCATCTCGCTTCTAATCTAATCGCCAGCATGGAAGAAACCACGACGGGTGTGATTCGGCTGCGCGCCCTGGAGAAGGACGGCGCGCTCAAGATTCCAGTGATCGCAGTCAACGACGCCGCCACCAAGCACCTATTCGATAACCGCTACGGCACGGGGCAATCGACCATCGACGGCGTCATTCGTGCCACCGACATGCTGATCGCTGGAAAGAAAGTCGTAGTCGCCGGCTACGGCTGGTGCGGCAAGGGTGTTACTTCGAGAGCCCGCGGCATGGGCGCAAAAGTCATCGTCACCGAAGTCGACCCGGTGCGCGCGCTGGAAGCGTCCATGGACGGCTTCGAAGTCATGACGATGAGAGAAGCCGCAAAGGTCGGCGATCTGTTCATCACTCTCACCGGCGACATGCACGTCATCGCGAAAGATCATCTCAAAGCGATGAAAGACGGCGCCGTCATTTGCAACTCCGGCCATTTCGACATCGAGATCGATCTCAAGTCGCTCAAGAGCCTGTCCATCAAAGTCGAAAAGAACGTGCGCAATTTCGTCGACGCCTATGTTTTACCGGGCGGCAAAAGAATCTATCTGATCGGGGAAGGCCGGCTGGTGAACCTTGCCGCAGCGGAAGGCCACCCCGCTTCCGTGATGGACATGAGCTTTGCCACACAGGCGCTCGCCGCCGAATGGGCGGTGAAGAACCAGAAAAAACTCACGCCAAAGGTTTACGAAGTGCCGAGCGACGTCGAGAACTGGGTTGCCAAGTTGAAGCTTTCGTCGATGGGCATCCGCATCGATAGGCTGACCCTGGAGCAAGAGAAGTATCTGACATCCTGG
>Ga0184639_10000347_pt1 | contig 17299 bp, 20 predicted proteins | sample PLM31_170_b2_FD_133155 | JGI IMG/M metagenome (GOLD analysis project Ga0184639, IMG submission 133155) | Groundwater sediment microbial communities from an aquifer in East River, Colorado, USA - PLM3-1_170_b2 | ecosystem: Environmental > Terrestrial > Soil > Riparian zone | place: USA: East...
GGAACACGATCGGGAGCGCGAACACGCCCTCCTCGAAGAGGCGCTCGCTGAACTTCCTTGCCAGAGAGGAGTCCGCGAGCATGACCGGTGTGATTGGCGTCTCGCTCTTCCCGAGGTCGAAGCCTATCGACACGAGCCGCTTTTTGAAGTACTTCGTGTTCGACCAGAGCTTTTTCACGTGGCGGGGTTCCGTCTCGAGCACGTCGATTGCCGCGATGCACGCGGCCGTGACGGCGGGCGGGTGCGACCCGGAGAGGAGCCACGTGCGAGACTTGTTCAGCGCGTAGTTCCGAAGGTCGTGCGACCCCGCGACGTAGCCGCCGACGACGCCGAGCGCCTTCGAGAACGTCCCAAGCTCGACGTGGATCTTCTCCTCGACGTGGAAGTGCGACGCGACTCCTCGTCCACCGTCGCCAAGGACGCCCTCCCCGTGGGCGTCGTCGATGAACACCATCGCGCCGGACTCCTCCGCGACCCGCGCGATCTCGCCGACGGGCGCGATGTCACCGTCCATCGAGAAGACGCCGTCGCTGATGATGAGGAGTTTCTTGAACTTCGGGTCCGCCTCCTTCAGAAGGCGCTCGAGATCCGCGATGTCCTTGTGCTTGTAGATGAACCGCTCCGCTTTCGTGAGCCGTACACCGTCGATGATGCTACCGTGGTTCAGCTCGTCCGTAAAGATCGCGTCACCCTCGCCCGCGAGCTGCGGGATCAGCCCCGCGTTCCCCGCGAAGCCGCTCACGTAGAACAGCGCGGCCTCACGCCGCTTGAATCGCGCGATCCTCCGTTCGAGCTCCTCGTGGAGATCGAGGTTTCCCGCGATCGGCCGGACGCTCCCGCTCCCTGCCCCGTGGGTCTTCACGGCCTCCCTTGCCGCTCGTTTGACCTTCGGGTGGTTCGAGAGGTTGAGGTAGTTGTTCGAACAGAGCATGATGACCTCCCTGCCGTCGACGAGGCTCCGAGGCTTCGAAGGTCCCTGAAGCACGCGGAGCTTCCAGTCGAGGCTCTGCGCAACGAGCGTCTCGTATTCCTCCCGCATCCAGCTCACAGGGTCTCGCTTCGTCACGGCCTGCACCGTCACCCCTCCATCGGGAAGGCGACCTTCCCGCAATTCCCGCTCCGCATCACTTCCATTGCCTCGTTGTAGTCATCGAGGGAGAACTTGTGCGTGAGAATCGGCCTGAGATTCACGTTCCCGCTCTTCAAGAGGCCGCCCATCTGATACCACGTCGCGTACATCAAGCGGCCATGGATGCCGTGGATCGACACACCTTTCGTGACCATCTCGGAGATGTCGAGGGTTAGGGGCTTGGGGAACAGTCCGAGGAGGTGGATGCCGCCCGCGGGGCGGACGACCTTGATCGCCTGCTGGACCGCCGTTTCGCTCCCGGAGAACTCGAGGACTTCGTCGACGCCCTCTCCTGCCGTCGCGTCTGTAACCTCGTCAGCGAGAGTGTCGCTCGACCGAAGCACGAGGTGGGCGCCGATCTTCTTCGCGAGGTCCATCCGGTACTGGTTCCGGTGGCCGATCGCGATAACCTTCCGTGCCGCCATCGCGCGGCAGAGCGCGACCGCCATGAGGCCGATCGGCCCGAGGCCGAAGATCGCGACCGTTTTCCCGGGCACGTTCGCATTCATCGTCGTGTACACCGCGTTCCCGAACGGATCCTGCATCGTCGCGAGCTCCGGCGAGAGGTTGTGGTCGTTCACGATCACGTTCGACGCGGGGACCGTGAGAAATTCCGCGAACGCGCCGTTCCGATCGACGCCGATAATCGAGACGTTCTTGCAGACGTGCGCGTTCCCGGTACGGCACATCGTGCACCGTCCGCACGCGATGTGGCCTTCCGCGCTAACGTACTCGCCCTTCCGTAGCCCTGTGACGTTCGAGCCGACGCGTTCGATCTCGCCCGCGAACTCGTGGCCTTGGACGAGGGGGACCTGGATCCGCTTCGCGGCCCAAGCGTCCCAGTCGTAGATGTGAACGTCCGTGCCGCAGATCGAGGACATCTTCACCCGCACAAGGACCTCGTCGGGACGGGGCTCCGGCATGGGGACCTCGCGGACTTCCGTGCTCTTCGGTGCGGGCTTCGATTTCACGGCAGCCTTCATCGTCTCCGACATCGCCGGCCACCCCCCTTAGGGGGAAACGATGTGCGGATGGGGCGAGGGTATTTCAAGTTTGTATTCGTACATCGGCCGCGATCGCCAGCGGCAGAGGTCATGGAGGAGCAAGCGGTCTCAGTATGTCGCAACGAGACTGGAGACACTCGGCAGACCGAGCGTCCTCGATGTCGCAGGCTTGCCTATGTTCGGGTGTCCGACTAACAACTAACCAAAGGAGTCCTTGGTGAGCGATGTGCCGGCCCTGACTCGAATTGCCTGGACCGCGAAAGCCAATCCAGGCCCCCGCCAACACCGCTGAAAGCTGGTCCTCCGACTACCGTCGAGCCCACGGTCCACGCGCGGTGCTAGTGCTACCCGATTCCTTGGACTCCACTCGCTCCCTGGAGGGAGCAGAGTTCACCTTAGCGCGAATCACCATTATGAACGACTCAGACTTGGAATCTCGACGAAAGCAACCAGTTGTTAGTGGATAGTCCGGCTTCGACGGACACAAGACCCAGACCTGCGGTCGTTAGCAGGTCCCTGCACGCCGCTTCATTACCTCGCGCCACTTCGAGAATTACGTGTCTCACGTTGGTTAGTGTCGACTGAGCACCCTCGAGCACGAAAACCTCGTGACCTTCTACGTCGATCTTCAACCAGTCTATCACTTTCAAGCCCACTGAATCGACGATACGATCCAACGTGTCGCACTCAACCTGCCAGATCCCCTGCGTCCCCGATGATATTGGCCTTCCCCATCCCGGCTGAAGCGACGAAGTTCCGGTGCTGGGTCGATCCCCGAGGTAAAGGAGTCGGGGACCTCGGCGGTTGCTCAGAGCGAGGGGGAAGGTCTGAACGTTGGAGAAGCCGTTCAGCTTCACATTCGCCTCTAGCAAGGAAAAGTTCGAAGGATCGGGCTCGATGGCAACGACTTTAGAAGCATGCTTGGCGGCCATAAGCGCATATCGTCCAATATGAGCACCGGCATCCACCACGACATCCCCCTTCTTCACTTGGAACCAGGCGGACGTTAGAGGTTCGTGTGTGGGCGACAAGAGGTCGAGATCATGCGTACCGGGTCTGATGTTAGCCCGGACGCCGCCAACAGATACGGTTAGACGCGATTTTCCAGGAATTAGACGTCCGAGACCCCAGGACGTGAATCGACTCGGCATTAGGACCTTCATGAGCAGTGACGAGCCAAAGCCACTGTAAAGCCTAACTGCATTCCGTATCCCTACCGGGTGAATTCTCAGATACGGTCTGACAAAATCATGAACCGACACACCCCGGCCTCCAATCGCCAATAGTGTTGAACTCGAACACCTCTTGAGGATTGATGAACAACCCCGCAGGCCGCGTATATCGGGCTCGAAGAGTTGTCATGGCTTTGCTCGGAGGGCCTCCGTCCCATTGGCCTATGTTCTGCATAGTCATGAACGCTCTTCCTACAAATGGGACCGCAAAGAGAAGAATTCGCCGAACTCTCTTGCGGCGCCCCTCGGACCCTTCAGATTTGGACGACCCATGACAACTTGCCGATGTCTGAATTGACATCGGCGAATATCGATATTCCAAACGGAATGGACATCGTCGCGACCTGATCTTTCTTTAGTTCTATCTTCCTGCGCGGTCGTTCTACTGTTTGTCCCCGGCCGAGAGCGACAACCGTGACGGCACTACGCGTGAATCGGATGGAGCTTGCTCGTCCGGTACCCGATGATCACGAACAGGTATTCCTTCTTCGCGAACGCCGCGTCGAGCTCGGGATCCCCGGTATCGACCCGCAGCACGGGCGTTGCGTTCAGTTTCGATGGAGTCGCGACGACAATCACGTTGGGGATGCCAATGCGACGGATCACTTCGGGACTCAGCTGGAGGTTCCCGCGGCCGAGGATGAATCCCTGCGATCCGATTGGCGAGACGATCAGCTTCGCAGACTTGTACCGGTCTAGCAATGCCAAGATCCGGGCCTCGTTAAGGTCCTGCCCGACGAGTTTCCCGCCAAGGACGGCGTCCACGCCAAGGACGGTCTTCCCGACCACGAGCCGGTTCGCGATGTGTTCCACCGTCGATCCCGGACCTAGGAGGAACAGCGTGTCCGGCTCCCTCTCCGTGATTTCCTGGATGTGGTCCGCGATCTCGTCCTTCATCGCATCGTCCTGGACCTCCGCGAAGAGCATCTTGCCCGCCTGCACGAGGGTGGGCTCGACGAGCGTCTTCGCGGTCCCATAGAGGCGGACAGACCACTCGCCGCGGCGGTACGCCTCCTCGTCGACATCGAGAACTTCCGCGTCGCCCACCCGGAGGTATCCCTGCACATACGCGTCGAGGATTCTCGCGACCGTGGCGGGATGGATCCCGAAGACGCCGGAATGCATCTTGACGCCCGCCGGGACTCCCACGATCGGAATCCGACGGTCAACGGTATCGATCACGTCCCGGCATGTCCCGTCCCCGCCACAGAAGACGATGAGCTCGACGCCTAGTCGTTCGAATGCACGGCACGCTTCCTTCGTGTCGTCCGCGGACGTGTACGATGGCGGCTCCGTGGCGATCTCGGAGGATTCTGGTGGGAATCCCGTCGCGCCGAGATGGTCGGACCCCATGGCACCTCGGCATGTGATCCAGTGAATCTGCGACGCCGACGGAAGCGCACGCAACGCACTCAACGCCTCCGACGCTCGCTTCGGCGCAACCGGTTCGGCGCCGAGGGCGCGCGCTTCATTCGCGAGTCCGTTTGTCCCCTTGAGGCCGACGCGGCCGCCCATCCCCGCCACTGGGTTCACGACGAAGCCGATTCGCTTCATTCCGCCGGCCCATGCGAGCCTCGCGATTAAAGGTTCCCCGCCACGCGATCAGGTCGGCGGATTCGCGATTGCTCCGTACCGCTCCTCCGCGGGCGTTCGGAGCGAGAGGGCCACTCGGAGATGGCCGAGATACAGAATGATTGCGACGGGAACGACGGGCAGGAGGACCGGCGCCAGGACGATTGCGAGTGCAAGTCCCCCGCCAATCCCTGCCTGAATGACAGTGAGCTCGTGTCGGGTCACGGATCCTACATCGCGCGGGTTCGCGCGGGCGTGCGCGACGAGCCCGATGACCCCTGCGGCCGCAAAGAGGATCGTCTCCACCCGCCACAGAAGCGAGAGGACGGCTCCGATCCCGACCACCGCGATCGCGAACGACGTCGCGTAGGCCTTCCCGATCCGAGGTCCGAGGAACACGATCGTCGTACGCTTCTGCGGCCGCGCCCGAGAGTCCGCGTCCATGTCAAGGTAGTGGTGCATGAGAAGCATGCCGACGCACACGCATGCGTGGGCAACCGCGAACAGGATGGCCGTGACGCTGATCGTGAGAGCTTGCACGTAGTACGCTCCGAGCCCGGCGGCGGTGACGCCGGTGAATCCCCCGAGCCAGTCCCCGGCAAAGGGCCGGTACGAGGTCTGCACGGGCGGGGCCGTGTAGAGCAGCCCTGCGGCGTAGCCGATCGCGACGAGCACGAGGACGACCGGCCCCGTTCGGAGAAACACGTCGACGGCGAGGAGCCAGGCGAGGATTGACGAGACCGCGAAGATCGCCCAGAGCTGCCGCTCCGTCAGGAGCCCTGCGAGGAGGACGCGGCTGCCCCCGGAGAGGACCCTCGGACTCGGATCGCCGTCGGTCCCGCTCCGCCAGTCGTAGATTTCGTTTACGGCGTGCGTCTCGTAGCCCTGGATGAGGACGCCGATGAGGAGGGCTTCGACGAAGAGCCACGGATCGAACCGTCCCGCCTCCGCGACCGCGATCCCCGTACCGAGCACGATCGCCGTGAACGACCACAGCAAGACCGGTATCGCGCGGAGTTCGAGGAAGACCCCCTTCGCGAGGGCCGCCGTACGCATTGAGCGACTATCAAGATAGTAATATTAGAGCGTTCTGCCATGGCTGTCCAAGTCCCTTTGTCAGGGGGGTTGGGCGTGCGGGCCGGTGTGAACAAGCGGTTGTGGTACCTGGTCGCAGGGACCCGCGGCGGGATCAACCGCGCAAAGATCATTTGGATCCTCCGTGAACGGCCGTCGAACGCGAACGTGATCGCGGAAAGCCTGCAGCTCGACTACAAGACGGTCCGGCACCACCTCGACGTTTTGCGGGGCAACGGGATCGTGATGGCGACGGGTGGCGGGAACGGGTACGCGACGGAATACGCCCTCTCGCCGAGGCTCCAGACCCATTTCGAGGAGTTCCTCGAGATCTGGAAGCACGTTGGGAAAAAGTAGATAGATGTAGAGCGCCACATCGCGGGCGGCCCCCCGATGGCACTCAGACTACTGTGGGCGTTGAACATCGTCTTTGCGGGCGTGACCGCGGCCCTCTTAGCCGCGCTTCTCTATGTCTACTGGAGAAACGTCAAGGAGATCCGCTCCCGCTTTACGGTCGGACTCTTCCTCTTTGCGGTTCTCTTTCTCGCTCAGAGCGTCGTCGGGATGTGGGCCTACGTGGCGATGAACGATGCGGGGCACGGCGCGGACGTCGCGTTCCCGATGCTCCTCCTCAACGCGACGGGACTCGGCGCGATCGCGACCCTCGTCGCGATCACGTGGGACTAGGCCCGCGTCGTCGCGGATAAATACCGGGTGCTCCTTCGCAGGCCTTCGGGGGCCGCGCGGTGGTGAATTACCGTCCGATGGGGAAGACCGAGCTCGAGGTGTCCGAGATCGGCTTTGGGACGTGGACGTTGACGAGTGGCCGATGGGGCTCGTTCTCCACGGAGCAATCCGTTGAGTTCCTGCATCGCGCATACGATGCGGGGATCAACTACTTCGACACGAGCGACGTCCACGCGAGCGGACTCGGCGAGAAGCTCCTCGCGATGGCGTTCAGGGAGAAGCGCGAGCTCGTCGTGATCTCGACGAAGGTTGGGCACACCACTCCGGGCGGGCCGAAGGACTTCTCGCCGGATCACATCCGCCGCGCCGTCGACGCGAGCCTCGCGCGACTCGAGTCGAGCTACATCGATGTCGTGCAGCTCCACCATCCCGACATGGCGGCGGCGACGAGCGAGGGCCTGTGGGCTGCGCTCGAGGACCTCCGGTCGGATGGAAAAATCCGGTACTACGGTCTCGTCTTGGGCCCGGGGCAGGGCTATCTCGACGAAGGGCGGGCCGCGATGCGGAAGCGGGACCTCGGCAGCATCCAGATCCATTATAACATCCTCGAGCAGGAGCCCTCGCGGAGGTTCTTCCCCGTAGCACTCGAGATTAACCAGGGGATGGTGATCCGCGGCCCGCACGCGGGCGGTGTCCTCGAGTCGAACCCCGCGGGGGCGGTGACGCTCCCGGAGGACGAGGACCTCGGCGTGAAGAGCCCTGAGTTCGTGGAAAAGGGCCGGCAGCGCGCGGCGAACCTCCGGTGGATCCACGACGGCAAGGGGATGAGCCTCTCCCAGGCGGCCCTGAAGTTCATTCTCTCGGAGGAGACCGTCGCGTCCGTGCTCCCGAACATCTATCGCGCGGAGCACCTCGAGGAATACGGGGTGGTATCCGACTTCGAGGGGTTCTCGCAGGTCGAGCTCGGGGAAATCGCGGAGCAGTTCCGGAAGGGATTCGGCGTCCCGTGAGACCATGCTCGTGGGATTCGTCGACGGGCGCGGGCGGGCCTACGACATCGGGTTCCGGACGTTGCGGTTCTCCCTCCTCGATGACGAGGGGCTCTTCCTCACGGGCCCCGCCGAGTCCGTGGCCGTCCAGGCCCCCGCCGTAGCGTCGATGGATCTCGTGGAGCCTCGGTCGATTCCTCTCCTCGCCCCGACCCACGGGGAGCTCCTCGGGACAGATCGGCGGGTCGTCTTCCTCGCAGCGAAGGGTCTCCCGCGGAAGCAACCGTACACGTTCTACAACATCTCCCTGAGCCTGCATCCCTCCGCGGTCCAGCACTTCTTCACGGCCCAAGGCGGGCGGGAGTTCGTCCTCTTCGAGACGCCCGACCTCACCGCCGCGCGCCCGAAGGGAAACGCGGTCGAAATCGATCTTCGGGGCCCCGTCCCCGCCACAGGCGCCGGGGTCGGCACGTACCGGCTGCGCATCGAGCCGCGGTCCGTCGCGGACGAAGCGCTCCAAGCCCTGACATAATGTCGTGTTCACGACAACGAAAGGGTTATGAGCGGACGGCCCTACTCGGGCGCCGATGTCGTACGACCTCGGGGTCCTGAACCTCGCGGGGAAGAAAAAGAAGAGCCGCAAGTGGCTGTACGTCGCGGCCGCGGCCGTTGTCGTCGTGATTGCGGCCGTCGTGGTCTACCTCCCCCGCTGAGTTCGGACGATTGGCTCCACTGCCGCGGACGCGGGTCGCGACCGTCAGGGGCAGTTCGTTTCCTGATAATCAGTTCCGATTCCCAATTCGAAAGTATTTCTACTCGCCCGGCGCAGACGTGCACCTCGACTCCATGATTCGCGCCGATCTGGACGACACTGCACGAGAGATTCTCCTGACGACCCTCGCGTCGCCAAAGACGTCGGGCGAGCTCGCCCGGATCCTCGATCTTCCCGGCGCAATGGTCATGGACTACCTCGAGCTTCTCGAACGCGCCGGCCTCGTCCGCGTCGTCCTTTCGTATTGGGCCAGCGAGGGCCGCATCGTTCGGTACTATGAGGCGCAGCTGCCCGTCGATATCTCCGACCTCGTACGCGAGGAACCGGCCGCGATTTGATGCGCCAACCGGTTCTCCCTCCATAGCCCGGGGCGGGCGAACCGACGACGAACCCTTAAATATGAGCACCTCTTTTTCTCGCCCGTCACCTTTTGACGCTTTTCAAGGGGGCAGTACCATGCCAGAAATGATCCGAGAGATGGATACGGGCACGACGACCGTAGGGATCGTCGCGAAGGAGGGCGTCGTGCTTGCGGCGGACCGCCGGGTCTCTGCTGGCACGCTAATCGCCCACAAGCGCGGGAAGAAAGTCTACAAGCTCGACGATAACCTCGGCCTCACGACCGCGGGCCTCGTCGGGGACATCCAGGTCCTCGCCCGGTACGTCACCGCGGAGGTCGAGCTGTACAAGCTCAAGCGGAACGTCCCGATGCCCGTCGAGGCGTGCGCGACGCTCACCGCGAACATCCTCTCCGGCCGTCGATTCTTCCCGTACTACGTCCAGCTTCTGATCGGCGGCATCGATCGGAACGGCGGCTCCCTCTATTCGCTCGACCTCGCGGGCGGCTCGATCCCGGACAAGTTCGTTTCGACGGGGTCCGGGAGCCCGTATGTCTATGGGGTCCTCGAGGACCACTACCGTGACGACATCACGATCGCCGCCGCGATCGACCTCGGAATCCGGGGAGTCCACACGGCGATGAAGCGGGACATGGCGTCCGGCGAGGGCATCGACTGCGTCTCGATCACGAAGGAGGGCTACACCCAGTTCTCCGAGGCGGACATCGAGAAGCGAAAAGCGGCGATGAAGCTGACATAAACCCACGACTCCAGTCGACCTGAACCGCCCCGTTGCGGGGCGCAGGCCCAGTGAACCAACGATGAGCATCGAAGACATTCTTGAAGACGCGAAGGCCGTCGTCAAAAAGGTCGTTCCCGACCACGTCGACATCACGCAGATCGACTTCGAAGGCCCCGTGATCGTCATCTACACGAAGAACATGGAGGCCTTCGCGGAGAGCAACGAGATCGTCCGCCAGCTCGCACAGAACCTCCGCCGCCGGATCCAGGTGCGGCCGGATCCGTCCATCCTCATGAAATCGGAGGCCGCGGAGGCGGTGATTCGAGAGCTGATTCCGAAGGAAGCCCAGATCACGAACATCTTCTTCGAGGAGGAGACGGGCGAGGTCCAGATCGAGGCCCTCTCCCCGGGGCTCGTGATCGGGAAGCAGGGGTCCCTCCTGAACGAGATCAAGAAGAAGATCGGCTGGGCCCCGAAGGTCGTCCGGACCCCTCCGATCCCCTCGAGGACGGTAGACGACATTCGCCAGTACCTCCGAACGATCCAGGAGGACCGGCAACAGTTCCTCAAGTCCCTCGGTCGGCGCCTGGCCCGTGACGTCCCCGTCGGGGAGAACTGGGTCCGCCTCACGGCCCTCGGCGGCTATCGTCAGGTCGGCCGGTCCGCGACCCTCCTTAGCACGCGGGAGTCGAAGATTCTCGTCGACTGCGGGGTCTTGATCTCTGAGGACAACGGCTCGCCGTATCTGAACGCGCCCGAGGTCATGCCCCTCAGCTCGATCGACGCGGTCGTCATCACGCACGCGCACCTCGACCACAGTGGCTTGGTGCCCGCCCTCTACAAATACGGCTATGAAGGGCCCGTGTACGCGACCCCGCCGACCCGGGACACGATGTCCCTCCTGCAAGTCGACTTCATCAAGGTCGCAATGGGCGAGGCCCGGAAGCCACCGTACGATTCGAGCAACATCCGTCAGTGCGTCGCGCGAACGATCCCGCTGAAGTACGGCGAGACGACAGACATCGCGCCGGACGTGCGGCTCACGTTCCAGAACGCGGGCCACATCCTCGGGTCTGCGACCGCGCATTTCCACATCGGCGACGGCCTGTACAACGTCGCTCTGAGCGGGGACATCAAGTTCGAGAAGACGTGGCTCTTCAACCCCGCGGTGAACAAGTTCCCGAGGCTCGAGACGCTCGTCATCGAGTCGACGTACGGCGGGTACCACGACGTGCAGCCGTCCCGTCACGACGCCGCGGCCCAGCTCAAGGAGATCCTCGCCCGCGTCCTCCGCCGCGGCGGGAAGGTCCTCGTACCCGTCTTCGCGGTCGGGCGGTCCCAGGAGGTCATGCTCGTCCTCGAGGAGGCGATGCGGACGGGGCAGATTCCCGAGGCGCCGGTGTACCTCGACGGGATGATCTGGGAGGCGACCGCGATTCACACGGCGTACCCGGAGTACCTGAACTCCCAGCTCCGCACGCAGATCTTCCAGACCGGGGAGAACCCGTTCCTCTCGCCGATGTTCAAGCGGGTCGAGACCTCGGACATGCGGGCGAACATCATCGACGACGTCGAGCCGTGCATTGTCCTCGCGACGAGCGGGATGATGTCCGGCGGGCCCGTGCTCGAGTACTTCAAAGGCTGGGCGGACAACCCGCTCCACGCCCTCCTGTTCGTCGGTTTCCAGTCCGAAGGCTCTCTCGGCCGGCGGATCCAGCGGGAGGCGCGGGAGATCACGTTGAACGACAAGGGCAACCCCCTCGCGCTCCAAATCAAGCTCGACGTCGAGACGATCGACGGCTTCTCCGGTCACTCGGACCGGCTCCAGCTCCTGAACTACGTCGGCACGATGGAGCCGCGGCCGGAGCGCGTGATCGTGAACCACGGCGAGGAGTTCAAGTGCGCCGACCTCGCCTCGAGCCTCTACAAGAAGTTCGGCGTCGAGACGCGGGCGCCGATGAACCTCGAGACGATCCGCCTGAGGTAGGAACGCTCCGAGGGGCTCCAAAGGATTATCGAAGGCGGGAATGATGACCGTCTTGAGAGCTTCATGTTTTCCCGGGACTGGTTCAAAAGGCAAGTCCCGATTCTCGCCCTGGCCGTCGTCTCTTTCTCTGTGACGAACGTGCTCCTTCGCCCCATCCTGCTCGCGATATGCATCGAAGGGGGAGTCTACCGGGGGTTCCCCTTCGCCTACTACACTCAGTGCGCTGACTCTCTGGGAACGAGTTTGGGCACGCCTGACTGGAATCCCGGGTTTCTTCTCATCGATCTTGTGGTTTGGTATCTTGCCGCCACGGCCGTCGTCCTGCTGTACCGTCGTATTCGGCAACCCTAGGCCGCGGACGACAAGCATATTTCCGGTCTTCGCATTGAGTGTGGTGTGGCCCCGTGGCACTACCAAAGGGTGCAGGACCGGATGTCCCGGGAGGAGTTTGACGCGAAGGTGCGAGAAAGAATTCGGGAGTGGGGCGGGCTCTTGGATGCGGACGCCGCGGCCCTCCTCGTCCTCGAATCCCTCGGCATCGATGTCGCGGAGTGGACGCCGATCGTGAAGATCGAGGAGAACGCGGAGGTCTCGGTCCGCGGCGAGGTCGTCGCGATCACGCCGACGCGAACGTTCGCCCGCCAGGACGGTTCGAGCGGTCGCGTCGCGAACGTGACGTTCATGGATGCGAGCGGGACGTGCCGCCTCGTGCTGTGGGATGACGATGTCGACCTTGTGGAGAAGGGACAGATTCGCGTCGGAGCGTTCGTCCGGTGTCTCGATTGCTTTGTCCGGGGGACGAATTTCGGGCTCGAAGTGAGCCGTGGCAAGTTCGGGGCGATTCTTCCGGAGTAGGTGGACCGCCTACATTCCCATGCCAGGCATTCCGCCGGGCATGCCGCCGGGCATGCCGTGCCCTTCCTCGCCGGCGCCGGGCATGTCCCTGCCGCTGAGCTTCTTCGCCGCGATCACGTCGTCGATCCGGAGGATCATGTTCGCGACCTCCGAGGCAGACTCGATCGCCTGGCGTTTCACCCGCATCGGCTCGATCACGTGGGCTTTGACCATGTCCGAAGGCTTCCCCTTCTCGAGGTCGACTCCGACATTCTTTCCCTTTCTACCCTCGTGCGCCGAGCGGAGCGCGATCAGGAGGTCGATCGCGTCGAGGCCCGCGTTCTCCGCGAGCGTCCATGGGACGATTTCGAGCGCCTCCGCGAACGCCTCAACCGCGAGCTGCTCCCGACCGCCGACGGTCGGCGCGAAGTCTCTGAGTCTCAGGGTGAGTTCGATGTCCGGGGCGCCTCCACCGGCGAGAGCCTTCCCGTCCTCGATCGCCGCGGAAACGACGCGCAGCGCGTCGTGAATGGTCCGCTCGATCTCGTCGACGACGTGCTCCGTGCCTCCGCGGAGGAGGATCGAAACCGCCTTCGCGTTCTTGCAGCCCGTGATGAACGTCATGTCGTCCTCGCCGATCTTCCGCTCCTCGACGAGCTCCGCATGGCCGAGGTCCTTCGCGCCCAGGTCCTTGAGGTCGACGACGATCCGCCCGCCCGTCGCCTTCGCGAGCTTCTTCATGTCGCTCTCCTTCGCCCGCCGGACCCCGTAGATCCCTTCCTTCGCGAGGTAGTGCTGGACGAGGTCGTCGATCCCCTTCTGGCAGATCACGACGTTTGCGCCCGCCTTCTTGACGACGTCCACATAGGACTTCAGGGTTGCCTCCTCCTGAGAAAGGAACGCCTGCATCTTGCTCGCTTCGTGGATTCGGATCTCGGAGGAGAATTCCGTCTTCTTGATCTCGAGCGCCCGATTCAGGAGCGCGATCTTTGCGTTCTTCACGAACGAGGGCATTCGCGGGTGGACCCGCTCCTTGTCGAGGATGATGCCGTCGATGAGCTGAGTATCCGTGAGCGCTCCGCCGTGTTTCTTCACGACGAGGATGTTGTCGACGTCGGCGACACGGTTGCCCGCGATTTCCTCCGCGATCGCCTTCACTGCGTTCACGGCGATCTCCGCGAGGAATCCGCGCGCGGTCCCAACGCTACGGCCACCCATCGCGGTCGACGCGATTTCCCGCAGCAGCTCCGTGTCCGTGATCTTCACTGGGAATGCGAGATCGTTGAGCAGTTCGACGGCTTTCGCGGCAGCGATCTTGTAGCCGTTCACGATGATCGTCGGGTGAACATTCTGGTCGATCAACAATTCCGCTTTCTTCAGGAGTTCGCCCGCCACGATTACCGCGGTCGTCGTTCCGTCGCCGACCTCGTCGTCCTGGGTCTTCGCGACCTCTACGATCATCTTCGCCGCGGGGTGTTCGACCTCGATCTCCTTGAGAATCGTCACGCCGTCGTTGGTGATCGTGACGTCGCCCATCGAATCGACGAGCATCTTGTCCATGCCCTTCGGGCCGAGGGTTGACCGGACCGCGTCTGCGACGGCCTTCGCCGCTGCGATGTTGTTCGAATGGGCACCCTTGCCCCGCGTGCGTTCCGTCCCCTCCTTGAGAATGATTACTGGCTGCCCCTGCATCATAGAAATCGGCTCGTCTAAGTATGGACTTCTATATAAGTATTGCGAATGGCGCGCCGTCGACCATGGGGTTCTGCGCAGGTGGGGAAGCACCAAGTGGCGAACGGTGAATGGGGCAGCACACGCCCCCGGTGACGTCCGTGAGCAAGGCCAAGAACACTGCGGCTGCGGCCAAAGGAGCGACATGAAACGTCAGTCGAGGAACTCACAGGAGTGGAATCGCCAACTCCCCCGTCGGTTCGACGCCATCGTCCGCCGGGCGACGGGCCAAATCGTGGCGGGGTATCCTCGGACGCTCGCGATCGTCGTGGACGGAAGCGTGGGTCGAGGCGACTATGGGCCGTACAGCGACGTGGACATCCTCGCAATCACGAAACCCGGTCCGACGCCGAAGTGGTTTTCCTATTTTGACGTTGGAATTTTCGTCACCGTAGGCTTCCCCACAGTCAAGAGGTACAGGAATCCGAACGAGCGGGACGAAGGTTTCTACTGGGCGTGTGGCCAGGTCAAGGCGCCGCGAATCCTCTACGACCGGAACCGCATACTCCCACGAATCCTCCGGTCGCGGCGACACGCGAAGCCGCCCCAGCGGGTGGTGGAATCGACCCTCCACGGCGCGTACATCAGCATCATCGAGTACGCCGGGAAGTTGCGGAACGGCTGGCTCCGGCGCGACGAGTACTTGGTGAGGTATGCCGCGCATGTGATTGCACAACGAATGGAATCCGTCCGCCTGTGACGCGAGGACTTCACTTGTTGGTGGGTCGTCCCACGATTAGACGAGGGTCCCGCATGGAGCGGAAAAACTTCGTGGGCGGTGTCCGGTGGGAGATGATCGTCGGTCATCTCGGGCGGTGCGAGTCGGGCCACTTGTATTCGCACGAGTAGAGGTCAACTATATATCAAGCCGCCAGGTATCGAACGCTGCGCAAGGTGAAAGACGACATGTTGCAAGATCGGCCGATCCACATCACGGACGACGACTTTGATCGCGTTGTCCGGGAGAACCCGTACGTTATCGTCGATTTCTGGGCGGACTGGTGCGCGCCCTGCAAGGCGATCGAGCCCACGATCGAGGAACTCTCGGGGAAGTACGCGGGCAAGGTTGTGTTTGCGAAAGTGAATAGCGACGAGAACCAGCGGAAGTTCCAGGAGTACGGCGTGATGGGCATCCCGACGATCCTCTTCTTCAAGGACGGGAAGCTCGTTGACCAGGTCATCGGTGCGATGCCGAAGGGGCCATTTGAGAAGCGGGTGCTTTCTCACCTCTCGTAGCACTCAGGCCATCACCTAGATATACCGGCCCTGGGATGCGCATCGCAATGGAGACCTTAATCGAGCGGCTCGCGAAAAAGAAGGATTCGGCCGCGTCCGTTCCCGAATTCATGATCCTCCCCATCGTAAAGAAGGAGCACGAGCACGAAGGCGCCTGCGGGTCTGGATGCGATTGCGGCGAGATGGATGGCGGCGGGTGTTGCGGCGGATAGGCGAACGTGCTATCCCGCTTGAGAATCAGCGGAAGTAATCACGGGACGACGCTCATATAGGGTCCCCGACCCTCGATGCTTCAAGAGGAGGCGACTGATGGATCCCCTTGAGGCTTCGAGACTCGTCACGGACGAGTACTCGGCGAAGATCCTTGTCGCGACGTTCAAGCGGCCGCGGTCCGCGATCGACTTGAGCCGCGAGTACGGGATTCCGATCGCCGCCTGTTACCGTCGGATCCACTCCCTCGAGAAGGCAGGCCTGGTCCGTTGCACGGAGCGGGCGCTCACACAGAAGGGCAAACGCATCTCGTTGTACATGTCCCAGCTGAAGAACGCGTACATCTTCTTCGAGAACGGAAGGTTGCGCGTCCGGTTCCAGCTGTCGACGGGCGTTACACGGGACTTCGGCGGTGATTGGAAGGCCATCGAGGTCGAGGAGTCGCCAACGCCATCCCAATAACCCCTCCTCCACAACCCAAGGCAGGTCGAGTAACCCTCGACCTGTCCTCTTTTATTCTCACTCGCACGCGGGCGCGCGCGGCACGGTAGGCGGATGTTTCCAGTTCCGATAGCGTTGACAATTCCGTTTAATACCCAGACCTTCGTGAAACATTTCGAATGGACGCGGCGCAGAAGGACCGGATGAAATACCTCTTCCGCGAGATCCTCGGCGTCGACGTAGACCAGATCGTCAAGCAGGTCGTCGCGAAGGTCAGCATCGAGCGCGCGAAGCAGGTCGAGCGGAACTCGAAGGACTGGAAGCGGTACATGACGGAGGAGGGCGGGATCATCATCCTCCCGAGCAACGTCGCCCACGCGGGGCGGAAGTCGCCGAAGCCATAGCGCGTCGAGGCACCTTCTAGGACCGCATCATCTTTATCTACGCCATCCTTCTTCCGACCTCGATGGACGCGTGGAAGGGGAGGGACATCCTCTCCATCCGCGACCTTTCACGAGCGGACATTGAGTCGGTTCTGGAGGCCGCGCGCAAGGCCATGCCGATTGCCCAGGGAGCGAAGACGTCCCGGTCCCTCGACGGGAAGATCCTGTCCGCCATGTTCTTTGAGCCGTCCACTCGGACCCGCCTGAGCTTCGAGAGCGCGATGCAACGGCTCGGCGGCCGGGTGATCGGATTCGCGAGCCCCGAAGGGACGTCGATCCAGAAGGGCGAGACCCTCGCGGACACGGTCCGGATGGTCGAATCGTACAGCGACGTGATCGTCCTCCGCCACCCGCAGGAGGGCGCGGCTCGCCTCGCGGCGGAGTTCAGCTCCCGCCCCGTGATCAACGCAGGGGATGGCGCGGGGCAGCATCCGACGCAGACCCTCCAGGACCTTTACACGATTTGGGAGGGGAAGGGCGCGATCGAGGGGCAGACGATTGCCCTCGTTGGCGACCTGAAGTACGGGAGGACCGTCCATTCCCTCGCGTTCGCTCTCGCGCTGTTCGGCGCGCCCTTGATCCTGGTGTCCCCGCCGGAGCTCGAGATGCCTTGGGAGATCGTCGAGAGGCTGAAGGAGACAGGGATCCCGCTCCAAGCGACGCACCGGCTCGAGGACGTCGTCCGGGCCGCGGACGTGCTCTATGTGACCCGGATCCAGAAGGAGCGCTTCCCGGACCCGCAGGAGTACAGCCGGGTCGCGGACTCATACCGCGTGGACCTGCCGCTCCTCCGGGAGGCGAAGAAGGACCTCATGATCATGCACCCGCTCCCGCGGGTCGCGGAGATTGATCCCGCCGTCGATGCGACCTCGCACGCC
>Ga0184639_10000349_pt1 | contig 17278 bp, 21 predicted proteins | sample PLM31_170_b2_FD_133155 | JGI IMG/M metagenome (GOLD analysis project Ga0184639, IMG submission 133155) | Groundwater sediment microbial communities from an aquifer in East River, Colorado, USA - PLM3-1_170_b2 | ecosystem: Environmental > Terrestrial > Soil > Riparian zone | place: USA: East...
CGCGCGTCTGCACACGGCCCTCAACCCCGACTTCTTCAAGGGCACCGTCGTGGAAGACGCGGTCGCGAAGGAGCTCGCGCGCTGATCGACGCGGTCCGGCGCTGGATCGACGAGGCCGCGTGCGTGGTGGCGCTCACGGGCGCCGGCATCTCGACCGACTCGGGCATCCCGGACTTCCGAGGGCCGCAGGGCGTCTGGACGAAGAACCCGCAGGCCGAGAAGATGTCGACGCTGCAGAACTACGTCGCCGACCCCGAGGTGAGGAAGCGCGCGTGGCAGAGCCGGCTCCACTCGCCGGCCTGGCAGGCGGAGCCGAACGACGGCCACCGCGCCTTCGTCACCCTCGAGCACCGGGGCAAGCTCGACACGCTGATCACCCAGAACATCGACGGGCTCCATCTGAAGGCGGGGTCGTCACCAGCCCGCGTGATCGAGATTCACGGCACGATGCACGAGGTGGTGTGCCTCGCCTGTGGCGAGCGGGCAGCCATGGAGCGCGCGCTGGCGCGCATCCGCGCCGGCGAGGAAGACCCGCCGTGCCGGAGCTGCGGTGGCATTCTCAAGTCGGCGACGATCTCGTTCGGCCAGGGACTCGTGGACGATGACCTGAAGCGCGCCCAGCAGGCGGCCGCGAGCTGTGACCTCATGCTCGCGGTAGGCACGAAGCTGTCGGTGTACCCGATCGCCGGGGTCGTGCCGGTCGCCAAGCGGGCCGGCGCGCGCGTCGTCATCCTCAACGCGGAACCGACGGAGATGGACGCGCTGGGTGACGCCGTCCTGCGCGGGTCGATCTCGAGCCTCTTGCCACGCCTGGTGGAGAGCGCTGCGTGCCGGTGACGCGGTTCGAGGTGAGGCTCCGGCGTCCGCTGGCGGGCGGTGCGCCGTTCGGCGACGTCGGCTCGTACGAGGAGCTGAAGGGGACCCTCCACTTCGCGATCGACCCCAAGCACGCGGCGAACGAGCGCATCACCGACGTGGCGCTCGCGCCGCGTGACCACGCGGGGCGCGTCGAGTTCGAGTCGGACGTGTCCATCCTGGTGCCGGTGGACCGCGCCCGGGGCAGCGGGCGCGTGATGCTCGACGTGGTCAACCGGGGGAACACCGTCGCGGTCCCCAACTTCAACCGCGCGACGCGCCCGGCGTTCGTCCCCGGTTCGAATCCGGATCCGCCCGTCGACCCGGGCGACGGGTTTCTCATGCGGCGCGGCTTCGTGGTGATCTCGTGCGGCTGGCAGTGCGATCTCCCGGAGGTGCCGGGGCTCCTGGGCCTGCGCGGGCCCGAGGCGCTGGACGCGCGAGGCCACCGCCTCACGGGCCGCGTCTACACTCAGCTCCAGACGCCCGAGCCCGCCACGCACCTGCTCCTCTCCGACCGAGGCCACCGCGCGTACCCCGCCGCCGATCTCGACGAGCGCGATGCGGTCTTGCTGGTCCGCGACCAGCCCGACGGCGAGCCGACGACGATCCCGCGCGGCCGGTGGCGCTTCGCCCGGGTCGCCGGTGGCAACGTCGTGCCCGACGCTCGATCGGGCGTCGTTCCCGATCCCCGGTACATCTGGGTCGACGGCGGGTTCGAGAAGGGGCGACTCTACCAGGTGACCTACACCGCGGTCGGCGCGCCAGTGCTCGGGCTCGGCATCGCCGCGCTCCGTGACTCGGTCGCCTGGCTCAAGCACGGCACGCCGCGCGAGGGGAATCCGGCGCCGGCGGCTATCCGTTACGCGTACGCCTACGGTCGATCGCAGACCGGGCGGCTGCTCCGGACGCTGGTCTACAACGACCTCAACCTCGACGAGCAGGGGCGGGAAGCGCTCGACGGAATCATCGCGAACGTCGCCGGCGGGCTTCGCGGTGAGTTCAACCAGCGGTTCGGGCAGAACTCCAAGGATCGGCCGCACATGATGGACTACGTTCACCCGTCGACCGACGAGGAGCTGCAGCGCCGGCTCGCCGCGCGCGGGAGCAAGCTGAAGGTGTTCTACACGAACAGCTCAGCCGAGTACCACCGCGGCGACGCCTCGCTCGCCCACACGGATCCCGCCGGCACGCGCGACGTCCCGTCCGGTCCGTCGGCGCGCGTCTACCACTTCGCCGGCACCGAGCACGGGCTCGGCGTCTGGCCGCCGACGGCCCAGAAGGTGACCGCCGCCGATCCGGCGGAGCCTCCGGAGCACTCGCAGAATCTTCGCAACACGATCGACTACGCGCCGCTGTTACGCGCGTGTCTCGTGAATCTGGACCGCTGGGTCACCGAGGGAATCGAGCCCCCGCCGAGCCGGCATCCGCGCCTCGCCGATGGCAGCGCGGTGCCCTTCGAGGCCCTGCACGCGGTCTTCGACCGTATCCCCGGCGCCAACTATCCGCGCCATCACGCGCGGCCCTGTCGCCTCGACTTCTCCACGCTGCCGCCGCGCCCCGGTCCCGCGTACGGCTCGCTCGTCTCCGCGGTCGACGCCGACGGCAACGAGACCGGCGGTATCGCGCTGCCGGAGATCGCCGTACCGCTCGGCACCCATACGGGATGGACGCTCAGGCATCGCACCATCGGGGGCGACACCCAGCGCCTGGTCTTCGCGGGCGCGACGATTCCGTTTCCGCGCACCCGCCGCGAGCGCGAGTCGTCGGGCGACCCGCGGGCGTCGATCGAAGAGCGCTACCGATCGCGCGAGGATTATCTCGAGCGCATCCGCGGCGCCGCCGTCGCGCTCGCGTCCGAGCGCTATCTGCTGGACGAGGACATCGCGCTTGCGGTCGCGCTCGCGGCGCGCGCGTGGGATCACTGGACCGCCTGAGCCCCCGGGCAAGAGGACACGAGCATGGCGATCACGCGAAAGAACATCCAGCCGGAGACGCTCGCCGCCCCGAGCCGCAGCGGCCACACGCTCTATTCCCACGTCGTGTCGGTCGAAGGTCGTCGCCTCATCTTCGTCGCCGGCCAGCTGGCGCGGGACCGGGCCGGCAACGTCGTGGGCAAGGGTGACATGCGGGCGCAGATCCGCCAGGTCGGCGAGAACATCAAGGCCGCCCTGGCCGCGGCGGGCGCGTCGCTCGCCGACATCGTCAAGACCAACACATTCGTCACCGACATGGACGAGTACTTCCGCCACGTGGACGTCCGGATGGAGTACTTCGGCCCTGCGCTCCCCACCAGCACCACGGTCGAGGTCCGGCGCCTCGCCCACCCCGACTTCCTGGTCGAGATCGAGGCCGTCGCGATGACGGACTGACGCCTCCCGGCGGCGGGCGAGGCTAGCGGGTCCGGTTGTACTGGTAGTCTTCGCGCTCGCCGCTCCCCGCGCGCAGCTCTGGCCGGAGCGGGGGACGCGTGCTGTTCAACCGCGCATGCACGTCCAGCGCGGCCTGGTCGGCCCAGCGTTCTAGCAGCGCCAGCCGGTCGGGGTTCGCGACGCTCTGGAAAATCTCGAACTGTTCGCAGCCGGGCTCCTTCATCGCGTCTGCGCAGCGGGCCTTGTACGCCTGCGCCAGCTCGGCGCCCTTGCCCGGGGCCGCGGTGATGGTCACGACGAGTCGGATCGACATATCGCCTCCTGTGTGTGCCGAGTCAACGTGATTCGCGGCGCGTTGCCCGGGTCATCGCCGTGCGCGAGTGATGATGACTTCCACAACATCGAACCCGGGCGGCGGGGCGACCCTCGTGCTGAACGAGACGCTGAGCGAGTACGCCGGGCCAAGGTCAGAACTGGCGATCGCTTCCATCTCACGCCTCGTCTGCTCGCTGAACCGCCGAAACGTCCCGGCGGGGTAGTAGCTTCCGACGACGAGGGTTCCTGGCGGGCCCTGCGCGTCTCGGAACAAAGGCTGGACGGCGAGACCGACACCGGTCTTGGGATCCAGGGCGATAACGCCCGTGCCGGTGTCGCCTGGACTGGGCTGGACCTTCCAGCCCAGGAAATTCACCAGCCGCGTGACTTCCTGTTCCCATTGCGACCGGGTCAGCCCGAAGATTCGGTCGGCATCCTGCTTGTTGACGATGCGTTCCTGACCATCGGGTGTGGCGAGGGTGATCATGAGCGGCGCGACCAGGATGGCCACGACGATCAGCCCGAGTACGCGCATTCGTCGCCTGCCGCCGAGACCATGGCAGTTCAGGGCTGGAGCCGAGTCGAGTGCCAGGGACCGCCGCTGAAGTCCTCGCCGGTCGGCGTCAGCGAGCGGGTCCAGAGCGCTCGGTCGTGGGCGCGCGCCGGCTGGCCGACCCAGAGCTCGACGCGCTCGGCCCAGACACGGTAGCCACCCCAGCGTTTAGGTCGTGGAATGTCGCCCGCGGAACGCTTCGCTTCTTCCTCGACCTTCGCCAGGAACGCCGCGCGCGACCCGATGGGCCGGCTCTGGTCGCTGGCGGAGGCCGCGACGCGGGCGTCGGGCGGCCGAGACTTCCAGTAGGCGTCCGAGTCCGAGTCGGGCGCCAGGGTCACGGGCCCCTCGATGCGCACCTGCCGCTCGAAGGCGTCCCAATAGAAGACCAGCGCCGCGCGGGGATTGAGATCGAGCACCTGTCCCTTGGCGCTCTCGCGGTCGGTGTAGAAGACGATCCAGCCAGCGCGCGTGTCGAAGCCGCGGCAGAGCACCATGCGCGCCGAGGGGCGACCGTCGGGATCGACGGTCGCGAGCGTCATCGCGTGCGCGTTCCTGATCTCGGCGAAGGCTTCGTTCAGCCAGCTCTCGAAGAGCGGGAGCGGATCCGCGGGGAGCTCCGAGGGCAGCGCGGGCTTAGTAACCCTCTTCCTCCAGCAGCGGGAATGCGCTGGTCACGTGAGCGGGACGGACCGGCGTCGCCGCGTGGAGATAGGACGGGCCGACGGCCGCGAGACGATCGACGCCGAGGAGCGCGAGGCAGATCCGGATCTCCTCTTCGAGGAGCTCGAACACCCGCACGAGCCCCGCCTGGCCGGCGGCGGCGAGGCCGCAGCACGAGAGCCGCCCGATGCCGACGGCGTGGGCGCCGAGCGCGATCCCCTTCACGACGTCGGTGCCCCGCATGAAGGCGCCGTCGACGATGATCGTCGCGCGGCCTCGCACCGCCGCGACGACCTCCGGGAGGACGTCGATGGTGCCGCGCCCGTGATCGAGCTGCCGGCCGCCGTGGTTGGAGACGTAGACGCCGTCGACCCCGTGATCGCACGCGAGCGCGGCGTCTTCCGCCGTGGCGATGCCCTTCAAGATGAGCGGGATGTCGTGCAGGTCCTTGAAGCGCTACACGTGGTCCCAGTTGAGCCCGGCCTGAAAGTCGAAGCCGGTCGCGCGCAGGCGCCAGGGCTTGACGAAGCGCCGCGCCAGGTCGCGCTCGCGGCGGCTGTAGCTCGCGGTGTCCACCGTGAGGCAGAACGCGGCGTAGCCGTGGTCCTTGGCGCGCTTCACGTGGTCGTCCACCCAGGCGTCGTCGCCGCGGACGTAGAGCTGGAAGATGCGGAAGTTGTCGGCCGCGGCGGCGACGGCTTCGAGGCCGGGGTTGCAGACCGAGCTCAGCATCTGCGGCACGTTGAACTCGGCGGAAGCCTTCGCGGCGGTGGCGCCGCCGCCTGGCTCGAAGCTCTCCACGGACCCGACGGGCGCGATCATGACCGGAATGCGAACGGGCCGCCCGAGCAGGCTCGAAGTGGTGTCGATCTTTGCGACGTTTCGCAGGACCCGAGGGCGGAACGCGACCGAGTCGAGGGCCTGTCGGTTGCGCCGCAGCGTGGTCTCGGTCTCGGCGCCGCCCGCGAGATAATCCCAGGGGCCCGGCGCCAGGTTCAGGCGGGCCGCCCGCACGATCTCGTGAAGCGTCTGGAACTTCTCCTCGAGGTTCGAAGGTGACATGGGTTGTCCTCGCTCAGAGGTTCGGATGCCGTGTGCGCCAACTGGTAGCCTGCTCGTAGGTGTGGCCCACCCGTAGGACGGTCGCTTCGTCGAACGGGCGGCCGGTGATCTGGATCGACAGCGGCAGCCCCGCCGCGGTGAACCCGCACGGCACGGCGAGGGCGGGGAGGCCCGTCATGTTGAACGGTCCGGTGTTGCCGCGGGGGAATCCGTACTCGGGATCGTAGACCGTCGTGAACGTGGGCGCGGGCTTCGGGCTGGTCGGCGTCGCGAGCACGTCCACCCGGCGGAGCACGGCGTTCATGTCGGCCCTGAGCTGCGCGCGAAGACGCTGGGCCTGCACGTACTCGGAGGCGGTGATGAGGGCGCCGGCCAGCATCCGCTCACGCAAGATTTCGCCGAAGCGCTCGGGATGCTCGCGCAGGTCGTGCTCGTGATACGCAAACGCCTCGGCGAGGAGGATCGCCGTGTAGGCGCCGGCCGCCTGAATGTCGGGGATCTGGACGTCCTCGACGGTGGCGCCGAGCTGCCGCAGGGTCGCGAGCGCCTGCTCGAATCCCTTCTCGACCTCGGGATCGATGCCTTCGAAGAAATACTCGCGCACCACTCCGACGCGGAGCCCGCGGACGCCACGGCCGAGCGGCGCCACGTAGTCGGGGACGGGCTCGCGGCTCGACGCCGGATCGGCCGCGTCGTGGCCGGCGAGCGCCTGCAGCAGATACGCGCAGTCCTCGACGGTGCGCGCCATCGGTCCGGTGTGATCCAGCGTCCACGAGAGCGTCAGGACGCCGGCGCGGCTGCAGCGGCCGTAGGTCGGCTTGAGGCCGACGATGCCACAGAACGAGGCCGGACCGCGGATCGAGCCGCCCGTGTCCGAGCCGAGCGCGCCGAACGCCAGACCGGCCGCGAGGGCCGCGCCCGATCCGCTCGAGGACCCGCCCGGCATCCGCTCGAGGTCCCACGGATTCTTGGCCGCGGCGAAGCGATGGCCCGGAAACTGGATGCCGAAGGCGAACTCGTGGGTGATCAACTTGCCGAGCATCACCGCGCCCCCCCGCTGAAGCCGCGTCACGCACGTGGCGTCCTCGGTCGGGATCCAGTCGGCCAGCAACGCCGAGCCGCCGGTGGTGAGGATGCCGCGGGTCGCGTAGATGTCCTTGTAGCCGACGGGAATGCCGAGGAGCGGGCTCGAGAAGTCGCCGCGCCCGAGCGCGGTTTCGGCGGCCTTGGCGTCCGCCAGCGCCCGATCGGCGGTCACCGTGACGAACGCGTGGAGCCCGGGGTCGAGGCGCTCGATGCGCTCGAGGAGAGCCCGGGTCAGCTCGACCGGCGAGAGGGCGCGACGCCTGAAACGCGCACCGATGTCGCGGATCGTCGCGTAGGGGAGCTCGTCACTGGCCATGATCGCCTCGCGGCCGTCCGGCGTCGAAGGTGACGGCTGGCTCCAGTGTCCGGTGCTTCCGCGAGTCCATCGCGTGGATCGGCCGGAGCGCGTCGGTCAGCAGCCGGCGCACGAGCTCGAGCCGGTTCTCGGCGATCTCGACGCGGGCTGCCTTCATGCGGTCGCGCAGCTCTTCCAGGGTCATGGCGGTCCTCCCGTGTGGGAGAATACCGCGACCTCGATCCCAACGGGAGGCGGATTGATCCGGCCATAATGATTGACGAACGCGTCGTCCAGGCTCTCGACGCCCTCGGCGTGGCGTACGAGTTGATGGAGATCGACCCGGTGTTCGCCGATACCGCCGCCTGCTGCGAGAAGTACGGGTTGCCGCTCGCGAGCGCCGGCAATACGATCGTCGTCGCCTCGAAGAAAGAGCCGAGGCGGTTCGGCGCGTGTGTGGTCAAGGCCACGACGCGGCTCGACGTGAACCACACGGTCCGGGCCCTGCTGGGGGTCGCCAAGGTCTCGTTCGCCACCGCGGAGGAGACGAAGACCCTCACCGGCATGATGATCGGCGGCGTCACGGTGTTCGCGCTGCCGTCCGACCTGCCGATCTACGTTGACGACAAGCTGATGCAGGTCGACTGGGTGATCCTCGGCAGCGGCAGCCGGTCGTCGAAGATCAAGATCTCGCCGGCGGTCTTCCGGCGGATTCCGAACGCGACGATCGTCCCCGGGCTGAGCATCTGACGCGGAGGCTTTCATGGAACGCACGAAGAGCGTGGTCACGCCGGAGCGATTCACCTCCGGCATGACGTTCGATCAATACGTCGCCTACGTCGGCACGCCCGAGAATCTCAAGCGCGAGGGCTCCGGGCGGCCGCGGAGCGACATGAGCGCGCACCTGCGCTCGGCCTACGAGGCGTCCCGGCTGGACGAGGCGCACGTCGCGGCGGTCAAGTGGCTGGCGGCCCGGCCGAACGGTCCCGCGAAGGTGCTGGTCATCGCGGAGGAGTGGTCGTCGGACTGCCGGCGCGACGTGCCGATGCTGGCGCGGCTCGCCGAGGCGGGCGGGATGGAGCTGAGAATCTTCCGGCGGGACGGCCAGCGGTTCAGTCGGAGCCACCACCCGAGCCTCGCCGAGGAGCCGGACAGCAACGCTGACATCATGGCGGAGTTCCTCAACACGAAGAACGGCCAGACCTGGCAGTCGATTCCCGTCGCCGTCTTCTACACGAAGGATCTCGAGTACCTCTACCACTACACCGAGTACCCCGCGATCTATCACAAGGACCGGGTGGTCGCGCAGATCCGTGGGGCGCGGCCGGGCGAGAGCAAGGACGACACCCAGAAGCGGGGCGACCGCGAGTTCATGGAGCTCCAGCAGTCGCCGTTCTTCCGGGTCTGGGCGCGCGCCGGCGCCGACGAGATCCTCAGCGCCCTCCACGAGCGGCTGGTCCTCGGCTCGCTCGCCTGAGCGTCAGTCCGTGAGGATCCAGGCGTTGTGGCGGAAGGGGTCGTAGCGGTCCCCCCGCGCGCAGAAGCCCGTCGTGGCGATCACGGGCTTCATCGCCCCGTCGCTCGTCCGGCGCGCCGAGAGGAAGAGGTCGAGGTCCTGGAAGGCGGCGAGCCCGGCCTGCCGCTGGCGGCAGAGGTTGCGGGCGCGGTTGAAGTACACGATCGGGTCGCACGCGATTCGGGTGTCCAGCGGCAGCTTCAGGTCTCGCCGGGTCGTGGTGCCGTCGGCCTGGCGCAGATCGGCCCACCCGGAGCACGTCGGCCGGGCGTCGAACATGTGGAGCGCATAGAGGCGGCCTTCCCCGGTCAGCGTGCGGTCGCCGGGAAAGGCGTAGGGCGCCAGCTGGAGCCCCGAGAACACGGCCGCGAGTGCCAGCACGGGCCAGGCCACCCGGCGTGTCCAGAGAGAGACCAGTAACCCGTCGGGCGAATCGCGTGAGTCGACGAGCCGGCTCAGGGGGAAGATCGTCAGGATCGCAAACATGAGGAGCGGGTAGAAGAAGCCGACGACCTGCCAGGACAGCGCGTGAAAGATCAAGAACTGGACGAACGCCGCCCAGAACACCCAGGCCCGCTTCGCCAGGAGCCCCCAGGTCACGACGAGCTCGAGGACGATCACGTAGACGCACGCGACCATGACGCCCACGCCGGCGAACGGCCACATCGGCCGATAGAGACCCGCGCCCGAGATCCACTCCCAGTTGAGCTTGAGCGTGCCGGCCCAGAAGTAGAAGAGCGTGACCAGGACGCGGAGCGCGTCGCGCTTCGCCGGGACGAACAGGTAGGCGAACGCGGCGAAGAACCCCATGTAGTGCTGGTTCATCCGTAGACGGTAGTCGAGCAGCATGATCGCGAGCTTGAGGGCGTTCACCAGCACGAGACTCGCGTAGGCCCCCGCCACGAGCCGCCGCGACGCGAACAGGAGGCCGGCGCCGACCGCCGCGGCGAAGTAGGCGCGGAGCAGCAGCGTCACCCCCGTCGGAGACAGCACGCGGAGCGCGCCGCATTCGGGCACGAGCGGCCAGCAGATCGGTTCCGCCTCCGCGTGGACGAAGGCGGCGATCCGGTGATCCACCCAGTAGAGGTAGGTGACGACGTGCACGACGGCCATCGCCACGCCGTACCAGCGAAGCGCGGCGTCGCGTTCGATCTCGGCGATCTGCGCGCGGAAGTAACCGAGGACCGCCGTCATAGCGAGAGCCTAGCTCATGTCCCGGCGGCGGGACAAATGCGCATCCTCAGAGGGCGGTATAATTCGCGGGTATGCTGCGTGGGCCGAACTCCGCGAGAGTGGCGAAACTGGCAGACGCGCTGGACTTAGGATCCAGTGGGCCAAAAGCCCTTGGGGGTTCGACTCCCCCCTCTCGCACCAGCATCGTGATCTGCTGAGGGGGAAGAATCTCGGGTCTGCGAGTCCCCTGCGCGAAGCCCTCGGCCGGGCTACTTGACGCGTCTCAACCTGGTCGTCGTGGGCGTCCGGCCTCTGGCGAGAGACAATATCTCGAGGGTGTCCTTGTTGACGATCTTTATGTCGAACCAGCCCCGGCGAGGGAAGGAGACTGTGCGACGATGAACGAAGGAAGAGCCTGGAGCGCTACCGCGCAGGCCCGGCGGGCGGTGGCGGCGGCGGCGCTCCGGCCGGCGGCGGGGGAATGGTGGAGGGGGCCTTGGCGGTGCTTGTGCAGCGGTAGACCTCCGCTTGAACGGTCGAGAGGTCGTCGACCCCGAACTCGAGAACGGCGGCAGTGCCGCCCGCTCTCACGATCTTTCGCCGCAGATCCTTGACGTCGTCGTCGCGGACCACACCGATACGAGTGCACCCGGAGAGCAGCGCGGCTTCAGTGGTGAGACGCACCTGGGCCATCGCTCTCCTTTCAGCTACCTCAGCCCAGTCAACGTACGGCTGCGGGTACCCTCCGTAGGGATACGCCGGGCCCCACCAGAAGACAGGTCCGCCGATGAAGACTCGGCCGTGCCCGCCATGGCTCGGCGTGGCGGCAACGAGGAGCAGCGCCACTGCCAGAAGCGAAACCGCAGCAGATCGTTTCACTTTCCCCTCGACTCCTCAGAGGAACGATGCCTCAGTAAGCTCAGCGTACCACCTCGCATCGCAGCGCGCCCATCGGCGAGCGGCAGGCTTTTCTCGAAGCCCCAGGCTCACCGCACCCAGCCGTACCCTCGATGGTAATACCGGTACGGGCGATACGAGCCGTGCGCGGGCCGACCAGGGATGACGACGACGGGCCGAGGTGCCACGAACACAGGGGGGCCGACCACCGGCGCTGGCACCGGCACGAGAACGCAAGCTGACATGCTCACGGCGGCGACGAAGAGCAGGGCGGCCGTCAGACGGCCCAATCCGACTCGACGAGCCATGTGTAAGTCCTCCTACCGAGCTTAGACGCGGCCTGGAGCAAGCCTGTTTATGGGTCGTGGGCGCTCGGCGCCGTATGCAGTACCCTCCCCCTCGGCGCGGGCCTGTTCCAGTGGCGGGCGTGGTACCATGCAAAAGCTCGAAAAATCACGCCGGAGCGTAGATGAAAGTCGCGGTCGAAGCGGTCGAAGGCTGCAAGCGGCGTCTGGCGGTCGAGGCACCGGCCGACGTCGTGCAGCAAGAGTGGGAGCGGGCCTACGGGCGCGTCCAGAAGCAGGCGCGGCTGCCCGGATTCCGGAAGGGCCACGTCCCGCGCTCGCTCGTCAAGGTGCACTTCTCCGACGACGTGCGCCGAGAGGTCGCCGAGCACCTGATTCCCGACGTCTACCGGAAGGCACTCTCCGAGGCGAAGCTCGATCCCGTCAACGAGCCCGACCTCCAGGAGGTCCGGCTGGAGGAGGGTGCGCCGCTCAGCTTCGTCGCCGTCGTCGAGGTCAAGCCGTCGATCGCGCTCGGCGAGTACAAGGGCGTCGAGGTCCAGCACGCGCCGACGACGGTCACCGCCGACGAGCTCGCCGCCGCGCTCGAGCACATGCGCGAGCAGCAGGCGCAGTTCCACGCGGTCGAGCGTCCGGCCGCGACGGGCGATCTCGTCGTGGTCGATTACACGCTCGCCATCGACGGCCACGACCCGTCGAGCCAGACCGGCTACGAGTTCCTGGTGGGTGCCAAGAACGTGCTCCCCGAGATCGACGACGCGGCGGTCGGCCTGCGCGCGGGCGAGGAGCGCCAGGTTCCCTTGCGCTTCGCCGACGACCACCGGCGCGAGGACCTGCGCGGGCGGGGCGGTCAGGCCACCGTCAAGGTCGTCGAGGTCAAGGAGAAGGCGCTGCCCGCGCTCGACGACGACTTCGCGAAGTCGCTCGGCGAGTTCGAGACGCTGGAGGCCCTGCGGGCCGAGCTCCTGAAGCAGCTCGAAGCGCGGCGCGAGCACGACGAGCGCCGGGCGCTGCAAGAGAAGATCGTCGACGCCGTGGTCGCGCGGCACGAGTTCACGGTGCCGGACGCGCTGGTGATGCGCCAGGTCGCCCACCGGATCGAGCACGCGCGTGAGTCCGTGCGGCGGCAGGGGATCGATCCCGAGCGGATGCCGTGGGACTACCAGAAGCTGATCGCCGAGCTGCGCCCCAACGCCGAGAAGATGGTCCGCCGCGCCCTCCTGCTCGAGGCGATCGCCGACAAGGAGGCGATCGCGCCCTCCGAGGCCGAGGTGGACGCCGAGGTGGAGAAGCTCGCGCAGGCGAGCCAACGGCCGACGCCTGCCGTCAGGCGTATGATGGAGAAGAGCGGCGACCTCGACGGGCTGCGCCAGGGGCTGCGTGATCGCATGACGCTCGAGTTGCTCGTCGCCAACGCCAATGTCAAAACGTAATCAGACGAGCGGGCAAAGTGGTAGTGCGAGCCGCAGGACGTCGCGGGGCTGGGGCCCCGCCGTCCGAGGCGAGCCTATAAACAGGAGACTCTTGATGGCTCTGGTCCCGATGGTCGTCGAGCAGACACCGCGCGGCGAGCGGGCGTTCGACATCTTCTCGCGCCTCCTGAAGGAGCGCATCATCTTCCTGCCGACCTTCATCGAGGACGAGCTGGCGAATCTCGTGATCGCCCAGATGCTCTACCTCGAGGCGGACGATCCCGACAAGGACATCAGCCTGTACATCAACTCGCCCGGCGGGTCGGTGACCGCGGGGATGGCGATCTACGACACGATGCAGTACGTGAAGCCCGCCATCTCGACGATCTGCATGGGCCAGGCGGCCTCGATGGCCGCGCTCCTGCTCTGCGCCGGCGCCAAGGGCAAGCGGTTCGCCCTGCCGCACTCGCGGATCCTGATCCACCAGCCGCTGGGCGGCGCGCAGGGCCAGGCGACCGACATCGACATCCAGGCCCGGGAAATCCTCCGGATGCGCGAGGAGCTGAACCGCATCCTCCAGTACCACACCGGCCAGTCCATGGATAAGATCGAGCACGACACCGACCGGGACTTTTTCATGACCGCGGAGCAGGCGAAGGACTATAGAATCGTCGACGACGTGATCTCCTCGAAGCCGACGACCCGACCCGTGACCCAAGCGGCGGCACTCGCGATCCAGAAGTAGCACGCGGATGCCCCGAACGCGCGAAAGCAACGGAACCCTGCGGTGCTCGTTCTGCGGAAAGAGCCAGAACGACGTCCGCAAGCTGATCGCCGGTCCGACCGTCTACATCTGCGACGAGTGCATCGAGCTCTGCAACGACATCATCGCGGAGGAGTGGGAAGAGGAAAAGTCCCGCGAGCTCCGGAGCCTTCCGAAGCCGGCCGAGATCAAGACCGCTCTCGACCAGTACGTCGTCGGCCAGGAGCGCGCCAAGAAGGTCCTGGCCGTCGCGGTGCACAACCACTACAAGCGGATCGAGTCGGGCGGCGGCGAGACGGGCGACGTCGAGCTGCAGAAGTCGAACATCCTCCTGATCGGCCCGACGGGCACCGGCAAGACCCTGCTCGCCCAGACGCTCGCGAAGATGCTGCGGGTGCCGTTCACGATCGCCGACGCGACGACGCTCACCGAGGCGGGGTACGTCGGGGAAGATGTAGAAAACATCATTCTCCGACTCCTGCAGTCCGCGGACTACGACGTCGAGCGCGCGGAGCGCGGGATCGTCTACATCGACGAGATCGATAAGATAGCGCGCAAGTCCGAGAACCCGTCGATCACGCGGGACGTGTCGGGGGAAGGGGTCCAGCAGGCGCTGCTGAAGATCCTCGAAGGCACCGTGGCCAACGTGCCGCCCCAGGGCGGGCGGAAGCATCCGCACCAGGAGTTCATCCAGGTCGATACCTCCAACGTGTTGTTCCTGTGCGGCGGCGCCTTTGTCGGCCTCGACAAGATCATCGAGAATCGCGTCGGCCGCTCCGGGATGGGTTTCGGGGCCGAGATCAAGAGCCGCGAGGAGCGCCGGATCGGCGACCTGCTGGCGATGATCCAGCCGGAGGATCTCCTGAAGTACGGCCTCATCCCCGAGTTCGTCGGCCGGCTCCCGGTGATCGCGACGCTCCACGACCTCGACGACCAGGCGCTGGTGCGCATCCTGCGCGAGCCGAAGAACGCGATCATCAAGCAGTACCAGAAGTACTTCGACCTCGAGAAAGTGCGGCTCAAGTTCACCGACGACGCGGTGGCGGCGATCGCGCGCGAGGCGCTCAAGCGCGGCACGGGCGCGCGGGGGCTGCGCGCCATCCTGGAAGAGGTCATGCTCGAGATCATGTACGAGTTGCCCTCCATCCAGGGGCTGAAGGAATGCGTGATCACCCGCGAAGTCATCCTCAATCGCGAAAGGCCGATCCTGGTCTCCGAAGCGAAAGAACAGACGGCCTGAGCGGCACCCTCTTTGTAGTCGCGACCCCGATCGGCAACCTGGAGGACATCACCCTGCGCGCGTTGCGCGTCCTCCGCGAGGCCAACCTCGTCGCCTGCGAGGACACGCGGCGGACCCGCGCCCTGCTCACGCACTTCGATATTCACAAGCCGACCGTCAGCTACTACGAGCACAACAAGCTCACGCGCGGGCGGGAGCTCCTGCGGGAGCTCGCGGCCGGGCGCTCGATCGCGCTCGTCACGGACGCGGGCACGCCGGGGATCTCCGATCCGGGCGTCCTGCTCGTGCGCGAGGCGCGCGCCCACGGCGTCCCGGTGGTGCCGGTGCCGGGGCCCGCCGCGCTCGTCGCCGCGCTCTCGGCCGCGGGCATCTCCGCGGATCGGTTCGTGTTCGATGGCTTCCTGCCGGTGAAGCCCGGCAAGCGGATCAATCGGCTCACGGCGCTCCGAGCGCTCGACACGACGGTCGTGCTGTACGAGTCGCCGCACCGCATCATCGCCACCCTGGGCGCGATCGGCGAAGTCTACGGCGAGGTCGAGCTGGTGGTGGCGCGCGAGCTCACCAAGCAGTTCGAGGAGATCGTGACCGCCACGCCGGCGGCGCACCTCGTGCGCCTGGCGGCCTCCGAGCCGCGCGGCGAGTTCACGCTGGTGATTCCGGCGGTCGGCCGAACGGCGCCCGGCGCGTCGGCCTAGGGCAGCAGGTCGGCGACGACGATCCGCGCTCCCGGTGCGGCGAGCGGTGCGACCGCATCCGACGGCGCATAGCCTCGGACATCGGCATAGGCTGGACGGCTTTTGAAAGTTGGGCCAGTCGGATCGCGATGAACCTCGAGGACCCGGTCGACGAGGTTCACGATCCAATAGTCCGGGACGGCCGCGCGCGCGTAGAGGCGTCCCTTGAGGATTCGATCCGCTCGCAGGCTGTCGTGCGCGACCTCGACCACGAGGACCGGGGCCGAGGGGTGTTCGCGTAGGTGGTCGCGCGGGGCGCCCTGGACGACCGCAACGTCGGGCTCGGGCTCTGAATCAGCATCGAGCGCGAGCGGCAGCTGGACCCGGACGGACCATCCCGTGCCGAATGCGGCCCGCAGGGCCTCCTCGACCAGTTGAGTCGCCACGGCGTGGGGCGTCCTCTGCGGCTCTCTCACCACCAAGCGGCCATCCAGCAGCTCAACAGGCTCATCCTCGTGGAGCACGCCCAACTCGATCAACCGGTCGTACTCCTGCCGCGTCCAGCGCCGCGTGCGGATGGCCGGCTCGCCCATGGCACGTCTCATGGCGACACCCTAGCGACTCCGTGTCGCGGGGTCAATGTCCTCACGGTGATACAGGCGTTTGTGCCGTCGTCGAGCGAACCGTATACTTCGAGAGGTTATGACCGTTCCCAAAGCGCTGACCATCGCCGGCTCCGATTCCGGCGGCGGCGCGGGCATCCAGGCGGATCTCAAGACTTTCTCGGCGTTCCGCGTGTTCGGGATGAGCGTGATCACCGCCGTGACCGCCCAGAACTCGCTCGGCGTCCAGGGTATCTTCAACCTGCCGCCCGAGTTCGTCGGCCGGCAGATCGACTCGGTCCTCTCGGACTTCGACGCCGACGCCGTGAAGATCGGCATGCTTTCGACAGCGGCGATCATCGGCGAGGTGGCGAAACGGCTGAGCGCGCACGGGCGTGAGGGCAGGATCGTGCTCGATCCCGTGATGATCGCCAAGTCGGGCGATCCGCTCCTGCAGCCGGAGGCGCGGGCGGCGCTCGTCAAGGAGTTGCTGCCGCTCGCGCTGGTGGTCACGCCGAACCTCCACGAGGCGGAGGCGCTGGCGGGGATGCCCGTCGCGACCGAGCGCGACATGGAAGAGGCGGCGCGCCGGATCCTGGCGCTCGGCCCGAAGAACGTGCTGGTGAAGGGCGGCCACCTCCGGGACGCGGCCACCGACATCCTCTGGAACGGGCGCGACCTCACGCGCTTCACCACGGTGCGGCTCGAGTCGACGAGCACCCACGGGACGGGCTGCACCTTCGCCTCCGCGATCGCCGCCTGTCTGGCCCGCGGCTACGCGCTGCGGGACGCCATCAGCGAGGCGAAGGCGTACGTCACCGCCGCGATCCGCGAGGGGTTTCAGGCCGGGCGCGGCGTGGGCGCGCTGCGGCACTTCGTCGCGAGCTGGTAGGGCATGGCATCCGTCGAAGACAAGATGTCCTTCATGGAGCACCTCGGGGAGCTCCGGGTCCGGATCGTCCGGGCGCTCATCGCGCTTCTCGTCGGCACTGTGATCGGACTGCCGTTCAGCCAGCGTACCGTGGACTGGCTGGCGCGACCGGTCACCCGGCTGAACTACTCGCTGGTCTTCACGGCGCCGGCCGAGGCCTTCTGGGTGCAGATGAAGGTGGGGCTGATCGTCGGCCTGTTCATCGCCGCGCCCGCGATCCTCTGGCAGGTCTGGGCGTTCATCGCGCCGGGGCTGCACACGCACGAAAAGAAGTACGCGGCGCCGTTCGTGATCATCGGCTCGCTGCTCTTCCTCGGCGGGGGCGCCTTTTCCCTGTTCGTGGTGACGCCCTACGCGATCCAGTTCCTGCTCAGCTACGCCCGCCCGGGCCTCACCCCGATGATCACGCTGCAGAACCACGTCGACTTCCTGCTGAAGTTCACGCTGGCCTTCGGCGCCGTCTTCGAGCTGCCGCTGGCCCTCACGCTGCTGTCGCGCGTCGGCATCGTGAATCCCAAGATGCTGGCGAAGAATCGCAAGTACGCGATCCTCGGCGCGTTCGTC
>Ga0184639_10000351_pt1 | contig 17259 bp, 11 predicted proteins | sample PLM31_170_b2_FD_133155 | JGI IMG/M metagenome (GOLD analysis project Ga0184639, IMG submission 133155) | Groundwater sediment microbial communities from an aquifer in East River, Colorado, USA - PLM3-1_170_b2 | ecosystem: Environmental > Terrestrial > Soil > Riparian zone | place: USA: East...
CGCTCGCGTAAGGCGCGCAAGGGCATAAACCCCCAGACCGGCGATGTCATTGCGCTTAAAGCCAGCCGCACGGTAAGATTCAAGCCGGCCCCCGCGTTGAAAAAGGGTTTATAAACGCCGAAACATTAACTTAACCCGCGGAGGCCGTCACGAGGACTGTGGCGGCCTTTTTTTTGCCCACTTGATGAAAACGCCGCGGGCACGTAAAATGACCCGAAACACGAGATGAGCAGGAGTTGCAACCGAGCGTCGTCATGTCGCTAAAAACTGAAAAAATCTGGTTCGACGGTGAGATGGTTCGTTGGGAAGATGCCCAGGTTCACGTGCTGGCCCACGCCCTCCACTACGGCACCGCCTATTTCGAGGGCATTCGCTGCTACGCTTTGGCGGATGGGCGGTCCGCGGTCTTCCGTCTGGAAGAGCATATTCGGCGCTTTGCCGACTCCGGCAAGATTCTCGGCTTTCCGCTGCCCTATACCGTCGACCGGCTGCGCCAGGCGACCCTCGAAGTGATCAGGGCGAATCATTTGAAAGAATGTTACATCCGGCCGCTGGCCTTCGTCGGGCTCGGCGAGATGGGACTCTACGCGCCCAAGAATCCGGTCAACGTTTGCATCGCGGTGTGGCCATGGGGGGCTTATCTCGGCGATGAGGGATTGCAAAACGGAATCCGCGCCAAGGTGTCTTCCTACACGCGCCATCACGTCAACGTGATGATGACCAAAAGCAAGGCTTCGGGAAATTATATCAATTCCGTGTTGGCCAAGACCGAGGTCAAAAACGCGGGTTACGACGAAGCGATCATGCTCGACGCCGAGGGCTACGTCTCCGAAGCCAGCGGCGAAAATATATTCATCGTGCGCGATCGCCGAGTGAAGACGACGCCGCTCACCTCCATACTACCGGGGATCACCCGCGACTCGATCATCACCATCGCCCGCGATAGCGGCTATCAGCTGGTGGAAGAACGCTTCACGCGCGACGAGCTCTATACCGCCGACGAGGCTTTTTTCACCGGCACGGCGGCGGAACTGACGCCGATCCGGGAAGTCGATGACCGTCAAATCGGCGCCGGAAGGCGCGGCCCGGTCACGGCGGATATTCAGCAGACCTTCTTCGACGTCGTCAAAGGTAAGAACGAAAAATACGCGACGTGGTTGGCGTATCTGTGATGACCCGGTCGGGGAAATGCACCATTTTCCCCTTGCGCGCCACGCGCCTCTTCGTCTAATAATCAACCGAATGGCCGAAGTTCGCCAACCGACGCTGCGGGTGACGATGCTGCCGCGCGATACCAACGCCCGCGGAACGATTTTCGGCGGCGTCATTCTGAGCCACATCGACTTGGCCGGCGCGGTGGCGGCATCGCGGTGTGCGGCGAGAAATTTCGTAACCCGGTTCATGCGCGAGGTCGGGTTCATCGCGCCGGTCTACGTGGGCGACGTGGTCAGTTTTTACGCCGCCGTGGTTCGTGAGGGGCGCACCTCGGTGACCATCCAGGTCAATGTCGAGGCGGAGAGGAGCAAGGACCCGGGGAGGCGGGTTGCCGTCACGGAAGCCGAAGTGGTTTACGTCGCGGTCGATGAAGACGGAAAGGCGATTCCGATCCGGTGAATTGATGAGGCAGCCAATGATCATCCTCGGCGCTGTAACAGCCGTCTTTCTGGCGACGACGGCTGCCGCGCAATCCATGGCGCCTAAGATGGGCCGGGTCGGCTGCCCGCATTGCATCAATGACGGCTCGGCGATCTCGCGGTCGCTGCAAAAGGCCGACGAGCTGTACGCCGCGCTCAAGCCCAAAGAGGCTCTCGTGGAGCTTCTCAAAGTGCTCGATCGTGACGCGCACCACGCCGAGGCGCTCTGCAAAATCGCCCGGGTCTATATCGAATTCGGCGACATGATTCCGGAGGCAACGCCGGACTGGGAAGCCCAGCGTTTGAAGCAGTACCAGACCGCCGAGCGGTACGGGCGCAAGGCGGTCAAGGCGGACCTGAATTTAGCCTGGGGGTATTTCTACGTTGCCGCTTCCCTGGGCAGCATCGCCGCCGTCTCGCCGGTCGCCAAGCAAATCGATCTGGCGGGCGAAATTCGCGGCTTCGTAGAAAAGGCGTTGGAGCTCGATCCGCAAAATGGTTTTGCCTATCACCTCTACGGCGTGTGGCATCGGAAAATGGCCGAGATCGGCAAAATGCAACGGGTGTTGGCTTCAGTGTTTATCGGGCGCTCGCCGCCGCATGGGAGTTTGGAAAAGTCCATCGAGTATCTGAAGAAAGCGGTGTCTTTAAATCCCACCGTTATCGTTAGCCGGTTGGAGCTGGCGCGCAGCTACATCACGGTGGAAAATTGGCCCTCAGCGCGTAAGTTGCTAGTGTCGATCCGAGACCTGCCACTCCAATTCTCCGACGATCCGGGTTACAAGCAAAAAGCCGAGCAGCTGCTTGAAGAAATCAAGGAACGCTAGCCGGCTGCTGAAAACGCCTCACCTGCTGCGCTCGATCGGCTCGCTCCGGGATAGAAGACTGGAGTCATGGAGTGGTGGAGTCATGGAATGATGTAATTAAGACCCAATCCTCCATCACTCCGATACTCCAACACTCCATTGCCCCCGTGTTTGCGCGCACAGCGGCCATCCTGTATCGATGGAGACTGAGATGATCAGGTCTCGACGCATATCGCTTGTGCTGGCACTGGCGCTCTTGCTCGCCGCTTGCGGGCGGTCGCCTGACTCCTCCAGGATCCTCCGCGTCGGTTTCGTTCCCGCCGAAGACGCGCAGCAAGTCATCCAAAACGCCCAGCCGATCGTCGACATCCTGCACCGGCGCTTAGGCATGGAGGTGCAGCCCTTCGTGGCAACGGATTACACGGGAGTCGTGGAGGCGCTGCGGGTCAACAAACTCGACATCGCATTTCTGACCCCGGCGTCCTACGTGCTGGCCAAGAGCGAGGCGAACGTCCGCGTGGCGCTCAAGTCCGAGCGCAAAGGCAATCCGTATTACTACGCCGCCATCATCACTCGCGCCGACAGCGGGATCAAAAAGTTGGAAGATCTGCGCGGCAAGACCTTCGCCTTCGGCGATCCACTGTCGACCTCAGCCAACGTGTTTCCGCGCAAGATGTTTCACGACCGCGGTATCGATCCGGTGCGGGATTTCAAACAAATTCTCTACTCCGGCGGCCACGACGCCACGGTGTTGGCCGTGCTCAACGGCAAGGTCGACGCCGGCGCGACCTACGCCAACTCGCCCGACAGCGAGGATACGGCCTGGATGCGTTATCTGAAAAACCCCGAGGACGTGAAAAAAATCCGCGCCATCGCGTTCTCCGAGCCGATCCCGGCCGATAATCTCGTCATCAACGGCAATCTCGATGAGAGCACTGCCCGCAGAGTGGAAGAGATTTTTATCGAGCTGAGCCGCGACCCCGCCGGTAAAAAAATGCTCCGCGACCTCTATCAGATCGACGGTTTCGTGCCGGCCAGCGACAAAGACTACGATTCCGTGCGCCAGGCCTTCGCCGTCGCCGGCATAAAGCTCAAGGACGCGCTGCAAAAAAAACGGCCGTGACAATTCTCGAAATCAAGGACCTGAACAAATCCTACGGCGCGGCGCCGCCGGTGCTGCGGGGCGTCAGTCTTAAAATCGAACGGGGCGAGTTCGTCGGCGTCATCGGGCTCAGCGGCTCGGGCAAATCGACTCTCTTGCGCTGCATCAACCGGCTGATCGACGCGGCCTCCGGGCAGATTTTGGTGCCGCGCGCGCTTTTCGGCTCGCCGTCGAACGGCGATCTCGCCGATGTTCTGCAACTCGGCGGGTCGGAGTTGCGGCTTTTGCGCCGTAAGATCGGCATGGTTTTTCAACAGTTCAATATCGTCAAGCGCCTTTCGGTGATCGACAACGTCCTTTCGGGCGGGCTCGGTTACCAGCCGGCGCTGCGAAGCACCCTGAGAATCTTCTCCGAGTCCGAGCGGCGCCGGGCGCTCACCAATCTCAAACGGGTCGGTTTGCTCGAACACGCCTACAAGCGCGCCGACGCGCTCAGCGGTGGCGAGCAACAACGGGTGGCGATCGCGCGCACCTTGATGCAAGAGCCCGCGTTTATTCTGGCCGACGAACCGGTGTCCAGCCTCGACCCGAAACTTTCCCGCGTGGTGTTGGATATCTTAAAGCGGGTTTGCCGCGAGGACGGCATCACGGCGCTGGTCAGCTTGCACACGCTGGAGTTGACCCGGGAGTACGCCGATCGGGTGATCGGTCTCAAGCAAGGGCGGATCTTTTTCGACGGTCCGGTCACAGACCTGACCGATGCGGTGGTGGATTCGGTTTATCAGCGCAACGAATGACGAACGGAGGTGCGCCGTGGCGGAAGCCGAGAAAGATATATGGGCCGAAGCGCCGCCGGCGCCGAGACGAGGAGCGAGGTTTTTCTTTCTCATCGGCGTCTTCCTGCTGATTTTAGCCTGGTCGGTTCAGGGCGCCAAGATCAGGCCCGGCGAGTTGTTCGAGGGGATTCCCCAGATCGGCATCACCATCGCGCGCATGCTGCCGCCCGATTTCTCCAAGGTGACGGACTCGAAGAACTACTATTTGCCCGAAGGTTTTTCGCTTGCCGAACTGCTGCTACCGCTGCCGCTCGCCGCCGAGCGGGCCCGCGCTAAACAGCGCTGGCGCGACAACACCTTTCCGCAGACCGTCCTCGGCGCCACGTTGGAGACGGTACAGATGGCGCTGGCCGGCACGCTGCTCGCTCTGCTGGTGGCGTTTCCCGTCGGTTTCCTCGCGGCGCGCAACACCACGCCGCACCCGGCGGTTTATCATGCGGTGCGCGCCGTGCTGAATTTTTTGCGCACGATACCGGACCTGGCGCTGGGGCTCTTGTTCGTTGCGGCGGTGGGCTTGGGGGCGTTCGCGGGGACCCTGGCGCTGGCGATTCACACCGCGACGGTGCTCGGCAAGCTGCTCTCGGAGTCGGTGGAAAACATCGACGAAGGGGTGGTCGAGGCGATCCGCACCACCGGCGCCGGCTACGCGCAGGTCCTCTCCTTCGCGGTGGTGCCGCAGATCCTGCCGGATCTGATCTCCTTTACCCTCTATCGTCTGGAGACCAACATTCGCGCCGCGTCGGTGCTCGGCCTGATCGGCGCCGGCGGTATCGGCTATCTGATGAACACGAGCTTTCGCACCTTCCAATACCAAGAAGCCGCGGCCATCGTGCTGGTGCTGATCGCGCTGGTCGTGCTGGTGGATTACTTGAGCTCGCGTTTGCGGAGTCTCGTGGTGTAGCCCGAATCATCGACAGCGCGAATTTCGGATGGTTGTTTTGCGTTGTCTCATGGACTTTATTTTTCTCGTTGTGCTAATCTCGCGCGTGGAGAGTCTCTATCAATGATTCGCGTCGTCGGCCTGGTTGCCAAGTACCAAGAACCCAAAGCCGCGCAGATGGCCCGCTGGCTTATTCCCTGGCTTAAGCGGAGGGGCAAGAAAATTCTGGTGGAAAACGGCCTGGTGCGCCGCGCGGCGCAGTCGTGTTCCAAGAAACAGATGGCGATGCAGGCCGACCTCATCATCGCGCTGGGCGGCGACGGCACGCTGCTCAACATCGCGCCGCTGGTGGAACGGCCCGATGTGCCGATTCTCGGCGTGAACCTGGGCGGCCTGGGCTTCATCACCGAGGTCGCGGTGGACGAGCTGGAAGGGGTGCTGGCGAAGACCCTCGAGGGGGATTACGAAATCGAAAAGCGCATGACCCTGGAGGTCCGGATCAAGAGCAAAAAAAACAAACCCCGCCGTTTTCGCGTTCTCAACGAGGCGGTGATCGCCAAAGGCGCGCGCAGCCGCATCATCGATCTCGAAACTCACGTCGGCGACGCCTACCTGTGCACCTACCGCGCCGATGGTCTGATCATTTCCACGCCCACCGGCTCCACCGCCTATTCGCTCGCCAGCGGCGGACCGATCCTCGAGCCCACGCTGGGCGCCATCGTGATCACGCCGATCTGTCCGCATACGCTGACCAACCGGCCCATCGTGGTGCCGAGCGACGCGCTCATCCATGTCACGTTGCGCTCCTTCGGCGACACCGTCATCTTCATTCCCGATGGGCAAACGGGGACGCGGCTCAACAACGGCGATGAGGTGGAGGCGCGCGACTACGGCCTGCCGGTTTCGCTCATCAAGGTGCCGTCGCGCAGCTATTACGAAATCCTGCGCGAGAAACTCAAATGGGGAGAGCGCTGAGGGCGTTGTTCAAGGTAGACAGAGACCGAAGGGTAACCCCTTCCGGGAGAAGCCTGCCCTGAGCGAGGTCGAAGGGACAATGGAGCGGTGCCTTGAAGCGGCTTGCGAGCCGATCATGCGGAGCAAACAGCCGTGAAAATAATCAACCGGGTGACCGAGCGCCGTACAAGTCAACGCAACTGTACGTTCGGGTGCCTTCTCCCTCCAGGCTTCACCCTTCGGTCTACGGTGTAATGTCGCCTTCGCTGGGACCATGACTAATCCAGGCTAGACGGAGATGCTGCGCGAGCTGCGGATCAAGAACTTCGCGGTGATCGACGAAGTGGCGCTGGAGCTGGGCGCGGGCTTGAACGTCCTCACCGGCGAAACCGGCGCGGGGAAATCGATCGTGCTCAACGCGCTGGAGCTGGTTTCGGGAAATCGCGTCAGCGCCGACGTCATCCGGCATAACGAAGACGAAGCGAGCGTCGAAGCCTTGTTCGAGGATCCCCCGGCCTGCGTTTCCCGAAAGCTGGCCGACTCCGGCTTCGACACGGCAGGCGGGCTGGTCATCAAGCGCATCGTCAGCCGCTCCGGGAAAAACCGCGTTTACCTGGGGGGCAGCCTGTGCCCGCTCGGCCTGCTTTCGGAAATCGGCGATTCCATCATCCACATCTACGGCCAACATGAGCATCACACCTTGCTTGATCCGCAATCGCATATCGGTTTGCTCGATGCCTTCGGCGGGTTGTCCGACCGGGCGGCTAAAATGGGCGAACGGTATCGCGCCCTGGCATCCGCCTGGCAGGCATTGCGCCAGGCCCGCGAGCTTTTGGAAAAACGCAAAAAGGAAAAAGGGCTGCTCGAAGCCCAGGTAGAGGAAATCGCCAAGGCCCGATTGCGCGACGACGAGGAGGAAGAGCTTCAGGCACAAAAAATGATCCTGGCGCACGCGGAAAAGCTCCACCAGGGCTGCTTGGAAGGTGTCGAGCTGCTCTACGAAGGGGAAGACGCTCTGGTCGGCCGGCTCGGACGTTACGGCGGCAAACTGCGCGAGTTGGCGAACATCGACGCTGCTTTGCAACCCGCCGTGGAGCTCATCGACGCGGCATCGGCGCACCTGGAAGAAGCGAACGCGGCACTGCGCCGCTATGGCGAGCGGGTCCATTTCGAGTCGGGAGCGCTGGAGCGGCTTGAGGACCGGTTGGCGGAGCTGCACCGGCTTAAAAGAAAATACGGCGGCAGCATCGAGAAGATTCTCGAAATGCAGGCGGAGATGGAAGCCGACCTCCAGATGCTGGAACGGGGCGAAGAGGAAATCCCCGCCTTGGAGCGGGCCTTCGAGACGGCGCGCCGCGGGGCTTGGGAAACGGCCGGCGCGCTTTCCCTGGAACGCCAGCGGATAGCCAAGCGGTTCAAAAGAGAAATGGAAAAAGAGGTCAAGGGCCTGGGCATGCCGGAGACCATCTTCGAAGTGCGTTTCCTGGAAGCCCCGGAGACGGAGGACGACCCACCGTTTCATCTAGGAGGAAAGACGCTCACCGAATCGGGCATGGACCAGATCGAATTTTACTTTTCGCCCAATCCCGGCGAACCGCCCAAGCCGCTGGCCAAGATCGCCTCCGGCGGCGAGCTTTCGCGACTGATGCTGGCGATCAAATCGCTGGTGCTCATGCCCGGCGACATTCCAACCCTTTTGTTTGACGAGGTCGACGCCGGCATCGGCGGCGGGGTCGCCGAGATCGTGGGGAAGAAGCTCAAGCAGGTGGCCTCCGCACATCAGGTGATCTGTGTCACCCATCTGCCGCAGATCGCCGCCTTGGCCGACTCTCATCACGTCGTGCGCAAGGAGGTCAGCAAAGGCAGGACGGCGACGACGGTCAAAAAACTCAAAGATCCGGAGCGGGTCGAAGAAGTGGCGCGCATGCTCGGTGGCCTAAAGATTACCGACAAGACCCGGCGGCATGCGGAGGAGATGGTCAAGGGGCAAGGATGAAGGCAGAAGGATGAAGGCGAAAGAACGGATCAAGCCATCGGAAACGAATCACCATCTCATTTGACTTTTTAGTGTGTAATTTGGATATTAGCAGCCTAGGGGCTAAAGTCTTCATTCATCCTTCATCCCTCATCCTTTAGCCTTTCCCTCTGTGGGGCCGTAGCTCAGTTGGGAGAGCGCTTGAATGGCATTCAAGAGGTCGTGGGTTCGATTCCCATCGGCTCCACCACCCTTCGCTCTGGAGCAACTCCAGAGCTTCGGGTGGCAAGCCACTTTTTTTCCGCTACGATCTATCCAGCTGCAACGTCTTTTCAGAGCGAAGGGTGTCCCCCGAAGCCTCGGCGAAGGGGGACAGTCAGCAAGTACGTTTACCCTGTTTCTTCGCTCTGGGGCAACTCCAGAGCTTCGGGTGGCAAGCCGCTTTTATCGCGTCCATCTGTCGGAGGTAACATCTTTGCGAAGGGTGTTCTCCGGAGCCTCCTCCTTCGTCAAGGCTTCGGCGCGCCGCCCAAAGGCTTTGGCCGACGGGTCGGAGGATATTCCCCGAAGTTTTAACGAAGGGGAATTGGCGTAGGGGGACAATCATGGAGTAGGTCTAACTTCTCCAAAGCCTTTCGGTCCCCCCCACCCAACGTTATGTAGGAGTCACTTCCAACCTTAAGGAGCGCTTGGGGGGCACAACGCTGGCGGTTCTTTCAACTTTGTTGGTAGCGGGTTTCCAGCAGATCGCGTGAAAAGATGATGTCATAGGGGGGGTATAAATTTTCTGCAAACTGTAATAAAATAATATTTTATTACTAACTCCAAACTTGGCATTTGCGTTGCGTGTAGTTTAACAACTCTAGAAAGAGCTGAATCTCTACGATTCCTATCGGACTAAGACGCCCAAAGTGGTGAACGGTCGGCCAAGGCACACGGACGCCTAGGAGAGACAAAATGAGTAAGCATTCGAATGTCCTGGGGGAACAGCAGAGAATCCAGGCTAACCATATTCACTCATCCGGCGCACCCGATGAGTTTAAACACGAAGAAGTCAAAGAAACGGTTCCACGTCGTTTCGAAGAATATGTACGAAGGTATCCTCACCGCATTGCTTTTAAGACGATGAGAAACACGCTTACTTGGGATCAATTGAATCGGGCTGCCAATCGTATTGCTCGAACGATTCTGGCCATGTATGAGAACCGAGGGAAACCCATCGCGCTCCTGGTCGATCAGGAGAATTCTATTATTGGCGGTCTGGCCGTGCTGAAAATGGGCGGTTTTTACGTGCCCCTTGCCCCTTCGCATCCTGGCGAGCGGAATAGTTATATCCTCAAGGAGACAGAGGCGAGCCTGATCGTGTCCGATAGCAGGCACCTTCCCCTAGCTATGGAACTGGCCCGGAGGGAATGCGAAATAATCAATATCGACGAGCTTGATTGCAGCCTGTCAACGGAAAACCTGGGCCTGCCTATATCACCTGACTGCATTACATACATCGCCTATACTTCCGGCTCGACAGGTGAGCCCAAAGGAGTCATTAACACCCATCGCAGGGTTATTCACGGGATCGGGCATGACAAGCGTTTCAAACTTGGCCCGGAAGATCGCTTTACTAATGTCGGTTCATCAGAGAGCAACGCTTTCTACGCTTTACTCAGTGGCGCAGGGTCATTTCCCTGGTACGTCAACGAAGAGGGACTAGAGCACCTCGCTGACTGGCTGGTCCAGGAAGAAATCACCGTCTACCGCTCTGGACCAAGGGTCTTCCGTCAGTTCGTGAGCACCCTCACCGGCAAAGAAGAGTTTCCTAAGCTTCGCGTGATCAATCTGGCCGGTGAACCGATGTGCAGAGGTGATGTTGAGCTATACAAAAAACATTTTTCCCCGGACTGTCTACTCATCAACACTCTTGGAACACGTGAAGTCGGACCATTCAGAGTCTACCTAATCGGCAAGGAGACGGAGATCACCGGAGAGATCGTGCCGGTCGGTTACGCCATGCCAGACAAAGAGGTGCTCCTGCTCGATAATGACGGTCAAAAGGTAGGCTTCAACCAAGTGGGGGAAATCGCTGTCAAGAGCCGCTATCTTTCGATGGGTTATTGGCGCAGGCCCGACCTCACACAGGCTAAATTTCTGCCTGACCCTGAGGGCGGGGACCGGCGCATCTATCTCACGGGAGATTTGGGACGGATGTCTCCCGATGGCTGTCTGGAGCACCTCGGTCGCAAAGACTTTCAGGTAAAGATTAGAGGCCTCAGAGTCGATGTCAGTGAGGTGGAAACCGGGGACAACGTCCCAGTTGGGTATGCAGTCGAAGACACGGAAGTGCTCCTCATTACAGCGCGCCAGGGTAAAAACCTAGGTGCAAAAGAGCTGGAACAAATCTTAATCGAACTGGAATCGCTTTCAGACGAGGATGCAAAGTGGCGCTTGCGGGATCAAAGCAAGGCACAAAGTTCAAGAGGCTGAGATGAATCGGATCATCAGCAGCGTTATCAATAATATACCGTCGGAGGATGTCGTTTGTCCAAATAACATTACCGCTCTTCATAAATCTCACGCGCAAAGAAGCCCGGGTGCCGTAGCCATAGCCGCGCCCGGCGGTAAGCCTCTCACTTACAACCAGCTATACCGACAAGTCGAACAAATCGTAGCGGCACTAAACGACCTCGGCATCGGTCGCAACGATCGGGTAGCCGCCGTCCTTCCCAATGGTCCGGAAGCGGCCATAGCTTTTCTCGGAGTCGCTGCGGGGGCGACCTACGCGCCGCTCAACCCAGCGAATCCCACGAGCGAATTTGAGTCATATTTTTGCGGCCTGAGTCCAAAGGCATTGTTGGTGGAGAGCGGAAGTGATTCCCCAGCCATCCCCGTCGCGCAAAGACTCTCTATTCCCATCATCGAACTGTCTCCCTTGGGGGAACCGATCGCCGGCGCCTTCACATTGCGGGGGCAAAGGGGCGCAACGGAGCCCGAAAAGGGATTTGCCGAAGCGGAGGACGTTGCGTTGATCCTCCATACGTCCGGAACAACCTCCCGCCCTAAGAGGGTTCCGTTGACTCATTCAAATCTTCTTGTCTCGGCCAGAAATATCGCCGCCACCTTGCACCTACAGCCCAACGATTGTTGTCTCAACGTCATGCCACTCTTTCATATTCACGGGCTCGTGGGGGCGCTACTGTCATCCATGATGGCTGGCGGCAGTGTAGTTTGTACCCCGGGCTTCGAGGCTGAGGAGTTCCTACCGTGGCTAGAGACGCTTCGTCCGACTTGGTACACGGCGGTGCCTACCGTTCATCAAGCGGTAGTTGGATGTGCGCAAGCCGAGGCTAAACGACTAAAACATCATTCGCTGCGATTCATCCGCTCCTCTTCCTCAGCGTTGCCTGCGAGAGTCCTGCACGCATTGGAAGAAATATTTGATGTCCCGGTGATTGAGTCTTACGGAATGACTGAGGCAGCCCATCAGATTACCAGCAATCCGCTACCGCCCCTGGAGCGCAAAGCGGGTTCTGTGGGGCTAGCCGCCGGGCCCAATGTCGCCGTTATGGATGGAGCAGGGAATCTCCTCCCGGCCTGGCATATGGGTGAGGTAGTAGTTCGTGGGGCGAATGTGATGCGCGGGTATGATCACAACCCAAGTGCAAACGGCGCCGGTTTTACCCGGGAGTGGCTCAGAACTGGAGATCAAGGCTATCTTGATAGCGACGGCTATCTCTTTCTCGCTGGGCGGCTCAAAGAAATTGCCAACCGCGGAGGAGCAAAAATCTCTCTAAGGGAGATCGACGCAGCTCTGCTAGAGCATCCGCAGGTTTCCCAGGCGGCGACTTTCCCGGTTCCTCATCCCACGCTCGGTGAGGACATCGCTGCGGCTATTGTAGTTCTCGACAAAGATCAAATAACAGAGCCCATGATCCGTGAATACCTGCTCAAGCGGCTCGCTGCATTCAAGGTGCCGAGTCACATTTCGTTCGTTGATGAGATACCGAAAGGCTCAACGGGCAAAATACAGCGCCTGAAGCTTGCGGAAGTATTCGCGCAGAGATTCCCAAAGGAGTTCGTCAGGCCCCAGAACGAGCTCGAGATCTTGGTCTCGAACATATTTGCCGAGGTCTTGAGGATCGAGAAAGTTAGTGTCTGCGACAATTTTCTTGAATTGGGCGGGGACTCCTTGCGCGCGACGCAGGTCCTGTCTCGTATCGCCGCTCTGTTTCAAGTCAACTTGCCGATCGTCACGCTATTCAATAAACCGACGGTTGCTGAACTAGCGCATGAGATCGCCGCATCCATGGAGTCCCTTCCCGTTACCTCGAAAGCGGAACTGGTAACGGCATTAGAAGATTTTTCGAAGGAGGGTGAACGTCGATGATTTGGGGCGCATTGCAATCGAGGTTCATCGTCATCAAGCTCACGAGGCGGCTGTGACCACTGACCAGCCTATTCCGAAATTCGAAGGTCATCTTGCTCTGCGGATCGCGGCGCTCCCTCCGGAGACGCGGGCTATGCTGGAGCAAAAAGTTAAAAAAGTTGCTAGTGACGGCCACATGTTGATCGCCCGGAGTTTGAAGCGGTGGGGTGTGACGCACGTATATTGCCTCGCCGGCACGCCGATCATCGAAACCTTTGCCGCATGCGCGAACGTTGGCATACGTCCCATCGGTGTCCGCCATCAGCAAGCGGGAATCATGATGGCCGCGGCGCAAAATTACGTGAGCGGCCGTTTGACCGCGATATCGATTCTCTCGGCCGGACCAGGGGTGACGAACGCCGCAACCGGCATACTGGTGGCCAACGATAACTGCTGGCCTCTCGTGGTATTGGGAGGGCGTCGACCGTTGGGCATGCAAGGAATGGGTTCATTCCAGGAGCTGGACGGCGTGGCTCTCTTTCAATCAATCACTAAATGGTCTGGTCTCGTAGAGTCGACTGCACGCATACCCGAATGCATCGACCGCGCTTGCAAAACCGCGCTCTCGGGGCGTCCGGGACCGGTTTATCTCGACCTCCCTGAGGACATCCTCACGGGAATCGCAACCGAGCCCCCACCGTCTTGCGAGTATGGCGACGAACCTCCCGCGCTGGATATGCACGCGATCGAAACGGCGGCTGATATTCTGCTCAACGCCGAACGGCCGGCACTGATTATCGGGAAAGGGATTCGATGGTCCGAACCCTATGAAGAATTGAGCGCCTTGGTGAACGACTACGGTGTTCCGTTCATCACTTCTCCCATGGGGCGTGGTTATCTTCCTGATGACCACCCACTTTGCTCCAACGCAGCACGAGGAATTGTTCAGTCCAGGGCCGATGCCGTCTTGTTGGTGGGGGCGCGGCTGGACTGGACGTTTCGTTTCGGGGCCGAATTGGCTCCAGATGCTAAACTCATACAGGTGGACATCCATGAGCAGGAAATCGGCATCAATGTAAAACCCGTAGTGGGAATTGTAGGGGACGCGAAACAGGTATTAAGACAACTCCTGGCTTGTCTGAATACCAACAAAAAAGCAGCGCCGAAAAGTGGACGAGCTTCGTGGCATGCGCTGTTGGAGAAACAGCGGAAAACCAAGACCTGTCATCTGGAATCACTAATGAACGACCAGTCTACTCCTCTGTCGCCCCATCGGCTGATGAAAGAGATCGGTGACTTCCTGCCGAAGGATAGCGTTTGCATCTTGGATAGCAACGTTAACATGGCCGCGGCGCAACAGGTCATTCCCAGCTATTTGCCCGCGTCTCGTTTGACGGCGGGGTCTAACGGCTGCATGGGGATCGGCATTCCCTTTGGGATTGGAGCAAAACTCTCCCACCCCGATCGCTTGGTGATCGCCATCTGCGGTGATGCGGCTTTTGCGTTAAATGTCATGGAGATGGAAACGGCCGTAAGACACAACATTCCTATTCTCGTGGTTGTGGCGAATAACGATGGGATATCGGGATCAATGCGCCAAAAGCAATTTCTTACGGCGACCGCGGAGCGTGTCACCATGTTTCAAGCGGGGCTTCGTTATGAAGAGATAACGAAAGCTTTGGGCGGTTATGGTGAATATGTGGAGCACCCGCACCAGGTTAAGCCGGCGTTGCAGCGAGCCGTCGCGTCCGGGAGGCCGGCCTGCGTTAATATCCGGGTCGATCCCGACGCACCGTATCCACAGGACTAAGCAGCTTAAAGACGACAGATTTCTTAATGGCAATCCGATGACGATACCACGACTTCAGAAGCGCGACGCAATTCCCCTTTCTTTTGCACAGCAGCGGCTGTGGTTCCTGGATCAGTTCGAGCCCCATAGTCCCTTGTACAGTGTTTGCCGGGCGGTGCGCTTGAGCGGGCAGCTAAACGTGGAAGCGTTGCATAAAGCGTTGAATGCTATCGTGCGGCGTCATGAGGTGCTGCGCACCACCTTTGCGGCCGTCGACGGGTTCCCGGTGCAGGTCATCGCCCCTGAACGGCGGGTGGAATTGGAACTCATCGACCTGCGCAAGCGCCGATTCACGGATAGGCAACTTGGAAGCCTTCTCAAGCGAAAAGCTCGACAACCTTTCAATCTATGCTCCGACCTCTTGTTAAGAGCCACTTTAATCCGCCTTGAGGAGCAGGAGCATATTCTGGTTCTGGTCATGCATCACATCGCATCCGATGGCTGGTCAATCGGAATTCTCTTCTGGGAGCTGTCCAAGCTGTACGACGCGTTTTGCGGAGGAAAACCTGATCCATTGCCGGAGCTTACTGTTCAATACGCGGACTACGCCGTCTGGCAGCGAACGGAGCTCGAAGGTCCGGCATTCGACAGAGAGCTTTCCCACTGGAAGCGCCAGCTCAGAGATGCTCCGGGTCTGCTGGATCTACCGACCGATCGCCCACGACCACCCATTCAAACCTATCGGGGAGCGACGCACGACATTTCCCTTTCGGTCGATCTTGCTGATCGTCTGAAGGCACTCAGCCGACGCGAAAAGGTCACCCTATTCATGACCCTTTTAGCAGCCTTCAAGACGTTGATCTACCGATACACGTCGCAACACGACATCTTGGTCGGAGTGCCCGTCGCAGGTCGCAACCGAGTTGAGATAGAGAATCTCATAGGAGTTTTCGTCAATACTTTGGTACTGCGCACGGAATTGTCGGCAAACTTGACTTTCCGCCAACTGCTCCAGCGAGTACGCCACGTCGCATTGGCAGCGTATTCTCATCAGGACGTGCCTTTTGAAAAATTGGTGGAAACCCTGCAGCCAGATCGGGACCTGAGCCGGAGTCCGTTAATCCAAGTAATGTTTCAATTAAGAAACCTACCTCGACGGGATGTGAAGATTTCCGGATTGGAAGTCCAGCCCGTACAAGTCGATATTGGGTCGGCTAAGTTTGACCTCAGTCTGGAAATCGAGGACCAGCCCTCAGGGTTGTTTTGCCGGCTCGAGTACGCCACCGATCTTTTCGATGGCGCGACGATCATCCGGATGCTAGGTCATTTTAAGATCTTGCTGAAGGGCATTGTCACAAACCCAGATCAACGCATCTCAGATCTCCCGATACTCACCGAGGCCGAAAGACACCAGCTACTGGTGGAGTGGAATGACACCAATAGAGATTACCCTAATGACAAATGCATCCACGAGCTCTTCGAATCCCAGGCAGAAAAAACCCCTGACGCTGTGGCTGTGGTCTTTGAGGACAAGCAACTCAACTATCGGGAGCTGAACAAGCGCGCCAACCAATTAGCCCACTATCTCACAAAGCAAGGAGTAGGGCCGGAGGTGTTGGTCGGGATCTGTGTGGAGCGGTCGTTGGAAATGGTGGTGGGACTATTAGGCATACTCAAGGCAGGCGGGGCATACGTGCCCTTGGATCCCGAATATCCCAAAGAGCGCTTAGCCTTTATGCTCGATGAGGCTCAAATTTCGGTGTTGTTGACTCAACTGAAACTGCTCCCACAATTCATTGACTTCAAAGCCCACGTGCTCTGCCTAGATAAGGACTGGGACAAGATTGCTGAGGAGCGAGATGACAATCCTGACAACCTGGCGATAGCGGAGAACCTCGCCTATGTCATTTACACCTCAGGCTCTACCGGCCAACCCAAGGGAGTTCAGATTCAACAGCGCAGCGTCGTCAACTTGTTGTGCTCGACGCGGCAACGACCAGGACTGACTGACCAGGATACGCTGCTGGCAGTCACCACGCTCTCCTTCGATATTGCGGGGTTGGAGCTTTACCTGCCGCTCACGGTGGGTGCCCAAACAATTCTTGTGAGCCGCGAAGTTGCTTCTGACGGTCGTCGGTTAGTAGATAGATTAGGTGGCTCTGGCGTTACGGTAATGCAAGCAACGCCGACTAGTTGGGGAATGCTGCTGGACAACCAATGGGAGGAAGGTAGCCAGCTAAAGATCTTATGCGGCGGTGAGGCTTTACCGAAAAAGTTGGCGGATCAGTTATTGCGCAGAAGTTCCTCTCTCTGGAATATGTATGGCCCTACAGAAACGACGATTTGGTCAGCCAATTGTCAAGTTTCAGCAAAATGGGAAAGTATCTCCTTGGGCCGTCCGATGGATAACACTCAAACGTACATTTTGGACGCAAATCTTCAACCGGTGCCAATCGGGGTACCAGGCGAGCTTTACATTGGCGGGGACGGCTTAGCGCGGGGTTATCTCAAGCGGCCCGATCTTACTGCGGAAAAGTTCCTTCCTAATCCTTTCAGCAAGGAACCGGGCACACGCCTGTACAGGACCGGAGACATGGCCCGCTACCTTCCCGATGGCAACATTGAGTTTTTGGGTCGGCTTGATCATCAAGTCAAGATCCGTGGTTTTCGCATCGAGCTGGGGGAGATTGAGTCCGTGCTGAGCCAACACCCTGCGGTTCAGGGAACTGTGGTCGTAGCACGGGCGGATGTAAGAGAAGAGCAACAGGCGGCCCAAAATCCAAAATCCAAAATCGAAAATCTGAAATCGGATAAGCGGCTGGTGGCCTATGTGGTCCCGAACCAGGGTTCTGCACCTACAACACATGAACTGAGGAGTTTTCTGAAACAAAAGCTTCCCGAGTACATGGTACCCTCGGTATTTGTC
>Ga0184639_10000352_pt1 | contig 17251 bp, 15 predicted proteins | sample PLM31_170_b2_FD_133155 | JGI IMG/M metagenome (GOLD analysis project Ga0184639, IMG submission 133155) | Groundwater sediment microbial communities from an aquifer in East River, Colorado, USA - PLM3-1_170_b2 | ecosystem: Environmental > Terrestrial > Soil > Riparian zone | place: USA: East...
AGTCCGGAACGCCGCCGACGTGACTGATGGCAAGTTGGTGGTGCTCAATGGAGACGTGCTGACCGACGTGGATCTGGGGGCGATGCTGAGCTTCCATGAGGCGCGTGGGGCTCGGGCCAGCATCTATCTCACGCCCGTGGAAGACCCGACCCCCTACGGGCTGGTGGAGACGGACGCGGGCGGCCGGATCCTGCGCTTCCTGGAGAAGCCGGCGCGGGAGCAGATCACTACCAACACCATCAACGCCGGCATCTACCTGCTCGACCGCGAGCTTCTGGAGTTGATCCCGAAGGCCCAGGCCGTCTCCATGGAGCGCGAGTTCTTCCCCGGCCTCCTGGCGCGCCAGGTGCCCTTCTTCGGCTTCGTGGCCCGCGCCTACTGGCTCGACATCGGGAACCCCGAGCAGTATCGCCGGGCCCACGTGGATCTGCTCAGGGGCGCCGTGGCCACACCCCTCAGCCCGCCTGGCACGCGGCGCGGGGATGTCTGGGTCGGCGCGGGCATGGCGATCGCGGCCGGCGCGAGCGTGAAGGGGCCCTCGGTGCTCGGCTCCGGTGTCACGCTGGAGGAGGATGCCAGCGTCGGGCCATTCACCGTGATCGGCAACGGCGTCAGCGTGGGCCGAGGCAGCCGCGTGGAGGCTTCCGTCCTGTGGGATCATGTGTGGATCGGCCATGGCGCCCTGCTCCGCGAATGCGTCGTGGGCTCCGGGGCTCGGATCGGACCCGGGGCTCGCGTGGGGCCAGGGGCCGCAGTCGCGGAAAACGACGTCGTCCCGTGATATCCTGATTACCGTGCCCCGCATCCGCAATTTCTCCATCGTGGCCCACATCGACCACGGCAAGTCCACGCTGGCGGATCGGCTGCTGGCCCTCACCGGCGCCATGGATCCCAAGAAGGCGGTGGACCAGGTGCTGGATTCCATGGACCTGGAGCGCGAACGGGGGATCACGATCAAGCAGCACACCGTGCGCCTCTCCTACCGGGCCCGCGACGGCCAGGAATACACGCTGAACCTGATCGACACGCCGGGCCACGTGGACTTTTCCTACGAGGTTTCGCGCTCGCTGGCGGCGTGCGAAGGAGCGCTCCTGATCGTGGACGCCGCGCAGGGGGTCGAGGCCCAGACACTGGCCAACTTCTACCTGGCCCTCGAGGCCAATCTGACGATCATCCCCGTCATCAACAAGATCGATCTTCCCCAGGCCGACGTGGAGGGGACCCGGCGGCAGATCGCCGAGATCCTGGGGCTCAATCCTGACGACGCCCTCGCCATCTCTGCCAAGTTGGGGAGCGGGGTTCCGGAAGTACTAGAAGCAATTGTCCATCGGATCCCGCCGCCCCCGGGCGATCCAGAGGCCCCGCTGAAGGCCCTGGTGTTCGATTCCTTCTATGACCCATACCAGGGAGTCGTCGTGTACGTGAAGGTCTTCGACGGCCGCGTGCGCGCCGGCATGCCGGCGCTCCTCATGTCCAACGGCCGGGTGTATGAGGTCCAGCAGGTGGGCGTCTTCACTCCCGAGATGCGCCTCGTGGAGGAGCTGCCGGCGGGACAGGTGGGCTATCTCACGGCAGGGATCAAGCGCGTGGCCGACGCCAAGGTGGGGGAGACCATCACGGACGCCCTGCGCCCCACGGCGGTCCCCTTCCCCGGCTACCGCGACGCCAAACCCATGGTCTTCGCCGGGCTCTTCCCGGTGGAGGACACGGCCTACCAGACGCTCAGGGACGCGCTGGAGAAGCTGCGGCTGAACGACTCAGCTCTGGCCTATGAGCCGGAAACGTCTCTGGCCCTGGGCTTCGGGTTCCGCTGCGGCTTCCTGGGGCTCCTGCACATGGAGATCGTCCAGGAGCGCCTGGAGCGCGAATTCGGCCTCACGCTGATCGTCACCTCCCCCAGCGTCCGCTACCGCGTGGTGACCACGGCGGGGGAGACGGTGGAGATCGACAACCCCTCCAAGCTGCCACCGAGCGGCGAGATCGACCACATCGAGGAGCCGTACGTGCGGGCCTCCGTGTTCGCCCCGACCGAGTTCATGAACCCGATCTACCGGCTGGCCCAGGCCAAGCGCGGCGAGCATCGGGCCCTCGAGTACCTCGGCAAGCGCGTCCACATCAGGTTCGACTTCCCGCTGGCCGAGATCATCGTGGACTTCTACGACCGGCTCAAGTCCATCTCGAAGGGATACGCCTCCTTCGACTACGACTTCTTCGAGTTTCGCCCCTCGGACGTGGTCAAACTCGACATCCTCCTGAACGGAGACCCGGTAGACGCGCTCTCGGCCATCATCCACCGCGACAAGGCGTACGACAAGGGCAAGGCGGTCACCGAGAAGCTCCGCGCGGTGATTCCGCGCCAGCTCTTCGAGGTGGCGATCCAGGCGGCGATCGGCGGCCGCGTGATCGCCCGGGAAACCGTCAAGGCCATCAGGAAGAACGTCACCGCTAAGTGCTACGGCGGTGACATTACCCGCAAACGGAAGTTGCTCGAGAAACAGAAAGAAGGCAAGAAACGGATGAAACGGGTCGGCAAGGTCGAAGTGCCTCAGGAGGCCTTCCTGTCGGTCCTCAAGAGCTAACACCGTGCCGATAACCGTCGCACGCTCACAACGGCATTGCCCGAAGGGCTTCGAGCGCGGGCTGGGCCCGCGCAAGCCTGGGGGGAGGAATCGGGAGGGGCGGGTACCCGCGCCGGAGGCGTGGGTGGCCCCCCTCCGAAGCTGAGCCATGGATGCCACCGCCCCCAAAGAAACCCCCGTGACCCGGGAGATCGCCCCCACCGTCCAGGTCGAGAAGAGGCGGAAGTCCCTCACCCGGGAGTATGTCGAGGCCATCGTCATCGCCGTCCTGCTGGCGGTGGTGATCCGGGCCCTCGTGATCCAGGCCTTCACGATCCCCTCGGGCTCCATGATGGACACGCTGCTGGTGGGGGACTACATCCTGGTCAACAAATTCATCTACGGCGCCGAGATCCCGTTCACGAACCAGCACCTGCCAGGGATTCGCCAGCCCCGGCGGGGTGACATCATCGTGTTCAGGTATCCCCAAGATGAGAGTCGAGACTTCATCAAGCGCGTCGTCGCCGTCGGAGGGGAAACGGTGCAAGTGCGGGATAACCGGGTCTTCATCAACGGCCAGCCGCTGGACGAGCCCTACGTGCGACCCGGGGCCTTTCCGGCCACCCCGTCCAACCACTGCGGCTATGTCCACGCCTGCGATCCCGTCATCGTTCCCCCTGGCTCCTACTTCGTCATGGGCGACAACCGGGACAACTCCCAGGACAGCCGCTACTGGGGGTTCGTCAAGCGATCGAAGATCCGGGGCAAGGCTTTCATCATGTACTGGTCCTGGGACGGGGATCACCACTGGCTCCGCTGGCGCCGCCTGGGCCGTTACCTGCCATGACGCATCCATCAATGCCTATGCCCGATCTCAGGCCGGGTCAGATGAAACCGATCGGCCTCTATCTGCATATCCCCTTCTGCCGGCAGCGTTGCCATTACTGCTCGTTTAACACCGGTCCTTATCGGCCTCTGGCAATGACCGGATTCCTCTCCGCCCTCCTGCACGAGATTGACCTGATCGGACAGGCAGAGTGGGCCGGGCGCGCCAGCATCGGAACGGTCTTCTTCGGCGGCGGCACTCCGTCGCTCCTCGAGACCGACGAGATGGCGGCAATCCTGGACCGTCTCGCCAAGCACTTCAGCCTCCTGCCGACCGTGGAAGTCACCGCGGAGTGCAACCCCGAGAGCCTCACGCGCGAGAAGGCAGAGGGATACCGGCTGGCGGGCGTGAACCGGCTGAGCCTTGGCGTCCAGAGCCTCGACGCCGACCTCCTCGTCCGTCTCGGGCGACTCCACTCCCCCGACGAGGCCCGGAGAGCCTTCGATGAGGCGCGGGCCGCCGGCTTTGACAACATGAGCGTGGACCTGATGTACGGCCTCCCGGGCCTCGACCTCCCCCTCTGGGAGCAGACGGTGGGGGAAATCCTTGCCTGGGCCCCCGAACACCTCTCAGCGTACGCCCTCACGCTCGACGAGGGGAGCCGCTGGGCTGGCGAGGGCGTGGCCGGCCTCCCCGACGAAGAGACGGTGACGGCCCAGTACTGGGCTCTCGCCCGTCTGGCTCGGGCGGCAGGCTATGAGCATTACGAAATTTCGAACTACGCCCGCCACGGCTTCAGGTCCCGCCACAACCAGGTTTACTGGCGGTGCGAGGAATACCTCGGGCTGGGTCCGGGAGCCTGCGGCTTTGTGGGGGACATCCGCTACGAGAACGTCAAACCCGTCGGGCGGTACTGCGCGATGCTGGAGGCCGACACCCTGCCTCTCGGAACCTACGAAGTCCTCACCTCGCTCCACCGGCAGGCGGAGCGGAGGATTCTTGGGCTCCGCTTGAGCGACGGCGTCCCGCTCGCCTGGCTCGAGGACGTCGGTCCCCAGATCGAAACCTGGAAGTCCCTGGGATTGCTCGAGGTGACCGACGGTCGCGGCCGGCTCACCGAAGCGGGCTTCTTGCTGTCCGACTCCCTCTTCGTCGAGCTCCTTCCACCCTGTCCTTGACAAGGCCGTTGCGGCTTGTAAAGTATTCGTAGAGCAATGACCGAGGCAATCCCAGACGAGCGACATCGGCAGGTGCTCACCGCGGTCATCGTGGAATACCTCGAGACGGCGGACGCGGTCGGCTCCCGGGCCGTGGCGCGCCAGTACGGGTTGGGCGTATCTCCGGCCACAATCCGCAACGTCATGGCGGATCTGGAAGCGATGGGGTATCTCTCCCAGCCTCACACGTCCGCGGGCCGCGTGCCGACCGACAAGGCGTTCCGCCTCTACGTGGATTCAGACCTCCGAGACCCTCAGCTCCCGGAGAACGAGGTCAGCCGGCTCCGACAACATTACGCCCGACCCCAGGGAGGGATCGAGCAGCTGATGGAACAGACCTCGCTCCACCTCTCGGCGTTCTCGCGCATGACCGGAGTGCTCCTGGCGCCGCCCCTCAAGCAGACACGGCTGACCCGCATCAACCTCGTCCTCCTTTCGGATGATCGGGTCCTCGCCGTCATGGTCACCGACGGGGGTTGGGTCACCACCCGCACCCTGACCGTCGAGTCGCCGGTGACGGGAGACGACCTCCGGGAGCTCAGTCGTCAGCTCACCCGGCGCTTCGGGGGCAAAACCTTCCGGGAGATCCTGGATCAAGTTTCCGCCCCCCCGGATCCTCTTGACCCGCTACGGACCCGGGCCGGCGCCATCGTGGACCAAGTCTTCTCGCTCCTCCGCGACCGGAGGCTCTACATCGGCGGCGCGATGAATATCCTGGAGCATCGGGAGCTCTGGGACCTGGAGACGATGCGGTCTCTGCTCCGGGCATTCGAGGAAAAGGCCCGGCTCATCGACCTGCTTTCGACCCTGGCCAGCGAGCACGGAGTTCAGGTGACGATCGGCAGGGAGAACCCGGTCGAGGAGATGCAAGAGTGCAGTCTCGTCACCTCCACCTACACCTACCATGACCGCGTGCTGGGGGTCCTGGGGGTCGTGGGGCCGAAACGGATGCCCTACTCCAAAATGATCCCGCTCGTGGACGAAACCGCGCGGCTCGTCAGCCAGTCTCTGTCCCGGGTAAGACAAGAGTTGTATCTTCCGTCTTGACGCCCGGCCCTCGCGCCGGGTCCCCCAATTCTCCGTGAGGCGCCTGCTATAATACATTCTTGCCATGACGGACGAGACCACCCCCGTGGAGCCTTCCGAGACCGAGGATGAGCTGACGCGGCTTCGCCAGGCTCTCGAGGAGACCAAGCAGCTCCTCGACGAAAGGACCGGAGAGGCCAAGGACAACTTCGACCGCTACCTCAGGGCCGTAGCGGAGCTGGACAACCTGAAGAAGCGTACCCAACGCGAACGCGAGGAATACATCCGTTTCGCCAACGAGTCGCTCCTCCGGGAGATCCTTCCCGTCCTCGACAACTTCGACCGCGCCCTGGGGGCCGCCCGCGCGGGTTCGGAGGCCCAGGGCTTCGTGGCGGGCGTCGAGCTGATCCAGCGCGAGTTGTTGAAGGTGCTCGAGAAGTTCGGCGTGACGGCGTACGGCGCGCTCGGGCAGCGGTTCGACCCGGAACGCCACGAGGCGGTGCAGAGCGTGGTGAGGCCCGACGCGGCGGAGATGACGGTCCTGGAGGAGACGCAACGCGGCTACCTCCTGAACGGGCGCGTGCTGCGCCCGGCCATGGTCGTGGTGGCGGTCCCACCTGACAGCGAGAAGGCCTAGTGCCGGGTGGACGGCAGTAGTGCCGAAGCGGGATTATTACGAAGTCCTGGGCGTTTCCCGGGACTCCGGCGACGGCGAGCTCAAGAAAGCGTACCGCCAGCTGGCCCTTCAGTGTCACCCGGACCGGAACCCCGGGGACAAGAAGGCCGAAGAGCGGTTCAAGGAAATCAACGAGGCGTACGCCGTCCTCTCCGACCCTGACAAACGTGCCCAGTACGACCGGTTCGGCACCGTCGCAGGGCCGGGGGGGGTCGACGCCTCGGACCTCGGCTTTGGCACCATCTTCGACGACCTTTTCGAAGGCTTCTTCGGGGGCGCGGGCCGGGGCGGCCGCCGCACCCGGGCCCGGCGCGGCGAAGATCTCCAGTACGACCTCCAGATCAGCCTCGAGGAGGCCGCCAGGGGCCTGGAGACCAAGGTTCAGATCCCCCGCTTCGAGCCGTGCGAGACCTGCCACGGCTCCGGATTGGAATCGGGCACTACGCGCGAGACCTGCTCAACCTGCCGGGGGCAGGGCCAGGTCCGTTTCTCCCAGGGGTTTCTGACCGTGGCCCGCACCTGCCCTCAGTGCGGCGGCGAGGGCGAGGTGGCGAAGCACCCTTGCCGGAAGTGCCGGGGCGAGGGACGCCAGCGGCGCGAGCACCTCCTGGAGATCAAGATCCCGGCGGGAGTCAAGGACGGCGACCAGCTCCGTCTCGGAGGCGAAGGGGAGGCCGGAACCCACGGCGGCCCGGCCGGCGATCTCTATGTGGTGATCCGCCTCCGCCCTCACCCCTTCTTCACCCGGCACGGCGACGATCTCCTCTGCGAGCTTCCCCTCTCCTTTCCCCAAGTGGCACTCGGCGCCGAGGTGGAGGTCCCGATCCTGGAAGGCCGAACGACGCTCAAGGTGCCTGCGGGGACTCAGCCCGGGGACGTTCTCCGTCTCAAGGGCAAGGGAATGCCGAGCCTCCGGGGACGGCACCATGGCGACGCCTGCTACCAAGTGATCCTGGAGGTTCCCGCCCGGCTCGTCGCCAAGCAGCGCCAGCTCCTCGAGGAGTACCAGCGGGCCTCCACGGGAGAATCGGGCCCCCGGCTGGCCTCGTTCCTGGCCGGCATGAAAAAGCTTCTTGGGTCCTAAGTGCCGTTCTGGGAACTGATCCTCCCGTCGTCTCCGGAAGTTTCCGAGGGCCTGACCAACTTTCTGTGGGAACAGGGCGCCATCGGCCTCGTCGAAGAGGAGACACCGTGCTCGCTACCGCGCCTCCGCGCGTTTTTCCCCCAAGCGACCTCGTCCACCGCCCTCTCGCGGGCAGTCAGTCAGTACCTCGCCTCCCTGCACGCCCTCGGCCTCACCGTCAACGTGGGGGAGCCCCTGGTGGCGCCGCTCCTCGACGAACCCTGGGCGGAGGCGTGGCGCCAGGCCTTTGCCCCGCAGCGAGTGGGCCGACGCCTCTGGATCATCCCTCCCTGGGAGACACCCACCACGGAGAGCGGGCTGACGACCATCATCATCGAGCCCGGGCGCGCCTTTGGCACCGGCACCCACGGGAGCACCCAAGGGTGCCTGGTATTGCTCGAGGCGCTTCTCGATCGCCAGCCGGTGGCAGACGCCCTCGACATCGGCACGGGCACGGGGATTCTCGCCATCGCCGCGGCGGCGCTCGGCGTCGAGCGCGTGACGGCGCTGGACACAGACCCCGACGCGGTGGCGGCCGCGCACCTGAACGCCAAGCTTAACGGCGCTGCGAACCGGATCGATTGCGTGCTCGCCGATGGGGGCGCGTTCGAGGGGTTCCAGCCCGCGCTGGTCCTCGCCAACCTCCTGGCGGCGAGCCACCTGAGCCTCGCCTCCCAGTACCGGCGCCTGGTCAGCCCCGCAGGCCACCTGATCCTGGGCGGGATCCTGGCCGACGAGGTGGCGGGAATCCGCGAGGCGCTCGGCGGTCATGCCTTCACTCTGGCCGAGCAAGCCGAGATTGACGGCTGGGTCTCCCTCCGCCTCACCGGGTAGCCTGTGACCAGGTTCCACATCCGGCCGGAGGCCGTCCAAGCCGATCGAGTCGCGTTCGACGAGCAGGAGACGCGCCATCTCGCCCGAGTCCTCCGTCTCGCCCCGGGCGATGTCGTGCAGGTCGTGGACGGTCAGGGGACAGAGCTGACGGTCCGGCTGGAATCGATCGAGGCCCGGGCGGCCACCGGGACGATCCTCGCCCGCTCCTCGTCCCACACCGAGTCTCCCCTTGCCCTCACCCTCGCCCAGGGGGTCCCCAAAGGCGACAAGATGGAATGGATCGTGAGAACCGTGACGGAACTGGGAGTGGCCCGGATCGTCCCGCTCCTCACCGAACGGACCATCGTGAGGCTCGAGCCCGGACGCTGGCGGGACCGGGCCCGCCGGTGGCAGCGAGTCGCCAAGGAGGCCGCGAAGCAGTGCGGGCGCGCGGTGATTCCCATGGTGGAACCGCCCCGCCCGATCCAGGAATTTGCCGAGGCCGACTGGACGGTGGATCTCGCGCTCTGCCTCTGGGAAGGCGAACGCCGGGGCCTCTTGGAGGTTCTGGACAAGACCGCGCGACCGGTGGCTTCAGCGCTGCTGGTCGTCGGGCCCGAGGGAGGCCTGGCCCGGCGCGAGGTGGAGGCGCTCGAGGCGCGGGGGTTCAAGAGTGCCGGGCTCGGTCCCCGGATTCTCAGGACCGAGACGGCGGGGCCGGTGGGCATCTCTCTCCTTCAGGCTCGCTTCGGGGATCTGGGAGCTCCACGGAAGTGACCACCGCCGGCTACGACTACTTCGACGTCGCCGCCGATGTCGGCGTGAGCGCCTGGGCCCCGACGCTTCCCGAGGCCTTCGCCCAGTCGGCCCTCGGCGTGTTCGCCCTCATGGTGGATCCGCACAGCGTCGAGCCGCGTGAGTCGCGCGAGGTGCGCGCGCAGGGAGACACGCCGGAAGCGCTCCTGGTGAACTGGCTCAACGAGTGCCTCTATGTCCACGACATCGAGGCATTCGTGGCGAACCGGATCGAGTTTCTGCTCTTCGAGGCGACCAAGGTTCACGCGCTGCTCTGGGGCGAGGAGCTGGACCCCAAGCGGCACCGCGCGGGCACCGTCGTCAAAGCGGCGACCTTCCACGAGCTCCAGGTCCGCGAGGCCGCCGGACGGTGGGAAATCCGGGTGATTCTGGACGTCTGACTGTTGTAAAGATGCCACACTCCCTGTCGTTCGTTGTGTCTTCTAAGTAACACGAACCCTCAAAACCTTCGATGTCAAGACACGCTAGAGCTATGAAAATTAATCACTTACGATAATCCGGCCCCTCTGGCACCCAGGTTGCTATAAGATCACCGGTCTTCCGGGCGTCGCCTGCCCAGCCACAAGATCCTATGGATCTTCAACTCACGATTCGAAAGCAAGTGGCGGTCGAAGGGGTGGGGCTTCACTCGGGCCGGCCCGCGAAGGTGACCCTCTCACCCGCGCCCGCCGACAACGGCATCGTCTTTCGCACCACGGATCCCCATCGCACGTTGATTCCCGCTCGCCCAGAGACCGTCGTGGACTCGCACTTCGCCACCACGCTCGGCGTGAACGGGGCCCGCGTTCAGACGGTCGAGCATCTCATGGCGGCGGCCGCAGCGCTCGGGATCGACAACCTCCTTGTGGAGGTCGAGGGGGAGGAGATCCCGGCCATGGATGGCAGCGCGAAGCCATTCGTTTCGCTGCTCTACTCGGCCGGAAAGGCGACGTTGGGAGCCCCGCGCAAGCCCCTGGCCATCACCCAGCCGATCCGGGTCGGGGATGAGGCGCGCTGGCTCCAGATCGTCCCCTCGGACGACTTCCGGGTGAGCTACACCCTGGATGTGAACCACCCGGCGGTGGGGACCCAGGCCGCCTCGTTCGCGTGCTCCGAGCGGGTGTTCGTCGAGGAACTCGCCTCGGCCAGGACCTACGGCTTTCTCAAAGATGTGGGCGTCCTGCGGAAGAACGGTCTGGCCAAGGGCGGCTCCCTGGACAACGCCGTAGTGGTGGGCCACCGCGCCGTTTTGAACGCGAGCCTCCGCTATCGCGACGAGTTCGTCCGCCACAAGATCCTGGACTTGATCGGCGACTTGGCGCTGCTGGGGCGCCCGGTGCTGGGGCACGTGGTCGCGCGCAACGCCGGTCACGCGCTCAACCATCAGCTCGTCAGCGCCATCGCGGCATTCTTTGCCGCTCGCTCCGACCGGACCACGGTTCGGGCCCTCTCCCATCCGGTCAGCCGCCTCTAAAAGAAGACTTCTTCCACCCCTTCGCCGCTGGCGCTATAATGTCCTGTCCGACGTATGCGTGCGCCACGGGCTTCGGCGGTTTCCGCAGCGGATCCCCAGCGCAGCCGGCCGGCTCGGCTCCGATGGCCGCTGGCCTGGATCCTGGCCTGCGGGTTGCTGCTCGCCGCCACCCCTACCCTTTCGGAAATCCGGTTCAGCGATCGTCCCGAAGTCTTTCTCAACGACTACGATCTCACCATGCAGGTGGTGCTCCTGGGAGCGATTCCTCCCTCGTTCCACGAGAGCCTGAGGAGCGGGATCCCCACGCACATCCGCTTCTACGTCGAGCTCTGGCAATATAGCCGCCTCTGGTTCGACCAGCGCCTCCAAACCAGGACTATCGAGCGACAGTTGACCTACAACGTCGTCACGAAGGAATACAAAGTGGTCTCCACAGCGGGGGAACAGCGGGAGCCGTACGTGACCAAAGATCTGAGGGAGGCCCAGCGCGTGGCCTCGCAGATCCTGGGGTTCAAGCTGGGGCCAGCCTCAGCCCTGGAGCCGGCCGGGCTCTACTACGTGCGGGCGCGCGCCGACGTCTCCGTGGGCGGGGTGAACTCCCTGCTGGCGCGCCTGGCGGGAGATGCCGAGGAGACGGACTGGATCCGCTCGACCTTTCTGACGCCGATGCGGACGCAATGATGTCCGGAGGTACGCCGTGCCGTTGACGGCGCCGTTGAGCGGCGAGCACCAGCGCCGCAAGCGCAACCTTCTGATCATCGGCGGGATCCTCATCCTGCTGGTGACCACCATGGCGACCGTGGTGTACCAGGTGGGGATCTGGTCTCCCCAGATCCCGGTCGCCTCGAACCTTCTCGTCTTCGCCCTCTTCAACCTCACCCTGATCGTCTTCCTCCTGCTGCTGGTCCTCCTCTTCCGGAATCTCGTCAAGCTCTTCTTCGAGCGGAGACAGAAGGTTCTCGGCTCCCGGTTCAAGACCAAGCTCGTCATGGCGTTTCTCTCCCTGGCGCTGATCCCGGCCCTCCTCATCTCGATCATCGCCTCCAACCTCCTCAATACGTCCATCGAGGGATGGTTCAAGCCCCAGGTGGAAGGCCCGCTGGAGCAGGCCCTCGACGTGGCGCAGACGTATTACCAGACGCTGGAGGGCACCGTTCTCCGTCACGGGCGCCAGCTCGCGCGAGTGATCGTGCGCGACAGCCTCCTCGGCGAAGACCGGCGCGAGGCGTTGGCTGCCTACCTGGTGGAGCAGCAGGAGACGCTGGGGCTGGCCGCCATCTCGGTCTTCACCCCGAAGGGGCAGGAGCTGGTCCACGTCAAGGACCCGATTCTGGCCTCTCTCCCCACGCGCGACGTGAATACGGAACAGGTCAACCGGGGGCTGAGCGGCCGGGAGGTCACCACGGTCCGGGAGCTCGACAACGGCGACTTGATTCAGGCCGTCGTCCCGATCTGGTCGAGAGGAGACAGGCCTGAGGTCTTGGGCACGCTGGTCGTCGCCACGCACGTGACCCAGCGGTTGGAGGCGCGGATCCGCGGCATCTCCCAGGCCTTTCAGGAGTACAAGCAGCTCAAGCTGCTGAAGAACCCCATCAAGGGGATCTACATCCTGCTCTTCCTGCTGATGACCCTCATCATCGTGTTCTCGTTTACGTGGTTCGGGCTCTACATGGCCCGCGGGATCACGGTGCCGATCCAGCTCCTGGCCGAGGGAACCCGCGAGGTGGCGGCCGGCAACCTCAATTACAAGGTGCAGGTCCAGGCGGACGACGAGATCGGCATCCTGGTGGATTCCTTCAACCGGATGACCAGCGACCTCCAGGCCAAGCACAACGAGCTGGAAGAGCGCCGACGGTACATCGAGACCGTGATCCAGGCCGTGGCGACGGGGGTCGTCTCCCTTGACCCGGCGGGCCGCCTCACGACGATGAACGGGACGGCAGCGCGCATGCTGGGACTACCGGGAGAGTCCGCCGCCCGTCAGCAGTTCCGCCAGCTCTTCGCCGGCGAGCAGTTCGCCGACGTGCGCGCCCTCGTCCAGCGGATGGACCGCTTGCGCCTGGGCACGCTCGAGCGCGAGATCCGCTTCCGCCGCGATGGTCACGCCGTCACGCTCCTCGGAGCGGCCACCGCGCTGCATGGACCGGAAGGCGAATACGCGGGCATGGTGCTCGTCTTCGACGACCTTACCGAGCTCCTGAAGGCCCAGCGGCTCGCGGCCTGGCGCGAGGTCGCCCAGCGCATCGCCCACGAAATCAAGAACCCGTTGACCCCCATCCAGCTCTCCGCCCAGCGACTGCGCCGGCGCCTGGGCGACCGGAACCCGGACGATCGCCGCCTCCTGGAGGAGTGCACGGGGACCATCATCCAGGAGGTGGAAGGCCTCAAGCACCTGGTGGACGAGTTTTCCCGCTTCGCCCGAATGCCGGCGCTGTCGCCGAAGCCGACGGAACTCAACCGCCTGCTGGAGAGCGTAGTGGCCCTCTACCGGGAATCCCATCCCGCGCTCGCGCTCAAGACCTTGTTCGCGCCCGACCTGCCGACCCTCGAGATCGACCCCGACCAGATCAAGCGCGCGGCCCTCAACCTCGTGGATAACGCCGTGGAGGCCGTCGGGGAAGCCGGAGAGGTCACCGTGCAGACCCTCTTCATCCCGGAGCTGAAGCGGGTCCAGGTCGCCGTGAGCGACAACGGCGTGGGAATCCCGCCCGAGGACAAGGACAGGCTTTTTCTCCCGTACTTCTCCACGAAGACGGCGGGGACGGGGCTGGGGCTTGCCATCGTCCACCAGATCGTCACAGACCACGGTGGCAGGATCTGGGCGGAGGACAACGCCCCCAAGGGAAGCCGGTTTGTCATGGAGCTTCCCGTGGACGGGCCCCCCACCCGCGCGGAGACCTAAGTGGCGGGCGAGAGCATCCTGATCGTCGACGACGAAAAAGCCATTCAGACGTCGCTCCGGGGCGTGCTGGAGGACGAAAGCTACCGGGTCGGCACCGTCGGGAGCGGAGACCAGGCCCTGAGCCGGATCGGGGAGGACCCCCCCGATCTCGTGCTTCTCGACGTGTGGATGCCGGGGATGGACGGTCTCGAGGTCCTGGCCGAGATCAAGCGGGTCCGCCCCGAGCAGCCCGTGGTGATGATCTCGGGTCACGGGACCATCGAGACCGCGGTGAAGGCCACCAAGCTCGGCGCCTACGACTTCATCGAAAAGCCCCTATCACTGGAAAAAACGCTGCTGGCCGTGGCGCGCGCCCTCGAGCACTCGCGACTTGAGAGGGAGAACCGGGCGCTTCGCGAGCGGCTCGAGCGCGGGCAGGAGATCGTCGGGCAGAGCGCGGCCCTGCAGGAATTGCGCCGCCAGATCGCCATTGCGGCCCCCACCAGCGGGCGGGTGCTGATTCACGGCGAAAACGGCTCCGGCAAGGAGCTCGTCGCCCGGGCCATCCACGCGCTGTCGGCGCGGCGCGAGGGGCCCTTCGTCGAGGTCAACTGCGCGGCCATCCCAGAGGAGCTGATCGAGTCCGAGCTCTTCGGCCACGAAAGGGGTGCCTTCACCGGGGCGGTGGCCCGGCGCAAGGGCAAGTTCCAACTAGCCGACGGCGGCACGCTGTTCCTCGACGAGGTCGGCGATATGAGCCTCAAGACTCAGGCCAAGGTGCTCCGGGTGTTGGAGGAGCAGGCCTTCGACCGCGTCGGGGGAACGGAATCGATCCGGACGGACGTCCGCGTCATCGCCGCCTCGAACCAGAACCTCTCGGACCTGATTGCCGGGGGGCGCTTCCGCGACGACCTGTTCTATCGCCTCAACGTCATCCCGATCCACGTGCCGCCGCTCCGGGAGCGGAAGGAGGATATGCCGCTGCTGGTCGAGCATTTCATCCGCGTCTTCTCCCTGGAGAACGGCAAGCGCCCGAAGACCGTGTCCGTCGAAGCGCTGGCGTACTTCCTTTCCTACGACTGGCCCGGCAACGTCCGCGAGCTCCGGAACATGGTGGAGCGGCTCGTCATCATGTCGCCCCGGGAGGTCATCGGCCCCGAGGACCTTCCGCCACCGCTCCGGCCGAAGGAGGCCGCGCTCCCTGAGGACCAGATCAAGGAGAAGAACCTCAAGGAGGCGCGCGAGGCTTTCGAGCGGGCCTACATCCTGGCCGAGCTGCGAGCCCAGGACTGGAGCATGACCCGCACCTCCGACCGGCTCGGGATCGAGCGGAGCCACCTCTACCGCAAGCTCAAAGCCTACGGCATCACCCCCCCGAAGTAGATGCCCCTCACCTGAATCCTCTCCCCGCTGGGGAGAGGTAGGGTGGGGAAGTCATTTCCCTTGACGAATGCCCCCCGGACAGAGTATGCTGCCTGCGATCGCTCCTTTAAGTGGACCCGGCGAGGTCCATAAGGAGAGAACATGGACAGCCTGAAGTCATCCCACGCATTGACTCTGACCCCCGAGAGGGGGTCTTTTTTTTGCCCATGAAGCCCCGGGAAAAGGCCCAGGTGCTCGACGAAGGGGCGCTGGAGCGGGCGTTGATCCGGATCGCCCACGAGATCGTCGAGAAGAACGGCGGGACCGTGGACCTGGCCTTCGTGGGGCTGCGGACGCGCGGGGTGACGCTGGCCCAGCGCCTCGCCGACCGGGTGGCCGCGATCGACGGGGTGAAGCCCCCCGTGGGAGCACTGGACATCACCCTCTACCGCGACGACCTGGGGCTCAAGGCGGAGCAGCCGTTGGTCCGCGGGACCGAGATCCCCTTCGACGTGACCGGGAAGACCGTGATCCTCGTGGACGACGTCCTCTTCACCGGCCGCACGATCCGCGCGGCGCTGGACGCCATCATGGATCTCGGCCGTCCCCGGGCCATCCAGCTCGCGATCCTGGTGGACCGGGGGCATCGGGAGCTCCCGATCCGCCCCGACTACATCGGCAAGAACCTCCCCACCTCCCGCCGGGAGACCGTGGCGGTCCGGCTGAAGGAGCACGACGGGGAGGATCGCGTGGTCATCGAAGAACCCGCGGAGGACTGAAGCGATGGGCTGGACGCGCAAGGATCTGCTGACGATGCAGGAGCTGGAGCCCGCGGAGATCGGCCTGATCCTGGACACCGCGGCCTCCATGAAGGAGATCGCGTCCCGCGAGATCAAGAAGGTTCCCACCCTCCGGGGCCGAACGGTGGTGAACCTGTTCTATGAGGCCTCCACGCGCACCCGGACCTCCTTCGAGATCGCGAGCAAGTGGCTCTCAGCCGACGTCATCAACTTCAGCGCCTCGGACTCCAGCGTGGCCAAGGGGGAGAGCCTCGTGGACACGGCCCGGAACATCGAGGCCATGAGCCCCGACGTGGTGGTGGTCCGCCACAGCGCCGCGGGCGCCGCCCAGCTTCTGGCGCGCGTCCTCAAGTGCGCGGTGATCAACGCGGGCGACGGCGCCCACGAGCATCCGACCCAGGCCCTGCTGGACCTCCTCACCATCCGCGAGAAGAAGGGGCATCTGGAGGGGCTCTCGGCGGCCATCGTGGGGGACATCACCCACAGTCGGGTTGCCCGCTCCAACATCCACGGCATGAAGAAGCTCGGGATGACAGTGACCGTGGCGGGCCCGCCCACGCTGATCCCGCCCTTTATCCAGGAATTGGGAGTCAAAGTGAGCCACCGGCTCGAGGAGGCCATCACGGACGTGGACGTGATCATGATGCTCCGCCTCCAGCACGAGCGGATGACCGGCGGGCTGATCCCGTCCCTCCGCGAGTACGCCCACTATTGGGGCCTCACGCGCGCGAGCCTCTCGGGCGCCCGGCAGGACGTGCTGATCATGCACCCGGGTCCCGTGCACCGGGGCATCGAACTCGCGCCGGACGTCGCCGACGGGCCGTATTCGGTCATCCTGGATCAGGTCGCTAACGGGGTCGCTGTCAGGATGGCCGTCCTTTACCTTCTCGCCGGCGGGAAGGCCCCAGCATGAAACACGCTGTATCCACTGACGCGAAGTTCAGTGCTTGGCGCCGCGCTTGTCCGAGCGCCGGCTTTGCCGGCGCCGTCCTTGGGGGGAGGAATCCGGGTACCCGGGCCGAAGGCCTGGGTGGGGGCGAAGTCCCCCTCCGAGCGTAGATATGAACGCGCTGATCAAAGGCGGCAGGGTCCTCGACCCTGCCAACGGGGTGGACGCCGTTCAGGATGTGCTCATTCAGGATGGGAAAATCTGCCGCCTCGGGAAGGGTCCCCCCGAGCCGGAGGGGACACCAGTGATCGATGCCGCAGGCAAGGTTGTGTGCCCTGGCTTCATTGACATCCACGTCCACCTGCGCGAGCCGGGCTACGAATACAAAGAAACGGTGGCGACGGGGACCAAGGCCGCCGCCGCCGGGGGGTTCACGGCGGTCGCCTGCATGGCCAACACAAATCCCGTCAACGATAACCGCGCGGTCACCGACTACATCCGCGCCAAGGCCCGCAGCGAGGGATTCGTGCGCGTCTTCCCGATCGGCGCGGTCTCGCGAAGGCTCGAAGGCCAGGAGCTGGCGGAGCTGGCCGAGCTGGCCGAGGCCGGGTGCGTGGCCTTTTCGGATGACGGCCACCCCGTCATGAACTCGGCGCTCCTCCGCCGGGCCATGGAGTACACGCTGCCCTTCGGCGTGCCCATCATCTCCCATTCCGAGGATTCCCACCTGACCCAGGGGGGAGTCATGAACGAGGGCGTGGTCTCCACCGAGCTCGGCCTGGCCGGCAGGCCCGCGGCCGCCGAAGAGGTG
>Ga0184639_10000354_pt1 | contig 17206 bp, 14 predicted proteins | sample PLM31_170_b2_FD_133155 | JGI IMG/M metagenome (GOLD analysis project Ga0184639, IMG submission 133155) | Groundwater sediment microbial communities from an aquifer in East River, Colorado, USA - PLM3-1_170_b2 | ecosystem: Environmental > Terrestrial > Soil > Riparian zone | place: USA: East...
ATCTCGCACCGTTCCGGGGACCGGCCTGAACGGGACCGCACCGGGTTCGGGGCGGGCCTGCGTCCCGACCCAGATCCTCAGCGCGCAGAGCCCGAGCCAGATTGCGAAGAGGCTGCTCTTGAGCAGCAATCCACCCGCCCGCATCATCAACGCACCGATCTGCGCCTGGCGTAGGCGTATCTTCTTCACGAAGCGCGCTCCGTTGTCGTGGGGATCGGCGTCGAGCTTCACGGCGGGCCAGTGCTCGCCCAGGCCGCAATGACGCCTAGTCGTTATCGGCAGAAGAGGGGCACAGCTTTATCCGCCCCGCCCCGAAGAATTCTGTTGACGTGAGGATAAAGTCACGTTACTTTATAGTCACATCCACGCCCACCCCGGTGCCCGGCCAAAGGGTCGAGCGCCCAGAGGGCGCCAATCGGAGGTGTCGTCATGAAGCAGGGGGTCATGGAGGAACTGGTGCTCGACTTCGAGCAGACCATCGAGATCAAGGCCGCGCCGGACAAGGTTTTTGAGGGATTGATCCAGCACATGTGCGATTTGGAGGGAGAGGAAGGGAAGCCAAGGGTCACGCTGAAGCTCGAGCGCCGTCCCGGCGGCCGCTGGTACCGCGATCTCGGCTCCGATAGCGGCCACCTCTGGGGCTTCGTGCAGTCGATCAAGCCGCCGACGCTGCTCGAGATCTTTGGACCGCTCATGATGTCGTACCCGGTGGCGGGCCACCTGATCGTCCGGCTCGCCCCGATTCCGGGAGGCACGCGGCTCGTCTTCAAGAACCAGGTGTTCGGGAGAATTCCGGACGATTACCGGGAAGGAATGGCCCAGGGCTGGGAGCAGTTGCTGAGTGCCGTGAAGCGCGACCTGGAGCGCTGAAACGCCTGAATGAGCGACGACCTCGACCCCATCTGGAAAGCGCTGGCCGATCCGACGCGGCGGACGATCCTGGACTTGCTTCGAGGTAAGCCCCGGACCACAACGGAGATCGTGAATCGGGTCCCGGGCCTCTCCCGGTTCGGAGTCATGAAGCATCTCGCCGTGCTTCGCGAGGCGAAGCTGGTGCAGACCCGTGAGGAGGGCCGCAGCATCGTCAACAGCCTCAATGTCATCCCGATCCGATTGATCTACGAGCGGTGGGTGAGCGATTATCAGGATCTGTGGGCCCGCAAGCTGACGGGGCTCAAGCGGTCGCTGGAGGGGGATCGAGGCGGCGACCGCTGAGACATTCGAGGCGTTTAGACTGAGGACTCAAGATGCGGGTGGAGACGTGGCCGGCAAGCCGTTCCGAGGAGGTCGTGGGCCGCCTCCTCCTCGATGCCGTGCACGAGATGTCGAGGGGCGACGCGGCATCGGCGGGCGTAAGCCTGAGCACAGAGGACCCGAAGAACGTTCTCCTGTATCAGCACTGCGGGTACGAGGTCAGGAGCCACGAGCGCGTGTCGGACGATCTGGAGACCTGGATCATGTCCCGCGCCGATGGCGCGCCGCAGCCAGCGTCGAGGGGTGCCGCGGAAACGTCGACCCAGGGGCCGTCGGTCCGCGGGCCCGGATTGGCGGCGGAATTTCGTAGCCGGTTGAGCCGCCGCCGCGGTATCCTTCCGGCCTCCGCAGCCTACCCAGCGCCGCTGGAGCTGCATCACAGGACCTGTCCCGTGCGCCGACCTTCAACGAAATGGAGTGGCCCCGGGACGCATTCCAAGGGGGCAAAGCATGACCGTTCAAACCGCAATCCCGGCGCTTCAAATCGGTACCGTTGCTCCAGACTTCGAGGCGGAGACGACGCATGGCCCCATCCGATTCCACGAGTGGATCGGCGATTCGTGGGCCGTGCTCTTCTCGCATCCTAAGGATTTCACACCGGTATGCACCACTGAGCTCGGCTACATGGCCAAACTCAAGCCCGAGTTCGACAAACGCAACACCAAGGTCATCGGGCTCAGCGTGGACCGCGTCGACGATCACATGAAGTGGTCGAACGACATCAAGGAGACGCAGGGGCATGCTCCGAACTACCCGATGATCGGCGATAGCGATCTCGCCGTCTCGAAGCGCTACGGGATGCTCCCGGCCGACCTGGAAGGGTCGTGCGACGGGAGAACGCCCGCGGACAACCAGACGGTGCGCAACGTGTATGTGATCGGTCCCGACAAGAAGATCAAGCTGATGATCGCCTACCCCATGACGACGGGCCGCAACTTCGACGAGGTCCTGCGCGTGATCGACTCGCTGCAACTGACCGCGAAGCACAAGGTCGCCACGCCCGTGAACTGGAAGCAGGGTGAGGACGTGATCATCGCCGGTTCGGTCTCGGACGAGGATGCCAAGAAGACCTACCCGCAAGGATGGAAGGCGCCCAGGCCGTACTTGCGTATCGTCCCGCAGCCCAAGTAGAACCGCTCGGGTCGCGTGGAAACTCGAATCGCGAGCGCAGCGTAATCTCAAACGGCGCGAAGGGAGGCTTCCATGTCCGTAAGGCCCGTCAAGCGGCTCGTGAAGTCCAAGCCGACCTTGGAGGGAGCCGGCGTACACTTGCGCCGCGCCTTTGGATTTGGCGATCCGGGCGAGTTCGATCCGTTCCTGCTCCTCGACGACTTTCGGAACGAACGGCCTGAAGACTACCTGGCCGGCTTTCCGTGGCATCCGCACCGCGGCATCGAGACCATCTCGTACGTCCTCGCGGGCACGGTGGAGCACGGCGATAGCATGGGGAATCGCGGCACCATCGCCGCCGGAGACATCCAGTGGATGACGGCGGGCAGCGGGATCATCCACCAGGAGATGCCGAAGGGAGACACGACCGGTCGCATGCATGGATTCCAGCTTTGGGCGAATCTGCCCTCGGCACTCAAGATGACGTCGCCCCGCTATCAGGAGGTGAAATCCCCCGAGATCCCGGAGGTTACCGAGGACGATGGGACCCGCGCCAGGATCGTCTGCGGAAATTTCTGGGGCCGGCGAGGACCGGTGGAAGGCATCGCGGCCGACCCGACCTACATCGACGTTTCCGTCCCCTCGGGAAAGCGCAAGACCCTGCCGGTGGAGACGACCCACCACGCCTTCGCGTACGTCTTCGCGGGATCGGGGAAGTTCTGCAACGCATCGGCGCCACTCGCCGTGCCGACCGAGGAGGCCGGCTGGTGGACGGACGCGAAGGTCCCACCGCCGGCGAAGGTGGAGAATCGATCCCTGGTGCTATTCGACCGCGGCGACGTGGTGACGGTGCAGGCGGGGGACGAGGGTATCCGGTTCCTGCTGGTGTCGGGGAAGCCGCTCCAAGAACCCGTGGCGTGGTACGGCCCGATCGTGATGAACACGCAGGACCAGCTCCGGGAAGCGTTCGAGGAGCTACAGGACGGGACGTTCCTGAAAGAGAAGAGGAGGCGGTAGGGGCTGCAGTGACCCTCTCCGTTGGCCTCCATCTCGGTCCCTACGAAATCCTCGCGTCGCTCGGCGGAGGCGGGCTACTCTGGCGATCCTGTCACCTGGTGGGCGGCCATGAGATGGCGAACCGCCTCTTGCCGCCGCCCGAGCGATTCCAGCAGCAATCCCAGATTGCAGTGGGCGTCCACGAACTCGGGATCGCGGAGGATCGCCTGCCGGTAGGCATGGACCGCCTCCTCCCGCCGTCCCACCTCCTCGAGCAGCACGCCGAGATTGAAGTGCGGAGTGGGCTCGTCGGGCTTGAGCATCGCCGCTTCACGATAGTGGGGTTCGGCGCGGCCCAGCTCGCCGGCCACGTGGAGCTGGCGTCCGAGATTCACATGGGCGTCGGCCATGCCCGGGTCCAACTCGAGCGCGCGCTCGTAGGCTTCGCGTGCCCGCTCGGGGGATGAGGCCTCCAACTCACAACCCGCCGCGTACCATTCCTCGGCGGTGGGCCCTGGGTCGTCTCCGGCATCGTGCGGCGCGGCATCCTCACGACCGATGCCCCCCGCGCGTTCCGCGATCTCGCTGGCCTCGAAGTTGAGGAGAAACTGACCCGAGTCCGGCTGCCAGCGCGCGCCGCCGTCCGAAGCGACGACGTGTTCCCCGTCCGTGTGAATGGATATGCCCGTGAGCGGAAGGTCGGCCGCCAGCTGTTCGCGGAGGGAAGCCCAGATGCGGCGGATCCGCCGCATCGGCACGCCTGATTCCAGCAGTCCCTTGGTCGTCCGCAGCAGCAGGAGGTCCCGGAACCCGAACGACAGGGGGCCGACCGGCCCCCGTTGGGGCGCCAGGAAGCCGGCGCGGGCCAGGGCACCCAGGCGCGCTTCGGGCACCTCGAGGATGCGCGCCGCCTCGCGCAGGGAGAATCGCTGATCCGACTGCGGCTCCGCGCGTCCGATCTCTGCGCTTGCCCTCACAGGGTCACCTCCCCGAGTTCCTTCAGCGCTTGTTGCCCTGGGCCTTCTTCTCGCGAGGGGCGGGCTCCGCCTTCTGTCGCGCCCGCGCGGCAGGTTGCTTCTCGAGCGCCGCCTCTCCCTTCGAGCGGTCGTCCGAGCCGCGCTTCCCGAGGCTCTGCTTGAGCGCTTCCATCAGGTCGATCACCTGCGTCCGCTGCGCCTGCGGCGCGAGAGACGTCACTTCGCGGCCTTCGACCTTGGACTCCACCACTTGCAGGACGCGCGTCCGATACTCGTCGGCGTACTGCTCAGGACGGAACGCCTCGCTCGACAGCTCTCCGACCAGCCGCTCCGCAAGCTCCAGCTCGCCGGGCTTTACCTTCGCGCCATCGCCTTTGTCCACCTCGCCGAAATCGCGGATCTCATCGGAGAAATACATGGTGTGGAGCATCAGTCCATCCTGCGAGGGGCGAATCAATACCAGATTCTCCTTGCCCCGCATCACGAACTTGGCGAGCGCCACGCGTTCGGACTTCTGCATGGCGTCGGTGAGGAGCCGGTAGGCCTTCTCACCACCCTTGTCCGGACCCAGGTAGTAGGTCTTCTCAAAGTAGATCGGATCCACCAAGGCCAGTGGGACGAACTCGGCGATGTCGATCATCCTCGACGCCTCGCCCTCGAGCGTCTTGAGCTCGTCTTCGGTAAACTGGACGTACTGGTCCTTGGCGAACTCGTAGCCCTTGAGAAGGGCGCCTCGCTCGACCACCTCGTTGCAGGTGGGGCAGATCAGCTGCTGGCGAATGCGCCCGCCGCATTTCTGATGCAGCTGGTTGAACGAAACACCACCCGAGGTGGCAGCCGAGTACATCTTGATCGGGATCGAGACCAGGCCGAAGGAAATGGTCCCCGACCCGATGGAGTGCAAAGGCATTTGAAATCCCTCCGAAGGGTGAAGTAGCGCCTAAGGCTACCACCGTGCTTTACTGGTGCTCAACGCCTTATCCATCGGCCCATGACCCTGGAACGTTAACCAACCCCTCATGCCATCCCGTCCCCGTGCCAGCGGTAAGTCCCGTTCTAACAAGCGAAAAGACGGTGTGCCGGAGCGCTCGGGTGGCGACCCGCCGACACCGCCCGCCCCCTCCGGCCCGCCCGCTCCGCTCGAGACGTACCGTCGCAAGCGCGACCCCGATCGTACGCCCGAGCCCTTCGGCGGCGCCTCGGCCGCCCGAGCTCCGGAGACCCTCGCCGCGCCCTCATCGGGCGCGACGGGCGCGCGCTTCGTCGTCCAGCAGCATTGGGCGCGAAACATGCATTTCGACCTGCGGCTCGAGCTGGAGGGAGTGCTCAAGAGCTGGGCGGTGCCGAAGGGCCCCTCGGTGCGCGCGGAGGAGAAGCGGCTCGCCGTGCACGTCGAGGATCATCCGCTCGAGTACGCGAACTTCGAGGGCGTGATTCCCGTCGGCAACTACGGCGCCGGCTCCGTGATCGTGTGGGACCGCGGTGCCTACGGCTCGTTCAAGCCCGAGGACATCCGCGAGCAATACGCGCGGGGCAAGCTCGAGCTGGAGCTCTTCGGTCACAAGCTCGGCGGTCGCTGGACGCTCGTGCGCATGAGCAAGAGCGAGAAGGACTGGCTCCTACTGAAAAAGGCGGACGGCGCGGCGGCGGACCTGGACGCGCTCGAGCGCTGGCCGCGCTCCGTGATCTCGGGCCTCACGGTGCAGGAGATGCGCGACGTCCCAGGCTGGCTCGCTGGCCTGCGCGCCCACGTCGACGGGCTCAAGGCTCCGCGCGGCGACGTGCGGGCCGACCAGGTGCAGCACATGCTCGCCACGCCGGCCGAGAAACCTTTCTCGCGAGCCGGGTGGGTGTTCGAGATCAAGTACGACGGCGTGCGCGTGCTCGCGGAGCGCCGCGGCGAGGAAGTGCGGATGCTCGGCCGCAGCGGGGAGGACATCACCGCTCGCTATCCCGAGATCGCCGCTGCGCTGAGCGGGCTCGCCGCGGAGTCGTTCGTGCTCGACGGGGAGATCGTGGCGTACGACGCATCGGGACGGCCGAGCTTCGGCCGGCTGCAGAAGCGCATGCTGCTTTCGCGCCCGCGCGATATCGCCGCCGCCATGGCGCGGGTGCCGGTGCGAGCGGTGTTCTTCGACTGCCTGGCGCTCGAGGGTCACGACCTGCGGAAGCTGGGACTTCTCGAACGCAAGGAATGCCTCGGCCGCATTCTGCCGCCCGCTGGAGTCGTTCAGGCGGGCGATCATGTCGCGGAGCACGGCGAGGCGTTCTTCAACGCCGCCTCCGAGATGCGGTTGGAAGGGATGATCGCAAAGCGCGCCGACAGCCGCTATACCGGCAAGCGATCCCCCGACTGGGTGAAGATCAAGTGCCAGCGCCGGCAGGAGTTCGTGATCGGGGGCTACGCGGAGCCGCGCGGAGGCGGCCGGCACTTCGGCGCGCTGCACGTTGGCGTCTACGAGGGCGAGCAGCTCCGGCACGTGACGCGCGTCGGGAGCGGATTCGACGGGGCCATGCAGGACAGCCTGTGGGAGCAGCTTCAGCCGCTCCGCCGGGCGGAGTCGCCCTTTGGTGCATCGGGACCGTCCGGCCGCGGCGACCACTGGGTGGAGCCGCGGCTCGTGTGCGAGGTGCGCTTCACCGAGTGGACCGCTGACGGGGGGCTGCGGCACCCGATTTTCCTCGGACTCCGAACCGACCGGAAGCCGGAGGAGGTCCGGCGCGAGGAGGAGGCGGAGAGTGACGACGCGCCGGAGACCGACGAGGCCGGTGCCACGGACGCCTCGGTTCCGTCCGGCGGGCCGCGGAGCGCTCCAGCGCCGGCCCTGGATGCCGAGCCACGCGAAGTCCGCCTTTCCAACCTGCGCAAGGTTTTCTGGCCCGACGACGGCTACACCAAGGGCGACCTCATTGCCTACTACGACGCTGTCGCGCCCCTCATGCTGCCCTATCTGCGCGACCGTCCCGTGGTGCTCACGCGATACCCGGACGGCATCAAGGGGAAGTCGTTCTTCCAGAAGGACGCGCCGGTGTTCATCCCCGGATGGATGCGCACCGAATCGGTCTACTCGAAGGACTCCGATCGTGACATCCGCTACTTCGTTCTCGACGACGCGGAGTCGCTTCGCTACGTGGCGAACCTCGGAACCGTCCCGATTCACATGTGGAGCGCGCGATCCGGGTCGCTCGAGCGGCCCGATTGGCTGGTGCTCGACCTCGATCCAAAGGGTGCGCCGTTCGCGCACGTCGTCGAGGTCGCGCGGAACCTGCATCGGCTCCTCGACGGGCTGGAGTTGGCCAGCCACGTAAAGACCTCGGGCGCGACAGGACTCCACATCCTGATTCCCCTCGGCCGCCGCTACACGCACGAGGAATGCAAGACCTTCGCCCGCGTGCTCGCCTCGCTGGCGCTGGAAGCGAATCCCGAGATCGCCACCCTCGCACGTCCCCTCCACGCGCGTGGCGGTAAGGTCTACATCGACTGGGGGCAGAACGGACACGGCAACACCATCGTCGCACCCTATTCGTTGCGGCCGATTCCGGGAGGGCCCGCTTCCTGTCCGCTCAAGTGGGGCGAGGTGAACGGCCGGCTCGACCCTGCGCGTTTCACCATGCGAACGTTGCCTAAGCGGTTCGAGAAGATGGATGATCCTCTCGCGGGCGTGATGGGAAAGGGCGTCGACATGGGCGTCGCGATCTCCGCGATCGAGGAGAGGATGAAGCGAAAGGCGGATCGGAAATGACGAAGGCCGTGCATCGCCCGAGCGTAGAGGCCGTCGATCGGCGCATCCGCGTATCCGAGGGCGTCGAGATCTCGGCGCTGCTCCTCGAGCCCCGGCGGCCGAGCGCCCTCTACGTGCTCGCGCACGGCGCCGGCGCCGGAATGCGGCATTCATTCATGGAATCGATCGCGCAGCGCCTCGTGGCGCAGGGGATCGCCACGCTGCGCTATCAGTTTCCCTACACCGAACAGGGCGGCCGGCGGCCGGATCCGGAGCCCGTACTGCTCGCCACGGTGCGGGCCGCGGTCGCGGCGGGTCGCGATGCGGCAGGAGGACTACCGCTCCTGGCCGGTGGGAAGTCCATGGGGGGACGCATGACCTCGCGCGCCGCAGCGGCGGCGCCGCTTCCCGGAGTCACGGGGCTGGTCTTTCTCGGGTTCCCGTTGCACCCGGCCGGACAACCCGGCGTCTCGCGTGCCGACCATCTCGCGAAGGTGGACATTCCGATGCTGTTTCTCCAGGGAACCCGCGATACGCTTGCGGACCTCGCGTTGCTGAGGCCCGTCGTCGAGCGGCTGGGGGCCCGTGCCACCCTTCGCGCTATCGAGCACGCGGACCACATGTTCCACGTGCTGAAGCGCAGCGGCCGGACCGAAGAGCAGGTGCTGGACGAGTTGGCGGCCGCTGTGGCCGGTTGGCAGGAGGGGCGAACGTAGACGTGCCGCGGCGATCCGGCCCCAATCCCCGCTAGTTGAACTTCATGTAATCACGAACGATCCCCGCTGGGGCATTCGGTTGTCCGGCCGCCACCGTGGTTCCACCCGCGCCCGGCGACCCGAGGATGATCGTGTTCCCGGTCCGAATCGTCGTGTCGAGCGGACCCTCGGCGATGCCGATGGAGGGGCCGCCGCCTCCGGGACCGCCGTGGCCGCCGTTCCCACCGTTCCCCCCACTCCCGCCGTTCCCACCTGACGCGAACAGGAATTGCGTTCCTCCCGCGCCGCCGTTGCCGGAGCCACCGCCGCTGCCGACCCCGGTAGCGCCCCCGGCGCCTCCAGCGGCGGTCGTGATCTTGTTGTCGCGGATCTCAACGCTGCACTCGCCGTTGACCACGATGCCAAACGATCCCGCGCCGCCACCGCTGGCCGTTCCTTGGCCACCCCCTCGGCCGCCTCCTCCTCCGCCACCCCCTCCCGCTCCGCACGATACAACGTTCCCGAACGCGCCGCCGCCGCCGCCGCCGCCGCGGCCCGGCGTCCCCGCGTTCCCATCGATGCCGTTGGAAGGGGCATACCCGACAGAGGTCATGGTCCCGATGGAGTCCCCCGCCTGCCCATGCGCGCCGTTTTGGCCGGGCCGGCCCGACTTGCCGGGTTTCCCTTCCGCGCTCCCGACGGTGCCGCCCGCGCCGCCGCCGCCGTAGGTGGCGTCGCTTCCGTTCGCCGACGCCCCGGCCACTCCGTCGAAGGTTCCGCCGCTTCCGCCGGCTGCTCCGGGCCAACCTGCGGCAGAAACTCCACCCGCTCCGCCGTACCCGTACACGGAGCAGATGCCTGGAGGGCCTCCGTTCCCACCATTGCCGGCGCCAGTACCAATCGAGATGTCCTGCCCGTCCGCCCCGTCGGCTCCCTTGCCCGCGACGAGTATGTTGTTGGAGATCAAGACGCCTTTGGACGTGCCACCCACGCGGACGCAGATCGAGCTCACGCCCGGCGTGGTCTGGTCGGGGCTCCTAATCGTGAAGCCGTCCAGGGTCAACGAATCCGCAAACGTGCAATCAACGGTCGGGTACTCGGCCGTGGAAAGGATCTCCGAGACGTACTGCGCCGGGTTTCGCTGCCAGGTCGCTGGGTCGTACCCCCCGAACACGCTTACCTTCGTGCGCAGGAGAAAGCGCACGCCCGGTGTGGCCTCAGTATAGGATCCCTGCGCGACGTAGACGTCGAGCCCTAACGATCTGGCCGCTTCGATCGCTTTCCGGATGGACTTGAATGGAGCGGCCTTGGTGCCGGAACTGTCGTCATGTCCTGTGGCGGTGCTCACGAAGTATCCCGTAGAGTCGCTTGGGGGAGGTGGCGGGGAACCAGAGCCCGGGCCGAGGACGGATTTGGCGCCCTCGTCCTTGGAGCAGGAGGCGAGCGCGGTGGTGAGCAGTGCACCAGCGAGAATTCGGGTGCAAAGCCGTGTAAGATCCATGCGCGGTACCCTCCTGAACAGGCACCCGAGCCAGGGGAGACGCAGTGGCTATACGGTCGGGGCGCCGAGGAGACGCTGAAAAGAGCATAGCATACAGGCCCACATCTTTAAAGGTCGCGCGGGCCTGCGACGAGCAGGTGATGGACGAGCTGGCGGCCGCGGCGGCCGGATGGCAGGAGGGGCGCGTATGAGCGTAAAGGTGCTGACGGGAACCAGCGGCTACTCCTATGCCGAGTGGAAGGGCAACTTCTACCCCGAGAAGATGGCGGCGAAGGACATGCTGCATTTCTATGCCCAGCGGTTTCCCACCGTCGAGATCAACAACACCTTCTACCGAATGCCGAAGGAAGCGGTACTGCAGGGCTGGGCCGATCAGGTGCCCGAGAGCTTCACCTTCGTGATCAAGGCGTCGAAACGCATCACGCACGACAAGCGGCTCAAGGAGTGTGGCGATTTGCTCACTTATCTCTTTGGGGTCACCTCGACACTGGGCTCACGGCTAGGGCCGCTCCTGTTCCAACTCCCCCCGAATTTCAAGAAGGACGTACCGCGGCTCAAGAGCTTCTTCGACGACATGCCCGAGCGTCGGCGGATGGCGTTCGAATTCCGGCACGCCTCGTGGTTCGACGACGAAGTCTACGAGATCCTGCGCGGCGAGCGCGTGGCGCTCTGCGTGGCGGACACGGGCGAGGAGCCCGTCGCCCCGCTGGTCGCCACCACCGACTGGGGTTATCTGCGCCTGCGGCGCGAGGAATTCAGCGACAAGGAGCTGCGCGATTGGTCGCGGCGGATCCGCGAGCAGCCGTGGAGCGAGGCATACGTCTTCCTGAAGCACGAGGAAGAGGGAAAGGGTCCGAAGCTGGCGGCCCGGCTGATGGAATTCTGCAGCGCGTAGGGCGGCGGTCGGGGAGCGGGCCGGAGGCGCCATGAAGCAGGAAACCAATACCCTGAGGCTCTCGGCCACCGACCTCGCCAACCACCTCGCCTGCCGGCACCTCACCTCGCTCGACCGAGGCGCCGCGGAGGGTCGGTGGAAGCCGCCGGACTGGTTTCGGCCCGAAGCCGCGCTTCTTCGAGAGCGGGGGCTCGAGCACGAGCGCGCGTACCTGGCTCATCTCGAGCGGCAAGGGCGGCGGATCACGCGCCTCGACGAGGCGGAGGACGGCCGGCGCGACCTCGAGCGCACCGTGGCCGCCATGTACGCGGGCGACGAGGTCATCGCGCAGGCGACCTTGGCCGGTGGGCGCTGGCTGGGGCGCGCCGACGTCCTCCTTCGTGTGGAACGCCCGAGCGGGCTCGGGGCGTGGTCGTACGAAGCGCTCGACACCAAGCTCGCGCGCGAAACGAAGGCCGGGGCCATCCTTCAGCTCTGCCTCTATACGGAGCTCCTGGGCGCGATTCAAGGCGTTCTGCCGGAGCACATGCATGTGGTGCCGCGACGGCCCGACTTTCCGCTCGAGACGTACCGCGTCGAAGACTATCTGGCCTACTACCGACTCGTCCGCCGGCGGCTCGAAGCGGCTGTGGAGGCGGGGGACGGTGACGGGGTGGCCACCTATCCCGAGCCGGTGCCGCACTGTGACATTTGCCGCTGGTGGCCCCAATGTGACCGGCGGCGGCGCGCCGACGACCACTTGAGCCTCGTGGCGGGCATCTCGCGGCTTCAGACGCGCGAGCTGCTGACACGCGACGTGGGAACTCTCGCCGGGCTCGCGGTCGAGCCGCTTCCGCTTCGCTGGAAGCCGCCGCGGGGCGCCAAGGAGGGGTACGGACGCGTTCGCGAGCAGGCCCGCATTCAACTCGCGGGCCGCACCGAGCAGAAGCACCTGCACGAACTCCTTCCCATCGCGCCGGGGCACGGACTCGCCTGCCTTCCGGCACCGTCGCCCGGCGATCTCTTCCTCGATCTCGAGGCGGATCCCTATGTGGACGAAGGCGGGCTCGAGTATCTCTTCGGTTGGGCCGTCGCCGACGCGCCGCCGTCCGGGGTTCTGGAGCTCGAAACGCGGCCACCGGCCTATCACAGCCGGTGGGCGTTCGACCGCGCGGCCGAGCGACGTGGATTCGAGATGCTGATGGACGCCATCATGGAGCGATGGGCCGTCGACCCGAACATGCACGTCTATCACTACGGCGTGTACGAGACGGGAGCCATCAAGCGACTGATGGGCCGACACGCGACCCGCGAGTCCGACGTCGATCGGTTGCTGCGCAGCGGCGGGTTCGTGGACCTGCACGCCATCGTGAAGCAGGCGCTGCGGGCGAGCGTGGAGGAGTACTCGATCAAGAAGCTGGAGCCCCTCTACGGGTTCGAGCGCACGCAACCGCTGGAGGAAGCGGGGCGGGCCCTTCGCGTGATCGAGCGCGGCCTGGAGCTGGGGCTGAACGCCACCTCCGAGGACCAGCACGCGAGGATTGTCGAGGCCTATAACCGCGACGATTGCCTTTCGGCGCGGGCGCTACGCGATTGGCTCGAGGGCTTGCGCGCTGAGGCGGAAGCCGGCGGTGTCGAGATTCCGCGGCCGGTCGACGGGGGCGGCGACCCGAACAAGGAGATCGACGAACGGGAGCGCCGCACGCGCGAGCTGGCCGCGCGTCTGCTGGTGGGCGTGCCGGAGTCGGCCGAGGAGCGCTCCGAGGAGGAGCAGGCGGTGTGGCTACTCGCCCACATGCTCGACTGGCATCGACGCGAGGAGAAGGCGCCGTGGTGGGAGTACTTCCGCCTGCGCGAAATGCCGGACGAGGAGTTGCTCGACGAGACCGCGGCGCTCGCCGGACTCGGGTTCGTGGATCGAAGGCCGTCCAAGGGCCGCACGCCCATCGATCGCTATCGCTTCCCGGCCCAGGAGACGAGCATCCGTGAGAGCGACAAGCTTCACCTGCCGCTGCCCGACGGTCGCGAGTTCGGGGAAGTCGTGGAGATCGATCTCTTCACTCACCTCGTGGACATCAAGAAGCGCGGCTCGTGCGCGGACGTGCATCCAACCAGCCTCTTCGCGCACGACACGGTGCCTTCGAAGGGGCAGGCCGATTCGCTGCTGCGGCTGGGGGAGTGGGTGGCGGAGCACGGCATGGACGCGCCGGGCGACCACCGGGCGGCCCGCGACCTGCTGCTCCGGCGCGGGCCCCGGCTCACGATGCGTGTCGAGGGGCCGCTCGAAGCGCCGGCGGAAGGGGGCGTCGCCGCTGCGCGCCGCCTCGCGCTTCGGCTCAACCGCGGCACGCTCGCCATCCAGGGGCCGCCCGGATCGGGAAAGACCTTCACCGGAGCGCGCATGATCGCCGATCTCGTGCGGGCGGGAAGGCGGGTGGGCATCTGCGCGGTGAGCCACAAGGTGATCGTGAACCTCATGAAGGAAGTCGTGAGGGCCGCTGGCGAGGTGGGCGTTCGCGTCACGTGCTTGCGCAAGGTGGCGGAAAAGAGCGAGGCGCCAGAACCGGGCATCGTCGAGACGACCGACAACGCCGCCGTGCTGGACGCCCTCCGAATTCGTCACGCGAACGTCGCCGGTGGAACCGCCTGGCTCTGGGCGCGCGAGGAGTTCTTCGAGGCGGTGGATGTCCTCTTTGTGGATGAGGCGGGACAGATGTCGCTCGCCAACGTGCTCGCCATCGCCTCCTGCGCGAAGAGTCTCGTCCTGCTCGGCGATCCTCAGCAGCTCGAGCAGCCGATCCAGGGATCGCATCCCGAGGGCACCGCGGTCTCGGCGCTCGAGCACGTCCTCGGAGGCGCCGCGACGATCGCCGGCGATCGCGGGCTCTTTCTCGAGGAGACGTGGCGCTTGCCGCCCGCCATAGGCGGTTTCACATCCGAATTGTTCTACGAACGGCGGCTGCGCTCCCGTGCCGGCGTCGAGGGGCAAGCGCTCTTGGGTGATGGGATGTTCGCCGGCGCGGGCTTGTGGTTCGTGCCGGCACACCACGACGCGAATCAGGGCGCGAGCCGTGAGGAAGTGGAGATCGTCGCCGAGCTGGTGAGGGCGCTGATGGAAGAGGGGGGCCGTTGGCGTGACCGTGACGGACGCGAGCACGCGCTCGGTCTCGATGACATTCTGGTTATCGCGCCCTACAACGCCCAAGTCGCCGATCTCACGGCGGGACTGCCGGCCGGAGCCCGCGTCGGCACGGTGGATCGCTTCCAGGGACAAGAAGCGCCGATCGTGATCTATTCCATGACCACCTCGAGGCCCGAGGACGCTCCGCGCGGCATGGAGTTTCTCTATAGCCCCAACCGCTTCAACGTCGCCACGTCGCGGGCACAGTGCGCGTGCATCGTGGTGGGAAGCCCGCGCCTGTTCGAGCCCGATTGCCAGAGCCCGAGGCAGATGAAGCTCGCGAACGCGTTCTGCCGATTCCTCGAGGTGGCGCGGGAGGTGCGCATCGGGCCGAGGGCTGCTATTCTCTAGGCATGGCGCGTTTCCTCGTCAAGACCGAGCCCTCGACCTACTCGTTCGCGGATCTGCAGCGCGACAAGCGCACCGTGTGGGACGGAGTGTCGAATCCGGTCGCCTTGAAGCACCTCGCCACGATCCGGAAAGGCGACACCGTGGTCGTGTACCACACCGGGGGCGAGAAGCAGGCCGTCGGGCTCGCCGTCGCGACCTCAGACGCCTACCCGGATCCCAAACTCCAAGATGCGAAGCGGCCGGTCGTGGACCTCGCGTCCGATCGGGCATTGCCGGAGCCGGTGACGCTGGCCCAGGTGAAGGCCGACGCGGTGCTCAAGGCCACCGAGCTCGCGCGCTTGCCGAGGCTGTCAGTCATGCCGTTCACCGAGGCCCAGTTTCAGCGCCTGCTTCGAATGGCGGGTGCGTAGGGGGTAACACCGTGTGCCGAAATATCAGGACCCTGTACAACTTCTCGCCGTCGGCAACGGATGAAGAAGTCCGCGCCGCCTCGCTTCAGTTCGTCCGGAAGGTCAGCGGGTTCAACAAGCCGTCTCTCGCCAATCAGGCGGCGTTCGACCGCGCCGTCGACGAGGTCGCTCGAGCCGCGCGCGCGCTGCTCGACGCGCTGAAGACGACAGCGCCACCCAAGGACAGGGAAGCCGAGGTCGCCAAGGCACGCATGAGGGCGGCGCAGAGATTCGGACAGGCGCAAGGGTGAATCGGGCGAAGGCTCCTGTAACGCTAGGGGGAAATCTCCAAGGCTATCCCTCGATCTTGTAGATCTCCCGCCGGCCGTGTTCCACGAGATCGTGGTAGCCCTGCATGATCTTCTCGAATTCCTTCATGTCCTTCTCGTTCTGCCCCTGTCCCAGCATCATTTCTTCGAAGGCCTTGAGGCTTGGCACTTCCATCTCGGACACGATCGTCCAGTATCGCTCGGCGCTGAAATCGGTCAGCACGCGCATCTTGGGCATGCCCATCTTCTCGCCCAGCTTCGACATTGCCAGGAACTTCTCAACCATGGGGCGCACCTTGCCCGGCTTGCAGTACATGATCTCGCGAATGAGCAGCATGATCTCCTCCTTGGGGTGTGGCGCCGACCGAACGTCGATGGAGGGAGCTTAGCTGGGTAGGAACACCCTGTCATCCGTCAGGGTGCGGTCCGAACGGCGATCTCCACGCTTCTTGCAGACTCCAGGGCCTCCTCCCGGTAGAATCAACCGCCCATGACCCTCACTTCCGGTACCCGCCTCGGCTCCTACGAAATCCTCGCGCCTCTCGGCGCGGGTGGGATGGGCGAGGTCTATCGGGCCCGCGACACGCGGCTCGGACGCGACGTGGCGCTCAAGGTGCTACCCGATTCGGTGGCGCGCGATCCCGAGCGCCTGGCCCGGCTGGAGCGCGAAGCGCGCACCGTGGCCGGGCTCAGCCATCCGAACATCGTAGTGCTGTACTCCATTGAGGAAGAGGGCCGCGTCCGGTTCATCACGATGGAGCTGGTGGAGGGCGCGACCCTCGACCGTTACGTGGTGCCCCAGGGGCTGCCCCTGTCGCGGCTTCTCGAGCTCTCGATTCCGCTCGCCGAAGCGCTGGTGGCCGCGCACGAGAGGGGCGTGGTGCATCGGGACCTCAAGCCGGCGAACGTGATGGTGACGCGCGAGGGACGGGTGAAGGTATTGGACTTCGGGCTGGCGAAGCTGGCGCGGCCGGACTCGGTATTGGATGGGACGCAGGCGCCGACGATGGACTCGCCGATCTCCGCGGCAGGACAGGTGGTGGGGACGGTGCCGTACATGGCCCCGGAACAGGTGCGCGGCGAGGCGGTCGATGCGCGCACCGACCTGTTCGCGTTCGGGATCATGATGTACGAGCTCGCGAGCGGGCGGCGGCCGTTCCGCGGCCAAACGTTTGCCGACGTGGGCTCGGCGATTCTCCGGGACTCGCCGGAGCCGCTCGCCGGCATTCGTGCCGATTTGCCCCGCGATCTCGGGCGCATCGTCGGCCGATGCCTGGAGAAGGATCCCCGCAGCCGGTTCCAGTCCGCGCTGGAAGTTCACAGCGAACTGGCGGGACTGAAGCGGACGCTGGAGAGCGTCGGGCCGGCGCCCGCGCTGGGAGCGGCGAAGGACTCGCCCTCGATCGCCGTTCTGCCCTTCGTGAACATGAGCCGGGAGGAAGAGAACGAGTACTTCTCCGATGGGCTGTCCGAGGAGCTGCTGAACGTTCTGGCGAAGATCCCGGAGCTCAAGGTGACGGGGCGGACATCCTCGTTCGCATTCAAGGGCAAGCAAGAGGACCTGCGCGACATCGGACAGAAGCTGGGGGTCGGGACGCTGCTGGAAGGAAGCGTGCGCAAGGCCGGCAATCGGGTCCGGATCACCGCGCAGCTCATCAAGGTCTCGGACGGTTTCCACCTGTGGTCCGAGACGTACGACCGCGTGCTCGACGACAGGCTGGCCGACGCGCACAGTGTGATGGGGATGATCCTTGCCTCGCTGGAGTTCCGCTGGAAGGAGGCGATGGAGGCGATCCGCAAGGCAAGGACGCTTGCGCCCGGCGCGAG
>Ga0184639_10000355_pt1 | contig 17189 bp, 18 predicted proteins | sample PLM31_170_b2_FD_133155 | JGI IMG/M metagenome (GOLD analysis project Ga0184639, IMG submission 133155) | Groundwater sediment microbial communities from an aquifer in East River, Colorado, USA - PLM3-1_170_b2 | ecosystem: Environmental > Terrestrial > Soil > Riparian zone | place: USA: East...
AGCGTCATGCCCTGGTCGTCGAGGGAGTTGCGCCCGAAGATGTTGTAGTAGAGCCGCCAGGTCGAGCCGGCATAGTTGTACGCCTCGTCGACCGCCGGGTCGTGCGTGGCGTGACCGTGCTCCGCGCGGCGCAGCTTGCCGGGGAGGAAGCGGTCCGGCGGGTTTTGATTGCCCTGGTCGTACACCTCCCGCCGCAGCCGCGCGGGCCCCGGCACCGCGCCGTACCTCAGGATCGCCGACGGCAGCGTCGACACGATCGCGCGCGTCGCCCGGACCTGCGCGCCGAGCTGCAGGTTGGCGAGCGCGCGCTCGCGAACCTTCCGATCCTCGGACTGCGCGAGCTTCTCGAGGAGGAACGGCGGTACGATGCAGTGGATCGGGTTGTGGGCGCTGCTGGGGTGGGTGTGGTGCATTGTTGATCTCCCTGTCGGGCGGACGGCCGGCAACGTTACGCGAATTCATGCCCCCCCGACAAGGGTGTAGCCGCCGCCCGACACCGGCACCGGCGCGGCGCAATCCGCGCCGGCTCGAGTGCGCCTCACCCGTTGCGGGCGAGGCGCGAGCTGCCGGGACCAGGTTCGCCCCGCCTGGAACGCGGCGGAGTCGAGCCTCCTACCGGCCGCCACCCGTGAGCATCGCGCCCAGACCTTCGGTCGGCTTGCCGTTGATCGTGAGCTCGCCCTTTTCCCACGCCGCGTCGATGGCGACGTCCGCGCCTTCGGAGCGCACGAGCCCGGCCTGCTCGAGGGCCTGGATCCGCGCCTCCGCGACCCGGTCCGCGGCGAGCTTCAGGCTCTCGTCGCTCGCGTCGTAACCGCGCGACTCGAGCTGGATCTTCGCCTCCTCTCGCGAGCGTTCGGCGATCGCGGTCTGCAGGAGCCGCCGTCCGAGCTTCGCCGAGCCCTTGAACTTCACGCGCTGCAGCGCGTCCGGGAGCGTCGCCGGCGCCGCGGCTCCGGCGCCGTGGAAGCTCACCGCCCCTTCGGCAGCGAACGGCCCTTCGGCGGTCTTGAAGCCGACGCGCTTGAAGCGCAGCACCGGCGACCCCCGCAGGAGATCGGCGGCCAGCTGCAGGACCGCGCCCTGGATGCCTTCGACGAGTGCGGCCGGCGGCAGGCTGCGAGTCTGCAGCGCCGCCACGGCCTTGGTGTACGTCTGGATCGCCTGCTTGTCGAGCTGCTCGAGGTCGATCTCCCACACGATGTCGGATGCGGTGCGCGGCTGGGGTCCGTCGCCGGCCCACCGCACGGCGCCGACCTTGAGCGCGAACCCGATGCCGACCGTCGCGCCCTCGTCCTTCTGGGTCGTGACGAAGCCCGCGTCGCGCACGGCGAGCTCGCCCGCGCCCCCGGCTCCGGTCATCTCCTTGAAGCCGAGCGTGATCGCGCCGGTCCAGAGGGTGTCGAAGCTCGCGAAGACGCCGTCGGACTCGAGCTTCAGCCCGGCGATCTCGAACGAGCCGTCGCTGGCGGCGAGCGCGAGGCGGGGCGCGGTCACGGCGAGGACGACCCGACCGTCCGGGGCGATCGTGCCGGTGCCGCTCGCACCGCCCCACGCAAGCGTTGTCGAGCCGCCGCCCTTCAGCGGCTTCTCGAAGGCCGGCGAGGCGATGGTCATCCGCCACACGCCATCGAATCCCTGTTGCGACGCGACGCTGAACGCGGGCTCGTCGCCGAAGAACGGCTGGAGCGCGGCGCCGAGCTCGCCCTCCAACACCGGCGTGACGTCGGCGGCCAGCCAGCCGAACCGGGGGTCGGGCCCGTGTTGAATGCGGTGGCGAAGGTCGATGAACGTCTTGGGGTCGCCGAGCGCGGCGATCCGGATGACCGCGACCGAGCGCCGCCAGCCGCGGTCGTAGCTCGCGACGGACAGCGTGTAGGTCGCGTCCGGCGCGGCGTTCGCCTTCGCGATCCATTCGCTCATGTTCCGCTGCGCCTGGTACCCGACGTACCAGGGCGTGGCCGCGGCGACGGCGCCGAGCACCGCGACCACCACGGCCAGCGCGATCAATGCTTTCTTCATTTCGGAACCCCCCGCTTCGCGACCCCTTTGACAAGGGGTGCTTGAATCCCCCGGTCGCTTCCCGGCCCCTTCGACGAGGGGCTTCTCTCGCGCTGGTGATCATCGGGGGCGCGGGGTGAGCGGTCAACGCGCGCGGCGGCGCGGGCGAGAACAGTGCCCGGTGCGCCCCCTCGCCCGGGCGCGGCGCGGACCGGGGACGCGCACAAATGCACGTCCTCCTGCGCGGCGGCGCCCCGGCATGTCGTGCCGCCCCGACGTGGCACCATCCCCCTTTCCAGCGGTCGAACGCAAGCGCGAACAATGTCCGCCCGGCCCGATCGGTGCGTTTGACTCGGCGCGCGAAATGCCCGAAAAAGCGCACGAACGCGGTAGACGGCACAGGCGGACTGCCCCGATCTTGAGACTCGCGATGCGGCCCTACGTCAATGATGAGAACGTCGAAGCGCTGCTCGCGCACGATGTCCGGGCGCGCCTGCCGCTCCGACTCCAGCTCCTCCTCTACCTGGATCCGTTCGCGCTGTTCAAGGACGCGTCGCGCGGGCCAGCGTGGATGCGCGAGCGGGCGCTCGCGTACAACCGCGCCATGCGCTGGATGCTCCTGCCCTACATCCGGCGCTGGGGGGTGATCGCCGCCGTCCTCCTGCTCGGCATCGCGCCGGCCGAAGCGCTCGCCGCGGAGCGGTCGCTCGCCGTCGTCCTTCCGGCCGCCGCGGCCGCGGTCGGCTTCTGCATCGCCGTCACGGTGGCGCTCTTCTCCCTGGCGGTCTATCTCCTCCTCGGCGCGCGCGGCGATCGCGGCTAGCGCCGTCAGCCGGCAGCCTGGTGTGGAAGCTGCGCGGCGTAGATCGCGCGCACCGTGTCGATGGTATCGGCCTCTTCCGGCCGCTTGTCGGGCCGGTAGCGCTTCACGCGCGCGAAGCGGAGCGCGAGCCCGGCGGGATACTGCGGGCTCGCCTGCAGCCCGTCGAACGCGATCTCGACGACGAGCTCCGGCCGCACGTAGACGGTGTAGTCGTCGCGCCCGACCTCGCGCTCGAGGAACGCCTGCGTCTGCCACGCGAGCATCTCGTCGGTGAGGCCCTTGAAGGTCTTGCCGAGCATCACGAACCGGCCGGTCAACGGGTCGCGGGCGCTGAGGTGCAGGTTGGAGAGCCAGCCCTTGCGCCGCCCGTGGCCCCACTCGGCCGCGAGCACGACGAGGTCGAGCGTCTGCGCGCGCTTCACCTTGAGCCAGCTCGCGCCGCGGCGGCCGGCCTCGTACGGCGCGTCGAGCGACTTCGCCACCACGCCTTCGTGCCCGCGCCGGATCGCGTCCTTGAAGAACGCCTCGGCGGCGTTGCGATCGCCGGTCACGAGCCGCGGGATCACGAGCGCCTTCGGCAACGCGTCGCCGAGCGCGTCGAACCGCTCGCGCGCCGGGCGCTCGGCGAGGTTCTCCGCGTCCCGGCGGAGGACGTCGAAGAAGAACACCGAGAGCGGCAGCTCGCCGCGCATCGCTTCCACGTCGAGCTTGCGCCCGAACCGGCGCATCGTGATCTGGAACGGCTGCGGCGCGCCGCCCGGCGCGAGCGCGATCGCCTCGCCGTCGAGGATCAGCTCGCGCGCCGGCAGCGGCCGCACCGCCTCGACGATCTCGGGCACCGCCGCGGTCACGTCGTTGAGGTTGCGGGTGAACACGCGCACCTCGTGGCCGGCCTTGTGGACCTGCACGCGCGCGCCGTCGAGCTTCCAGTCGACCGCCGCGGTGCCGAGCTCGCCGAGCGCGCTCGTAACATCGTCCGCGGGCTGGGCGAGCATCGGCTGCACCGGCTGGAGCAGCCGGATGGCGAACCGCGCGAGCCCGCTCGCGCCGTCGACGAGCGCTGCGCGGGCGATGGCGGGAAGGCCGCCGGCGTACATCGCCGCGCGGCGCACATCGACGACCGGGAGCGCGGCCGCCTGCGCGATCGCGTCGAGCATCACGCCTTCGAGCGCGCCCTGGCGGAGCTCACCGACCAGGAGCCGGACGAGGAGCTCCTGCTCGTTGCGCGTCGCGCGGGCGAAGAGCTCGCCGAGTCGCCGCGCCCGCTCGGCGGCCGAGCCTTTTCCTTTCGCCTTGGCGAGCGCGTCGAGCGCGTCGTCGACGGCGCGGAGCTCGAGCGAGCTCGACCGCGCCCCGGCGGAGCGGGCTTCGGCGAGCGTGGCGTAGCCGATCCCGAGCTTGCCCTGCCGCGTCTCGCCGGACAGGTACGCCACGGCGATCTCGATTTCCTCCGGCTGGAGGCGGCGCAGGAGCGATGCGAGCTCCGCGACCTTGGCGAGCCGGCTCGCGGTCGCGCCGACGCGCTGCGAAGCGGTCACGAGCTCGGCAAGCCGGGTCATGCGGTCAGGCTATCCCCTCCTCGGATGAGGAGGGGTGTCGCGCGGAGCGCGACGGGGTGGTCGAGTCGTGATCTGAGGCGGTCAGTGCAGCGTCTTGGGGCCGCCGAACGTCCGGCGCTCGGGCCCGACGAGTCCCGCGAGCTCCCAGTTTCCGGACGGCTCGTCGTGGCGGAGGATGAACCGCCGGCCGTCGTCGACCCGCACCTTGAAGTAGCGGTGCTGCGGGTGGAGCCACCGGTCCTGCAGCTCGATCACCTCGAACCGGCGCTCGCCGAGCCAGAAGGCGCGCGGCTCCTCCTCACCCCGGTACCCGGCATAGCATTCGACGCGGATCCTCATCGGATAATGATAGTCCAAGGGCCAGCTGCCCCCCTGTCAAGGGGGGCAGCAAGCGTCAGCGCGCCGGGGGGTTGGCGAGCAGCTCGATCACCTCGTCGTCCTCGACCTGCCGGAACTCGCGGTAGAACTGCCCGACCGCGAAGAACCCCGGCGGCGCCTCGAGGCACACGAGCTCGTCGCAGTAGGGCCGCACGAGCTCGAGGCTGTCGGGCGGGGCGACGGGCACGGCGCAGACCAGCCGCTCGGGCTGCTTCGCGCGCACGGCGTGCAGCGCGGCGATCATGGTCGCGCCGGTCGCGAGCCCGTCGTCGACGACGATCGCGATGCGGCCCTTCGGGTCGATCGGGGGCCGGTGCGGGGTGTAGTGCACGCGGCGCCTGCGCAGGATCTCGAGTTGGGCCCGCTTCTCGCGCTCGAGGTACGCCGCGTCGGCGCCGGCGCCCGCCGCGTGGTCGGCGACATAGGCCCAGCCGGTCTCGTCGATCGCCCCGACCGCGAACTCGGCGCTGTACGGCGCGCCGAGCTTGCGCACGAGCACCACGTCGAGCTCGCCCTCGAGCTCGTCGGCGAGCACGCGCCCCATCTCCACCGCGCCGCGGGGGATGGCGAGGATGAGCGGGTTGCGGCCCTGGTACTTCGCGAGCGCCTCGGCGAGGCGCCGGGCGGCGTCGATGCGTGATTCGAACATCATCGATTCATGATCCACCGGCCGGAGGCTCCGGAGTTGCGCGGGATCAAACCCGGTTGGCTGTCGCTGGGACAGCAACACTGTACATCGTACAGTAACGCTGTACAATAGGCAGTCACAGGAGGACCACCATGAACAACGCTCGCTTGAGTGAGCTATTCGGCGGCAAGCGACGGTTCGAGTTGCTCAAAGCGCTCTATCTCAATCCGGCCCGGCGATTCACTACCCAGGACCTGGTCGAGATGACCGGTGGCGACTCGGGCAACCTGAGCCGCTGGCTCAACCGCTGGGCTCGACTCGGCGTGGTCAAGAAAATCGTGTCGGGCCGCAACGTCGAGTTTCAGGCCGCCGCCGATCCGCTGCTCGCGGGTCTCACGGACATCGTCCGCCGCAACGATGAGATCATGCAGGACATCGCGAATGCGCTGCCGAAGAAAGTCGAGACGGCGGTCGTGTTCGGCTCGGTGGCGCGAGGCGAAGAGCAAGCCACGTCGGACCTCGACCTGCTGGTGCTCGGTGAGGACCTGAGCGAGATCCGAGTCAACGCGCGCCTCAAGCCCGTGGGCCGCAAGCATCGCCGCGAGATCAACGCGTCGGTGTTCTCGCCGAAGGAGTTCGAGCAGCTGCTCCAGCAGGGGAACGGGTTCGTGCTCGGCATCGTCAACCAGAAGGTGATTCCGCTGAAGGGAGAGTTCGCCTATGGCCCTCCGCGCGCCGCGTGAAATCGCGCAATCCGAGCCCTCGCCGCCACTTTGAAATTCAAGCAAACCGTGTTCGATGAGATCCTGCTGCTGCTCGACGTGCGCAACACCAAGTACACCGGGTTTCTTAGAGTGAGGCCGGCGGATCTGAAGCTCGCTCAGTCGCTCGCAGAAAAGGCGCTGAACGAGACCAATCACTGGGTGACCGTCCACCATCCGGACTTGCTCAAGAAGCCCTGACGCCAAGGTGCGCTACTCGCTCCTCAGGCGCCGTGGGTGGGGGTTTCCAATTACGATACCGCCTGAACCGCATCCTTGCCACGCATGGCCGTCGCCGCACAGTCCGAGCCCGCGCTCCCTCCCGAGCAGACCGCCCGGTCGCTGGTCGACATCCTGAACGCTTTCCTGGCGGAGACGCGCAGCGCCGCGGGCCCCGTCATCACAGCGACGCTGGACAGCCTGCTCGAGCGCGACCTCGGGCTCGACAGCCTCGGCCGGTACGAGGTCTGGCTGCGGGTCGAGCAGGAGTTCGGGGTCAGCGTGTCGGACGACACTCTGGCGCAGATCGAGACGCCGCGCGACATGCTGCGCGCGCTGCTCGCCGGCTCGAAGCGCCACGCGCTCGCCGCGGACGTCGTCCAGCTCGCCGGCGACACCGCCGAGGCCGCGCCGGAGGCCGCGACGACGCTGCTCGAGGTTCTCGACTGGCACGTCCGTGCGCACCCGGACCGCACCACGATTACCTTGCTCGAAGGCGACGATGGCCACGCGTCGCTGAGCTACGCCGACCTCGCGCGGGACGCCGACGCCGTCGCCGGCGGCCTGCAGCGCGGCGGCCTCGAGCCCGGCCACGCCGTCGCGATCATGCTCCCGACCGGGCGCGAGTTCTTCGCCGCCTACTACGGTGTGCTCGCGGCGGGCGGCATCCCGGTGCCGATCTATCCGCCGTTCCGCCTCGCGCAGCTCGCCGATCACGTGCGGCGCCAGGCGGGCATCCTCGAAAGCTCGGTCGCCCGCGTGCTCATCACCGTCCGCGAGGCGAAGACGGTCGGCAGCCTGCTCCGCGGCCAGGTGGCGAGCCTCGCGCGCGTCGTCACGGTCGGCGACCTGCTGGAGCAGGGCGCCAAGCGCACGCGCGTTCCGGTGACCGCGGAGGACATCGCGTTCATCCAGTACACCTCGGGCTCGACCGGGAACCCGAAGGGCGTCGTGCTGACGCACGCGATGCTCCTCGCTAATATGCGCGCGATGGTCCGCGCGACCGGCGCGACGCCGGCCGACGTCTTCGTGTCCTGGCTGCCGCTCTATCACGACATGGGCCTGATCGGCGCGTGGCTGAACACGCTCTACCGCTCCATCCCGCTGGTCGTGATGTCGCCGCTCAGCTTCCTCTCGCGGCCGGCGCGCTGGCTGTGGGCGATCCACCGCTATCGCGGCACGATCTCGGCCGGGCCGAACTTCGCGTACGAGCTCTGCGCCTCGCGGCTCGACGAGCGCGAGCTCGAGGGGCTCGATCTGTCGTCCTGGCGCTGGGCGTTCAACGGCGCCGAGCCGGTGAGCGCCGAGACCATGCAGCGCTTCGCCGCGCGCTTCAAGCGGTACGGCCTCGATCCGAACACGCTCGCGCCGGTCTACGGGCTCGCCGAGGTCGCGCTAGACGTCGCCTTCCCGCCGGGACGCCGCGGGGTGCTCGTCGATCACGTGGATCGCGAGCGCCTCGCCGTCGAGCGCGTCGCCGTGCCGGCTTCGCCCTGGGACGAGCAGGCGGCGGCGATCGTCGCGTGCGGGCGGCCGCTCGCCGGCTACGAGATCCGCATCGCCGACGACGCGAGCCGCGAGCTGCCCGAGCGGCACGTCGGGCGCGTCGAGTTCAAGGGACCTTCGGCGACGAGCGGCTACTACCGCAACCCCGAGGCGACGGCGGCGCTCTTCGACGGCGACTGGCTCGACACCGGCGACCTCGGCTACGTCGCCGAGGGCGAGCTGTACCTCACCGGCCGCTCGAAGGACATGATGACGCGCGGCGGCCACAACCTGTATCCGTACGAGCTCGAGGAGGCCGTGGGCAGCGTGCCGGGGATCCGCAAGGGCTGCGTCGCGGTGTTCGGGATCCCGAGCGCGACGAGCGGCACCGAGCGGGTCGTCGTGCTCGCGGAGACGCGCGAGACTGGGGAGGCGGAGCGCGCGGCGCTGGTGGCGCGCATCAACGAGCTCGCGGTGGACCTGATCGGCGGGCCGGCCGACGAGATCGCGCTCGGGCCGCCGCACACGGTGCTGAAGACCTCGAGCGGCAAGATCCGGCGCGCGGCGAGCCGCGAGCTGTACGAGCGCGGGCTCGTCGGCGTGCGGGGTCCCGGGGTGTGGTGGGACCTGACGGCGCTCGCGCTGCGCTCGGCGCGCGGCCGCCTCGCGCAGTGGTGGCGCAACGCCGGGGCGATTGCGTACTCGTGCTACGTGTGGGCGGTCGCGGCGATCGCCGCGGTCGTCGGCTTCGTCCTGGCGGTGCTGTTGCCGCAGCGGGCGGCGCGGCAGGTCTGGCGCGCGATCACGCGCGGGGCGGTGGGCCTCACCCGGGTGCCGATCACCGTCGAGGGGATCGAGCGCGTGCCGAACTCGGGACCGGTCGTCGTCGTCGCGAATCACGCGAGCTACCTTGACGGGGCGATCCTGTTCGGGCTCCTGCCGGCGCGCTTCACGTTTGCGGCGAAGGAGGAGTTCGAGCGCAATCCCGTCACGCGGATCGCGTTCCGGAAGGCCGGCGCGTTCTTCGTCGAGCGGTTCGACGGGGCGAAAGGCGTCGAGGACACCCGCGAGCTGTCGCGGCTCGCCAAGGCGGGGGCGGCGCTCGCTATCTTTCCCGAGGGGACGTTCACGCGGATGCCGGGGGTGCGGCCGTTCCGGATGGGGGCGTTCGTGATTGCGGCGGAGGCGGGCGTGCCGGTGGTGCCGGTGGCGTTTCGCGGGACGCGGTCGATGCTGCGCGCGGACGGGTGGATCTTCCGGCGCGGCCCGATCCGGGTCGTGTTCGGGGAGCCAATCCGGCCGCAAGGGCGGGACTGGGCGGCTGCGGTGAAGCTGCGCGACGCCGCGCGCGAGGAGATCCTGCGGCATTGCGGGGAGCCGGATCTCGCGTCGGGGGTGCTCGGATGAAAGAGCAGAAGAAAAATTCTTCGAACCCGGGCAAGGCCTGTTGGGCCGTAGGCACCGCGTGTGCTAGATTGGACGCATGAAACGGATCACACTCGCTGAAGTCCTTCAGCTTCCCGTGTCGGAGCGCATTCGCATCGTCGAGGCGATCTGGGACAGCATTGTGGACTCCCCGGAACCGGTGGAGCTCAGCGACGAACAGAAAGCCGAGCTGGATCGCCGTCTCGAAGCTCTCGAGAAAAATCCTGACGAAGGCTCTTCCTGGGCTGAGGTGCGCGCTCGCATCTGGCCCGGAAAGTGAGCCTACGGCTCGTTGTCCGTCCCGAAGCCGAGAGCGATATCGCGTCCGCCCGAACTCTACGCGCGCGTCTATCGTGATCTCAGGCGTGCTCTGCTCCGGCGGTTTCCATATGGGGTGTTCTACCTGCGGCGAGCAGAGGTCATCATGGTGGTCGCCGTGCTGCATACCTCGCGCAATCCGAAGCTCTGGCGCACGCGGTTCAAGCGCAGCGGTTAGACCTGTGAGTGCTCCCTGTGACCAGTCTTGTCTCTAGAGGGGTGTAGCGATGGCGACCAATCCGCTTCACCAGCTCGCGGCCCAGGGCCAGTCGGCCTGGCTCGACTACATCCGGCGCGACCTGATCGAGTCGGGCGGGCTCGCGAAGCTCGTCGCCGACGGGGAGCTGCGCGGGATCACGTCGAATCCGTCGATCTTCGAGAAGGCGATCGCGGGCTCGCGCGAGTACGACAGCTTGCTCGAGGCGGCGCTGCGCGAGACCCGCGATCCGGTCGCGGTTTACGAGCGGCTGGCGGTGCGCGACATCCAGGACGCGGCGGACGCGCTGCGGCCAGTCTATGACGAGACTGGGGGGCGCGACGGGTTCGTGAGCTTGGAGGTCTCGCCGCACCTCGCGCACGACACCGCGAAGACGGTGGCCGAGGCGCGGCGGCTGTGGGGCGCGGTCGACAAGCCGAACCTGATGATCAAGGTGCCGGGGACGCCGGCGGGCGTGCCGGCGTTCGCGCAGCTGATCGGCGAGGGGATCAACGTCAACGTTACGCTGCTGTTTTCGCGAGAGGCGCATTGGCGGGTGGCCGAGGCATATATCGAGGCGATCGAGCGCCGGGCGGCCAACCATCGCGACTTCGGTCGCATCGCCAGCGTGGCGAGCTTCTTCGTGAGCCGCATCGACACCGCGGTCGACAAGCAGCTCGCGGCGCGCGCCGCCTTGGCGTTCAGCGATCCTGAGCGCATGCAACTCGTGGGGCTCATGGGGCGGGCGGCGATCGCGAACGCGAAGCTCGCCTACCAGACCTATCTGGAGCTGTTCGGCACGTCGCGGTGGAAGTCGCTCGCGGCGCAGGGCGCGCAGCCGCAGCGGGTGCTGTGGGCGAGCACGAGTACGAAGAACCCCGAGTATCGGGACGTCGTCTACGTCGAGGAGCTGATCGGGCGCGACACGGTGAATACGCTTCCGCCGGCGACGCTCGATGCGTTTCGGGATCACGGGCGGGTGCGGCCGAGCTTGACTGAGGACGTGGCCGGCGCGCGCCGGGTGATGGGCGATCTCGCCGCGGTCGGCATCTCGATGGACGAGGTCACCGCGAGGTTGCTCGATGAGGGCGTGCAGCTCTTCGCGGACGCCTACGACAAGCTCATCGCCGCGATCGGGGAGCGGGTGCGGAGCGGCGTCGCCGCGTAGTGGGGTAGTGGTTTAGTTCTGCCCCCCTGTATAAGGGGGGCCGGCCCGCGTAGCGCGCCGGGGGGTCCACTCTGGGCATTTCTCCTCCCCCCACCCCCCAATCTACCCTCGACCGTCTCATCTTTCCGCGACTCGCGGCGCTCGCCGTGCCAATCTCCCGCCCCGAAGGAACGACCTAGGGGAGGTTGCCATGTGGTTCAGAAGCGTGGTCCTGGGGTTGGCGGTGCTGGGGTTTGCGCCGTTCGCTTTGGGGCAGGCCTACAAGTGGGTCGACGACAAGGGCGTGACCCATTACGGGGACAAGCCGCCGGCTCAGAATCCCGCAACTCAAGTCGCTCCGCCGACGTCGTCTGGTGGTTCGGCGCCGGGTGGTGCTGCGGCGTCGGGCGATCCGCCACGTCGGTTCAGCGAATGCGTCTCGCAGGCCTGCGAGAAGGTGTCGCGTGCCGATCCGACCTGTCGCACGAGCCTGTGTCAGGAGGCGATGAGCCTGCCTGATAACTGCCACACCATTACTTGTCAAGCGAAGCGCGCGGAGATCGAAAAGCGCATCGCGCAGATGGATCAAACCAAGCGCGATTCTGCCGCTCGGTCTGCGCAGCGGAGCACGGCGCCTTCGGGTACGCAGCAGCCGAGCGGCGATGCGGCGCTGCGGGCGCGCGCGTACGAGCGGTGCAAGGCGAACCGCGGGGTTGACTGCGACAGCGCGCGCGGGCTCGCGCCCTGGGTTCGCGAGGAGCGTCCGATCACGCCTGAGCAGCAGCGTGCGGCGGCGGCCGCGCGGCGCGCTCGTGGCTACTAACTAGTGCCTCCCTCACAAGGGGGGTCGTTCGCGCCGGGGGTTGCGGGCGTGCATCGCCACTCGAAGGGAAGAGCTGCAAGCTCGGTCCTATCGGCCATCTAAGGGACTATGGAAACCTGGCAAACAATTCTCTTGGCCATCGGTGGAAACACTGCGCTAATTGCCGTCCTAGCGTTCCTTGGGAAGTCCTTCGTCGAGAAGATCTTGGCGCGAGATAGCAAGCGGTTCGAACTCGACCTGAAGAGCAAGGCTGATGCCGCGATCGAACAGCTCAAGAGTCAGCTGCAGCTCCAGACGATCGAGCACCAAGTCCGCTTCTCGCGACTTCACGAAAAGCGAGCCACAGTCATCGCGGAGCTCTATGGTCGCCTCGCTGAGACGCTTTGGGCCGTGGAGGGCTTTCTGTCACCCATGGAGTTCGTCGGTGAACCTCCCAAGCAGGAGAAGTACGCGACTGCGATGAACAAGATCGCTGCGCTTTATCAGTTCTTCGATAAGAACCGAATCTACTTTCCCGCTCCTCTATGTGAGTCGTTGGAGCAGTTTATCCAGAGGATCCGACTCCTTGCGATTGAGCTTGGCGTCTACCTTCCGCACCAGGGACGCGGGGTTCCGTCAGAGCAACAAATCAGTACGTGGCACAAGAACTGGGAAGCAATCAAGAGTGAAGTTCCACACGCACGGCAGGGTCTCGAAGACGAGTTCAGGGCATTACTCGGTGAGCCGGCTAACCCCGCGTTACAGCGGACCGGCGCAAGCGCCGGCCGCTGAACGCGAACGTTAGAGCTGCAAGATGGGAGACCGGGTTCAAGAGCTACTCGCCCAGCTCACAGCGGTCGAATGGATCGCCGGATTCATAGCCTTTGCCGTGATCATCACAGCGCTCGCGACTTTCACTGACGCCCTGAAAAAGCTGCATGAAATCGGGCGGAGCGCTTGGGCCGAATTCAAAGGGAGAAAAGGACCTGACGCGGAGCTCCAGAAACAGTTCGATGTCCTGCGGAGAAATGTCATCTATTGCGGTCTCACAAACAACATCCCAGTTGAGCTGCACAAGCTTCGCGCTTTCTTGATTGAGAAAGGCATTGTTGAGAAACCAGAGGTCAGGCGCTTCTTCGACAGATGGCTGTGGACCTTCGCCGTCGTTGAAGGACTGGCAGTCGTGAATGCGTTTACGCCAGCGGAGCTTGGTCAGCTTACAGAGGAGCTGCGTGGTCTGCAGCTCTAGCCAGCCCTTGCAGGGGGCCGCTTGCCAGCGGGGCTGCGCTTCGCTTCGCCCCGCTGACGCGGCCCCTGAACGGCGACGTTAGGCACTCACGATGCTCGACAATAAGCATGAATCGTTTTCCCCGCCGAGCGCGAACTGCACGCTTTGGCGATACATGGATCTAACGAAGGTTCTCAGCCTACTGGAGAACCGAAGGCTCTTCCTTCCGCGCGCTGATCAGTTTGATGATCCATACGAAGGAGCTTGGTCACGGGCGAGCGTAACGCTGCTTCGCGATCCGAAGACGAACGGAGGGTTGCCACCACACGCAGTAGAACAGTTCCTCGCGCACGCTGAGCAACTGCGTCGACAGACGTTCATTAGCTGCTGGTTCGCGAGCGAACACGAGTCAGCTGCAATGTGGAAGCTCTACTTGCAAAGCCCCGAAGGCGTGGCGATCCGGAGTGACCACGATGCTCTTGCAACCGTGTTGGATCGATCAAGTCTCAAAGCTCGAACCACGATGGTGAGATACATTGACTATGACAATGTACCGATCCCCTTCGGCAATCTCTTTTTTCGATTCGTACACAAACGGCTGAGCTTTGCCCACGAGAGGGAGTTGCGGGCGATTGTCTGGTCCTTTGAAGATGTCAACAAACCGCAGATCCCCGAGGACTCGACCTCAGTAACGATCGACATAGTTCCCGAGGAGTTAATCAAAGCGGTTCATGTTTCACCCACTGCGCCCAAGTGGTTCGGCCAGCTGGTCGAACAGCTTCTTCAGCGCTACGGACTGGCTGTTCCAGTCGTGAGATCTGGCCTGTATGACCGACCATCCTACTGACGTGCCTAACCATCAGTGGCAGGGACCCGTGCAGGCGGGCTTCGCCCGCCCGCACGGGCCGCTGAACTGAATCGTTAGGGCGCAGACCCCCGCCCATGGAAGAGTTTCTCCCAATTACCTCGATACCCGACTCGCAGTTTGAGGCAATCGTGCAGGAGTTGGCGACATTCAGCGTTGGTTTTCTTCGCGTCGAAGACACGCCGCAAGGCCAGGATGCGTCGCTTCTCGGCTCCGGTACGTTGGTTGCGATCGGCAACACGCGAGCGATCCTTACGGCGCATCACGTGGTTCGGGTTCTACCGCGCAGCGGAAGGCTTGGCCTCATCCTTTCACCCACTCTCCAGCAACATACGATAGATACGCAGGGCGTTACGTTCCTTGAGATCGAGCGCGGAGTCGAGGACTCGGCAGGCCCTGACATAGGTGCCGTCCTCCTCAGTCCTTCGATCGCGACTGCGATCGGAACAAAGAAGACGTTCTACAACCTCGACCTGCGGCGCGATACGCTGCTTCATTGGCCGCCGGACCGCCGCGACGGCGTATGGTTCGTTCACGGGTTCATTGACGAAAACACCGTAGAAGAGCCCGGCACTGCTCAGTACAGCCGCGTAAAGCGCTTCTACAGCCTCAGCGGAGCGGGAGGTCCGGACGAGGCGGTCCAAGTTGGGAAGCATGATTATTTCGCCTTCCCCGTCAGTTATGGCGGACGGTCGGTCGCCCCAACGAGCTTCGGTGGCATCAGCGGAGGTGGCCTTTGGCAAGTTCCCTTAGTCCGAGACGACAAAGGCGACCTCAGGCACAAGACGCCTTTGCTTTCCGGCATCGTCTTCTTTCAGGTGCCAACGACTCCTACCCAGTGTGGCGTGAAGTGTCACGGACGGAGCAGCGTGTACGGCGTGGCTTATGAAGCAATTAAGGGCGCTGCGCCCTAACAGCGCGATGCAGGGGTCCCTTGCCAGCGGGGCTGCGCTTCGCTTCGCCCCGCCGTCGCGGCCCCTGATCGCGAGCGTTGGGCATCATGAAAACTCATGGATAGGCTCGCGCTCGTAGCGCTGAACTCCGCGATGGACGACTACGCGTCCGTCACCTCCGTGCGCGAAGAACTCGCGGCGTTTTTCGGCAAGGTGGTCTCCGACGAGTCCCTCTTTTCGGCGTTTCGCGAACTTGAAGTTCAGGGTCTCGTCGAAGCTCACCGAGTCAGCCCAGACAACCAGCGCTTGGTGCCCACCTCTTCCACGGAAAAGGATGCACCGGACGAGATCTGGTTCCTGGCTAAAGCGAAGGGACGGCAGGTCGTCGCGCTAGAGTGGGGCCGAGTCTTTCAGTGAGTCGGGTTAGCACAATGATGCCCAACCATGCGATGCAGCGGACCGCCGATCGCAGACGTTAGAGATCAAGGGGGAGGATATGGACGCGATTGACCTGTCGGCCGTGTTCACCAAGCAGTTCTTCCTTTTCGCCTTCCTGATCGTATTCACAGTTGTGTACGTATTCGCAGCAAAGCGCTTTCTCTCCTCCTCACAGGACCGTCGACGGAGACGCCAGGAAGCGCTTTACACCGCAATCTCCCAAGGGTTCCTTAAGGCGACCGTCGACGCCGTCGAGGACCTAGTCAATCTCTACAAAGGTGTCCACAAATTAGGCGCCGACGATATTTCGTACCGTGCCGGGCTGAGCCGAACGCTGCGGGAGTACCTTGTGGACATAGTTTCAAGCAGCTCCCTCGACGTCGCCGAGACAAAACGTCTTAAAGACAAAGCCACCGCTATCCTGAAGGAGATTGAAGCGCAGGCTCCATATGCAGATCTCCCGGTGGCTGAGCGTAACCTTCTCGTTGACGTTGAGCGTTTCGTGCGAGCTGGAGACAACATTTCAGCAGCGATGAAGCTCCAAGATCTCGCAGGGCTTATTGAGGTGCGGTCCGAAGCGTTTGAGAGGCTCCAGGCCGCGAACAAATGGTCGGTTCCGCTCGCGGTGATAGGCCTCGTTCTCACTGTCGTGTTCGGCACCATCTCCTTGATCAAATGATCTCCAACCTGCCGATGCACCGGACCACCTGCTAGCAGCGGCATTGCCGCCGCTGGCGCGCGGCCGGTGATCGGCGTCGTTGGGCCTCACTCGGACACGGAGTACGTTCACAATGAATCAGCTTGAGAACATCGAGATTACTAACCCGAATCACGCGTGGGTTGTATCTGAGCTGGAGAAGCTATATTCCGAGTGGCTCGCGTGGCAGGGCCACGTCGAACAGATCGTCGATCACCCCTACGACCGAAACACTCAGAGCGAAGCCTTCGCCGATGGAGAGGTCAATCTGCGGAAACACGAAGTGCTTCAGATCAAAACGCTCACCTTCCTAAACAACAACATCAAGGGCCACGGATTCATCAAGGGCTTTGATGGACACCGTATTGATCGCACTGACGCTCGACTTCGAGTTCGGGTTAAGCATCGGGTGCACGATCTCGAAATGCTCAGGGCGTCGTTGCAATACGCCAAAGTTCCCGACGCGTTCTGGAAGCAAAAAGGAAAGGAACTCGTCGAGAAGGTGCTCAAGAAGGGCGGTGACGCGGCCGTGGAGGTTGCAGCGAGCTATCTCAGAAACCCGATGGCTGGCGATAGATGATCGCTCCGCTGCTTCCCTTCCTGAGGATTGAGGATGCGACCTTCAATCTTGGCACCTCGATGCCGGTACCAGGCAGGGGAAGACCCTTTCATTCGTTAGGCAACACGAAATGACCGATCGCGCTCTTAACGAAGCCTTCGACGCTGTGGGTGAATGGCACTTGCCCGAAACACCTAAGCAGAAGATCGCAGGCACCCTCCGATACAGCCCGGATCGGACGGAACTCCATCTTAATGAGGCTTTCGAGCCCCTACGAGGTTCAGTTTACGCAGGCGATTGTCCGCAAGCTTACGCGGCGATCTATGGGATCACTCGCGAGGGCGAGGCCATGACGCTGCTGAACGCGCAGCGAATGGGAGTGTCCTTCGCGTTCGGTTCTGGTGGCTTACGACAGCCTGAGAGAGTGCTGTCGTCATGGCTGCTAGTGCGTATCCAACTTAATTCACCTAAGTCCTGGTATCCTGTCCTCCGGAAGGAGGTGCGGGATGGCCAAGACCTTGGCGTTGCGCGCCCTGCGGCGCGGAGAGCAGCGCCTGCTGGCAGCCAAGCTCAAGGACCTGTCGCTGTCGGCGCGGGTCCATCAGCGCTACCGGGTGATCGAGGAGGTGCGCAGGGGCCGCACCATCCCCGAAGCCGCCGAGCGGGTGGGCTGCCATTTCACCGTGGCCTACGACTGGGTGCATCGGTTCAACGACAGCGGCTTTGCGAGCTTCGAGCAGGTGGCCAATCCGAAGGGCCGGCCGCCG
>Ga0184639_10000356_pt1 | contig 17114 bp, 19 predicted proteins | sample PLM31_170_b2_FD_133155 | JGI IMG/M metagenome (GOLD analysis project Ga0184639, IMG submission 133155) | Groundwater sediment microbial communities from an aquifer in East River, Colorado, USA - PLM3-1_170_b2 | ecosystem: Environmental > Terrestrial > Soil > Riparian zone | place: USA: East...
CCGTGGACCCGTCGTCGCGGATCACGCGTAAGAGGTCCGTCACGGCCCGATGGCCCCCTTCGATCTCTCCGAATCGATGGAACCTGCGTGGCCGACTTAAGACTGTCGGCGCGGTTCGCGCGGACAGCATCTCTTTATTGAGCGCGGGCTTCCCCGCGACCCGTGACCGCGTTCCTCGGATCGCGGCTCTCCGGCTACCTCGCGATCGTCGCGGCTTCCGTCCTGTTCGGCGCGTGGGCCACGGTCGGGACCGTGCTGACGACGTTCCTCGACCCGCTTGCAGCGTCCTTCTACACGCAAATCATCCCGGGGTTCCTCTTCCTCCCGTTCCTCCGCCCGTCGCGGTTCGAGCGTCGTGACCTCCGGACGGTCGTGTTCCTCATCCTGACGGGGAGCGTCCTCGGACCCGTGCTGTACTTCACGGGGATCGCGGCGACGACGCCGACGAACGGCGCGCTCCTTCAGAACACGGAGTCCCTGTTCACGATCCTCATCGCGTTCCTGTTCCTGCGCGAGCGGCTCGCGCGGGGCGGCTACGTCGCGCTTGCGGCGATTGCCGTCGGTGCGTTCGTCGTGACGACGGACCTGAACGTCGCGGGCATCGGGCGCTCCGACTTCCTTCTCGGAAATCTCCTGCTCATCGGGTCCGCCGCATGCTGGGCGAGCAACAACAACATCGTCACGGCGCTCAGCAAGCGCGTCCCCATCCGCACCCTGATCGCGGTCCAGCTCCTGCTCGGCACGCCCCTCCTGGCCCCGATCATGCTTGCGCGGGGGGTGTCCTTTGCGATCCCGGCGGATCGCATCCCGATCGTGATCGTCATCGCCTTCGGGATGATTGGCGTGTTCTCGCTGCTCTTCTACCACGCCTTCCGGACGATCGGGGCGATGCGCACAGGCGCCGTCCTCTCGATGTCCTCCGTCTGGGGCCTGCTGATCGCCCTCGCCGTGTTCCCACAATACGGGATCACGGCCGCGCAGGCAATCGGGGCGGTGATCATGGTGCCCGCGCTCCTCGCCCTGTACCTGTTCGAGTCCCGCTCGCAGCCCTCGCCCGCGAGCTCGCACGTCCGCGCCGGCGAAACCTTGAAACCCGTCGCGCCCGATGGTCCGAAGTTGCTGTGATCGCCGCGTCCCCGGAGGAGACTCCCTTCGCGGTCCTTGTCGACGTCGCGGGCCGCCTCGAGGCGACGGCGAAGCGGCTCGAGAAGCGTGCGCACCTCGTCTCCTTCCTGCGGTCCCTGCGGCGAGAGGAGGTCGCGTCCGCGGTCCACCTCGTGATCGGGCGGATCTTCGCGGAGGTCGACCCGCGCGCCCTCAACCTCGGGTGGGCGACGCTCAAGAAGGGCCTCGACAGCACTCGGCAGACGAGCCTCCGGACGCAGACCCTATCGATCCTCGAGGTGTCGCGCGCGTTCGCGCAGATCGCGGACGCGAGCGGACCCGACTCGACGAAGGTGCGCCGGCGGATCGTGGAGGCCCTTCTCGGCCGCGCCTCGCCGGAGGAGAAGGACGTCCTGCTCCGCGCAATCTTCGGCGAGATGCGGATCGGCGTGAACGAGGGCGTCATGCTCGAGGCGATCGCGGATGCCGCCGGCGTGGACCTCGAGACGGTCCGGACCGCGCAGATGTTCCTCGGGGACCTCGGGGCCGTCGCGGAGACCGCTCTGTTCGAAGGCGCGAGTGGCCTCGCGTCCCGGGGCCTGCGCCTCCTCTCGCCCGTGAAGCCCATGCTCGCGGAGATCGGCGAGGACGTCGACGAGGTCCTGAAGGAGCACGGCGGCACGACCGCGGTGGAATTCAAGCTCGACGGGGCGCGCATCCAGATCCACCGGGTCGGGCCGGAGGTCCGGATCTTCAGCCGCCGCCTCAGCGACGTCACGGAGAGCCTCCCTGAGATCGTCGAAGTAGCGCGGACCCTCCCCGTGAAGGACGTCCTCCTCGAAGGCGAGGTCGTCGCGGTCGACCACCGGGGCAAGCCGCTCCCGTTCCAGGACCTCATGCGGCGCTTCCGGCGCGTCCATGACATCGACGCCGCTCGCGAAGCGATCCCGTTGCAGCTGTACCTGTTCGACCTCCTGCATCTCGACGGACACACGATGATCAACGAGCCGTACCGGGAGCGATGGTCCCGGCTCGAGGCCCTCGTCCCGAAGGACGTGCTCACGGCGCGCCGCGTCGTGCGGTCCCGCGAGGAGATTGAGCGGTTCCTCCAGGAGGCCCTCGACGCGGGCCACGAGGGGCTCATGGCGAAGCACCTCGACTCGACGTACGGCGTCGGGAAACGCGGGAAGAAGTGGTTCAAGATCAAGTCCGCGGACCACCTCGACGTCGCGATCGTCGCGGCGGAGTGGGGGAGCGGGCGGCGGGAAGGGTGGCTCTCGAACTACTGGCTCGCGGTCCGGGAGGGGTCCGCGGGACGCTTCCAGATGATCGGCAAGACGTTCAAGGGCCTCACGGACGCGGAGTTCGAGACGATGACGGAGCGGTTGCGGGGCCTCGCGACCTCCGAGGAGCGCTGGGGCTTCCACGTGCGACCCGACGTCGTCGTTGAGGTGGCCTACAACGAGATCCAGAAGAGCCCGCACTACCCGAGCGGCTTTGCCCTTCGATTCGCGCGCATCACGCGGATCCGCGACGACAAGGGGCCCGGGGACGTCGACACGTACGCGCACCTCAAGGATCTCTACGCCCGCCAGTTCGAGCGGAAGGGACGCGGTCCGGAAGAGCTCTAAGTCGGCCGGGCTAGTGACAGACGCCCGCGCCTGCGTCTGCGTACGCCGGCTGGCCCGCCGCAGTCACGAACTCGAACGCGTAGATCCCGTCGCCCAACGTCATCTTGAGAACGCCGAACGCGTCGTCCTGTGCGGCCGCGAGGTTCGCCGGCCGGGGTGGGTGGCCGAGGGACGTCAGCGAGCGCCCACCCGTGCCGACGACGAACTGCGTGATTCCGTTCGCCGCCGCGTTGCCTTCAGGATCCTGAGGCGCCCACCGCTGGTAGCTGTGGGCGTGGCCGACGAGCACGACGTCCGCCGCGTTCGCGTCCAGGAGGTCCCACAGGGGCTTCTGCGGGCCCGTGTCCCACGTCGGGAACCAATTCGCGTTCGAGTACGGCTCCCAGTCAAACAGCGGATGGTGCCAGTACGCGATCGTGCAGGGGAACCGGGAGTTCGGGTGGCGGGCGAGGTCCTGCCTCAGCCACTCGTACATCGGCGAGCCGGGACCGCACTCGCTTGCGACGGAAACGGGGAAACCGACGCGGCAGTGCTGGGAGTTCAGCGAGACGATGTGCCACCGGCCGAGGTCGAACGAGTAGTAGCCACGCGGCCCGTGGGCCGCTTCGCCGAAGTACGTGAAGTAGCCCGCCGCATCCGCGGTTGCGTAGTCGTGGTTCCCGGGCGCAGGCGCCGTGACCGGCAAGAGAGGTCCGAAGTACGGATCGTAGTAGCGGAGGAAGTTCTCGTATTCGCCCGACTCGTACTGCACGTCCCCGAGGACTAGGAACTTGTCCACGTTGAGGGAGGCAACGAGCGACGCGACGTCGTCGTACTGGCACACGGCCAGGTTGTTGCCCGGGTCCTGTGCGCAGGCGATGTCCCCGACCGCGGCGATCGTGAAGGACCGCGAGGGAGGTGCGGACGCCACGGAAATCGCGGTGCCGACCCCAAAAGACCAGACGATCACGGCGACGAGTCCAAGCGCAAGACACCTGCGCCGAAGAGTCGACAGGGTGGCCCCCCTGGGGCAGGTACGTCGCCATTCCACTTAACGGTACGGCCGCGGCCTCGTGGCATCACCCGACGTCCCGCGCCGCCTCCATCGTCCGTGGTCCCTCCGCGGACGCCGCGAGGTAGATCCCCACGAGCGCGAGGACCCCTGCTGCGGCGACGGCGGGCGCATTGTTCGGCACTTGGGCAAGGAGCGCCCACACCAGGAGGCTCGAACCGATCGGCTCGCCGACGAGGCTGAGGCTCACGACGGGCGCCGGGACCCAACGCAGGGCCCAGTTGTACATCGTGTGCCCGCCGATCTGCGGGATGAGGGCCATCGCGAGGAACAGGACGAGCTCGCGCGGGAGGTCGCCGACGGGGGCGAGGTCCTCCCCCAGGCCGACCGCAAACGCGAGGAGGAACGCGGCCGCACACGCGTACACGACGAGCGCGTAGCCGAGGAGCGGGACGCGCTGCCGGATCGTCCGGCCGAGGAGAAAGTACAGTCCCGCCATGACGCCCCCGAGGAAGGCGAGGACGTCACCTGCGAGGGACTCGCCGGACACGTTCGAGTCCACCAGGCCGATCGCGACGACGCCGACGAAGCCGAGGAGGATCCCCGTGGAGGCCCTCGCCGTGAGGCGCTCCCGCAGCGCGAAGTGCGAGAGCAGGCCGACGAGGAGCGGGTGCGAGGTGACGAGGATCGTCGAGCTCGCGACGCTCGTCATCCGGAGGGACGTGATCCAGAACGCGAAGTGGGCCGCGAGGACTAGCCCGACGAGGGCCATCAGGGCGGCGTCGCCGCGCGCGACGCGCCGCAAGGGCTTCGACGGGTGCAGGACCGCGACGGGGGCGAGGATTGCGCTCGCGATCGCGAGGCGGTACAGGGCGATCGTCACGGGCGGTGACGCGGACCAGAGGATGAAGACGGACGAGAAGGAGACGGAGACGACCGCGAGGCCCACCGCGACGTACGGCTGCCGGCTCACGACCGGGGGCACTGCGCGGTCGTCTATGTAACGCCTGCGTCGGCGCGGGGCGGCCTACAACCCGGGTGGCGGACCCTGCGGGGGCTGATCGGGTGTCATCCGAGGCTGAGGTGGCTGGTACGGGGGCTGAATGACCCCCGGCGGCATGCGCCGGCGACGCGTTATCGTGACCACCGCCAAAACCAGGATGATGAAACCGATGACGCCCGCGAGGATGAGCAGGAGCAGGTTCGAGCCCGCCTGGTATCGGGAGGACGTCAGGACCTGCGTGTCCACGAGGGCGCCCGAGCCATCATAACTCTCGACGCGTACCGCGTTGCCTACGGCCTCGGAGTAGAATGAAACCGTGTACGGATCGTTCGCGCTAGGCGAGCGGACTTGGGCTACTCGGAAGGTGCCTGCGGGCACTGTCGTGTCCGCCTCGGGAAGCACCCGGCCGCTGTATGGGACCTGCAGATTGAAGGAAGTGCCAACCACGTTCAGCGTGCTCTGCCCGGACCACGTATCGCCGGCGTCGAGGGGGAAGACGGCCTGGACAAGGGGTGGATCGTACGTCACCTCGACGACCCCGAAGGCTCCGAAGGAGAGGTTCAGCTTCGCGATGCCCAGGTCGGAGTCTTGCATCCAGACATGGGTCGTGACGTTCGGTCCGCCGCCCGAAGGGACGAACATCTGGATTGTGTGCCACACTTGGTATGGTCCACCTGTGAGGGTGAGGGTCGCGCGCTCGCGAACCTCAATCCGGATCGCGTCTCCGTCGGAGTTCTGGTAGTACCAGAAGTCCCCGGTGTTCCACGTGGGCCGGTTCTGGGTCGCCGAAGCGCGGCCGGACCCGGCGATGACGAAGGCCGCGACCACGAGAAACGCGAAGGCGAGGACGAGCGCCTTGAAGGGGAGGCGGACCGCGGGCATGTGGCCGCTCGCATCAGCCACGGTCGATATGAGCCTGCCGTCTTGCCTGCTCGAGAGCCAGAGGCAGCCTTTTTGGCCGGGCGGACTATGCGGACCGCGGAGAAGACGATGGAACTGTCGGGTATCAAGAAGATCGCGGTCATCGGCGCGGGGACGATGGGTTCCGGCATCGCGCAGACGTGCGCCGCGGCAGGCTTCGACGTGTCGATGCGTGACATCGAGCAGCGCTTCGTCGACGGCGGGTTCCGGAGGATCCGCGAGCCGCTCCAGAAGCGCGTTGAGAAGGGCAAGATGAGGCAGTCCGAGGTCGACGCGATCCTCGGGAAGATACGCGGCACCGTCGACCTGAAGGAGGCCGTGGCCGGCGCGCAAATCGTGATCGAGGCGATCCTCGAGAAGAGTGACCTGAAGCACGAACTCTTCGCCGAACTCGATCGACTCTGCCCGCCCGACGTCGTCTTCGCGTCGAACACGTCGTCCCTGAGCATCACGGAGATGGCGAACGCGACGAAGCGCGCGGACCGCGTCGTCGGGATGCACTTCTTCAACCCCGCCCCGGTCATGAAGCTCGTCGAGGTCATCCGGGGCTCCGAGACGAGCGATGCGACGATCGATCTGATCAAGGACCTCAGCGCGAAGCTGGGGAAGGAAGCGGTCGAGGTGAAGGAGTCCCCCGGGTTCGTCGTGAACCGGCTCCTCGTGCCGATGATGAACGAGGCGTTCAACCTCCTCCTGGAGGGCGTCGCGTCGCCGCAGGACATCGACAAGGCGATGAAGCTCGGCACGAACATGCCCATGGGCCCCTTCGAGCTCGCGGACTACACGGGCCTGGACATCGGGCTCGACGTGATGGAGGTCCTGTACCGGGAGACGCACGACCCGAAGTTCCGGCCGTCGCCCCTTCTGAGGAAGTACGTGCGCGCGGGCCGACTCGGCAGGAAGACGGGCCGAGGGGTGTACGACTACGGGGCGGCCTGAGCCGCCGGGGCCGATCCGATCGCGAGGCGCTCCTTCAGGCCAATCGCGCTCCATCCCCACCAGGCGAGGGCATAGCCAAAGACCGTGAGCCCCGCCGGGTAGGGGAAGAAAGTCCATAGCGTCAGGACGCGGGCTCCCCCGCCTCCGAGCGCTCTCGTGAGATCCTCCATCCCGCCTGCCATGTGGACGATTTGGCCTACGATTCCAAGGAGCGACAGGACGACGAGGACGAGGCTCCCCAGGTGGATTAGGGTCCGCTCGCCCCCCGGCGGCAGGCTTGCCGCGGCGGAGAGGAAAAAGCGCGCGTGGACGAGGACGACGGGTCCGAAGAGGAGCGGCACGTACGGGAACGCGAAGAACAGGAGGGTCCAGCTCGGCGGCGCGAGGGCCGCCATCGCGACGAGCCCGACGAGGAAGAGCACCGCGGATCCTCCGAGGGCGTGGATCGCGCGTCCGTTCGCCTCGGGGGGCACCCCCACGTAGAGGACGTACCACCCGAGCCCGTGGAGGATCACCGCGAACCACGTCGCCGTCAGGAGGAGCACACCGCCGAGCGCCTCCGCCCGCGCGAACGCGATCGCTCCGACGAGCAGGAGCGCGCTCCCGCTCGCGAGGAGGAACGAGGCCCGCGACAGCCACACGGACGCCGGGACGGCCATCACCTCCTCGAAGGCCGGGCGAGCACCATTTCCGTATAGGTCCGCCGCGCGTCTCTAGTCCGCGTCCGAACCTTCATCGCCTCTCCGGGGATTCCCTCGCGGCGATTCCCATGGCCGACGTCATCAAGGTCGAGATGTCCGAGCGGCTCGCGACGATCACGCTGAACCGACCCGAAGCGCTCAACGCGCTGAACGCGAAGATGCTGAGCGAGCTCACGATGGCGTTCGAGCACCTCTCGATGGCCGCGGACGTGGGCGCGATCATCCTCACGGGCGCGGGCGACAAGGCCTTCGCCGCGGGGGCCGACATCAAGGACATGGCCGGGCTGAACGGCATGGAGATGCAGCGGTTCTCGGAGAAGGGCCGCCGCCTCGGGGACGTCATGGCGGCGTGCAGCAAGCCGATCCTCGCGGCGATCAACGGCTACGCCCTCGGCGGCGGCTGCGAGCTCGCCCTCGCGTGCGACATCCGCATCGCGTCGGACCGCGCGAAGCTCGGCCAGCCGGAGGTGAACATCGGAATCATCCCGGGCTTCGGCGGGAGCCAGCGCCTCCCACGCCTCGTCGGCGCGGGGTGGGCGGCGGAACTCGTCTTCACGGGTGACTCGATCGACGCGGCGACCGCGGAGCGGATCGGGCTCGTGAACCGCGTCGTGCCCCACGACCGGCTCATGCACGAGGCACGCGCCCTCGCGTCGAAGATCCTCGCGAAGGGGCCCGCCGCGATCGCCCTCGCGAAGGCGTGCCTGCGCGCCGCGCAGGAGATGCCCCTCGCCGCCGGCCTGGCGTTCGAGACGTCCGCGTTCGCCCTCGTCGGGACGACGCAGGACAAGGAGGAAGGCATTCGGGCCTTCCTGGAGAAGCGCGCGCCGGCCTGGAAGGGCGCCTGATCAGTACGACTCAAACTCCTCTTGGAGGTCGATGACGACCTGCTCGAGGACCTCCTCGAAGGAGGAGCTGCGGTACTCGCGCATGCCCCCGAGCTCGCTCTGGATCCGGGCGATGAAGCTGTTGGAGCTCTTCAGGAATTCGACGTTCGCGAGGGATTCCTCCATGGAGAATCACCGGGTGGCCCTGGCGGCCGAAAAGGCGTATCTGGGGTCCCTATTTAACACTTGCCCGCTCGTTCGGCCCGACGCGTCGTGACCCGACGTGCGCGGCTCGCGATGCGCGCACGACCCCCGAACGTTTATCTACCTCCCTCTCTCTGGCGAGCGCTCGCCACGCCTGGAGCGCGGGTTGACGCCTTGGGGAACATCCGGTCGACGTACATCAAGCGGATCGCGATCCTGCTCGTCGAGCGGCACCCCAACGAGTTCACCGACGATTACGACCACAACAAGAAGAAGGTCTCCGAGCTCACGGACGTCCGCAGCATCATGATGCGGAACCGGATCGCCGGGTACGTCACCCGATACCGCAAGAGAAAGGAGGCCTGACCCGGCACGCCTCACGGGCTCCCGGGTCGGGGCCCCGCAGGCGCCGCGAAGCGTCCCCATGGCCTACGCCGTCGAGACACGTGACCTCACCCGAATCTTCTCGGGCAAGAAGCGGCAGCGGATGCGCCGCAAGGCCGCGGAGGACGGCGGTCGCGGTCCCGTGACCGCGCTCGACAAGGCGGACCTGCAGATCCGCGAGGGTGAGCTCGTCGGCCTCCTCGGCCCCAACGGCGCGGGCAAGACGACGCTCATCAAGATCCTCGCGACCCTCCTCCTCCCGACGTCCGGCGAGGCGTACGTCGCCGGCCACGACGTCACGAAGGACGTCTTCCCGATCCGCCAGCGGATCAACATGGTGTCCGGCGGCGAGACGTCCGGGTACGGCCTCCTCACGGCGCGAGAGAACATCTGGATGTTCTCGCAGTTCTACGGCGTGCCGTCGAAGGTGTCGAAGGCCCGCATCGACGAGCTCATGCACACGTTCGGGCTGTGGGAGAAGCGCGACGCGAAGGTCCGCATGCTCTCGAGCGGGCAGCGGCAGAAGATGAACATGATTCGCGGGTTCGTGACGGACCCCGACATCCTGTTCCTCGACGAGCCGACCCTCGGGCTCGACGTGAACGCCTCCCGGGTCATCCGCGACTACGTGAAGAACTGGGTGAGGGGGCAGAGCGGGAAGACGGTCCTCCTGACGACGCACTACATGATCGAGGCCGACGAGATGTGCGACCGGATCGCGATCATCGACCACGGGCGCATCCTCGCGTGCGACACGCCGTCGAACCTCAAGAAGACGATCCGCACGGACACGACGTTCCGCCTCGAGGTCGATGCGCTCCGCGACACGGCGTCCTTCACGTCGATCCGGGGCGTGAAGAACTTCTCCTCGAAGGACGACATCGCGACGAACCGGACGCACCTGACCTTCATCCTGGAGGACGAGGCCCCCGTCTCGGAGATTCTGAGTCGGATCGCCGGACAGGGCGCGCGAATCCACTCCCTTCGGAAAACGGAGCCGACCCTCGAGGACGTGTTCATCAACATGGTGGGGAGGGGACTCGAGTGAGCTCCGTGACGGTCCGTCGGTCGGACCTGAGGTACCGGATCGGCCTGAACCTGCGGTCCGTTGTCGGCCGGGCGTATCCGCGGGTGATCGGGGCAAACCGCGAGCCGTCGTGGATCTTCTTCGAGGGGTTCCTGCCGCTCCTCGGGATCGCGGCGTACGTGTTCATCTACGAGGCCTTCGGCCGGCAGGCGATCGCTACCCTGACGGACCCCGCCGAGATCGCGGTGGTGCAGGCGAACACGCACGCCCTGATCGCGACGGTCGTCCTCGGCGGGACGATGGTCGCCTTCTGGCTCAACGTCCTCTGGTCGATGGCGAGCCAGCTCTACTGGGAGAAAGAGATCGGGAACCTCCAGCTCTACATGATGGCCCCGATGAACCGCATGGCACTCCTTGGCGGCATGGCGGTCGGCGGGATGTTCATGACGTCCGTCCGTGCGTTATCGACTCTCGTCGCGGGCGTGCTCGTCTTCGGCGTTGTGTTCCAGGTGGCCGACCCGCTCGCGCTCGTCGCCGTGTTCTTCGTGACCCTCGTCGCCCTTTACGGGCTCGGCATGATGTTCGCCTCCCTCTACCTCCTGTGGGGCCGCGAGGCCTGGCACCTATCCGCGCTCCTCGAGGAGCCCATCTTCTTTTCGAGTGGGTTCTACTTCCCCGTCGCGGGCCTCTACCAGGCGGGCGCGTGGGGCCGCGCGGTCGCGATCGCGGGCGCGTTCATCCCCGCGACCCTGGGCCTCGATGCAATCCGCCAGCTCACGCTCGGGTCGACGGCCTTCGGCGGGCGGTACTGGCTCCTGAGCGTGGACGTCGAACTCGGCCTGCTCGTCGGCCTCGCGGTCCTGTTCCTTATCCTCGCAAGGTACGCCCTGGCGTACCTAGAGATGCTCGCGAAGCGAGAGGGGACGCTGACCTCACGGCATCAGTGAGCACGTACTGGCGGACCTTCAAGACGGCCGCCTGGCTCGGCTGGGAGATGGACTCGAACTGGACGGAGCCGTGGCTCTTCGCCCTCTATTCGATCGTCAAGCCGGTCGCGAGCGCGTTCATCCTTGTCCTGATGTACTTCATCTTCGTCGTGATCGGCCAGTTCCGGCCCGAGGACTTCAACGCGGGCTTCTCGTACATGTACATCGGGAACGCGTTCTTCATCTTCGTCGCGTCGACGCTCTTCGGTACGTTCCAGGTGATCCAGTCCGACCGGGAGTGGTACCAGACCATCCGCTACGTGTACATCTCGCCGATCTCGTACTACGTGTACATCCTCGGCCGGGCGTTCTCAAAGATCGCGGTCGCCTCGTTCGCGGTCGTCATCACGCTCGTCTTCGGCGCCGCGTTCCTAGACGTCCAAATCGCGTTCGGCCTCGAGGATCTGCCCCTGTTCCTCGCGAGCCTCGTGCTCGGAATCGGCGTGCTCCTCGCGATCGGGATCTGCCTTGGCGGCATCTCGTTCCTGACGGCGAAGCACACGCACGGCCTCGCGGAGGGCATCCCCGGGATCTTCTATGTCTTCTGCGGCGTCCTGTTCCCGCTCTCCGTCCTGCCGACGTGGGCGCAGCCGATCGGGCAGGCGATCCCCCTGACGTACTGGTTCGACATCACCCGGCGCCTCCTCGCGCCCGCCGCGGCGATTGACACGACCCTCACGGGGTACAGCGACGGCGCAATCCTTCTCCTGCTCCTCCTCTCATCCGTGGCCTTCTTCGGCCTGAGCGTGCTGATCTTCAAGACGGGCGAGCACCTCGCGCGGAAGGCCGGTAAGATCGACATGACGACGTCCTACTGATCCGACGTCCTGGGACGCCGCGCCTTCCGGGCGGCCTGCTGCTCCCGCATGTACGGCATGCGTTGCACGGCGCCGCACGCGAGGCACGTGATGACGACGCGACCGCGGCCCACGCGGACGCGCGCGTTGTGCGCGGGCACGAGGTACGCTCCGCATGCGCGACAGAATTTCCGCTTGAACTCCCTCGGCACGCGGACGTTGTACCGCATCCCGATACGCCGCGCGAGCTCGACGTATCGTCGCGCACGACCCTCGCGCCGGCCGACGGCCTCGCCCTCCGCCTGGCGGAACAGGCTCTCCATGCGCTCGAGGGCGATCCGCCGTTCCTGCCCGCGGTGGCGCCGCTTCGCCATCGCCGGTCGAGTGGCACGGCGCGATAAAACCCCTCCGACCGACGTAGGTTTAACTACGCCGCCCCCGTTGCCTCGGCCCGGTCCCCATGCGGGAGCGGGTCAAGCGGATTTTCCGGGGCGTCAACGACGGCCTCGACTTGGTCGTCTTCCTGAACTCCGTGGAGCCGCACATCGACCTGTCGTTCTTCTACGCGACGGGCCTGACGGACGGCCTGTTCGAGGGCTGCGCCGCGTGGCTGACACCGGACGGCGCATGCGAGATCACGACGTCGGCCCTGGAGGAGGAGGCCGCGAAGAAGAGCGGGCTGCCCCTCCACGTGTTCCGGACGCGGGACGAGGCCGAGGCCCTGATGCGGGCGCGGCTGAAGGGCCGCCGGAAGATCGGCGTGAACGCGTCCGAGCTCACGCACGCCGCGTTCGGACGGCTGCGCAGGCTCGCGCCGAAGTCCGCGACGTTCGCCGACGTCTCGTCCGCCGTGCTCAAGGCGCGCCTCGTGAAGGACCCGAAGGAGCTCGAGTTCATCCGACGGGCGTGCGACATCGCCTCGAAATCCTTCGAGGAGATCGTCCCGGCGATCCGCGCCGGCGTCACGGAGTCCGAGGTCGCCGCGGAGCTCGTGTACCGGATGCAGCGGAACGGCGCGTCGGGCGCGGGCTTCCGGACGATCGTCGGCTCGGGCCCGAACGCCGCCGAGCCGCACTACACGGCGGGCCCGCGGAAGCTCGCACGTGGGGACCTCGTCGTGATCGACTTCGGTGCGCACTTCCACATGTACCACTCCGACATCACGCGTACGGTCGTCGTCGGCCGGGCGTCCGAGGAGCAGCGGCGGATGTACGACACGGTCGCGCGTGCCCAGCAGGCTGCGCTCGCAGAGATGAAGGTCGGGGCGAAGGGCAAGGCCGTCGACGCGGCCGCGCGGTCCCTCATCGACGCGACGAAGTACAAGGGTCGGTTCATCCACGGCCTCGGGCATTCGATCGGCCTCGCGGTCCACGACGGCGGCTCCCTGAACGCGTCGAGCGACGTCGTCCTGAAGGCGAACATGGTCTTCACGAACGAGCCGGGCGTGTACGTCCCGGGCTACGGCGGCGTCCGGATCGAGGACGATGTCTTGATTGAGAAGGCCGGACCGCGCGTCCTGAGCACGGCCCCGCGGGACCTCCTCGAGCTGTAGCGGTCCCGCCTCGCGGGACTGAGAACCACGCCGCCTCGTTTAAGCTGCGACCTCGCCGTCGTCGTTCGCGGATGCAGCGCTTCAAGGCGAAGGTCTGCGTCATCGGCGATCCCGCCGTCGGGAAGACGTCCCTCGTGCGCCGCTACGTCCTGGGGGACTTCACCGATGGCCGCCGGCCGACGGTCGGCGCGGAGGTCTCGACGCGCGGCCAGTTCGTCGACCTCCGGGACATCGGGCTCACCCTGTCGAAGCTCGCGGAGGGCGCCCAGGTCGAGTGGCCGCCGACGTTCCACCTGGACATGATCGTGTGGGACGTCATGGGAAACCCGCAGATGCCCGACGAGGTGCGCAAGGCGTACTTCGAGTCTGCGCGCGGCATCCTCGCCGTGGCCGACACCTCGCGCGCCGAGACCCTCGTCCACCTCGACGCCTGGATCGCGGCGGCGAAGCGCGAGGCCGGCGACGTCCCCGTCGTGGTCGCGATCAACAAGGCGGATCTCGCGCCCCACGCCGACGAGGCGTCCGCGGAGGCCCTCGCGGAGGCCCACGAGGCCCCGTTGTTCCACACGTCCGCGAAGACGAACGAAAAGGTCGAGAAGGCGTTCCGGAACCTCGCCGCGGACGTCGTGCTGAACCTGCTGGGCTTCTGACTGCGGACGGCTCACGCGGGGACCTGCACGCGGTCCCTCGCGCGGAACTCGCTCGCGAGGATGCTCATCCGGACGACGTCGAAGAACCGCCCGTCCTTGTAGATGTCCTGGCGATGGAGGCCCTCCCGCACGAAGCCGACATTCTCGTACGCGCGGATCGCGCGGTGGTTGTACTCGAGGACGTCGAGGGAGACCTTGTGGAGGGCGAGGACGTCGAATGCGTACCGAAGGGCCGCGCGGATTGCATCCGTCCCGTAGCCCCTCGACCACAGCGTCGCCTCGCCGATCAGGACCCCGAGGTCCGCCTTCCGGTGCGCGCGGTCGACCTTGTGGAGCCCGACGTTCCCGACGTGCACCCCTTCAACCTCGATCGCGAAGATCTGCTCGTCCCCTTTGCGCGCGTACTCGCGGAACCACCGCTCCTCCTCCGCGAGCGTGACGCCGGAGGTTCGACCGAGGAGGTGGCTCACCTGGGGATCGGAGAACCACTTCACGAGCCGCCGGAGGTCCCCCGACCCGAGCGGCCGGAGGCGGACGCGCTCGCCCAGGACGACGCGCTGCGCGTCGATCACGCTGCGCGCAGACACGGCGGCCGCTAAAGAACTTCCTCCGTCGAAATCAGTCAACAGATGGCGCCTTCCCCCGAAGGGATGCAGGTGTCCAACGAATATCGATGGGTCGAACAATCGGGGAGGGCGACCGTCATCTCAAGCCGCACGGACGTATGGGCGGGCACGATGAAAGCCGTGTCGTCCACCCGCCTGGCGTCCACATAGAAGCGGACGATGACGAAGCCTTCCAAGTCCCCCGAGTTCGATAAGGAGAACCGGGCGACCGCCGACCGCGTCATCGTCGTCGGATCGCACAAGGTCTCGGCAAACGCGACGTCGCGGAGGGCGATGTTCGGTCGGGGAACAAAGGCCGCTATCACCGCGACGAGGAGGAGGGCCGCGAGGAACAGGAGGGCGAGTCGTGACTCCGTGGACGGCCAGGGATCGGCGTTCTTTCCGCTCTCGGTCACGTCGGCCTAGCGGGATGGCCGACCGGCGACTTATCGATTGTTGAAGGGCCAGGGCGGTTAGGTGAGTCGGAGGTCGAGGGTCGCCACGCCGACCCCCCCGTTGTCGTCCTGCACGGAGACCTCGATCCGGTACTCGCCCGGGCGGTCGAATCCGTGGAGGGCCGTCGCGAAGACCTCGAAGGGCGCCGTGCCGTCGGTCTCGAACGCCTGCGTCTCCGTCGTCCCGTCGCCGAAGTTCCAAAAGACCTGGAGATCGTCGGTCCCCGGGTCGCGAGCATGCGTCCGGAGCTTGACCCCGTTCGAAGCGAGAGCGGTCCCGAGGTCTTGGAGGTTCCAGGTCCACGTCGAAGGACGCTGCGCGTTGAAGTTGTGGGAGTAGCGGACCTGCGAACCGTCCGCGAGGATCATGACGAGCCATGTGGGGCTGTCCCCTGCCAGACGGCCGTTCACCGGGTCGTCCACCGGCGTATACGTGATCGTCGCCGCGAGCGTCTGGTCCATTGGGACATCGAGCGGAGCCGTCGCTTGGCTCTGCCGGGTGGGGCTCCCGGTCCCGCGGGTCACAGCAAGGTCCGCGAGCACGCGTCCCTCCGCCGTGATCGTGAGTCGGACGTCGTGCCATCGCTCGCCCGCGACCTCCAGGCGGAAGGCCGCCTCGGCGACCGCGCGAACCTCTAGGATTTCCGGGGCGCGGTTCGAGATCGAGACCTCCGCGACGTCCGACGCACTCTCCGTCCCGTCCGTCACCTCGACGCGGGCGAACCCGTGGAAGTCGTCGACGTAGTGGGCGTCCGCGACCGCCTCCGTCGACCAGTCCGTGTCGAACGTGCCATCGGCCGTGAAGTCCCAGCGGTACCTCAGGGTCGCGTCCTCCGGTCCCGCGGAGCGGGTGCCGTCGAGCCGCACGCTCGCCCCTTCCGAGGCCTCGTACGGTCCGCCGGCGTCGGCGACGGGGGGCATCGCGGTGACGACCGCCTCGACCCGCGCGGGCGCGGAGTGCGCGTCGATCGTGCCGTCCCGGTCCATGTCGGAGGCCGCGCGGCCGAGATCGTGCGTGCCGGCCTCGAGGTCCGGGGACATGATCGCGTACGACCGCTCGACGGTCTCGTATTCCGTCGGGAGCCGTGGGTCCTCTTCCTCTCCCTCGAGGGCGGCGGGCAGGTCGACGGACCACCGGACGGTCGTCGAGCCGTCCTCGTTCGTCACGACCTCGTCCGGCTCCACGGAGAAAGAGCCCGACTCGATCGTCCAGCCACGGGGCACGGTGTCTACGAGCCAGCCGGCCGTCACGTTGACGTTCGTCACGTAGTCGTCGTCGAACGTGAACACGGCGAGGTTCGTCGCCCGGACCTGCACCTCGACTCGCTCCCTCGCCTCCGCGTCGACCTGGGCCCACAGCGGGTCCTTCCCCACGACGACGGCAGGATGGGTCCGCAGGAACCACCAGAGGTCCGCCTGCGTGTTCGACTCCGGGCTCTCCCAGTGGCGGTTCGCGAGCATCGGTCTCAGGACGAACGGGAGCGTCTCGCCGCCGACCGCGAACGAGGCGCCGGCCCGGGTGAACTGGAATTCCTCGGAGCACCACCACGGCAGCTCCGGGAGGTACCCCTGCAGGACGTCCTCCCCGTAGAAATAGACGAGGGAGCCGCCCGCAGGGACCGTCCCGGTCGTCAGGACGGCGTCCTGCGTCGTCGACCTCGGATCCGGCGCGGGCGAATCCGCAAAAAACGGACTCATGAGCACCGCCTCCTCCGACAGGACAACCGGCACGTCCGCCCGATTGCCCACTCGGATCCCCACAGGCAGGGTCACCGTGCTCTCCCCCCTTTGATACGCCCTTTCTTCGACGGTGACGCTCACGAGTCCGCGCGCAGAGGCTTCCCAGAAGTCCAGCGCGTCGTCCGCGCGGACCCCTGGGTCCGTCGTCAGGAGCATGGCCGAGCCCACCACGACGAGGCTCGCGAGCAGCGACGACGAGGCGCCCAAGGCGGTGAGTTCCTTCATCCCTGCCCCTGCATCGACGACGAACGGAAGATATGCGGAGGGGCGCGCTTAAACGGTGCCGTACGATTATCATTTGTTTCGTGGGGTGATTCTCATCCGTGATTTTTTCGCCGCCCGTCCGGAGGAACCTGCCCGCGGGCCGTCCTGCGCGGCTACGCGCCGTGGTGGCGCTTCTTCTCCGTGATCTTGCGCTCCTTCTCCTTCACGAGGCGGCGGTACAGGCCGTCGAGGAGCCCCGTGAGCGCCATCCGGAGGTCCCAGTCGAAGTGGTTCGCGTGGTACAGGTGGTGGGACGTCGCGAACCGCGCGCGGAGGGAGTACTTCCAGCGGTCCCCCTCGGGCTTGTACTTCTGCATGTGGATCGACAGGCTC
>Ga0184639_10000357_pt1 | contig 17102 bp, 19 predicted proteins | sample PLM31_170_b2_FD_133155 | JGI IMG/M metagenome (GOLD analysis project Ga0184639, IMG submission 133155) | Groundwater sediment microbial communities from an aquifer in East River, Colorado, USA - PLM3-1_170_b2 | ecosystem: Environmental > Terrestrial > Soil > Riparian zone | place: USA: East...
CGCGAGCGTCTGTCCGACCGGCGCAATCACATTTGGCAAGTACGAAGACATTGTGCCGCTGCGCCGCACAAAGCCCGTCAACGCGCACGTGTTCGGTAACCAAAAAGTCGAGACTAAGGTTTACCTGATGTTGCCGACCGAGGCGGACGAGGTTGAGGTTGACGGCTGCGGGGTGTTTGAAGGACGCGTGAAAACTGAGCAGCAACCAGCAAGCGAATCATGGATCGACCTGCAAGTTGAACAGACGGACAAGAGCAATGAGTTCTAATCTCAGTGAAACCATCAACAAAGTTCTCGCTGACACCCGATCGGACGAAAGCGATGTGCGCTCAGCCACCGCGCCGCATCAGCGCGACTTTCCGTACGACCGCGAAGAGGAAGCCCAGGTAACTCGGCGCGAGTTCTGCAACTTTCTCGGACTGACTTCGGCTGCATTGTTCGTAGGCGCGGCGGGCTTCGCTGGAAAGGCAGCGTTCGACGCGCGCCGTACGCCACAATTTCCATCGTCAAAGATTGAGGGCGCGGAAACGCTCGCTCCTGGCTCTTCTCTGAATTTCCGTTACCCGACAACGAAAGACTCCGCAATTCTGGTCCGCACGCTCGATGGTGAGCTTCATGCCTTCGGCCAGAAATGCACCCATCTTTCGTGTCCGGTTTACTTCGAACGCGCGCACCAACGCCTCGAGTGTCCGTGTCACGACGGGGCGTTTGACGCGAAGACCGGAAATGTTTTGTATGGCCCGCCGCCGAGACCGCTCGATCCGATTAAACTGGAAGTGCGCGCCGATGGAGAAGTGTGGGCCGTCGGCAGAGAAGCAGGCAGCAGCGAAGGCTTGATCTAATTCGAAACAAAGAAATGCAAAGCGAGCAAATCAAAGCGCGACCGATTCGCAATCTCGCAGGAAAGGGGCGAACGGCTGTGGCCCAGGCGCGGCTCATTCTGCTCGTCATGGTCAACGTCGCTCAACTCTGGATTCTAGCGGCTACGGTCGAAGCCGCGTTGGCGCATCGCTTTTCAGCGTTGCTGCCGCTGGTCGTCGCTTCCGGCATCTGCTTTGCCGTTACACTTACGCTGATTTTCTGGTGGCGTCCAGCCTCGCGCCGTTTCACCAGTTCCGGCTACTTGAAACGATGAAGAACCCGGTCGAGTCTTTGCTGGAAGACGACCACGAGTCGCTGGGCCAGTTGTTTATTGAGCTCGACGCGGAGCTGGCAAAGCCGAACATCGCTCGCGCCTTCGAGGTGCTCGATCTCTTCTGGGCTCGTCTGGCAGTACACATTCGAGCCGAGAATCTGCATCTGTTTCCTGCTCTCGCCAATGCTGATCCCTCGCTCTTTACCGGGAGAGATAGTTTGCCAACATCTGAGGAGGCGCAAAACGTACTCCGACGTCTGCGTTTGGATCACGATTTTTTCATGAGCGAACTTGCACTAACAATAAAGGCTTCACGCGCGATCGGTGGGCGCGAACTCGCACCTCGCGAAGAGATCGAGGGATTGCGGCAGCGCATGACTAACGTTAGGGAACGCTTGGAAACTCACAACCGCCTGGAAGAGGAGTTAGCTTACGTTTGGCCGTCTCTGCTTTTCGATAATCAAACGGTCGCCAGGCTTTGTGATCGCGTTCTGCGCGAACTGAAAAACCTTCCGTCGAGGTTTGCCTCATATTGAGTTATTACCCAATTCACTACCTAATTAACCAGGTAATACCTAATTGAGCTTTCTTCTCCATTGGGCGGCATGCCCCCGGCCCAGGCACTCTACGGTTTGGCCCTTCAGCCGCTTTAGCACGGTGCGAATGAGGTCAACGCTGACGCCAGGGCAGGCATTTTGAAGGTCGGATAAACTGAAAGGACCTGTTTGCTTGGCGATGGCATCTTCCACGCGGGCGGTCTTTTCGCCGCGCGGGCTTTTCACCTGGCCGATGCGTCGTTCGAATTCCTTGCAGGCCTGCGCGAGGATGTAGAGCAGGAAGTTGATCGTGGGCCACGGGTCATGTTTGCCTTCGTGCCAGCGTTGCGAGCTTTGTTCGAGTACTTCGTAGTAACGTTCCTTGTTCTGCTCGATCAGGCGTTCGAGGCTGATGTAGCGACCAACCTCGAGTCCGCAATGGTAACAGGCAAGCAGGAACACCAGACGAGAAACACGTCCGTTGCCGTCGCGAAACGGATGGATGCTGAGGAAGTCGAGGTTCAGCGCTGCGGCAAGTACGAACGGGTGCACCCACTTTTCACGAAGACCGCGTTGCCACAGTTCAATCATTTCTGCTATTGCCTTCGGCGTTTGGCGCGCGGGCAAGGTTTTGAAGCGAACGCGGCTGCGACCGTCTGGGTAGGTCTGAATAATGTCGACGTCCTTTTCTTTATAGGCACCTGCGTCCCAAACTTCACCGCGCGAAAGTTTGTGAAGTTTCTTGATCGTCGCCTCAGAGATGGGGAGCTTGGCACCCCGCTCGTGAATGAGTTTCAGCGCGTCGCGATAGCCGCGCACTTCTTCCTCATCGCGGTCACGGAGCGCGGACTTGCCAAAGATCAGAGTGCCAACGCGAGACTTGTCCACTTCGACGCCTTCGATGCGATTGGAGGAGACGGCACTTTCGATGAGCGCGTGTTCGCGAAGCACCTTCAGTTTTTGCGGCGACTGGCGCGTGAACAGTTCCTGTTTCCCGCGCGCCTCGGCGAGGTCAGTCAGATACCACGTCGTCCTCGTGAGCAACGTGGGCGGTTCGGCGGCGAGTTGGCGTAGAGTCATCATAGCTGTGACTAATTTTCCTTGAAGCAGGCGGCGCTGCGAAGTTTTCGGCGCGTGATTTAAGAAGCTGTTTGGTCCACGAAGACGATTAGGCTGCATGTTTCGGTTTGGGGAGGTTAGACCATCCCGCGCGGGACATCAAGCTACAGAACGCAGCAACATTTTGCGAGTTGGCCTGTGCGGAGAATTCCGCGACCACAGTGTTAATTCTCGCAACTCTTCACGGAAGTTCTCCCAAAACTGGGCAGGAATCAGCGGCACAATCATTGCTCAAGCGCTTGAAGGGTCTTTCTGTGCCCGTAAGGAGGCAGTATTCGAAACTATGACAAGATTCGCCCCGGTGAGGGGTTGAAGACTGAGAAGATGCCAGGTCACTGGGTGTTAGCGCGTCTGGGTAAACGCGTGCTCCGACCGGGCGGTATGCAGCTAACCCGACGCATGCTGGACGCGCTCGGAATCCAACACACGGATGCCGTGGTCGAGTTCGCACCCGGTATGGGCGTTACGGCGCGACTCACGCTCGAGTTAGGCCCGGCGTCTTATACCGCTGTTGAGCGTGATGAGGCGGCAGCGAAGATTGTCAGTGGATTTTTCAAAGGAGAGCGACAGCATTGTGTTGTCGGAAGCGCCTCGGACACGGGTCTTCCCGACCAGTACGCCACTGTCGTCTATGGCGAGGCGATGCTCACGATGCAGACCGAAGAGATGAAGCGCCAAATCGTGCGCGAAGCTTACCGTTTGCTCAAAAGCGGTGGTCGTTACGGCATTCATGAGGATGTGTCTCCTCTCCGACAACCTCGACGAGAATACAAAACGAGAGACCGAGAGGGCGCTGACGGGTGTCGTTCACCATGGTGTCAGGCCCTTGGCTGTTTCGGAGTGGCGTTCGCTTTTGGAGTCGGAAGGATTCGAAGTTCAATCAGTGGACATGGCGTCGATGAGCCTGTTGGAGCCAGGCCGACTAATCAGTGACGAAGGTTTCGCAGGGGCGTTGCGCTTTGTCTCGAATCTCCTTCGTGATTCAGAGGCTCGGCGGAGAGTGCTGGAGATGAGGTCTGTTTTCCGACGTTACCGGAAGCAACTCGGGGCCGTCGCAATTACTGGCAAACGCTGAACAACTAACGGCGCGCTTCTGATAAGTTGAAGGGCCGACTTGAGTAAATCAACCGTTATGAGTGATCAAGATCAAAGTGTAGTTAGATCTGCTGAGGTCAAACAGCTCGTTGACCTGTTGCAATACCAGGATGGCTCTATCGTGAGCCGCGTGCTGCTGAAGAACAAGGGCGGCACGGTCACACTGTTCGCGTTTGACGTGGGCGAGGGCCTTAGCGAGCACACCGCGCCGTTCGATGCACTAGTAGTGGTCACTGACGGTGAGGCGGACATCGAGATCGCAGGTGAGAGTTTCAAGGTGCGGCAAGGGGAGACCATCATCCTGCCTGCGAATCGACCTCATGCGGTGAAAGCAGCTACCAAGTTCAAAATGCTGCTCATTATGATCCGGGCGTAGCGTCCTCCTGGAAGCGCTTTGTGAAACGTCAAATCACAGAGTTTGATACGGATGAGCACGGCGATTGGCGTGCTGAGCTTGAGTGCAGACACTTTCAACACGTGCGGCACGACCCGCCGCTCACGACGAGATCCTGGGTGCTAACGGAGGAAGGTCGCGCCTCGCGCATCGGTTTTGAACTCGACTGCAAACGCTGTGACGAAGAAGCCGAACAGAAGAGCCCCGAGCAAACCGTCGGATTGGGAAGGCCCCCGGTCGTACAGTGATAGAGATGAAGAACGGCAAGATTAGCGCAGCAGCGGGCAACTTATTTCCGGGTTACTTCGCCCTTGTGATGGCGACTGGAATCATCTCCATCGCCGCGTTTCAACTGAAGATGAAACCAGTGGCGTGGGTGCTGCTGGCCATCAATCTGATCGCCTACCTTATTCTTTGGTTATTGCTGCTGATTCGTTTGGTACGTTTCTTCCCGCGCGTTAAGGCAGACATCATGGACCATGCTCGCGGACCAGGTTTTTTCACGGTCGTCGCCGGAACCTGCGTACTCGGCAGTCAGTTGGTGATCGTCGCCGGACAGTACAGAGCGGCGACTGTTCTTTGGCTCATTGGACTCTTGCTCTGGGTGCTAATCATGTACACCTTCTTCACTGCGGTGACGGTGCGGGAGGATAAGCCTCCATTGGAGACTGGAATCAGCGGTACGTGGTTGATCGCGGCGGTGGCGACGCAATCAATTTCCGTTTTGGGAACGCTGTTGGCAGATTACTTTACAGCCTACCGTGAGTATTTGCTTTTCTTCACGCTCTGCATGTTTCTGCTCGGCTGCATGCTTTACTTGTTGCTCATCACCCTCATCTTTTACCGCTTCACGTTCGTCAAACTGACAACCGTAACGCTTACTCCGCCTTATTGGATCAACATGGGCGCAGTCGCCATCACGACTCTCGCCGGAGCAAGGCTCATTATCGCCGCCCCTGAATGGAGCTTTCTCGGAGAGATTTCACCATTTCTCAAAGGATTCACTTTGTTCTTCTGGGCGGCGGGCACCTGGTGGATTCCTTTGCTCTTCATACTCGGATTCTGGCGTCACATCTACAAGCGTTTCCCGCTCCGCTATGACCCACAGTACTGGGGCATGGTCTTCCCTCTTGGAATGTACACCGTCTGTACTTTTCAACTATCGAAGGCGATCAGCTTCGAGCCGTTGCTGTTCATCCCCCGCTACTTCGTTTTCGTTGCGCTCGCAGCATGGCTGGCCGCTTTTGTCGGGCTAATTCAGAGTTTGCTGCCACGGAGAATAAATGCTGCCTCGATGGTCCGCAATGCTTGAATGATCGAAGGCCTAATTATGAATTCAATTGCAACTAAAACACTGCGCGATCTTGCTGTGGAGATTCCCGGCGCAACTCGCGTGTTTGAAAACCTCGGCATCGAATCGCTGGACGATGCGTGTGGCCTCTTTGGCCCTGGGCCGTTTGAAGGGCAGAGCTTACTTGCTTACAGCCAGCCACCGGAAAAACCTGCGCGGCGAAGCCCGTCGATGATGTAAGGACAGCCGCGCATCAGCCGCCAAAGAAGTCCCGAGCGATAGTTCTCAATCATCAAAACTATCGGACCCTGATCCAGACCGTAGTAGCCCTTTGAGATCCATTTCTTGCCTGACGCGGACGAAAACGTGGGATTGAAACTGCACTTGAATCCGTACTTGCTGGTCATCTCAGGAACCGTCTCGTCGAAATATTGGATCGACGGCAACACAATCTCGGGCGCGAACGGAAGTGAAGCGACCACGGCCCATGGGGCCAGGGTGCCGTCATCGGGCCCGTTTGGAACACCGCGCGCCGTGTAGTCGTAGAATCGGCGCAATTTGCCTCCGACCTTTTTGCTTGCTGGTCCTGGACCATCGCTCGCGGTGAGACCCCAAATGTGTTCACCATAACCTTTGAAGCCTCGCGGATTGCGAATCGCGTACTGCTGCTGAATGTAGGTAGCGCGGCGGCTGTTCTCGAAATAATCGATCGCTTTGTCGCGCATGTACTCGTCCTGAATGCCGCGAAAATCGATCCACATATGCGAGAGTTGATGAACGAAGAGCGGACCGGCGTAGAGGAACTCGTGACCGTAAAGCTTCTTCCACTTATAAGTCCTGGTCCAAGCCTGGTAGCTCTCTTCGGGCAACGGGTGCGTCGGCGAGGCTAGACCGAGGACATAAAGAATCAGGGCTTCGTTGTAGCCCCGCCAACGATACTTGATGAATCCGCTTTCAGGTCTCCAGCCGTGCGTGACCGTGTCTTTCCGATCTCGCGCCCATTGCCAGTCCGTGCGGCGATAGATGAGGTCGGCAAGCGTGCGAATCTCGTGCTCGTCTTCCTTGTCGCGATTGAAATACTCCGCGGCCGTCAGAGCTCCCGCGATCAAGAACGTCGAATCGATTGTTGACAGTTCGCAATTCCACGTCCGACGCCCGGTCTTCATGTCGAGGAAGTGATAGTAGAAACCCTTGTATCCGGTGGCGTCTGGTTCCGGTCCGTGCGAACTATTCCAAAAGAAGCGCAGTGTCGTGAGGGTTCGTTTAACGCCCGCGTTGCGCGTGATGAATCCACGCTCGACGCCAACTGGATAAGCAGACAGGGCAAATCCCGTGGCAGCGATGCTGCACGGCGCTCCCTGGCGTGTGCTGTCCGGCACTAAGCCATTCTGCGGATTCGTCTCCTTCAGGAAATAGTCAAAGGTAAGGCGCTGCAGCACCTCAAGCTTGTCGGGAAAGGAGTGTTGTCTCGGCTTCAACGCAAACCTTGCAATTGCCTCCGAAATGAAGAGTTCTTGAGTCTCAGAAGACCTAACAGAGCGAAGTTAAAGCACCGGAGCCGCGTAGCGGCGTAATGTTTATAGAACACGCCGGAAGCATGACTTCCAACTCAATTCTTCCCTTGATGCCACTGGAGTTATACTTCCGGGCTGAAGCGGATTTTACAGAAACGGTTGATGGAAGAGAATTCACCGATTACACAAACAACCCGGTCGTCACTTTTCGCCAATGCGTTTTGGGTTATATGTGTGTTAGCGCACGGACGGGCTTTCCTCGCCTGTGTTAAGAGTTTAGCTCTTGAAACAGGCATTGGGCTAGCCACCTGCTTGTGCCGTCTGTCGTCTTTCATTCATGACCGGACTAAACCAGAGCTTCCCGATGCCATCCACAAAACGAGTTATGCCAGTTGAAATCCAGATGGTCGACGCCGCGCACAAAGAGACTAACAATATTACCGAGCCCGAGCGGACGCAAGAAGGGTTGCGGTCTTCAGAAATTCGTTACCGTCGGCTCTTCGAGGCCGCACGAGACGGCATACTTATTCTTAATGCCGCCACTCTAAAAATCACCGACGTGAATCCGTTTATGACGGAGTTATTGGGTTACTCACGCGACGAATTTCTGGGGAAGGAGCTTTGGGAAATCGGTCTGTTCAGTGATAAGGATGCGAGCCAGACTGCGTTTCGAGAGTTACAGGCGACAGGCTATCTCCGTTACGAAGACTTACCACTGCAAACAAGGCACGGGGAGAGTCGGGAGGTGGAGTTTGTCAGCAATGTCTATGAAGAAGACGGCCATCAAGTTATTCAATGCAACATCCGCGACATAAGCGAACGTAAGCGAGCACAGGAAGAACGTGGGCTGCTTTTGGAGAGCGCGCAGGCGGCACGCGCTGAGGCTGATATAGCTAACACCATCAAGGATGAGTTTCTCGCCATCTTGTCACATGAATTGCGTACTCCCCTGACCTCGATTCTCGGCTGGTCAAACATGCTCACCGACGGCAGTCTCGACGAGCAAGCATCAAAACGTGCTCTTGAGACCATCATCCGTAACGCACGCGCGCAAAAACAACTCATTGACGATCTGCTCGACATCTCGCGCATCATCACGGGCAAGCTACGCCTCGATGTGCGCTCGGTCGAACTCGCGCCGATAATCGAGACAGTCGTTGACGGCCTGCGCCCGGCAGCAGATGCCAGAAGCATTCATCTCCAAATAGCACTTGATCCACGAACAAGCCTGATCTCCGGCGACCCCGACCGACTCCAACAAATTATCTGGAATCTATTGACAAACGCGATCAAGTTCACACCCAAAGGCGGCCGCGTGCAAGTGTGGTTTGAGCGCATCGAATCCCACGTCGAGATCACCGTCAGCGACACGGGGCAAGGCATCGCCTCGGAGCTTCTGCCCCACGTCTTCGACCGCTTTCGCCAGTCCGACTCGTCAAGCACACGAAGGCACGGCGGGCTTGGACTCGGGCTCTCCATCGTGTGCCAGTTGGTTGAACTGCACGGCGGGACGGTGAAGGCTGAAAGTCCGGGTGCAGGAGAGGGCACAACCTTCAAGGTCATACTCCCACTGTTGAGCGTACATCACGAACTGAGCGACGAAGAGATGACGCGCCCCCTGATCGAGAGTCACACGCTGACCGACCGTCAGCCATCGCTTGCTGATCTTCGGGTGCTCGTCGTTGATGATGAACCGGACGCGCGCGAACTTGTCGCTGCGGTGCTGACGGGGCGCGGCGCCGAAGTGGTCTCTGTCGGATCAGCCGGTGAAGCGCTGGAAGAAATGGAGCGACAACGATTCGACGTGCTGGTCTCGGACATCGGGATGCCACAGATGGACGGCTATGCGCTGATTGAGAAAGTACGCCAGCTTCCGGCAGAGCGCGGCGGAAGAATCCCGGCAGCGGCATTAACGGCCTACGCCGGAGTCGAAGACCGGATGCGCGTCCTCTCGACTGGCTACCAGATGCACATTCCGAAGCCAGTCGAGCCGGCCGAGTTGGCCACCGTGGTGGCAAGTCTTGTTCAGCGCTACGGCGTGCCTGTAGCTATTTAGCGAGGATATTTAGCGGCTTCTCATGAGGCATAATCTGCAATCTAAAGGAGCATAGTAATCAACTCCGCCCATTTCAGCTCGCGCAACTCGTCTATCTTTTCATGCAGGCTGAGAATCTCAAGCTCCGCCTTCAAATTCACTTCATAATCGTGAGCCGCATCCAGTCTGTCTCTTACTCCCTGACGATTCTATCCCACGGGCTCGTGACCGATGATCAAGCCGCTTTTGACCAGATACTCGCCGCGGACAATGTGCAGATCGGTTCCGCAGATCGTCGTCAGCGTGATGCGAATTACCGCTTCGCTGATTCCTGCCCGTGGACGTTCAACTTCCTCGACGCGAATGTCGTTCACGCCATGGAAAACAGTGGCCCGCACCTGCCTACCTCGGGGCGCTCGCCCGAATCGTTATTTCCGTACCGCTGCGAAGTTCAATATCATCTTTCCCCTGCACGTAAACCGAGCCGGCCCCGCCAGCGGCACCGATGACACCACCAATCGCTGCGCCTTTCCCACCGCCGGCAATTGCGCCGATGAGCGCGCCGATGGCAGTGCCGATGCCCGCGCGCTGGATCGTTTGCGTGGTCTGGTTGTCGCCTTGCGCGCTTCCTTCGTTGTCAACCTTGACTGTGTCGCCATTCAGCGTTCGGACGCTCCCGAGGACTCCGGCGAACTTGTAAGTTTGACCGTTCCGCAGCCGGATCGTGTCAAAGTTGAGCGACATCCCGGACCGGCCAGTCAGGCGTCCACTCGGGTTAATGCTACCGACCGTGCCTTCGATAACTGCGCCTTCGTATTGACCAGGCTCCCGCACCGTCAGCGTAAACCGGTCGCCCTGCTTCGTATGCTTTGTGGTCAGGTCATTGTTCAGAACCGCCACTACAGTTTCACCATCTCGCACGATGAATTCACCGCTGTTCGCACCGGTGTTGCCCAGAACCGGTTCCGCGCCGTCATAGATATTCCACTGCGCGGCATCCGAGGTTCGGTCATAGATGCTATTGACAACGACGGGTTGGTTCAGCCGATCTGAATAGATCTCACGCCTCACGCGCAGCCGGCCGCCGTTTTCGATGGACTCGAAGGTGACGTTGAAATCATTTTCTCTGTAGGCATCAGCCGCGCCAGAAGATGCTATTAAGTGATTGGCTCTTGTGGACGTCGACCTCACAAGCTCCTCTCTCCAGTCGTCTCTGAGAAAACAGCAGACGGCACAAGATGAAGGTTGCTGACCGGATCCTGGTGTCGAAGGTGATGTGTCCTAAAAGAACAACTAGGGTAGGAATACGACTGAAGGCAGGGACTGTCAGTGCGCTAACACACATATCCGAACGCGGCAAAGAAGTACGACGGGCTTCTTATCCGAATGAGGGCCGTCTCATCTGAACGAACAAAAATGTGTGTCTTTTATATGTGTGCTAGCACACAGACAAACACTTTTAACATGGTATAGGCTGACGACTATCGACAGATCCCCTAATCAGGAGGCAACAATGCCAATCAACCCCCGCCCCCGAGTTCTCTGCGTAGACGACGATGAAGACTCTCGTGAGATGTTAAGCACGCTACTGAAGTTCTGGCGGATTGAAACCAAAGCCGTTGGAACTGCAGCTCAAGCTTTATCCTTGATTCAGGCAGAACGCTTCGATCTGTATTTGCTGGACGCCTGGTTGCCGGATCTCGATGGCTTTGAATTGTGTCGCCGGATGCGCGACTTCGACCCGCACACGCCGATTCTCTTCTTCTCCGGCGCGGCCTATGACGCTGATAAGGAGAGAGGCCTTGAGGCGGGAGCCAATGCCTACGTGATTAAGCCCGACGTTGATGGCTTGGTCGGAAGTATCACGCAGTTCGTTTCTCATGCGGAAAGCGCCGCCGCCTAGCCAGGTAATCCGCGCTGGACACGAAGTGAACATCTCTCCCCGCCTTTCACCCTTGAAATTGCCTGTTAGAGCACATACAAACGTTCGTGTAGTTTATGTTAGCCACCCTGGTAATCTATTCTGAAAGCATACCGTGCAGTCTCCAGCGTGCGGTAGAAGCTGGCGGAGAAAGACAACGATAGAAAGAGAGGGGCTATGCCTTTAATTCAGTTAGTCCTTGTGCTCATTGTGGTCGGCGTGTTGCTCTGGTTAGTCAATATCTACATTCCGATGGACGCAAAGATCAAGCAGATTCTGAACATCGTAGTTGTCATCGCCGTAGTGCTGTGGCTGCTGAGTTTGTTTGGGCTGTTTAGCTCACTGTCCAACATCCATGTTGGCAGATGAGTGACCGACTATGGAAAGGAAAGGAAGGAACGTCGTGGGAATGCCTAACAGGAACGAAGTGAAGGGCAAATACGAAGCTGCCGCCGACGGGCGAGAGCGTAGCGGAAGCCAAGAATCTCGCTGTCCATCTCAAACTGAACCGATACCCGATTGAGAAATAAGGAGAAATTGGTAGCGGGGGGGAGACTCGAACTCCCGACCTTGGGGTTATGAATCCCACGCTCTAACCGGCTGAGCTACCCCGCCAAAGAAATTCCATTATAAGACGCAAGCTTACGAGGTCAAGAAAGCAATTCGTGAGCAGTAAGCGGTGAGCAGAAGGCAGAACCGAAAGTAGAAGGCACAAAGTACAAAGTATTTCCTTTAGGTCATCTGCCGACTGCTGACTGCCGACTGCCGACTGTTCACCGCTCACTGCTCACTGCTTACTGCTTACTGCTTACTCACTGCTCACTGCTCACTGCTCACGGCTTACACCCGTGCGAAATCGATGAAGCCGCGCTCGGGATCGGTTGACAGCAAACGCACGCGCACCTTCTCGCCGACGCGCAAACCGCGCTCGCCACGCATCACTCGGCCGTCCACAGGCGGAGAGATAGTGCGCGCGAACGTTCCTTTGGGCGTGACGCCAGTCACGATCGCCTTAAACTCTTCCCCAATCTTATCCCGCAGCAACACGGCCGCAGCGACCTTGTGCATCTTTCGTTCAACCTTGCGCGCCGCCCCGTCGCGCTCAGTGCAGTGTTCGGCGATTGGTTTTAGCTCTTCCACAGAGTAAGGAGTGGGCTTGTTTGCTAAAGCTGCCTTGACCAGTCGTTGTGTGACCAGGTCGGCAAACCGTCGATTGGGAGCAGTCGAATGAGTGTAGTCCTGAACCGCCAGCCCAAAGTGTCCTTCGCCCTCCTCGCCCGGCAGTTGCACGGTGTATTCGCCGGGGCCTAGTGACTTGACGACGGCCAGCGAGAGATCGGGAAAGTGAGTCGGATCCGCGACCTTGCGTCGCGCGAGAAAATCAGCAAGCGCGCGTGAGTCGGGAGTAGCAGGCAGTTCTTCACCAAGCTCAGCGGCGATCTCCACGATGCGCGACCAGTATTTCGGCGTACGTACAACGCGGCGCAGTGATGGCCCACCTTTGGCTTCAAGAAACTCCGCCATTGCCACGTTGGCTGCGATCATGAAATCTGCGATCAACTCACGCGCACCATTCGGTTCTATCACGGTAAGATCGACAACCTTGCCACGATCATCCACCACCGGGGTCGCCTGGATGGTCACTAGATCGATCGCGCCGTGTTCCTTCCTAAACTCTCCCAGGCGATCCGCAATCTCAGATTGCAACTTTATTTGCGCCTCCATTCCCGGCAGATTGCTGACGCTCTCCGGTACGCCCGTCTTCCCATCGAGCCAGGCGCCGATCGACTCATAAGAGAGCTTCCCATGGTTTTTGACAAGTGCTCGGTAAACGTTGGTTTTCTTCACCGAGCCGTCCTGCGCCAAAATCATTTCCGTCACAACAACGAGACGGTCCTCGACCTCCACTAGTGAAGTCAAGTCGGTGGAAAATTCTTCCGGCAGCATTGGGAATGTTTTGACTCCGGTATAAACGGAAGTGCAGTTTGTGGCCGCATGCTTGTCGGTTGCCGAACCCTTCGAAACAAACGCGTCAACGTCAGCGATGCCAACCAACAGCCTGGTATCACCTCCGGGAATTATTTCTGCGTATTCAACCTGATCGAGGTCGCGCGTTCTTTTGTCGTCTATTGAAGACCACAACAGCTCACGAAGATCCTGCGCCGCTGAGTTGGCAGGGATCGTTGAGCTTCCGGCGACCGTTGAGCGGACTTCCCTGGCAACCGGACCCGGGAAGTCCGGCACGAATCCAGCTTCGATCATCGTTTGATGAGCTATTGCGAACAGATCTATCGATTCGGAATGAAAGGCGTTTTTAGTCATAAGGAGTTGCAGGAGTATAACGGAACCGTTCGCTGATTGCTGCACGTTGCTTTCCACGGTAGTGTCCTCAGTTCGCTTTGCTCTCCGTGTCCTTTGCGCCTCCGTGGTGAATAAAGCCTCGGAAACACTCCCCGCACAGACGCAGCGCGGCCAGGGCAGCAACCTAAGGCGTCAGCTCCGGAGGAGCCGAATGTTTATAGATACGCAACCTCACCCAAAGACAAGAGCTCCAGAGGAGCGAAATGTTGTAAGCGAGGATTCTCCTCAGCAACATTCCGCTCCTCTGGAGCTGCGAAAACTCTATGGAGCCCGCTGACTATGAACATTTCGTCCCTTTGGGACTGGTGGCTATGGTTAGAAACTTTGTTAGAGAAGCAAGAATCTTCGGACTTGTTACGCAGAGGACACAGAGTTTGCGCAGAGAAGAAACGTCAAATTAGGACACCACACTTCGCTTACGGTTCGGCTCAAGTCTCAACCGCGCGCTACGATTTTGGAACAAGTCTGCCCTAGTATGGAACGAGTGAAAATTGAAGTGATTATCAATGCCAGCTCGGGCGCTGGTGATAGCGCAAATGTCCAACAGGACCTGGCGAGAGCTTTCAAAGCGGCTGGAGTAGAAGCGCAAATCTCGCTGGCTCGCAACGGAGCTGAGGTTATCAAACTTGCGCAGCGCGCGGTCCGGAGTGATGCTGAAACAATTGTGGCCGGTGGTGGAGATGGGACCATCAGTTCAGTGGCCGCGGCAGTTATCGAATCCGGCAAGGCACTGGGAGTTTTGCCGTTTGGAACCATGAACCATTTCGCCAAGGACCTGCATATCCCACTCGATCTTGAAGGCGCGGTCGAAACAATAGTCGCGGGCCACGAGGCAACAGTTGATGTTGGCGAAGTTAATGGCCACATCTTCATCAACAATTCCAGTTTGGGTCTTTATCCGAGAATCGTTCGCGAACGCGAGAAGCAGCAACGACTAGGTTGGGGCAAGTGGCCCGCGTACATTTGGGCGGCGCTCGCGGTATTGGGCCGTTATCCGTTTCTGGATATTCGCGTGAGCGTTGACGGGAAAGAGCTGCGAAGTCGCACGCCATTTGTTTTTATCGGCAACAACGAATATGAAATGGAGACGCTCAACATCGGCAGACGCGCATGTCTCGACAAAGGCGAGCTCAGTCTTTACATGACTAACCGCACCGGGCGGTTGGGATTGATCCGGCTGGCACTGCGTGCGCTCCTGGGCGGGCTGCGTCAGGAAAAAGATTTCCTTGCCCTGGGCACGAGAGAAATCTGGATCGGAACAAAGCACAAGCGTTTGCGTGTGGCGCTCGATGGCGAAGTGGCCTTCATAGAGCCGCCGCTTCATTATCGGGTGCAGCCGGGGGCGTTGCGCGTCCTGGCGCCTCCAAGCACGCCGGCGAATGGTCAGGCACACTGACGCAGAAGTTCAGAGTCAACCCTGGTTTCTGAGTTGGCAGGCAGCAACCTAAAGATTGAAGGAACCTCTGATCAAGTGTCTTCGACGCGTAGCGTCAATATGAATTTAGCCCGGCGTTTCAACGCCGGGATCAGGTTAGTGCCTGTTCTCGTCGCGTAGCGACGATTGAATCCAGCTCTAGTTTCAGCCGTCGCTACGCGACGCGAATACGTCTTGACCTTTCCCGGCCTTGAAAGGCCGGGCTAAATTCATACCGACGCTACGCGTCGAAAGTACTAAACTTCGTGCTTGCCAGAACCGAGAGCGGTCCTCGAGTTGAGATCCGGTCGCTACTACCACCCCAGCGCGGCTGCCGCGCCGGGGACCCCGGTCTGCTCCCGGTTCTGACAAGAGAGTCGAGGCAGGTAATGCGTTCGATAGTTCATCTTTCCGACATCCATTTTGGCCGCGTCCACGCTCACGTCATATCTCCGTTGATTGCGGCGGTCGCAAAGATCAATCCCGATCTGGTAGCCGTTTCCGGGGATTTGACGCAGCGTGCTCGCTCGCATCAGTTTAAGGAAGCGCGTGCTTTTCTCGATAGCTTGCCCAAACCGCAGATTGTGGTGCCGGGCAATCATGACGTTCCGCTGCATAATGTTCTCGCGCGGTTTATGCAACCACTGCGCAAATACCGCCGGTACATTACCAGCGATCTGCGACCGTTCTACCATGACGAAGAAATCGCTGTGCTCGGAGTAAACACCGCACGGTCGCTGACGATCAAAGGTGGGCGCATTAACGAAGAACAGGTTGCCTGGATGCGTGAAAGGCTAAGCGCTTCTGACCCTGAAGCCGTAAAAGTTGTGGTCACTCATCACCCATTCGATCTGCCTGAAGGTCATGATGAGCGCGCGCTGGTTGGCCGCGCGCGCATGGCGATGGAACAACTGGCGAGCTGCGGCGCCGATCTCTTTCTTGCAGGCCACCTCCACGTTAGCCATACGACACACAGCGCCACGCGCTACAAAATCAAAGGACATTCCGCGCTCGTGGTGCAGGTAGGAACCGCTGCTTCAACTCGCGGTCGCGGGCAAGATAACTCCTTCAACGTCCTTCGCATCGATAGGCCGCACATCGCCGTTGAGCGTTTTGAGTGGCGACCCGAGCGCGGGGAGTTTGGTCTTATGACGACTGAGCGTTTTCGCCACACGTCCGACGGCTGGACCCGAATCTAACGTTTACACACCCACGTTTGTGATTGTCGCGGGGCTGAAAGACAGATTTTCCATTTGTCATTTTAAATAATTTTAAATTTCTCATTTGTCATTCGTGAATTCAAGTTGGCAGTGCAACGCAGGTGAAGTGGTCATGTCGAGCAAAACCAGCACCTACTGGTTTGCACCCAACATGAGTTGCGTCGAAAAGGACTTCGCCGCCGCTGATCGACTTAGATCTGCCCAGCTATCAGAACCGAGAGCGGTAGCGACCGGCACAGTGCTCAACCGTGATTATTAGCACTCGAGTGATTGCGATCCGCGATTGCATACTCAGACTATTTAAGGTTGAGTCCTTGGCCGGTCGCTACCGCTCCCGGTTCTGATTTTCACTTCTAAGTTGAATCCGCGTATCACAAGTGCACCATAATACGCCGATATGGAGTATTATGCTGCAAATGCCAGAACGAAACCTCGCGCAGCAACGCGTGAGCCTGCGCAAACTCGCGACGCTTCTATCCTGACTCGTGAAGTGACGAATCAGCAGCCTAAACGCTGAACTCTGAACTTCCGACTTCCAAAATGGGATAGCTCCGCTTGCAGTGTGTAAGAGCGAGTGATGCAAAGCCTTTCGCTCCTGCTGAGCGCACCAGCCGAGCCAAAAGTTTCTTGACTTTTAGGCCGAAACAGAATAGTGTCCGCGCGTTCTCAGATCCATGTTTCTCATTTTAACGGCCCAGACTTTTACTAACGGCTGAATTCTCACGAGCCTGCGTTTCCTTGCGGATCGTTGGGATCCAGCCAATAGCCAAATCGCAAATCCTTCCAGTTGCGATCCAATGTAACCTTCGCATGATCGACCAGATCGACCGCCGTCTGGCAGCCTGGATTGGCGCCATCCTTGATCAAGTCAATGTGTCTCTTGCTCCTCCCGAGGCAGCAGAGACGGCAAGGGGAGTTGGTCTGTACCTGATGGAACTCGTTCAGTCTCCGCCGGCGCGTAGCACTCGCCGTCCACCACTTATGATGACGCTCCGTTACCTCGTCACTACGCAGGCGACCAAACCTGAGGACGCGCATCAGATGCTGGGAGCGCTGGTAGTCGCGGC
>Ga0184639_10000358_pt1 | contig 17090 bp, 17 predicted proteins | sample PLM31_170_b2_FD_133155 | JGI IMG/M metagenome (GOLD analysis project Ga0184639, IMG submission 133155) | Groundwater sediment microbial communities from an aquifer in East River, Colorado, USA - PLM3-1_170_b2 | ecosystem: Environmental > Terrestrial > Soil > Riparian zone | place: USA: East...
AAGCTACATTCTTTCGTTCGATGAGGAAATAGCTACAATCCGTATGATTCGCAGCACAATTCCCAGGAGCATGGAGTTGGTTGTCAAGCTGCATCCTTCTTTGCCTTACAAGATATACTCTGATGCTCTTAACGATGTTATTAACGAAATTACATTGGTTGGAGGACCAGGGGCGCCTGGGATCGAAGAATTCCTTCCGAAAGCAAAAATGGTCGTTGGAAAGGCGTCAACGGTTCTGGTGCAGGCGCTAATCATGAATAAGCCCGTTATAGTTGCGAATTTTGCAAGTAAGCTGAACTTTCTTGGTTTCGAGGGAGTCCCCTTTGCAACCACGCCGGAGGAATTCTTGTCGAGTGTAAACAAGATACTTGATGGCGATTTAAATAATTTCGACTTGAAGACATATTGCGACCCTGTCGGGCAAGAATCGGTTTCTATAATCGTCAACGAGATTGAAAAAGCAAGAAAAGCCGGATCTTAGGATCTCTGCGTTGATCACGGTAGACTGTAACAGGTAAAGAAATACTCGGAGCTTAACTATGCATTCTGCAGCTATTCTTTCGCAAGAATCTGAACTTGACAGGCAGTTACCATTTGTTTGAATTTGAGCGCATCCTGCTCAGTTCCAACTATTGAACCGTAGTGCATTGGTATGGCTAGTTTTTTGGGCTTTATTTTTTCGTTGACCGCTCGGGCTGCTTCTTCTGCCGTCATGACGTAGGTTCCGGATACCGGCACTAGTGCCACGTCTGGTCTGACAGCGCTCATCTCAGGGATATCATCCGAATCACCCGTGTGATATACTCGCATGCCACCAATATCGAAAACAAATCCAACCTTGCGGTCTGTTTTCGGATGGAAATGCTTGTTGGTGTTGTATGCAGCCACTGCTTCAATTGTCATGCCTTGAACGGACACCTTGTCGCCGGGGACGACCCCCTTTGTTTCAGACGCGCCTGCATTGCCGAGCTGATCTAGACATTCCCTGGCAGCAACAATGGTTGTCTTTTTGCCCACAACATGCTTCAGATCGTCCAAGCTGAGGTGGTCAAAGTGGTTGTGCGAAATAAGGACGACGTCTGCATCGTTCTTTTTCTGCTGAGACTTTGAAAGTCTGTACGGATCTATGTAAATGGTCTTGCCGCCGGCCTCAATCCTGTAGCCATCGTGCCCGAGCCAGTAAAATTTCACGCCGCTAAATTCTAGCATACAGTTCTGGTCATCAAAAATTTATTTAAAGATGATCATTGGCCTTCAGCTTTGGATTTGCAACTATCAGCCTGTCCCTGCTGAGCGTCAGCACGAGGACTTCATTGGCAATAAGCCGCCTGCGGAGGTTTGTATCAATGGTTGCGACGGCACACTTGTTCCTGATGGCGTATTCGACTATAGAGTCGTCGACATGCTGGGCATGCATGACGTGCACCTTCTTGAATTTTGTCCGTGCCACTTCAATCGCAGTGCGCGCAAGCGTCGACCTCTTTGGGCCCGCCTTTTCTGCGAGACGCTCGAGCTCGCTAAAAACCATATCTGGAACAAGAAAATCAAGACGGCCGAAGTGCGCCTCTATCTTGCCTAGCTGCTTGATAGGCTTCGAGACTATCACCATCAAAAAGCTAGTATCGCAGAGAACATCCACCATACTAGACGGCTATTCCTGATCCGATAAGGCGCCATCTTTCAGCTATCCTACGGCTGACGGCAACTCTACTATTTGGCATCAGGCAGACCGGCTTTTTTAATTTCACTTCAATCTTGCCATCCCTCAGGCTAGTTACAGTCCCGATTGCTGCGGATGTTCCGATGTTGAGCCTGAGCGGCTCCCTGGCTTTGATCGGTTCGACCTTGACCATGTCGGCAGTACCCACTGCAGTATCGAACAGGTGCGTTTCAACAGTGACATCCTCGACGTCCTTTGGAAGCGTACCAGGTCTTCCAATAACTGAACCTATGAGAGAATCGCTTTTGGTGAATGTTGGATCCAGTTTTGTTCCTATTGCAACCAGGCCGCCGGGCTTGACCGAATCCACGAGCCCAGCGCCGGTCCCGAGCGTAGAAATCTGCGATGTTACTGGCTCGTATTTCCCCTTCTTTTCGTCGAGGAGGCCGGGCCGGATCTCTATTTCGTCCTCTAATTCGAATACGCCCTGTACGAGGGCGCCGCCTATGATGCCACCCTTGACTTGCTTTATCGCCGTTCCCGGCTTGTTGACATCAAAAGATCTCAGCACGTGCATTATTGGAGCCTCATTCTTTACCCTTGGAGGAATGCTTATGGTATTTTCGATTGCTTCGATCAAGGCGTCTATATTGAGCTTGTGTTGCGCTGAAAGGGGCACAATTGGTGCGTTTTCTGCAACACTATCTTTGACAAAATCCTTGATCTGCTTGTAGTTGTCTAGCGCTTCCTGGTACTCGGCCAGGTCAGCCTTATTCTGAACAAGCACTATCTGCTTAATGCCTAGGACTGAAAGGGCCAAAAGGTGCTCTCTGGTCTGGGGCTGCGGGACTTTTTCGTTTGCCGCCATGACAAGAATGGCGCCGTCTATGAGCGCAGCTCCGGACAGCATGTTTGCCATCAGACTTTCATGACCCGGCGAATCAACAAAACTTACAACGCGGAGTAGCTCGCTCTTGCCTCCGCAATTTGCACATTTGGGCTGCGTGCCATAGCAAACCGGAGGAGGACATTGTGGGCATTTGTAAAATGCTGCGTCGGCGTATCCAACCTTGATTGTAATCCCTCTTCTCAGCTCTTCGCTGTGCGCACTCGTCCATACGCCGGTAATGGCCTCAACCAGGGTGGTCTTTCCGTGGTCAACGTGGCCAGAAGTACCAATGTTGATGCAAGGCTGGTACCCGTACTCCTTGATGTACCAATCCGGCAGCGTCTCTTTCCAGTGCAATGTCAACTATCGTGAAATCGAGAGATATTAAGGTACGGGAAATTCAGTAGCTACTTCTTTTTCTTTGGTTCTTCGGCAGCAGCTTCGGGTGCCGCTTCTGCTGACTTTTCAGGCAGCGCGCCTTCAACTAGCATGCAGTTCAGCTGATAGATTTCTTCGGTTACCATGTTGCCCCTTACCAGCTTTCGTACGCGCTCTTCGCCCCTGTTGCCGACGCCGGTTGAAAGCAAAACGTATTTCTTGACGCCTCCATGCACATCTGCGCGCATCGGGGTGCCCGACTTGTCGCTTCCGCCTGTTATCTTTAGTTTTCCTCCGGAAACACCGATGACAGACGCGTCTAGCTCCCCGCCTATCCTGGAGCCCAGCAATGGCTGTGCAGACCTATCCTTAAGATCTTGAGTTATAGTCCTGCCCTTTGGATCCGAAATGACTAGTTTGAACTGAGCCAACGCACAGTTCAAGCAGGTTTTTGGTTTAATTAACCTTTGGCGATGAAAGGGTTAAAAACTGCATAACCGAATACCTGCCGTGGAAGCGGAACAAGATGTCATTGAATGTCCCCGCTGCGGATTTCCCATGAAGCACATGCAGGTGTGTCACTTGCGTTGCAACAACTGTGGCGCCGAATTGACATGTTCCGATAAATCGTTTTATTGGTAGAACATGCCCAAGAGCTAGAACGGATTTCTGTCCCAGTTCATCTGGAAGTTGTCGGAAATGTCTACTGCCTTGCCTTTCATTATTTCGATATAATCTTCATATGATGCAGAGAAGCCGCAGTTCCTGCATTGCACTTTTGACATTTCATCATCCACTTCAGCCTTCTTACCGCATTCGGGGCACTTTGCTTCAAGCAATGCATAACGATACTTGCGCATTGTTAATAAATTATCGCTGCGCTTAGATTACCACTTGACAAAGATTGGCGACGCCTACCGCTGGTTCTATGGCAGGATTGCCGATAAGCCCACAAATTTCACCTGGGTCATAGAGAACAAGCTGGCAGGATCCGGGCTGCCCGTAACAGAAGACGAATTCGAATGGTTATCGGAGCAAGGCGTTAAGTCAATCGTCACGGTCAGGGAGGTGCCGCTTCCGTCGGAATGGTTCAATGGAAGCGACATTCAATACATGCATTTGAATGTTGAGGACTTTGGTGCTCCCTCAGTTGAAGCCTTGGATGAGGCCGTTGATTTCATTGATGAGCAAATAGGAAAAAGCCGTCCTGTGATGGTTCATTGTGCTGCAGGGAAGGGCAGAACTGGAACAGTACTTGCAGCATACCTTGTAAAGAAAGAGAACCTGACTGCCGAGCAATCTATAGAAAAGATAAGAAGTATAAGGCCCGGATCAATACAGTCAGTTGTTCAGGAAACAGCAGTGTCGATGTACGAAAAGTACTTGAAAAGCAGAGAAATCGGTTAGTTGATCATCTTCAGATTAGCATGACAATAGTCGCTTGAAGAAAAGTGAGCCGCTTTGATCATAAATCCGGAAACATACTAGCATGCGGTTATTCAGGCACCGCATCGGCTACCAGCTGGCCGTTCTGGACCTTTACAAACAGATATCGATTGTCCTTGAAGATTAGAGTTAACTCGCCCTTGCTTTCCTCAACATCCAAAAGCTCCTGTCCCTTAATTCCATCATACTTGGCCATTCCGATCCTATGATGAAAAAGAGGATCTATTTAGAGTGAACGCTCTCTAGTCCACTATTTCTTGGTCCAGGCTTTCAAGGCAAAGAGCCAAAAGTTCGTTGCTGCGTTTCATTATCCAGTCGGGAAATTGATCCATAGTGAAGACAAACTGTTGCTGGAAGTTAGGGGCAATAAAGCCACCATGAGTTATCACCTGCACGACGACATATTGTTCATTTACGGTAGCAATTTCTTCCTCGGCAGAATGGTCTACTTCTTCGATGGTATGCCGGTAGAGCACTACAGGTCTGCCTGATCTGCTGGCCATTATTGAGGCTCTGCGCAGCCGGTCCCTCAGCCTCCCTCGAACCCAGCTATCAAGCGTCACCTGCTCATTGGTCAATTGCAGAGTAATCTCATTGAATCTCTATATACGATAGTAGGGCAAGAATAATTGACAGGAGAAATAACATCATTTTACTTTACAGTAGGTTGCAGATTATTGCGTGTCTTCTCCCCTGTAGCACACAAGTAAAAATGAAGCATATTACATTATAGCAACAAAAATGCATACCATTTTGTAAATTTATTCTACTGAAATCTGGAATTCCCTTCCATCTATCTCGACTGTCTTGTACTCGACGTCATCCAGCGCTTCCTTCGAAAGCACCGCGCTCTTCACGCGCACTAGGTAGGTCAGATTGTCTTTCATCGCAGTCAACATAGCGACCTCCTCTTCTTCCAATCCCGCTACGTATGCCGCCCCCAGTACGTTAGTCGGGTTGTACTCCCGCTCCTTGCGTAACTGCTGAAGATGTCTAGCCAGATCCCTCAGCATTCCTTTCGCCGTAAGGTCCTTGTCACGTTCTGTTGATAACAGGACGATAAGATTCCCTCTCTCCGAGGACGCGTATCCTTCTGAGGCCTTGTATGTGATTTCAATGTCCGATGGGGTCAAGTCCACCTTCTTTCCAGTTTCGTCATATGTTAGCTGAAATGTTCCCGTTCTGAGCGAGTCTAGAAGCGAAAGTTTGTCTATGGCTTCAAATGCGCCGGCTATCTTGGTGATGTCTGCTCTGACCCTTGGAGCGACGTTCTTTCTGATGAGTAAGACGCTCACCTCCACTGGCAACTTGTTTTCCACTAGGCTGATGACTTTTTCGAGCTGCGATTCAGCGGCAAGGTGTACCAATCTAAGAGTTTCAACGTTTAGCTGGCTTTGCAGTGCTTCAGAAACTCCATCCATGCCAAGCGATACGGTATCCGGGGCGCATATTACGGCCTGTTTTATCGGCCATCGCCTTTTTAGACCAGCTATGTTTCTTGCGGCATTGGCGATGGACACTACATCCTTCATGGTATCGAAAGCCGCCTCGAGCTTGCTGTCGACGAATCGTTCGTCCTGTCCTGGCCATGTTTCGAGCAACACGCTCTTCTTCTCGCCAAAGCAGGTCAAATAGAGATACTCTGAAATGAAAGGAGAAAGTGGATGGAGCATCACATCCAGCTGCTTCAGCACGTGGGCGATTGCCGAGTAAACTGCAAGGCGCTTATCCAGATTCTCAGCACTGTCGTCCCAGATCGTATTCCTAGTGAGCGGAACGTATGTCTGGCTCAAATGATTTATGATGAATTCGTCCAGCGCTTTGGCACCTTCGTGGAACCGACACCTTGCGAAACAGTCAGTAACTTCAGCGATGAGCCGCTGCAACTTTGTAAGAAGCCAGATTTCCGTCGGACCTAAAAGCTTGCTTTCACTCACCCATTCAAGTGTGTGCTTACTAGAGTCATACCGGTCAAACTCGCTGTTTTGCTTGAAGTATACATGGAGGTTATGAAGTGTGCTCAGTATTTGGTATGGCCTAGTCTTCATTTCATCAAGGCTGAAATTTAGTGACTCGATGGGTGAAGACTTCCACATGAAATACAGCCTTAAAATGTCAACCGAGTTTTCGCTCAAGAGCTTGCGCGCGTCCAAGACATTGCCAAGGCTCTTGCTCATCTTGTTTCCCTTTTCATCAAGCACGTGCCCTTGAAAGAGAAAAGACTGGAATGGTGGTGTGGCGGCCCCTTTCATGATGACATTTTCCATCAATAACGTATAGGCCCAGCCTCTTGTCTGATCTATGCCTTCAGTCAAAAAAGTCGCCGGTATCAGGTCGCTGTATTCCTGATCTGTCAAAGAGGCATATGGAGCCGCGCCGCTGTTGTGCCACGTGTCGAGCACAAATGGCTCTCTTTGCATCAAAGCGCCGCACCTGTCGCAGTTGATCTTTATTCTGTCTATCCAAGGCCGGTGCAATTCAAAGTCAGGTCCATCTGGGAGCTCTGCGGCTTTTTTCACAATTTCACTTCTAGCGAATAGAGGTTCCTTGTGACCGCATTTGCCGCAGGACCAAATTGGAAGAGGGGTCCCCCAGATACGCTCCCTTGAAATGCACCAGGGATGCTGCTCGCGAATAATCTCGACGAACCTGTTCTTCGGAGGCTCAAAGAAATAGTCGACCTTCTGTGCTGCTTCAAGCGGCATGTCGCCCAGCTTCTCAATAATGTAAAAGTACTCCCGCCTTGCAAGCCAAACGACTTTGTGATGTGATCGCCAGCAAGTCGGATACTGGTGTTTTATCCGGCCTAGTTTGATGGAGGCGCCAGCTTCCTTCATCGCTTCTACAACCTTCATGTCTGCATCCCTTACAAACAGACCCTTGAACGCGCCTGCGCTGTCCGTAAAAAGTACCTTGTCGTCTATGGGCACAAAGATAGGCACTCCCCGTTTGTTAGCGATTTCAAAGTCTTCCTCGCCGTTCGCTGGCGACAAGTGGACGAGCCCGCTGCCTGTGGCCGTGTCTACGAATTTTTCGGCGACGACAAAATGCAGAGAGCCCTTCGCTGCGATCTCGGCAAGCCCAGGTATCATGTGAAGCAGGGGATGAACGTAATGTTTTCCGTCGAGTTCGCTTCCTTTGATCTTATTTTCAACCGCATAGTCTTCGATCCGGAGTTCCTTCATCAGTTCCTGCATTCTGTCAGAACCGACAATCCACCGCTCGCCGGTGCTCACGATCTGCACGTAACTATAGTCCGCCTCTGGGTTGACGCCGACCATTGCGTCAGTGACGATGGTAAAGGGCATAGTGGTCCAGACGACGAGGTAGGCGTCTTCGTCTGAAAGTTTGACCTTGTAGTAAAACGAAGGGTCTTCGACATTTTCATAGCCCTGGTTCACTTCTGCGTTGCTGAGAGAAGTTTGGCACGACGGGCAGTACGCTACGACCCGGAACCACTCCTTCAGGACTCCGCTCTCCCACGCTTTTCTTAGGTATTGCCATTCTCTTTCAATGTAGTCATCGCGGAAAGTCCAGTAGGCCCTGTCATAGTTGAAGGACATGCCTAATAGCTTGTCTCCAGCGACCCACTTCTCGTTGTTGGCAAGTATCAGCTTCTTGCAGGTTTCAACTATTTTTTCAACTCCCACCTTGCTGACGTTTTCTGCCTTGCTCCCCGTCAGGCCTAGCTCTTTTTCGGCTTGCAGCTCGACAGGCAATCCCTGTGTATCCCAGCCCGCCCGAAAAATCACCTTCTTTTTCTGCAGGATGTTAAAGCGGTACCAGAGGTCCTTTATGATCCGGCCGCGGAGGTGGCCAGCGTGGGGCTCGCCATTCATGGTAGGCGGACCTTCGATGTAGCCTACGACTTCCCTGCCAGCGAGCTCGTTTTCCAGATGAGCCCTCATGTCAAGATTATTGAGATAACCTCTGACCTCATTTTCAATTGCCTTGGCATCGAACCTGGTACTAAATTCCATTGAGACCTATGCGGATTTCGAAGGGGCGACCTGTGTTTATGCTTTTGGCTAGCTGCAGTTCGCTATCGCCAATAGAATTATATCTTAAGAATTGGGCGTTAATTCCGAAAAAGAATTGGGGCTGGTAGATAAGCTGAAGGCTGGCAAGAATCCGCCGGACGAGATAAATGTCGTTGTCGAGATTCCAAAGGGTAGCAACATAAAGTACGAAATAGACGACGAAACTGGAGCGATTTTTGTCGACCGCAAGCTGTTCACTGCAATGTTTTACCCCTGCAATTACGGCTTTGTACCCCAGACCAAAGAGAAGGACGGCGATCCGGTTGATGTGCTGGTGCTTGGAAACGACCCGGTAGTGCCTGCATCGGTGATCCGCGCAATTCCTGTCGGCGTGCTTATCACAGCTGATGAAGAAGGCGAGGACTCAAAGATCGTTGCAGTGCCGATAGCCAAAGTGGATCCTTCATTTTCAGACGTAAGAGAGATCAGCGACGTGCCACAACATATCCAAGAACAGATCAAGCATTTTTTTGAGCACTACAAAGAGCTTGAAAAAGGCAAGTACGTCAAGGTGAAAAGCTGGGAAAACAAAGAGTCCGCCAAAAAAAAGATTTCCGAAGCCCTCGAAAGATACAAGAAGGAAAATTAATTAGAGCGCCTTGAACTGGTCGCTCCATCTCATGTACGCCCTTATCATGTCCACGCTGACGCTGGGCTTGCGTATTTTCAGCATTTCCCTAAAGTCTCCTGCTATTATCGGTCTGGGGATGGTACCTGCTTCCATGGCCTTGCCACTCTCGAAGAGCTCATTGACCACACGCAGCTGGACAGACTGGCAGATGTCCTTGATGTCGCTGGCGCTATAGCCTTCTGTGAACTTGCCAAGCTCGTCTACCTTGAGCGAACCTTCGACATTGAGTGGACGGGTGTACTGGCTGAACAGATTCGTTCTTGATGCGCTTTCGGGCAGTGTGACGTAAATGCGCTTCTGGAACCTTCTCAGAAATCCAGCTTCGAGGCTCCATGGCTTGTTAGTGGCACCAATGACATAGAGTGTAGATTCTTTTGCCTTGCCGTTTATGCCATCCATCTCTGTGAGGAACTGATTCTTGACCCTCACTTCACCTCCCACTTCGCTGTTGCGAGTGCCGAGAAGCGAGTCGATCTCGTCGATGAAAAGCAATACCGGCACGCCCTCGGTTTCGTTTAGGCTGCGAGCCATCTTGAAGAGCTTTGAAATATTCTTTTCGGCCTCTCCCAGCCACTTGCTCATCATCGACGCCGCGTCGACGTTGATGAAATAGCCGTCTATTTCAGCGGCGGCAGCCGCAGCCATGAGGGTCTTGCCGCATCCCGGCGGCCCGTAGAGCAGAATGCCTCGCGGCCAGCCAAGTGGAAAAAGATCAGCCCTTTTCATTGGATAAACTATAGACTCGCGGATTGCCCTCTTTGCATCTTCCAGGCCGATCACTTCGCTCCAGCTTACATTGGGCTTTTCTTTCATGACCAGATCATCAAAGTCAGCCTTCAGGGTCTCGACGTTGCCGCTCGACTTGGAGGATCCAGCAGCGGCAGACGGCTTGCTGCCGTGCCCGTTGGCCGGCTCTTGCCTCGGAGTGCTGTCTATTTGGTTTGGTGCCCTCTCCTCCTCCAAACCATGGGACATCTGCAGGGCCTTGATCCTGTTCTGGTAAGCATTTGCCCTCTCAATGTAGACCTTGTTTAACTTGTAATCCGGGTAAATCTGAACGAGCTTGACCAGCGCTTCTATCGCACGCTGGTATGACTGAATGGCCATGCCTCTGGATCCCTGAGAATCCAGCCTGATAGCTTCAGCAGCATATTTGCTGGCGCTATTTTCTAGTTCCTGTGGTGCTAGACTCATAACTACAGTTCAAGCCAGAATTGGCTCTGGCTTTGAATTACCTGTGTGTAAATCTATGTTGCCTACCGAACAAAATAATTTGCACCTTTCAAAATGCAACGCCTTCTGCTTCCATCTCTTTTTCTTGCCTCATTATGCGCGGCTGGCGCTCGGTAATGTCTTCGGCTTTTGTCACGGCATTTGCTGAACAAGGTTGATTGGTTGATGCGGGGATTGATGCCGTTGCTTCTGAGAGAATTAATGGATCAATATCTTGCCTCAGCCCCGGACCCATCGTCGAAACGCTGGCTAGGGTTTCGTGCATCTCGTTCAGTGCTGCTTCGGCCATTGGCGCAAGCTGCTCGATATCGCCCTTTATCTCGCCGAAAGAGGTTGCAGCGCTTTCGATAATCTGAATGAATTCCTCCAGAAAGCGCGCGGACTCGACTTTTTCTGACATCTCTTTTAGGATCAACTCGCCGTTCTTCACAAGATCGAGCATCCGAGTTAGCTCCTGGCAGCTGTCGATCTGGCCACCGCTACCCTTGATAAAGGTGATTCGTGATTCTAATTTTGAGTGCAAGGTGCTCATCGCATAGGAGTTTCTCTGCAAGCTGGAAAGAGCAGCATTCGCTCGCTCCTTCATACTAGCGCCCTTTTTGAAGAACAATATTTACTGCGCGGCGGTAGTGTAAAAATGGCGAAAAACTGCACGGTCAAAAGTTGTTGTGCAGTTTATCAGCTACTTGCCTAGCCGGTCCAGCCATTTACAAGCCAGCTAGACAAGGTTTGCAGGAGACATTGAAGTGGGAAGGTCCGGGATACCGGGAAATTCTTCCTTCATCTTTTGTTCAGCTACTCCGGAAGCCTCCTCAATGAGGCGCACGGCTTCCTCATTTGCAGTTTCAAAATTGATAGTGTAACCGCCTACTTGGCCGGCGTCCACGAGTATGCCGCTCAAGAGTTCCGAGATAATGCCAAGATCCGCTTCCATCTCCGGTACCAATGGAGTCAGAGAAGATCGAAGACTCTTCACGACGGCCATCGCAGGGCTAAGAACTATGACTAGATCTCCAAAGTCGGTTACCGAGGATAGCTTGGCCTCGGTTTTTTCAAGTGCCACCTTCGCAAGAAATACGACCCTGCTTACCTGCCTTGCCTTTGCAAGGTCTGACGATAGAATCGTGGAATACGGCGCGTTGTTTTCTTTTATCGAGGTTACGAGCTTGTGGAAAATCTCTTCGTCCTTTGATTTCAGTGCTTTGTGCATCTCTTCGAGCCGAGACACTTGCACGAGTATCTTTTTTTCCACGGCGTCAATTCTTGGCTTTAGCGGCCCTCCCGGTTTTGCTGATGAGGCTTTATCATTATCTTCCAGAATAGACTCGGATTTTACCCATCTTGAATTCATATCGATCCAGATAGGCAATGAATAAAATAATACCTCCCATGTGCTGAAACGGTCTGTAACCACGGTAACAAAGGGCAACGGTAACAGCTTAGCATTTTTTCGAACTTTGACTTAATCTATTTGACCTATCGTTTTACCTTTGGTTTTCAGTTTCTGAATACGTGCCTGATCGCAACAGTAATGATAATGAGCTTCCAGGAAGCCTTGAGGAATTTGGCCTATCCAAGTACGAAGCTAGGGCTTACCTTACCATGATCGGAAAGGGGTCGCTTGCTGCAAGTGAGATCGCATATTATGCCAACCTCCCTCGCACCAAAATTTACCAGACCTTGAAAAAGCTGGAGAAGAAGAGGCTCGCGGTGGTTTCGAAACAAAAACCGCTTATCTGCAGCGCAGTACCGCCTGAAGAGGCATTCACTGAGTTGGTCAACCTGCATGAGCGCAGAGTAAAGAACATGAAAAAGATTATCGAGCGGCTGCAAAAAATAAACGATGAAGGCCAGCGTCCCCGGGGCTCCGAAGAGAGGCGATATTTCATACTTGATCCAAACTCGGCGCTTGAAAAGATAGGGAACCTCATATCGCACTCGCGCTCAGCTGTCACTGCAATACTGGACGCATGGGGTCTCAGGCTGATCTCACAGTGCAAGCCATCTTTGTTAAAGGCCTTGACCGCTGGCTCGCGGGTTCGCATTATTCTTATGACGCAGTGCATTGGCAGCGAGAACCTGCTCGCTCTGCCAGAAGGAATAGAGATGAGGCTGGCTAACAGCGACGCTTTCTTGTCGAATATATTGACTGTAGATTCGAGGCACCTGGTGTCTGTAGATAGCAGTAACGGCAAGGCGGTCCTGTTCTCGTCGCAAGATTCTTTCGATTTCTTTCAGTCAAAGAACTTTGAGCAGGAATGGAGGAAAGGCACGGAAGTGAAGAACATGGCCGGCGCCGAGCCGGCACTGGCGATAAGAGCCGTGGAACTGGCCAGGATAGTCGAGAATGGACTCTCGGGCAAAATGCTGGAATACGCTATTTCAGGCAGCCATGCCGACATGCCTGCAGAGCTCATTGATGTTATTGACGAAAAGTACAGCCTCAGGATAGGAGCCATGAATTCATCCGAGATCATGGGTCTCGTGGACTCGGCACTTAGAATAAGCTGCCTTGGCGGCCTAAAGCACGATAGGACCAACAACATCGTTAGTTTGCAGTCAAAGGTAGAGAGCAAACATGTTTTGCCCTGGGCCCTTATCCTCTCTTCATACTTCAAAAAAGCCGGAAACGAGAGCAAGATTATGCAGCAGAGTGGCAAAGGTTCGCAGCTCGTTCATCTGCGTTTCGCAAAGCCCATCGCATCATGAATTAAATAGAGAAGAGGCGCGATAGATCATCGCTTGCGCGCTATTACTGTCATTGCTATTGCCGCAGCTGCAGCTGCTGGAATTGCAGCGGCTCTTTTCATGGTATTTCTCCCAAGCGGATCCGTGGCAGATACCGGCAAAGATCCGCGGCAACAAGAGCAAGCCACCGACACCAGACCTGCTGATGAGTATAGGAAGCTAAACGTCACGGTTAATGGCTTTGCGATTGTCGCCGACATCGCCTCTACTGGTGATCAAAGATCTAAGGGTCTGGCCGTCAAGGATCATCTTCAGGAGCATGAGGGGATGCTTTTTGTTTTCTCAAAGCCGAACGAATACCAATTTTGGATGTATAACATGAAGTTCCCCATAGACATTATGTGGCTAGACATTGACAGAAAGGTTGTGCATATCGAGCATAACTTGGAGCCATGCGGACCTGAATCCTGCCCAACTTACAGGCCTGATGAAAACGCTTTGTATGTTCTGGAAACCGTGGCTGGATTTGCTGAGAAGCACCGAGTCACCGAGGGAACCGCAATCGAGTTCAATCCCGAAGATCTTTAAGGTTTAGGGCAGGATTTCTTAAGAGCTCTATTAATCGCAGGTCCCAGTAGCATTATTGCCCAGCATTTCTCCCTCTATTATCCCGTCGCAATAGTTGCTGATGAAAGCAGCAATCGTGCAAAGTTATTGTTACGCCTTCAGAGAAGATTTTCTTCGGACCTGTGGCTTCCTGCTCCGGGCATCGCATGGATGACTTCCCTGACTCCATTGATTATTTTGACATTTTCGATCACTTTCTTTACATGCTTTGGCTCCACCAAAATGTGGACGTTTGGCCCGGCGTCTGTTCCCGCAAATACCGGAACGCCTTCTTTCTGCAGTTCTGCTACTGAACTGAATACATCACGTGTGGAATTTGACCAGTATTCAAGCTGCGGTTCAGTGTTCATGCAGACCCTTCTGAAGAACAGATTATCATCTTCGTAGACCTGTCCCAGTCTTTCCAGATTCCTTGAAGCTATGGCTTCGCCAGCGTCCTTGACGTGAGCCTCCGCAATCTTCACAAAGCCTGAGTATATCTTCGCAGGGCACGTTTGTGTAGATAGACGCATTCCATCTCGAGATTTTACTTTTTTTCGCCCTGGATCGACAACCGCTATTATGTCGCGAAGATCCCAGTGCTTTTCGTCCCAGAGCTGCACCGCAAAAGACTGATCGTCGCTGCCATGCATTAGCTTGACAAACCCGCCCAGTACCGACCTTGCCGCAGATCCACTTCCTCTTCTTGCCATAATGGATATCTTTCTCCTATCCAGCTCATTGTCAACAAGAGCTGCAAAGGCCTCCGCAAGGGCCGACGCAGCAGCAGCCGATCCCGCCAAGCCGCTACCTATAGGAAAGGTTTTCTTGGTGGCTACCACGAGCCTCGCTCTGAACCCGGTGTATTGTCTCATGGCATCTAGGTGACGGACTATGTCGTCAAAGATTTCGCCTTTATCCTCCTGACCGTCGACGAAGACTTTGTCTCTGTCCGCGTCTTTGACAGGTTTTAGAGTAACAGCGTAATTCAGCTCGCGGTTGATTCCGCAAAGCGTCATGGATAAGCTAGTTCTGGTGGGTAGGTTCAGCCCGTCATCGTCGTTGCCCCAGTAGATTACTATGGCCTTATTTGGATGTGATATGGCGCTAGAAATCATTCTTGGGTTACCAGTTTCATTCCGAGCATTAAATCACTATGGTTGAAGCATGGGAATTCAGGATAATTCTTCCGCTTCATCATTTTCGCTCACCTCTTCAGCAGCTTCTTCAGTGACTGTTGCATCCGCCTCTTTCTGTACTTTTCTGGCAAAGACTAGGTATGTGGTGTGTCCTATCATCCTCATCGATGGGCGCGTCATGCCCTCCCTCGCTTCGATATTTCTGATCATTAGCTCGACGCAATCCACATCGGCATAGCCGGATCGCTTCAATTCGGTGGCGGTCTTTTCTATCTGGTTCATTGTCGGGCAAATTGCAACAAATGCACCACTACCTTTCAGCGCGTCGTGCACCTGATTAAGAACTGTCCAGGGGTCTCCGAGATCTACAATTGCGATGTCGGCTTCTCGAACGTCGACGCCTTGGTGAGGGTCGTGCTGGTTCATGGTAACGTACGCTGACATTCCTGCCTTCTCCAGATTTCGCCGCGCTATCTCCATGAATTCAGGATTTACGTCGTAACTGTAGATGTGTCCCTCCGGCTTCACTATCCCCGCCATAAAGGTCGCCAGTGCGCCGGATCCCGTGCCAATCTCCAAAATTCTTGATCCATTTTTCATACCTGTACGCGCTGCGATGTATCCCAGGTCCTTCGGGTACACAATCTGCGTCTTGCGCTCTGACTTCATTATAAAGTCATGCAAAGTTGGCTCTATCAGAAATACAACCCTGCCTTCTGTGGTTCGTACCGCTGATCCATATTCCATGCCGATTATTGCGGAAATATCGATTATCCCTAGGTGGGTATGCAACTTTTTGTCTTGGGTAACCTTGGCAAGCCATTTCTTGCGTGGTGTATGGAATAGCAAGACGTACGAGCCCTCCTCGATCTTTGCCAATATCGTTAGGGTTGCGAGGCAGAGGGGATAAAAATCAACCTCGGTAAACGGCCGGATCTGCGCGCTGAGTTGCACTGGAAAAATAGATTGCGTAGTGTACGCAGGAACTGACTACTACATCCGCTCGAGCGCGGTTAGCCCGAGCACTTGTAGCGCGTTCCTTAGCACAATTCCAAATGACTTTACAAGGGCAAGGCGCGCCATTCTAATATCCCCATTCGCCTCTTTGAGGACGGGCACCTTTTCATAAAATAGATTAAAAGTTGTCGCCAGAGAATATGCGTAGCGCGCAACTGTCTTGGGCGATAGCGACCTTGCAGCCTCCTCTATTACGAGGTCGAGTTTGGAGATTTCTTTTATTACTGCTATCTCGGATTCATGCTGCAATAGCTCGAACCGTCCGGCTGAAATCTCTTGGCCGGATTTTTCCAGAATGCGTTGGGATCTTGCATAAGCGTACTGAAGGTACGGTCCCGTGTCCCCTTCAAGATTGAGCGATTCTTTGATGTCAAAAGTGATTATCTTGTCCAGGTCCTGCTTGATCATGTTGTATCGAAGTGCCGAAATGGCAATCTCCTCTGCTGTTTCGCGCAGCTGCTCCTCTGAGAAGTCGGGATTCCTACTCTTCACTTCCTCGTACGCTTTGGTTAGCAGCTTGTCCAGGACAAAATCTGCATTTACATAAATGCCCTTTCGGCCCGACATGTGCATGAACTCTTTGTCGCCAATATCGATCCCCAGAGCCCTAGCGGTATCCGAGCTTATTGTGACGGCCTCGTAGCCAAGGTGCAGGTACTGCCCAGCATGGCCACCGGCAATCTGCGAAAGCACTTCCGATACTATCCTCTGCAGGCGGGCCTGACGCGAGTCGATGATTGTTATTACAAGTTCGCCGCGATTGAAGGTGTTGTTGGTCGGCGGCCTGCCGTTATCAAGCGTAGTTCGATAAAGGACCGTCCCATCCCACTGCGGTGCAAAATCCTGATACGAAAACGGATCGTCTACAAGTCCAAGCTTCCAGGCCGCGTACGGTATGTCCTTTGCTATGTACGTCGCTGTGCCGTCGCTCCTTACAATGACCTTGTCTTCTTCGTCTTTGGCCTCTATCACCCAGCAGCCCTTGTTCTTGCCCTCTGTCTCAAACTTGGCTATTCCATTTTTCTTTAGCAGCTCAAACGCCTTGCCCCACAGTTTCGAGATTATGATCTGTGATTCAAAGTTAAGCAAGTCATACCGAGCCCTCAAGCGCCAGCATGTTTTCAGTTGTTCCTGCAAGACGCGCAATGTAATGTCGGCTGCTAGCCGAGCGATATCCGATTCGCCTTGTTCAATTTCGCGCAAAACCAGCTTTCGCTTTTCGGCAAGCTCGGAGTCTTTTTCATACATTTCATTTATTCTTACGTAAACATCGCCGCAGTATTGATCGAATTTCTTGCCTGCAGGCGCCTCCGGTGAAAACCCAGCAAATTTTAGAGCCACTATGATATCGGCAACCTGCAGC
>Ga0184639_10000359_pt1 | contig 17080 bp, 17 predicted proteins | sample PLM31_170_b2_FD_133155 | JGI IMG/M metagenome (GOLD analysis project Ga0184639, IMG submission 133155) | Groundwater sediment microbial communities from an aquifer in East River, Colorado, USA - PLM3-1_170_b2 | ecosystem: Environmental > Terrestrial > Soil > Riparian zone | place: USA: East...
CAGGCGGTGTTCGACGGCCTCAAGGCCTTCCGCGGGCGCGACGGCCAGGTCCGACTCTTCCGGCCCCAGAAGCACGTGGAGCGGCTGATCCAGTCGTCACAGCGCCTGTGCATCCCGCCCCTCGATCCCGACCTCGCGCTGAAGTCACTCGTGACCCTCGTCGGGATCGAGAAGGACTGGGTGCCGTCGACGGTGGGGACGTCGCTCTACGTCCGGCCGACGATCATCGCGAACGAGGCCTTCCTCGGTGTCCGGCCGGCGAAGTCCTACATCTATTACGTGATCCTGTCGCCCGTCGGCGCGTACTACCCCGAGGGGATGAATCCCGTGAAGATTCTCGTCGTCGACAAGTATGTCCGTGCCGTGGAGGGCGGGGTGGGCGGCGCCAAGACCGGCGTCAACTATGCGGCGAGCCTCTACGCCGCCGAGGAGGCGAAGCACGCCGGGTTCACCCAGGTGCTGTGGCTCGACGGTCGAGAGCGCAAATACATCGACGAAGTGGGTACGATGAACATCATGATGAAGATCCGGGACGAGATCGTCACGCCGCCGCTCAGCGGAACGATCCTGGCCGGCGTCACGCGCGACTCGGCGCTGACACTGATGCGCGATTGGGGCCTCAGAGTCTCCGAGCGGCCGGTGACGATCGACGAGGTCGCGGCCGCCGCGCGCAAGGGGACGCTCGAGGAGGTCTGGGGCACGGGCACCGCCGCGGTCATTTCGCCCGTCGGCGAGCTCGCGTACAAGGGCGAGCGGCTCGTGATCAACGGAGCGCGGATCGGCACGCTGACCCAGAAGCTCTACGACGCGATCGTGGGGATCCAGTACGGGACGGCGCCGGACACCCGGGGCTGGACGGTTCCGGTCTAGGCGACACCGATGAACGACTGCGTCTTCTGCAAGATCCGCGACGGGCAGGTTCCCTCGATGAAGATCTACGAGGACGAGCGGACACTCTGCATCATGGACATCAACCCGCTCAACTCCGGCCACTGCCTGGTGCTCACCCGGGCGCACGCCGCGACGATCTTCGACGCGGATCCGGCTGACCTGCAGGCCGCGATCACCACGGCCAAGCGTGTCGCCACGGCGCAGCGGGCGGCGCTGCAGCCGGACGGCCTGAACATGCTCCAGGCCAACGGCCCGGCCGCCTTCCAGTCGGTGCCGCACTTCCACCTGCATCTCATTCCGCGCTGGACCAACGACGGCAAGGGGTTCGACTGGAAGCTCGTCCCCGGCGACCGAGACCGGATGATGAAGGTCGGCGAGAAGCTCCGCGCCGCGCTCCGAGGAGCGGCGTGATGGCCGAACGGTCGATTCGCGTCGTCGTCGCCAAGCCGGGTCTCGACGGCCACGACCGCGGAGCCAAGATCGTCGCAAGGGCGCTGCGCGACGCGGGCTTCGAGGTGATCTACACCGGGCTCCACCAGACGCCCGAGCAGATCGTCGCCACGGCGATCCAGGAGGACGCCGACGCCATCGGGCTCTCCGTCCTCTCGGGCGCCCACAACTACCTCTTCCAGCGGGTCCTCGAGTTGCTCGCCGAGCATGGCGCAGCGGACATCGCGGTCTTCGGGGGCGGGATCATCCCCCCCGAGGACATCGCCGCCCTCAAGGCGATGGGAGTCAAGGAGTTGTTCACGCCCGGCACCTCGACCCAGGACATCGTCCGCTTCGTCCGCGAGCACATTCGCGCGGCGGTCTGAATTTTCGTGGACTTCGACCTGACCCCCGAACAGCAGCAGATCCGTGACGTCGCACGCGAGTTCGCCCGGGCCGAGCTCGGCGACAAGATCGCGCCGTTCGACGAGCGCCACGAGTTTCCCCACGAGATCGTGACGAAGCTGGGCCCGCTCGGCTTCCTCGGCGCTCTCGTGGGCGAAGAGTTCGGCGGCGCGGGGCTCGATTACGTGTCCTACGCGCTGATCGTGGAAGAGCTCTGCCGCGGCGACGGGTCGATCGGCATCACGATGTGGGCGCACAACTCCCTCTGCACCAACCACATCGCGACCTTCGGGTCGTCCGAGCAGAAGCGGAAATACCTACCGCCCCTCGCCAGCGGCCAGGTGCTGGGGGCCTGGGGCCTCACCGAGCCGGGCTCGGGCTCCGACGCCGCGGCGCTCGCCACGCGCGCCGAGCTCAGGGACGGCGAGTGGGTCCTGAACGGGAGCAAGGCCTTCATTACCAACGCGTCGGTCGCCTCGACCGTGGTGGTCATGGCCCGCACCGGCCCGGAGCGGAGGGCCAAGGGCATCTCCACCTTCATCCTCGAGAAGGGCATGCCCGGTTTCAGCAGCGGCAAGCCCTATCGCAAGCTCGGCCTGCACGCGTCGAACACGGCCGAGCTGATCTTCGAGGGCGCCCGCGTCCCCGAGGCCAACCTGCTGGGTGAGCGTGGCACCGGGTTCGAGCAGGCCATGAAGGTACTGGAGGGGGGGCGCATCGCGATGGCGGCGATGGGGGTGGGCATCGCGCAGGCGGCGGTGGACCAAGCGGTCAAGTATATGAAGCAGCGCACCGCGTTCGGGAAGACGCTCGCCGAGTTCAACGGGCTCCAGGGCATGATCGCCGACCTCGCCACCGAGGTCGAGGTGGCGCGGCTGCTCACACTGCGCGCGGCGTATTTGAAAGACACGGGCCGGCCGGCGATGCACGCGGCGGCGATGGCCAAGCTGTTCGCGTCCGAGGCGGCGATGAAGGCGGCGACGAAGGCCGTGCAGATCCACGGCGGCGCCGGCTACATCACGGAGTTCCCGGTCGAGCGCATCTTCCGGGACGCGAAGCTCACCGAGATCGGCGAAGGCACGTCCGAGATCCAGCGCATGCTCATCGCCCGGGAGATCCTTCAGCTCACGTGACGGCGGCGCGCGGCGAGCTGATCGCCATCGAGGGCGTCACCAAGCGCTACCTCACCAGCTCGGGCCCGGTGGAAGCGCTCCACGACGTCTCGCTCTCGGTCGGTGAGGGCGACTTCTGCACGCTCATCGGCCCCTCCGGGTGCGGCAAGTCCACGCTGCTCGGCATGCTCGGCGGCCTCGTGGCGCCCGACGAGGGGCGCCTCCTGGTCGACGGCCAGTCGATGACGACGCCGGACCCGCGGCGCGTCGCGACCGTGTTCCAGGACGCCGGCCTCTTCCCGTGGCGGACCGCGCTGCAGAACGTCGAATTCGGCCTCGAGCTCCAGGGCGTGCCGGCCGCGCGCCGTCGCCGGACGGCCAGCGAGCTGCTCGGCCCGCTCGGGCTCTCCGGCTTTGCCGAGAAGTACCCGCGCGAGCTGTCGGGCGGGATGAAGCAGCGCGTAGCGATCGGGCGCGCGCTGGCGATCGACGCGAAGATCCTCCTGATGGACGAGCCGTTTGGCGCGCTCGACGAGCAGACGCGGGTCCTGATGGGCGAGTGGCTCCTCGACATCTGGCGGCGTACGCGCAAAACCGTCATCTTCGTGACCCACAGCCTGCACGAGGCGCTGTTCCTGTCGACCCGCGTCGCCGTCATGACGGCCCGGCCCGGGCGGATCAAATCGATGCTGGAGCTGTCGATGGAATACCCGCGCTCGATGGAGTCGCCCGAGATGGCGGCGCTCCGCGCCAAGCTCTGGAGCGAGATCCGCGAGGAATCGCTGCGGGCGATGCGGTGAGAGTCCTCTGGTTGCGCCTCGGTCTTCTCGCCGCCCTCCTGGCGGTCTGGGAGGTCGCGGGACGCGCCGCGAACCCGCTCCTCGCCGTACCACCCTCGGCGGTCCTCCCGGCACTGCGCGAGCTCCTGTTGCTCCGCTCTTACCCCGAGCTGCCGGCGAGCCTCTGGCTGACGCTGCGCGAGATCGGGGCGGCGTACCTGCTGGCGGTCGCGGCCGGACTCGGCTGCGGCTTCATGCTCGGTATGCACCGGCTCGTCGGCCGCGTCTGGGGACCCATGCTGGCGGCGCTCTACGCAGTGCCGGCGGTCGTCTGGTACCCCTCCCTGATGCTCTTCTTCGGCCTCGACGCGGCCTCGAAGATCGCATTCGGCTTCCTGCTGGGCTTCTTTCCGATCACGCTGGCGGTTCTCGCCGGCGTTCGCCAGGTGAACCCGCAGCTCGTCACCGTCGCGCGCGCGTACGGCGCGGGCGCGGTGACCGTCTTCCGTCGGGTCATGTTGCCCTCGATGCTCTTCACGCTCGTGGGGGGACTGCGAACCGGGCTCGCGCTGTGCGTGATCGGCGTCATCGTCGGTGAGATCCTCGGCTCGAAGGCCGGCATCGGTACTCTCATCAACCACGCGTACGGTCTTCTACGAACCGCGGACTACGTCGCGCTCGTGCTCGTGACGCTGGTCCTGGTCGTCGGCTCAGACGTCCTCGCGAGCCTCCTCGAGCGCCGTGCGCAAGGATGGACGGAATGAGGCGACACCCGAAGGGTTGTCCGCATGAGCGGAGCCGGGCGGAGCGGAGCCGGGTCGCACCCGTCTCAGGCCACCCCCGGTCCAAGCCGGCCTCACGGACCCCGCTACAATTGTGCAAGTCCGGGTCCTCCAGCTCGTGACCGTGCTCGCCGCGCTCGTTTCGTGGGAGATCGTGGCGCGGGCGGGGTGGGTCGATCCGCTCTTCGTCCCGGCGCCGAGCGCCGTCGCCCGAGCGCTCCTCCGGATCGGCGGCACCGCGTTCGCCGGCCTGGGCGACACGCTCGGCAAGACCGCGGTCGCCTACGCGCTGTCGGTGACGCTCGGCGTCTCGGCCGGCGTCGTCGTCGGCTCGGTACGGCTGCTGCGGGACGTCCTGTCCCCCTACGTGATCGCGCTCTACGGCATCCCGAAGATCCTGGTGCTGCCCTGGATCGTCCTCCTGCTCGGCTACGGCACGACGCCCGCGGTCTTCTACGGCGCACTCCACGGGCTCTTCCCGATCATGGTGCTCGTGATGGGCGCCGTGCGCGATGTGGACCGCACGCTCGTGACGGTGGCGCGGTCGTTCGGCGCGACGACGTGGCAGCTCTACTGGAAGGTGCTGCTCCCGGCGATCGTCCCTTCGGTGCTCGCCGGGATGCGGCTCGGCATCGTGTTCTGCCTGCTGGGGGTCCTCGTGGTCGAAATGTTCGCCGGGGTCCGCGGCATGGGCTACGTCATGGGCTCGCTCGCCAATGGCTTCCAGGCCCCCGAGCTGTTCGCGGCGACCGGGCTCGTGTCGGCGGCGTCGATCGCGATCGTTCTGGCGCTCGACCACCTGAACGACAAGCTCTCGCACTGGCGCGGCTGATCCCGTCCGGTCCAGGGCTTCACAGGCCGCCGCCCAATTCCTGAACACCCCCCTCGTCACGACCGCCGAAGGGCCTGAGATATCATTGGGTTAGCCCACTGTCCATCCCTGGAATGCCAATTGCTGTTTCCTGAACACAGGAGGGCAAACGGCAATGGGCTCCTTGGTCGCGACAGAGGTCGTCACCGTATACATGGCACTCGACGGCGCGCTCCACCACTCCCGGTGCAGTCAGCGGCTCTTACTCCACGGACAACGCGCGGGCCTCGAGCTCGACTTCTACTGCCTGGCGTGCGCCGAGTCCGTGACGATCCCGTTCTGCGTCCTCGAGCGCATCCCGGTCGCGTACGGCGCCTAGCTCTCCTACTCGCCCCGAAGAGTCGGATCGAGCAGATCGCGGAGCCAGTCTCCCGTGCGGCTCACGACGATGGATGTGAGCATCAGCACGATCCCGGGAGCCGTCGAGATCCACCACGCCGAGTCGAGATACTCCCGCCCCTCGTGGACCATCCCGCCCCAGGATGGCGTCGGCGGCTGAACGCCGAGGCCGAGGAACGACAGCGTCGCCTCGAGCACGATCGCGCGGGCCAGCTCGAGCGTGGCGATGACGACGAGCGACGAGAGCACATTGGGAAGGATGTGGCGGGCGATCACGCGCGCCACCGAGCCGCCGAGGGCGTGGATCGCGTCGACGAACTCGCGTGAGCGCAGCACCAGCACCTGCGATCGGAGGACGCGGGCGTAGGTGACCCACCCCGAGAGCCCGATGACGACGATCAGCGTGGGGAAGCTCGGCCCGAGCACCGCGATGATCCCGATCGCGAGCAGGATGAAGGGAAACGCGAGCTGGGCGTCGGCGAGCGTCATGATCATGGTGTCGGTCCAGCCGCCGCGGAAGCCGGCCAGGAGGCCGAGCGTGGCGCCGACGATTCCACCCACCACCACCGCCGCGAAGCCGACCAGCAGCGAGACCCGCGCCCCGTGGATCGTACGCGAGAGGACGTCGCGCCCGAGGTGGTCGGTGCCGAGCACGTGCGCCTTGCCATCGGCGGCAGAGAGCGTGGGCGCCGCCAGCCGCGCCCGCAGCGACTGGCGGACGGGATCGTGCGGCGCAATCACCGGCGCCGCCAGCGCGGTCACGACCAGCAGCAAGACGAACACGCCGCCGCCGAGCGCCATCCGCCGAGTTCGCCGCCCACGGCTCGGGCGGACCGCCGGCGCCGCGGCCGGCGCCAGGTCAGCTCGATCGGACGCGGGGATCGAGGAGGCCATAGACCAGGTCGATGCAGAAGTTGATCACGATGAAGAGCACGGCGGACAGGAACACCGTGCACTGCACGACGGGGTAGTCGCGGTTGTAGATCGACTGGATCGCGAGCCGTCCGATGCCCGGCCACGCAAACACCGTCTCCGTCACGACGGCGCCGCCGAGCAGCGTGCCGAACTGCAGCCCGGTGATGGTGACGATCGGGACGGCCGCGTTCTTCAGCGTGTGCTTGGCGACGACCAGCGCCTCGGACAGGCCCTTGGCGCGGGCGGTCCGGATGTAGTCCGCTCGCAGCACTTCGAGCACCGCCGACCGGGTGAGCCGGGCGATCGAGGCCATGGCGAAGGCACCGAGCGTGAGCGCGGGCAGGACGAGATTCCGCCAGTCCTCCCGGCCGGAGGTCGGCAGGAGGCCGAGCTTCAGCGAGACGACCAGGATCAGGAGAATCCCGATGAAGAACGTCGGCGCGGACTGGCCGACGAGCGCCAGTCCCATGGTGACATGGTCGACCGGGGAGTTGCGCCGAACCGCAGAGACCACGCCGATGGGCAGGGCGACGAGCGCCGCGAGGACGAAGGCCGTCAGGCCGAGCTCGAATGTCGCCGGCAGGTAGCCGAGTACCACGCGAAAGGCGGGCTGGCGAAAGTGGATCGACCGGCCGAAGTCCCCGCGGAGAGCGTTGCCGAGGAAGACAGCGTATTGCACAGGTAGGGGCCGGTCGAGGCCGAGCTCGGCGCGGACACGGAAGATCTCGCTGCGCGGGGCGTCGGGAGGCAAGAGCAACGGTACGGGATCGCCCGACAGGCGCATGACCACGAAGACGACGGTCGAGACGAGCCAGAGCGCGACCGCCGCGCGGAGGAGTCGGGAGCCGAGGAACGGGAGGAGCCCGCGCATAGGCGCGGGGGCGGAGCCCGCCAGGCTCCGCCCCCGAAAGCCGGTCTACGCGCGGCGGAACTTGAAGTTGAAGCGGCGGATCTCGAGCTGCTGCAGCGGGTCCGGCGTCCACTCCACGTGCTTCTGGAGCCCGTAGTCCTCGTACGGCTGGATCACCGGAATCCACGGAAAGTGCTCGAGGGAGATCTTGGTCATCTTCCGGTACGCGTCGGCGCGGAACTTCTCGTCGACCGAGAAGCGGGCGGCGTTGCCGAGCTCGTCGAACTCGGGATGACGCCAGTAGTCCTGCGGTCCACCGGGACCGAGCAGGCGCCACATCATGCCGTCGGGGTCGCGCAGCGTTGACGTCGGATCCGACCACCACACGCCCTTGAAGCTCTTGTCGCGGTTCTTCTGGGCGCGCACGGAATACTCGACGAGCTCGACCTTGGCGTTGACCCCCGCGTCGCGCCACATGGCCTGAACGGCCTCGGCCATGGGCCTGTCGCCCGCCATGTAGCCCGCGGTGGTTTCGATGACGATCTCCTCGTTCTTGTAGCCGGCCTTGCGCAGACGCTCCCTGGCTTCCTTTGGATCGTAGGCGAGCGGCGGCAGCGAAGCGTCGAAGTGATTGTCGCCCTTGGCGATGGGGCCGCTGGGAACGACGCCTCGCCCTCGCCACAGCTCCTTGACGATGGTCTCCCGGTCGATGGCCAGTGAGAGCGCCTGCTTCACCAGGGGGTTGTCGAGCGGCGGCCGCTTCGAGTTCACGGCGAGCACGTAGAGCCCGCCGTAGAGGGCGCCGCTCACCAGGGTGCCGGCGTTGGCCTTGACTCGCTCGCCCTGGTCGGGCGGAACCTGGGTGATCAGATCCACTTCGCCCTTGAGCAGGGCCGCCACCCGGGGCGCCATCTCGGGCAGGGCCCGAACGATGAGGCGATCGAAGTCCACACGGCCGCCCCAGTAGTCCGGGTTCGCCTCGAGCACGACCCTGTCGTCCTTCGTCCAGGAGCCAAAGCGCACGGGTCCCGTGCCGACCGGCTTCTGGTTGAAGGTGTCGGGGCCGACGGCGTCCAGGTATTTCTTGGGCACGATCTGCCCGCCGTAGAACCCGAGCCGCGCGGGCAGCAGCGGATCGGGCTTCTTGGTGTGAATGATCAGCGTCGCTGGGTCCGGCGCCTCGATCCTATCCACGGTCGTGAAGACGGTGTTGACCCGCATTTTGGTATTGGGATCGTAGGTGCGCTCGATGCTGAACTTGGCGTCCGCCGAGCTGAAGGGGTCGCCGTTGTGCCACTTGACGCCCTGGCGCAGCTTGAACACCCACGTCGTCTGGCCCTGGAGCTTCCACTCCGTCGCGAGGCCCGGCGCCAGCTTGCCGTCCGGGCGCCGGCTCGTCAGGTTGTCGAAGAGATTGAACGAGATGCGGATGTCGTTCGACGACGTGCTCATGTGCGGGTCGAACTGGGCGACGTCGCCGCCCTGAGCGACGACGAGCTCGCGCTTCTGCGTACCTTGCGAGTGCGCGGGGCTCGGGATCACGCCCTGCAGCGCGGCGGTGGCTCCGGCTGCCGCGATCTTGAGTACGTCCCGTCGGGTCATCTCGGCCATACACGCCTCCCTCGGCGGTGCGTGGGTTTCGGACGTCAGAGGGCTCTATATGGGGGCGGTTTGCGACCCCTGTCAAGGCCCCGGCCCGCGCGCTGGACTTAGCTGGTGGCGGGAGGGGTGAGGGGCGAGCGGCGCACACGCGCCTGCACGTCGGTGACGACGTCCCGCTCGAGCGTGATCTCGACCTCGTGCTGCTCCACGGACCAGCGACTGACCGTCGCGAGCCACCCGAAGCGGCGTTGGCGCTGGGGCACGACCAGGCGCCCGCGGTAGACGACCGTGCGCCGATCAGGCGTGGCGAGCTGCTCGTGCTCTTCGGGGGCGCCGCCGCCGAGCCGCAAGACCTCCTCGTACCGCGTCGTCCCCGGCACGATGCGTGCGAGCGTATCGCGCGAGAAGATGACGCCGGTCCGCCGCGCGGCGTCGCCGGGCCCAAACTGAACGCGACTCGCGAGCTGGGCGCCGGCCCGACGCGCGATCATCATAAAGAGGGGCATCGCCAGGTTGCCGAGGGCGAAGAAGACGATCGGGATCAGGACCGGCGCCCAAGACCGCAGGCCCCGGAAGTAGCCGAACTGCACCGTCAGGACCTGGGGACTGATGCCTTCGGAGCGGTCGAGGAAGAGCGAGATCTCTTCGGTCGAGTCGAGCGTCTCGCTGAGCCGGCGTCCCGCCGTGCGCGGGAAGATGTCGTAGATCTTGAGGTGCTCGGCGTCGCGAAAGTTTAGGACGAGCTGCGACGGGTCGTCGGCGAGACGGATGACACGGTCCCGATGCTCGAAATAGAGCGGGAACAGGGCGCGCGGCCGCACGTCGTTGAACGTGAGCGAGATCGCGTAGTGCGGGCCCCAAAACGCGTCCTCGATCCACGTCGCCGTGCGCCGCTTGACGATGTCCGTCACCTGCATCCGGAGGTTCATCAGCCAGGTGCGGTTGGCGAGCAGGGGCGTCCAGGGGATCCGCACGTAGGTCACGGGCGACGTGAGGCCGAGCGGGCCGCCCAGGCGGATGATCGTCACGAACGGCGCACCGCCGGCGACGGGCTCGGGCGGCAGCTCCTCGCCGATACGATAGAGACTCTGCGCGAAGAGCGGCAGGCGCCCCTCCTTGATCGGCGTGAACCCGCGCTCCGCGACGTACGCGGCGAGCGCCGCGTCGGGCGGCCCGTCCGCCGCGCTCGCGCCGACCGAATTCGGCCAGAGGAGATAGAGATCCTGCTGGATGGCGGCGCCGCTCCGGGTCGGCGGGATCACGAGGCTCCAGAGGACGTCCAGCGTGACGGCGCTGAGCTCGGACGTCACGGTCGCGCGCACGAAGAGCGGGCCGATCGTGAACTCGGGGTTCGGCCGCGAGGCGAGGAAGACCTGTCCTTCGGCGGCGACGGGGGCCACGAGCAGTAGCGCCGCGATCCAGGCGCCGATCACCGGTGAGCTCCTCAGGCCTGCCCCGGCTGGGTCAGGCGACTCCTGTGGACCTGGGCCTGGATGTCGCGGACTCTGTCGCCGTCGAGCTCGATCTCGACCTCATGGTGCTCGACGTCCCAGCGGTGCACGGTCGTGAGCCAGCCGAGCCGCCGTTGCCGGTAAGGCACGACGCGCCGCCCGCGGTAGACGAGGGTACGGCGGCCTGGCGCGCTGAGACGCTCGCGCTCCTCCGGGTCGGGCCCGCAAAGGCTGAGGATCTCGTCGTACGTCGTCTCGCCCGGCGAGATGCGCGCGAGCGTCTCGCGCGGGACGACTGTCCCGGTATCGCGCCGGGCGGGGGCGCCACTGCGCGGCCCGAAGTGAATGCGTCCCTGGATCCGCGCGCCGACACCCTTGACGAGGGTCGTGACCAGCGGCCCCGCGAGGTTGCCCAGGACGAAGAAGAGCGTGGCGAAGAGGACCGGCGCCCAGGCCTTCCAGCCCGTGAAGTATCCGAACTGCACCGACAAGACTTGGGGTCGGATTCCCTCGGACGGATCGAGATAGGCCGAGACGATCTCCGTGGCCCGGCGGGTCTCGCTCGATCGCCGCTGGCTCGAGCCCGGATAGACCTCGTGGATCTTCAGGTGATCCGAGTCTGCGAAGTTGATGATGAGCTGGGAAGGATCGTCGGCGAGGTGGACGACGCGATCGCGATGGGCGAGGTACATCGGGAACGTCGCGCGCGTCCTGACGTCGTTGAAGCTCAGGGTGATCACGTGACGCTCGCCCCAGAGGACGTTCTCCAGCCAGGTGGCTTGCTTCGGCCTCCGGAGAGTCGTCAGGCGCATCCGGAGCTCGACGAGCCACGTGCGATCGACGAGCCGGGGCGTCCACGGGATCCGGATCCAGCTCGCCGGCGCGCCCTGGCCGAGCGGGCCGCCCTCCCGGGAGTAGGTGACGAACGGCGCGCCGCCAGGAAGCGCCTCGGGTCGCGGGCGCTGGGGGCCGGAGTAAACGGCCCGTGCCGAGAGCGGCAGTCGTCCTTCCCTCGTCACCTGGAATCCACGCGTCTCGACGGTGCGACGGAGCTCGGGCTCGGGCGCGCCGGCAACGACCTCGCCGTCCACCTCGCCGGGCCAGAGGAGGTAGAGGTCCTGCTCGCGCACACCGCCGCTGACGGTGGCCGGCACCACCACGCTGAAGAGCACGGTGACGTCGACCGGCCCGGCGGCGGGTCCGACGTTCGCCCGGACGAAGAGCGGTCCGATCGTGAACTCGGGCTTGGGGTGGGTCGCGATGAAGACCTGGGCCGTCCCGACGCCGGGACTCGCGCAAAGCAGGATGAACAGGCCGATCAGGATGGTAAGCGGACCGGAGCCCCGAGCATCTGAAGCAGGCCACCTGGGGTTCACGCCCGACTCACGGCCATCGCTACGCCTATCCCCGCGACAATGACTCGCGTTATACCCGAACAGGCGTGAACTCCCGTGTGTAGTGGTCCACGAGGGGGAGCTTCTTCTTGATGAGGCCGTGCTCCAGGAGCGTCTCCTGCATGGCCACGAGCGCCTCCGCATTGATCTGGCCGTCGACGGGCAGCAACGGCCCGGAGATCTTGTGGGCGCCGAGCACCGCCTCCGGGGTCCAGCCGAGCTTCTTGGACACGAGCTCCGCCGCGTCTCTCGGGTTCTCGCGCATGAGCTTGAGCGCACGGAAGAGCGCTCGCTGGCTCTTCCGGATCGCGTCGGTCTGCTTGAAGATCGCATCCTCGGACGCGTACTGGATCTGACTGATCCACTTCGGCGTCACCGAGTCCAAGCGCAGGAGGACCTTGGACTTGCCCTGGAGCTCGGTCACCGCGCCGCCGTCGCCCCAGACGTAGGCAGTGATCTCCTTGCGGGCCATGGCCGCGAGCTGTGCGTCGAGGCCGCCGAGGCCGACAACCTGCACGTCCTTGTCCGGGTCCCAGCCTTCCTTCTTGGCGAGCATGCGAGCGAAGACCCACGTCGTGGCGCCCACGCGGGTGACGCCGATCGCCTTGCCCTTGAGGTCGCCGACCCGCTGGACGTCCTGCGCGACGTTCAGCGTGAAGTGGTTGCCCTCAGTGTGCGTCGCGATCATCTTGATCGGCGAGCCGGCCTCGCGGAAGACGAGAATGTCGGTGCTGCCAGTGATCCCGACGAGACACTCGCCAGCCATCACCGCCTTGAGAAGATCCGGGCCGCCGCGAAACGGAACGAACTCGGCGGCGAGCCCCTCGGACTTGAAGAAGCCCCGCTCGAGGGCGACGATGACCGGGCCCGCCATCGCGTAGTCGCCGAGCACCGCCGTCCCGATCTTGACCGCGGTCTGCGCGCGGGCGTCGCGCGTCAGGACGGGGGTCGTTGTCGCGGCGAGGGCCCCGGCGACGAATCGGCGGCGTGTGGTCACGGTCATGGGCGGGGCCGGGCGGCCTTGACTTTCACACGACACGCGGTGATCGTACAACTTCGTGAGCGGCGTCCACAATCTCACCCAGCGGACCTAGATGACCGAGGCGCTCGTCACCTACGAAGCCAGGGACGGAGTCGGCTGGATCACGCTCAACCGGCCGAACGTCCTCAACGCGCTGTCCACCGAGCTCGCCGCCGCGCTCGCCGACCACGCCGCGACCGCCGCGACCGACGCCAGCGTCGCGCAGGTGGTCGTTCGCGGGGCCGGCCGGGCGTTCTGCTCGGGCATGGACCGGACCGCGCTCGCGGCGGGGTCGATCGGCGAGGCGTTCTATCGGCACTGGAACCGCGCGCTCGACCGCCTGGAGGACATGCCGAAGGTCACGGTCGCCGTCCTGCATGGCTACTCGATCGGCGGCGGCTTGCAGCTGGCGCTCGCGTGCGATCTCCGCTTGGTCACCGACGACGCCATCCTCGGCCTCGGCGCGACCCGCCACGGCCTCGTCCCCGACGGCGCGGTGCTACGCCTGGCGCGCGTCGTCGGCGTGGGGCGCGCCAAGGAACTGGCGCTCCTGAACGACCACGTGAGCCCCGCCGAGGCGCGCGCCATCGGCCTCGTCAACTGGGTGTGTCCGCGCGCCGACCTCGAGCGGGCGCTCGCGACCGTCATCGGGAAGGCGCGCGACGCCTCTCCCACCGCGACCGCCCACACCAAGCGCCTGCTCCACGAGTCGTTCCACCGCGACCCGCGCGGGCTGCTCGAGGAGGTGCTGAGGGCGCAGAGCGAGTGCGTGGCGTCGTGGGAGATGGACGAGTCCAACCGCGCCTGGAAGGAGAAGCGGGAGGCGCGCTTCTATCCGCCGGCCGGCTCGCCCTCCTGAGATGGCCGACGACGTCATTCTGGAAACCGAGGGGCTCACCAAGGAGTTTCGCGGCTTCGTCGCGGTGAAGGACGTGAGGCTGCGCGTGCACCGTGGGACGATCCACGCGCTCATCGGCCCCAACGGCGCCGGCAAGACCACCTGCTTCAATCTCCTGACCCATTTCCTGGCGCCCACCCGCGGGCGCATCCGCTTCAAGGGCCCGTGGGACTACTACAAGATCCAGGCGACCATCCCGGCCGAGCAGGCGTTCCGGCCACTCGACCAGGGAGGGTGCGAGCTCGTCAAGAAATAGGCGCGGTGCGGCGGGCGCGGGGCGGGGGCCAGGGGCGGCGAGGGGTGCTGCGACCACGCGGCACGCGTGCGCATGGCCCTGCGCGGCTGGGCTCCATCCGGGCGCGGCTCGTACGCCGTCCGCTGGGAGGGAACGGGTCGCAGCACCCCTCGCCGCCCCTGGCCCCCACCCCGCGTCCGTCGTTGCGCCGCGCCCAGGCATGACGATTTTGGGGGTGCCGACGCAGGCGCTGTTCGGTCAGCTGCTGATCGGACTGATCAATGGGGCGTTCTACGCGATGTTGAGCCTCGGGCTCTCGGTCATCTTCGGACTGCTCAACATCATCAATTTCACCCACGGCGCCCAGTACATGATGGGCGCGTTCGTGGCGTACTTCCTCCTGCAGTGGGCGGGGCTCGGCTACTGGTGGGCGCTCCTCATCGCGCCGGTCGTCGTGGGCATCATCGGCATCGCGCTCGAGCGCACGACGCTCAAACGTCTCTATCACCTCGATCACCTCTACGGCCTCTTGCTGACGTTCGGTTTCGCCCTGATCATCCAGGGCCTGTTTCGCCACGAATACGGCTCCTCGGGATTACCCTATTCGATGCCCCGCGAGCTCGCCGGTGGCCAGAATCTCGGCTTCATGTTCCTGCCCAACTACCGGGCCTGGGTCATCGTGTTCTCGCTCGCGGTCTGCCTCACGACCTGGTACGTGATCGAGCGGACGCGCCTCGGCTCGTACCTGCGCGCCGCGACCGAAAACCCGGCGCTCGTGCAAGCGTTCGGGATCAACGTGCCCCGAATGATCACGCTGACCTACGGGTTCGGCGTCGGCCTCGCAGCGCTGGCGGGCGTGCTCGCGGCGCCGATCTATCAGGTGAACCCGCTCATGGGCGCCGACCTCATCATCGTCGTCTTCGCGGTGGTCGTGATCGGCGGCCTGGGCTCGATCATGGGCTCGATCGTGACGGGCTTCGCCCTCGGAGTGGTCGAGGGCTTCACCAAGGTCTTCTACCCCGAAGCGTCCAACACGGTGATCTTCGTCATCATGGCGCTCGTGCTCCTGGTGAGGCCCAGCGGACTCTTCGGGCGGGCCTCGTGACGGCGACGGCCAACGAATACGTCGGCGCAGCCGCTCCGGCGGGCACGGGGGTGCCGATCCCCCAGGTGGTCGCCTTCGGGGTGATGACGACCATCCTCGCGGCGGCGCCGTTCCTCGTGTACCCGGTGTTTCTCATGAAGGCGCTGTGCTTCGCTCTCTTCGCCTGCGCCTTCAACCTCCTCATCGGCTACGTCGGGCTCCTCTCGTTTGGCCACGCCGCCTTCCTCGGCGGGGCGGGCTACGGCGCGGCGCACTCCGCGAAGGCCTGGGGGTTCCCACCGGAGCTGGCGATCCTCTTCGGCACCGCGGTGGCGGCTGCGCTCGGCGTCGTCATCGGCGCCCTGGCGATCCGCAGCAAGGGCATTTACTTCGCGAACATCACGCTGGCGTTCGCGCAGATGGTCTACTTCTTCAGCGTGCAGGCCGGCTTCACCGGCGGCGAAGACGGCATCCAGTCGGTCCCGCGCGGCACCCTCCTCGGGGTGCTGAACCTGAACGAGACGCTGCCGCTCTACTTCGTCGTGCTCGCCATTTTTCTCGCCGGGTTCCTCCTGATCTACCGCGCGATCCACTCGCCGTTCGGTCAGGTGCTGAAGGCGATCCGGGAGAACGAGCCGCGCGCCGTCTCGCTCGGATACCGCGCCGAGCGGTACAAGCTTCTCGCGTTCGTGCTCTCGGCGACGTTCGCCGGCCTCGCCGGGGCGACGAAGGCCCTCGTCTTCCAGCTCGCGTCTCTCACCGACGTCCACTGGACGATGTCGGGCGAGGTGGTGCTCATGACGCTGCTGGGCGGGCTCGGCACGGTGTTCGGGCCGGTGGTCGGGGCGTTCATCGTGATGGCGCTGGAGAACTATCTGTCGCAGCTCGGCGCGTGGGTCACGGTCGTCCAGGGCGTGATCTTCGTCGTCTGCGTGCTGACCTTCCGTCGCGGTGTCATCGGCGAGCTCGGAAACCTCCTGCGAAAATCGCTCTAGCGGGTCGGAGGGCGCCATGGCGTACACGGACATCCTCTACGAGAAGCAGAACGGCGTCGCCTGGATCACGATCAACCGGCCCGAGGTTCGCAATGCCTTCCGCACGACGACCGTGGCGGAGCTGACCGACGCGTTCCTGGACGCGCGCTGGGACCCGGCCGTCGGGGTCGTCGTGCTCACCGGCGCCGGCGACAAGGCCTTCTGCGCCGGCGGCGACCAGAAGGAGCGAGGCCAGGGCGGGTACGCTCCGGGCGCCGCGGGCGCCGAAGGCGCCGGAGCCGCGAGCCGACCCTTCAATCGCCCGATGGACGTCGAGGCCCTGCACAGCTCGATCCGCCACATCCCGAAACCGGTCATCGCGATGGTCAACGGGTTCGCGATCGGCGGCGGCCACGTCCTGCACCTGCTCTGCGACCTCTCGATCGCCTCCGAGAACGCCGTCTTCGGCCAGACCGGGCCGCGTGTCGGCAGTGTGGACGCGGGCCACGGCACCGGATTCCTCGCCCGCGTCGTCGGCGAGAAGAAGGCGCGGGAGATCTGGTACCTCTGCCGCCAGTACTCGGCGCAGGAGGCTCTCGAGATGGGTCTCGTCAACCGGGTGGTCCCGCTCAGAGAGCTCCGCGCCGAAGTGGAGAAATGGTGCGCCGAGCTCCTCGACAAGAGCCCGACGGCGCTCGCGCTCGCCAAGCAGTCGTTCAACATCGACTCCGAGCAGCGGGCCGGCGTGGCGCAGTTCGCCCACACCGCGCTCGGCCTCTACTACCAGACGGCGGAGGCGATGGAGGGCCGGAACGCGTTCGTCGAGAAGCGGCCGGCCGACTTTCAGAGGTTCCGGAAATGACAAAAGGTCCTCCAGGTGTGGATACGCCGGTGATCAGCAGCGGCCTCGCCTTCGATCCGCAACCGGACTACCGATAGCTCTCTGCTCGATGTAGACTGCCGCCCGGCGTGACGGCGCTCGAACCGGGCTCGCCCCCGTGGTGACAGGCCTCCTGTTCCTCGCAGCGATGTTCTTTTCGCCCCCTGG
>Ga0184639_10000360_pt1 | contig 17063 bp, 12 predicted proteins | sample PLM31_170_b2_FD_133155 | JGI IMG/M metagenome (GOLD analysis project Ga0184639, IMG submission 133155) | Groundwater sediment microbial communities from an aquifer in East River, Colorado, USA - PLM3-1_170_b2 | ecosystem: Environmental > Terrestrial > Soil > Riparian zone | place: USA: East...
ATCGAGCACCACGCTCGGATAGACGCCGACGATGATCACGATCACGCCTAACGGCACCAGCGTGAACAATTCGCGCCCGTTGATCTCCGGCAGCTTGAGATACTTTTCGTTGGGCGGACCCAGATAAACGCGCTGGATCGTCCAGAGCAGGTAGCCGGCGGTGAGCACCACGCCGCTGGCGCCCAGAATCGTCAGCACCGGATATTTCTGCCAGGTGCCGAGCAAGACCAGAACCTCGGAAATAAATCCGGACAGTCCGGGGAGTCCCATCGACGCAAAGAACGCCAGCGCCGTGACGCCGGTGTAGACCGGCATGATCGCCGCCAGGCCGCCGAAGCCGTCGATCTCGCGGTGGTGCGCGCGATCGTAAATCACGCCGACCAAAAGGAAGAGCATGCCCGTGATCGTGCCGTGATTGAACATCTGCAAGACCGCGCCGTTGATGCCCTGGGTGGTAAAGCTCGCCATGCCGAGCATCACGTAACCCATGTGGCTGACGCTCGAATAGGCGACCAGTTTTTTAAGATCGCTTTGCGCCATGGCGCAGAGCGCGCCGTAGATGATATTCCAGGCGCCCAGCGCGCCCAAAAACCAGTACGCCAGGTCGGCGGTGGCCGCCGGCAGCATCGGATAGTTAATCCGCAGAATCCCGTAGGCGCCCATCTTGAGCAGCACGCCGGCCAGGATCACGGAGACCGCCGTGGGCGCTTCGACATGGGCGTCGGGAAGCCAGGTGTGGAACGGAAAGGCCGGGATCTTGATCGCGAAACCGATAAAGAGCGCCATCCAGATCACATGCTGAAAGCCCCATCCCCACTGGTTGAACGGCCACATCGCCAGCGGTTGCGTGCCGTACCTGTCGGCCTGCGCGATCAGAACGGTCATGTCGAAGGTGTGCGGCTCGCTCGCGAAATAGAGAGCCAATATGGCGAGCAGCATCAGCACGCTGCCGAACAGGGTGTAGAGAAAAAACTTGATGGCGGCGTATTCCCGGCGCGGCCCGCCCCAGATGCCGATGAGAAAGTACATGGGCAGCAGCATGACTTCCCAGAAAATGTAGAAGAGGAAAAAGTCGAGGGCGACGAACACGCCCATCATGCCGGTATCGAGCAGCAGGAAGAGCGCGAAGTAGCCCTTGACCGCCTTCTCGATGCCGAAGGAAGCGAAGATGCAGAGGAAGCTCAACAGCGCCGTCAAAAACACCATGGAGATGCTCAGGCCGTCGACACCCATGGTGTAGCTGATGTTGTAGGCGGGAATCCACTGGTACTTCTCGATGAATTGCAAACCCGGATTCGCACGGTCGAAATGATTGAACAGCCAGATCGCCATCAAGAGCGGTGGAACCGTGGCCGCGACGGAGACCCAGCGAATCAAGCCGTGCGCCTTGCCCGGCAAAAGCAGCACCACCACCGCGCCGGCCAGCGGTATGAAGGTCATGTACGTGAGCAGGTTTTCCATCTTCTCGCTTCTCCCGTCCGAGTCAGCTCCAGTAACGCAATTTGACGATGATCGCGAACACCAGCGCGATCAAAATGCCGTAAAGATAACCGTTGATGTTGCCCGTTTGCACCCTGCGGAATTTGTTTCCGGTCCAAAAAGTCAAATTGGCGACGGCGTTGACGATGCCGTCGATGATGTAATTATCGAAGAGGCCGTTGAGCCATGAGGTAAACCGGGTGAGGCTCGCGCTGCCGTCGACGATGCCGTCGATGATGTATTGATCGAACAGCGCACCGATGCGCGCCAAGAGCAACGTGCCGTTGACGAAGACCGCCTGGTAAATCTCGTCGAGATAATATTTGCGCTCGAACAAACGATAGAAGAAGCCGCCTGCGAGAGCGCAAAGCCGCTCCGGGGAGAGCGCGCCGCGGTAGTACATCAGATAGGCGAGGAAGAAACCGAAAGTCGCAACCAGGACGGAGAATCCCATCAAACCCCACTCCAGGGCGTGCGCGCCATGCTCCTCGGCGTGGGCGTGGATCACCGGCTCGAGCCAGTGGGCGAACTGGCTGCCGCCGAGCACTCCCGGCAGGCCGATGAATCCCGCGAATAGCGCCCCGAGCGCCAGCACGACGAGCGGATAGGTCATCACCGCAGGCGACTCATGGAGGTGCTCCTGGGTGTGATGATCGGCGCGGCATTCGCCGAAGAAAACCATGAAGAGCTGGCGAAACATGTAGAACGCGGTCAGGCCCGCGCCCACCAGCGCCAGCAGCCAGACGAACTTGGAGACGTGAGGGTTCGTGTACGCCAGCCAGAGAATTTCGTCCTTGGAGAAAAAACCGGCGAAAGGCGGAAAGCCGGCGATCGCCAGAACGGAGATGAAAAAAGTCACGGTGGTCAACGGCATCTTCGCCTTGAGCCCGCCCATCTTGCGCATGTCCTGCTCGTGGTGCATGGCGTGGATCACGCTGCCGGCGCCAAGGAAGAGGCAGGCCTTGAAGAACGCGTGGGTCATCAGATGGAAAATCGCCGCCGCGTAGCCGCCGACGCCCACCCCGATGAACATGTAGCCCAACTGGCTGACGGTGGAATAGGCGAGAACTTTTTTGATGTCGTTCTGTGTGAGCGCGATGGTCGCGGCCATCAGGGCGGTGGCCACGCCGATCCAGGCGATCAGGTTCAAAGTCTCGGGCGCGAGGGAGAAGAAAACGTTCATCCGCGCGGTCATATAAACGCCGGCGGTGACCATGGTCGCGGCATGGATCAGCGCGCTCACCGGCGTCGGCCCGGCCATGGCGTCGGGCAACCAGACATGGAGCGGAATCTGCGCCGACTTGCCGGCGGCGCCGATGAAGAGAAAAAGCGTCGCCAGCGTAATGACCGGGATGCCCCAGAGGGTTTGCGCTTCGATGGCCGGCGCCCATTTGACCATTTCCCGCACCGTCAGCGTTCCATGTCCCTGCGCATCGAGCGACCAGAAAAGCAAAAACATGCCGAGGACGAAACCGAAGTCGCCGACGCGGTTGACGATGAAAGCTTTATTGCCGGCGCGCGCATTGTTATGGTCCTGGTACCAAAAGCCGATCAGCGCGTAGGAGCACAGCCCCACGCCCTCCCAACCGACGAACAGCAACAGCAAACTGTCGCCCAGGACCAGCGTAAGCATCGCCGCGGTGAAAAGATTGAGATAGGCGAAGAAGCGCCAGAAGGCTTTGTCGTCGTGCATGTAGCCGGTGGCGTAAATATGGATCAGACCGCCGACGCCGGTGACGACCAGGATCATCACCGCCGAGAGCGGATCGACCAGAAAGGCCATCTCCACCTTCAGCGAGCCGAGATCGATCCAGGTATAGAGCCGATCGATCAAGAAGCGCTGTTCGGGATCGAGGGCCTTGAGCGTCAGTAGCGCCTGAACCGAAAGACCGAAGGCGACGATCACCGGCGCGCAGGCGAGAAAACTGATCATGCCTTTGCCTATGCTCTTCTGAATCTTCGCGCCCAGAAGACCGTTGACGATCGCGCCGAGCAGCGGCAGAAAAATGATCCAGCGCAGAAAATCTGTTTGAATCGGATGCTCCATGGAATGCTCTAACCCCTAGGCTTTCCCATCCACCCCATTCCAAAATGAAAATTGCAAAGTGCAAAATTCAAAACCGGCTTTCCTCCTCCGCGAATTTTCATTTTGCATTTTGCATTCTGCAATTTGCCTTGAGTTATTCTCTTAGCGTCTCCGCCGCTTCCACTTCGATAGTATGGAACAGTTGGAAGATCGCCAGCACGATGGCCAGCCCCACCGCCGCCTCCGCCGCCGCTAGCATGATGACGAAGATCGCGTAGATCTGGCCGTCGGCGTTGCCGCTGCCGAAGTGGGAAAAGGCGACGTAATTGATGTTGGCGCTGTTTAAGATCAATTCCACGCCCATCAGCACGCTGATGGCGTTGCGGCGCGTGAGCACCGTAAACACGCCCAGGGAAAACAGGATCGCGCCGATCACCAGGTACGAAGACAACTCGTTGGGAGAAAAACCCGGCGCCATGGCTACTCTTTGATCTCCTTGCGCGCAATAACCACGGCTCCGATCAGGGCGGCGAGCAGAACCAGCGAGGCGAGCTCGAAGGGCAGCAAATAAGTGTCGAGAAAAAGATCGCCGATCTTGGCCGTGGTGGCAGCATAGACAATCTCTTTCGCCTGGGCCCAGGGCGTCTCGCGCACGGTCTGAGCCAAAAGATAAACCAATACTCCGACGACGATCAGCGCCGGGATGCGCCCGGCGGCGCGATTGGTGATCTCGACGTCGGTGATGCGGTGCGTAAGCATGACGGCGAAAAGCACCAGTACGAGAATGCCGCCGACATAAATCAGGACCTGTACGGCGGCGACGAAATCGGCGCCGAGAAAAATATAAATACCCGCGACTCCCGCGAAGGTCCCCAAAAGCGAAAACGCCGAGTAGATGATGTTGCGCGAGAACGCCACGATCATCGCCGAACCTATGGTGATGGCCGCCACCAGATAGAAAACTGCCGTCGAAACAGTCATGGTGTTTTTGGGATCGCAGAAAGCCAGAAGACTTTCTGGCTCAATTACCGGAAGATCCGTTTCGGATCAAGGGGCGCGCGCCGCCGTCCCGCTTCAGGCGCCTATTCCTCCTCTGCGGCCGCCCCTCCATCCGGCGTGGCGAACTCGTCAAGATATTTTAGTCCGATATCGACTTTCGTGGCCAACTTCGGGTCCGTTTCGCCACCCTTCTTCGGCTTGTAAAGCGGCGCCGGTTGCGGCGCAAAATGGCGAACTAACCCAGCCGGATTGTAACTCGCCCCCTCGAATTCCTGGGAGTGGCGGATGGATCCCGTGGGACACGCCTCAGCGCAAAGGCCGCAATACATGCACTTGCAAACGTCGATGTCGAAATGAGTAAATTTCCGCTGCTTAGTCTCCTTGTCCATTTCGATACCGATGGTGATGCAGGTGATCGGACAGTCCCGTTCACACGCCAGACAGCCGGTGCAGATATCGAGGTCGACCTCGAGAATGCCGCGATAGCGCAGCGGCAGGGTTTCCTGGATCGGCACCGGAATCTTGTCGGGATACTGGATCGTCATCGGCCGGCGCACCAGGTGCGAGAAGGTGATCGACATCCCCTCGAAGGTCGACTTCACCGCGTCGGTGATATTTTTTACGTAGCTGGCAACGTTCATAATTCCTCGACGACTAAATATGCGGTTTGAAATAGAGCTCCGGTTTCGCCTGCTTGATTTGAAAAGTTACTCGGATAAAGAAAATGATCACCAGGGCGAGTCCAAGACCGGCCATCGCCGCGCTGGTGACCCGCTGCAGATTCGCCGGCACGAACATGAAGCCGACGGTGCCCAAGAGACAAACGAACGACAGCGGCACCATGTACTTCCAGCACAGCGCCATGAGCTGATCGACGCGCACCCGCGGCAGCGTCGCCCTGATCCACATGGCGACGAACACCCACATGTAAGCTTTGAGAAAAAACGTCACGAACTGGGCAATGCCCAGCAGTAACGGATTGTTGTCGAATATCCCCAGCGGCGGCACCTGCCACCCGCCCAGGAACAAGGTGGTGGCCACCGCGCCGATCACGTAGAGGTTGCCCCATTCGGCGAAGAAGAAAAACAAAAAGCGCATGCCGCTGTACTCGGTGACGTAACCGGCGACCAGCTCCGATTCGGCTTCGGGAATATCGAACGGCGTGCGGTTGCCTTCGGCCAGCGCCGCGGTGAAGTAAAGAAAAAAAGCGCCGAAGGTGAACGGATTATGGAAGAGAAACCAATCCCACGGCCCCCAGCCTTGCGCCTTGATAATGCCCTGCATACTGAGCGTGCCGGCCAAGAAGACGATGGTCAGGATCGATAAGCCGGCGGGGATTTCGTAGCTCACGATCTGCGCAGCCGAGCGCATGCCGCCGAGCAGCGACCACTTGTTGTTCGAAGCCCAGCCGGCCATGAGAATGCCGACAACCACCAGGGAAGTTACAGCGAGTATATAAAGGATGCCGATATTGAGGTCGGCGACGATCAAATTGCCGCCGAAGGGAATGACCACGAAAGTGCAGAGAAAGCCCACGAAGACGACGTAAGGCGCCAGCGAGAAGAGCTTGGCGTCTGCCGCCGATGGAATGAGGTCCTCTTTGAGCAAATTTTTGATGCCGTCGGCGAGCCATTGGAGAATTCCCTGCGGGCCGACGCGGTTCGGGCCGACGCGGGATTGCATGCGCGCCCAGACGCGCCGCTCCAGCCAGCTCGTCACGCCGGCCAGCGGCGCGACAAAGACCGAGAGCACCACCAAGGCGACCACGACCATGGCGATGGCGTAAACCACCTCCTTGGGTACACCGGCAAAGGCGCCTTCTTGAATCAGTTGGTCGACAAAAGCTTGCATAGCGAGTCTAGTTAAATGTTCAGCAAAACCACTTCAAGAAAATTTATCGCGCCAAGACACCACCGAAACAAAATCCGAAATCCGAATATCGAAATCCGAAACAAACCGAAAGACTCAAATCCCAATTACGAAATCCGAAATGAGCTTGTTTGGAACATTGTAATATTTGATCATTTAGATTTGTTTCGAATTTCGGATTTCGAGTTTCTTGTTTATTTTTTATTCCTTGGCGGCCTTTGCGTCCCTTCGACTGCGCTCAGGACATGCTTTGCGCGAGTCATAGGTTTTTCCGATTTCTTGATCCAAAGTTCGGCTGAAGATTTCAAATGTTTTTGGCTAGGTTTACCGGTCGATCTCCGGCGCGTCGACGTCGAGACTGCCGATCAGCGCGATCAAGTCGGCGACCATGATGCCTTTGCTCAGTTTGTCGATGATGCTCATGGCGGCGAAAGAGCCGGTGCGGATGCGCACGCGGTAAGGATATTCGCTGCCGTCGGCGACGACGTAAAAACCCATGTCGCCGCGCGGCGCCTCGACCCGGGCGTAGCATTCGCCCACCGGCGGCTTGAACTTGCGCGGCACCTTGGCGATGGCGGGGCCCTTGGGCATCATCGTGAGACACTGGCGCAGAATTTTAACGCTCTCCTGCATTTCGCGAATGCGCACCCAGTAACGGTCGAAGCTGTCGCCCAGCTTGCCGATGTGGCCCGATCCCACCGGCACATCGAACTCCAACTCGGGATAAACGGAGTAAGGGATGTCGCGCCGGATATCCCACTTGATGCCCGCGCCGCGCAGGTTGGGTCCGACTAAGTTGTAAGAGAGGGCGTCCTCTTTCGTAACCACGGCCACGCCGGCCAGCCGCTCGATGAAAATTTTGTTGCCGGAGAGTAGACGGTTGAACTCATCGACGATGAGCTCAAAGTGATCGAGGAACTCGGCGATGCGGGCGCAGGTTTCCGGCAGGATGTCGTAACCGACGCCGCCGATGCGGATATAATTATAGGTGAGCCGCGCGCCGCAGATCTCTTCCATCAGGTTGTTGATCGTTTCCCGCTCCCGCAGCGCGTGGATGAACGGCGTCACTGCGCCGATGTCCTGGCCGAAGGTGCCGACGGAGATCAAATGGCTGGCGATGCGGTTGAGCTCGCAAGCGATCACGCGGCAGAACTCGCCGCGCCGGGTGACCTCGATGCCGCCGAGGATTTCCGCCGCCAGGCAGAAGCCCTGGTTGGCAAACATCGCCGCCAGGTAATCGGCCCGGTCAGTGTAAGGCACATAGCCGTGCCAGGTGACCTTCTCGCCGATCTTTTCGATGGACCGGTGCAGGTAGCCGACGTCCGGGATCGCTTCGTTGATCACCTCGCCGTCGGTCTTGACCACGAAGCGCAACACCCCATGTGTGCTCGGATGCTGGGGCCCGACGCTGATGGTCATTTCCTCGGTATAAAGACCCGTTTGAGCCGGAGCGGTTTCGTTCATCGCATTCCTAGCGCAGCAGCTTTTCTACCAACGGCGCCCGCTGCGTGCTGATGCCGTCGTATTCTTCCTGCTCGACGTAATCTTTGCGCAAGGGATATCCCAGCCAATCTTCCGGCAGCATTATTCTGCGCAGATCGCTGTGTCCTTCGAAGATCACGCCGAACAGATCGTAGACTTCGCGCTCAAACCAATTCGCCACCTTCCAGACGCTCTCGACCGTGGCGACTTTAGGATTATCGCGCGGCAGATCGACCTTGAGCACGATCTGATGATTCTGGCTGTAAGAAAAAAGGTGATAGACGACCTGGAGCTTTTCTTCCTTCGGCCAATCCAGCGCGGTCAGATCCGAAAGCACTGCGAATTGGAGATTGGCATCATCCCGCAGGAACTGGCAGACATCGACGATGGACGGGGCGTCCACCGTCAAATACGGCTCCTTGACCTCTCCCTTGAAGTCGCCGACTTTTCCGGGAAATTGCCGCTCGAGCCGGGCGTAAATATCCTTCGCGTCCATGCCTAAGCGCCGGCGGTATCCCCTGCCGGCTGCGCTGCTTTCACCAGCCAACGCTCGTGCATTATCTTGTCTTGAATCCTTAAGAGCCCTTCGGTGAGCGCTTCGGGGCGCGGCGGGCAACCGGGAACGTAAACGTCGACGGGAATGATCTTGTCCACGCCCTTACAGACGGAATAGGCCAATTGAAACAGCCCGCCGCAGTTCGCGCAGCTGCCCATCGAGATGACATACTTCGGATCGGGCATCTGGTCGTAGAGCAGCTTGGTGCGTTTGGCCATTTTGTAAGTCAGCGTACCGGCCACGATCATGAGATCGGACTGGCGCGGCGTGGCGCGCGGCACAGCGCCGAAGCGATCCAGATCCGCCCGCGGCCCGCCGGTCTGCATGAGTTCTATGGCGCAGCAAGCCAACCCGAACAGCATGTACCACTGCGACGAGGCCCGCCCCCAATTGAGGATGTCGTCAACTTTGGTCGTGAAAACCGTTTCCGGCAAAGAGTTCAATAATGGTTTCATAAAACGCCTCCGAGGGAGTAGAGGATCAAGCCTGGACCTTCTTCACCCACTCCAAGTCGCCCTTGACCCAAGCGTACACCAGGCCGAGGAAAAGAATGCCGACAAAAATCAGAATCTCGAAAAACGCGAACACTCCCTGTCCGCCTTCGAGCCAGCGGCGAAACACGACGGCCACCGGGAATATGAACGCGATCTCCACTTCGAAAATGATGAAAATCAGCGCGACGATATAGAAGCGAATATTGAAGTTCACCCACGCGCTGCCTATCGCCGGCTCGCCGCACTCATAGGTCGAGAGCTTGCGCGCCTGCGGGTTCGACGGGCGAAGCAACTTTCCAATCAAGAGATTGACCCCCACGAAACCGAGGCCTAATACGGTAAACACCAGGACATTGGCGAAATCAAATAACATATTGAATTTCCATGCTAATACTCGAAGAGAAGCTCTGTTTCCTTATAAACATAAATAGTACTGAGAATCAACCAGCAAGGATCGGCGGTGGAACTCGGCGGCGGTTACCGCTCTTGACAGGGATTCGATGGTAGAAGTAAGTGAGAGACTACTCTTGTCGCCATACGCACACTGCTAACGGCAGTCGAAAGGGACCCGTGGACTGAGAGTGTGTGAAAAAATCCGTTCATGGTTCGACACGCTCACCATGAACCGGATGGTGTAGATAGAAATTCGAGTAGTTAGCCGTTCGTCCTGAGGCACTCGAAGGGCGGACGGCTAATTTTTCACACACTCTGAGCGGACGAGCGGAACTTGATTTATGTTGTCGCGCGTTATTAAAGCAGTATCTCTCGGCTTGCTCGTCGGGTTGACGGGACTGGTCCTCAGTTACGTTCCCTTTTTTCACGAACTGGAAGAAGACGTTGGTCTGGGGTTGTTATTCAAGTTTCGCGGTGGCGGGCAACCGCCTGCCGACGCCGTGGTCGTCAGCATCGACAAGGAATCCGCCGAGCAGCTCAACATCCCCGAAAACCCTGATAAGTGGGCTCGCTCTCTGCACGCGCGTTTGATTGACAACTTGATTCGCGCCGGGGCCGCCGTCATCACTTTTGACGTACACTTCCTGGAGCCCCGCGTGGCCGAAGACGATAAGTTGTTCGCGCAGGCAATAAGTAAGGCAGGCAACGTCGTGCTGGCCGATGCGCTATCAGCGAAAGAAATTCCGTTCGCCAATACGGGCGGCGCCGTCCCGGAACACCGCGTCGTCAAATTTCTAAAACCATTGCCGCTTCTCGGCAGCGCCGCTGTCGCCACAGCTCCATTCGTTTTACCGAGGATCCCCTTCAAGGTGAATCAGTACTGGACCTTTCAAACCGGCGCCGGCGATTCGCCGACGTTCCCCATAGTTGCATACCAAATTTTCGGCTCCAAGGCCTACGGAGATTTTATCCGCCTTTTGGAAAAGGTCCGCCCCAGCCTGGCGGGAAAGCTGCCCCCGGCTCTCGATACCGCCATCAAGGAAAGAAAACTGGTGAAATTGATGCGCGACATCAAGGATCTTTTTGAGAGCGACGGGGCGCTGGCGCGCCAGATGATAGAGGAACTGGAGCGCTCTGACTCCTCGGCGGAGAATCGAGAAAAAAACAAAATGCTCGCGACCTTGGTCAAGCTGTACGGCGGTTCTAACAGCCGATATGTTAACTACTACGGCTCCCCGCATACAGTCACGACCATACCCTTTTATCGCGCATTGCAATTGGCCGACGGAACCAAGAGCGGCAATCTGCCGGAGCTAAAGGGCAAGGCCGTGTTCGTCGGGCTGTCAGAAAGAATTCTGGCGGAAAGAAAGGACAGCTTTTACACCGTCTTTTCTCAAGCCAACGGCGTGTTCATCGGTGGGGTGGAAATCGCCGCAACCGCGTTCTTGAACATGCTCGAGGACCGACCCGTCAATCCGATCGACTCGCAATACTATCTTCTGCTGATCGTCCTCTGGGGCGTCCTCATCGGTTCGATCTGCCGCACCTCTTCGATCATCATCGGCGCGACAAGCGCCGTGGTGTTGAGCGTCGTCTATTTCGTCTTCGCCGGCTTTCAGTTCAAAACTGCCGGCACTTGGTTCCCCATCGTCGTTCCGTTATTCATCCAGAGCCCTCTGGGTTTTGTCGGCGCGGTCTTGTGGAACTACGTCGAGACCAACAAAGAGCGCCAGCAAATCAGAAAGGCGCTCGCCTACTACGTGCCCGACGAAGTGGTCGATCAGCTCGCCAAAAACATGGTTGATATCAAGAACAGCGGCTCGATGGTTTACGGCGCCTGCCTGTTTGCCGACGTCGCGGGCTATACCACCCTGTCGGAAAAAATGACGCCGCAGCAGTTGAGTGATCTGATGCATAAGTACTTCGAAGCTACTTTCGAGCCGGTGAAAAAACATGGCGGGATCGTGGTCAACTTGAAGGGCGACTCATTTCTGGCGATATGGAAGGCGACGCACATGGAAGACGGCCTGAGGCGCCAGGCTTGTTTGGCCGCGCTCGATGTCGCCAAGGCAGTCCATCGCTTCAACGGCACCGTCGAGAATCTCGACCTGCCGACCCGCGTCGGCGTTCATTCCGGGCAGATTTTTCTCGGCAACATCGGCGCCGGCGATCACTACGAGTACGGCCCGACGGGAGACACCGTCAACACGGCGTCGCGGATGGACGGACTCAATAAGTATCTGGGGACCGAGGTGCTGGCGTCCGACGAGATCGTCCAGCAACTCGACGGCCTGCTCACCAGAGAAGTCGGGAAATTCATGCTTAAAGGAAAAACGCAGCCCATGGTGGTGCATGAACTATTAGGCCGCGTGGATGAAGCCGACGACAAACAGAAAAAATCCTGCGAGATATTTGCTGAAGCCCTCGGCGCTTTTAGAAAGCAGTCTTGGGATGAAGCGATGGAAAAATTTCACCAGGCCATCGAATACTCCGAGACCGATGGCCCGGCGCGTTTCTATATAAAGCTCTGCGAAGAGTACAAAAACAAGCCGCCTGAGGGACCCTGGGACGGGGTCATTCCCCTGGAAGAAAAATAGACCGAATCGTTTTTGATACACCCCTGTATCAAAAAGTCTACGCGAGGAATCTTCCATAACGCTACCAGCCAACCGGGTGAAAAAAATCATGTGCAAAATCGCAAGTTGAGTTTTTTATCAGGAGGTCAATGTATTGGCACAAAGCGTGCGCTGGTATGGCGCTGGTGATTAGAAACTGGACAGGCAAACTTGCTTTAGCAATCTCCCTACAGAGTCGCATTCGCCGTGTCACTGCGGGCGAGTCGCATGGACGGCCAAAGCGTAAAAACAACCGCCCTTGACAGCTATGCGCGACTGTGAGCATAAAGGCCCATACCCAGAAGCATTTTGGTTAATGTCCATGGAGGGGTGAAAGCATGACCTCAAGCCGTAGTGGCGTTTTTTTGTCGGCCACCCTGGTGGCTCTATTAGCGCAACCAGTGATTTCTCCGGCGGCGGCCCCTTGCGACCCGCCGATTGCGAAAATGGTCTCCGTGCAGGGCAACGTCGAGGTACGCAGGGCCGGGCAAGCCCAGTCGCAGCCGGCCCGCTTGAACGATACCTATTGCCCGGGAGATCGCATCCAGGTCGGCGAAAAAAGCCGAGCGGATATCGCACTGGTCAACCAACCCCTTCTTCGCCTCGATCAAAACACGGTCATCACCCTTGCCGGATTAAAAGACGAACGCGCTTCGATCATAGACTTGGCGCGGGGAGCGCTGCACTTCTTCAGCCGGTTGCCCCGCAACCTGGAGATCAACACGGCGTTCGTGAACGCAGGTGTGGAAGGAACTGAAGGCGTTGTCGAAGTCGAAGCCGATCGGGCGACGATCACGATCTTCGAAGGTAAAGTGCTCGCCGCCAACGCGGTCGGACGCCTCGCCCTCGCCGACGGGCAGTCGGCGGTCGCCGAGAGAGGGAAGGCTCCGGTATTGCGGACCGTGGTCCGCCCGCGCGACGCCGTGCAATGGGCGTTGTACTATCCACCCGTCACCTACTTTCGCCCTGAGGATTTTCAGGGCGCAGAACCCTGGCGAGGGATGGCGCGAAACTCAGTGGACGCCTACATGAAAGGCGACTATCAGCGGGCCTTCGACGCGCTCAAGGGCGCGCCCGCTGATATCACCGAGCCGCGTTTCTTCGCGTATCGAGCTTCGCTGTTGCTTGGCGTAGGGCGAGTGGACGAAGCCGGACCGGACCTAGACCGGGCGCTGAAGTTAAATCCCAATTATAGCGATGCGCTGGCCCTGCAATCGATCATCGCCGTGGTGCAAAACGACAAAGAACGGGCGCTCAGTATCGCCCAGAAGGCGGTCTCCGCAGACGCCAAATCCGCGGCGGCACTCACAGCCCTGTCTTACGCACAACAAGCCCATTTCAACCTCGAAGGCGCGCGCAACAGTCTACAACAGGCGGTTCAGGCAAACCCGGACAACGCCCTCGCCTGGGCTCGGCTGGCCGAGCTTCATATGTCGTTCGGCAACCTCGACGACGCCCTCGCAGCCGCGCAGAAGGCCGTCTCGCTGAATCCCAATCTATCGAGAACGCAAATGGTTCTAGGCTTCGCGCACTTGCTGCGCGTCAATACGACGGAAGCGAAGAGCACTTTCACGAAAGCCATCGAGCTCGATCAGGCAGACTCGCTGTCTAGGCTGGGCCTGGGTCTCGCGAAGATCCGCGAAGGAAATTTAGAAGACGGAAGAAAAGAGATCGAAGTCGCCGCCAGCCTCGACCCCAACAACGCCATCGTTCGCAGTTATCTCGGCAAAGCGTATTACGAAGAGAAGCGCTCCGAACCCGCGGAACGCGACTACGCCACCGCCAAGCAGCTCGACCCCAAGGATCCCACGCCCTATTTTTACAGCGCGATCCAAAAACAGACGACGAACCGGCCCGTCGAGGCCTTGCAGGACATGGAAAAAGCGATCGAGCTGAACGATAACCGCGCCGTCTACCGCTCCCAGTTGCAGCTCGATTCCGACTTGGCCGCGCGCAGCGCGAGCCAAGCCCGCATCTACAGCGATTTAGGTTTCCAGCAGCTTGCCCTCGTCGAAGGCTGGAAATCGGTCAACACCGACCCGACGAATTATTCCGCTCACAGGTTTCTGGCCGATTCTTATTCAGTATTACCGCGCCACGAGATCGCCAGAGTCAGCGAACTATTTCAATCCCAGTTGCTTCAGCCACTCAACATGACGCCCATACAGCCCACTCTCGGAGAAAGCAATCTATTTCTCATCAGCAGCTTGGGTTCCGGTGCGCTCGGTTTCAACGAGTTCAATCCGATCTTCAGCCGAAATGGGATTACTTTCCAAACGAGCGGGCTCGCCGGCGAACATAGCACGTATGCCGGGGAGGCGGTGCTATCCGGGATCTTCAAGAACATTTCCGTCAGCTTGGGCGGGTTTCACTTTCAGACAGACGGCTTTCGCAGAAATAGCGACCAGAAGGACGATATTGCCAACGCCTTCATACAACTAGAACTCACCCCCAAAACTAGTTTCCAGTTCGAGTACAGATTTAGAAATACTAACAACGGCGATCTTCAGCTCAATTTTTTCCGCGATGATATCTTGCCTAAGCTGAGGGCCGTAGATGAAACAGAGACGTATCGAGTCGGTCTGCGTCATGCCTTTACGCCAAATTCAATTATCCTGGGCTCGTTTATGTATACACGCGACGAGACGTTTACGCATGACGAGCCCACTGGGCTCGTTGCCCTGGACATCAGAGAACCTAGCATGCGAGCTTTCAGCGGTGAGCTTCAACATCTGTTCCGCTCTCAATATGTTAACATCGTTAGCGGCGTGGGGCATTTCAATCTCAACAGAGAACAAACAGTTATTTTAGACTTCGGCAACCCGATTATCTGCATTGTACTTACCTGTGTTGAACGGACGGATCTCGACACCAAGCACACCAACGCTTACGTGTATTCGTACATCAACTTCCCTAAAAACGTTACGTTCACGATCGGCGCCAGTGGCGACTTTTTTAGAATCGCCGATAGCTCGTCGTCAGGATCAAGAGACCAGTTCAACCCGAAATTCGGCGTCACCTGGAACGTACTCCCTTCCACGACGATTCGGGCGGCCGCGTTCAGGGTATTCAAGAGAACCTTGGTCACAAACCAGACCCTTGAGCCGACGCAAGTGGCCGGCTTTAACCAATTCTTCGATGACATCGAAGCCACCGAATCGCGCCGCTATGGCATCGCGGTGGATCAGAAATTCTCACAGGCATTGTTCGGCGGATTAGAAATTTCACGGCGAGATCTCGAGGTTCCGATCCCATTCTTCAATCCCTTTACGGGCGTGAGTGAAGTCAAGCGCAAGGATTGGCGCGAACATCTGGTTCGTCCCTATCTTTTCTGGACGCCCGACAAGTGGGTCGCGCTAAGCGCCGAGTATCAATTCGAGAGTTTCAAACGCGGTCCTGATTTCGGTTTCGGTTTGAAGAATATGATGCAGCATCGGGTCCCCCTGGGAGTGAGGTTATTTCATCCATCGGGATTGAGTTTCGCGCTAAAGGCGAGCTACCTCAATCAAGACGGGAAGTTTCAGCGCAAAGCAGGTCCCTGCTGCGTCGCTGGCACGAGTGACTTTTGGGTGGTCGATACGGCGGTGAGCTATCGACTCCCGAACCGTTTCGGTTTCCTAACCGTCGGAGCAACGAACCTTTTTGACCGTAACTTTAGATTCCAAGAAACGGACTTTAATAATCCGTCGATACAACCAAAGAGAACGGTCTTTGGCAAAATCACACTGGCGCTGCCATAACTTTCATAAAACTAACGCTGGTGCTAGGAGGTGTCCTCTATGGTCGGTTAATTTTTAGCAGAGACATATGGGTCATGTTACGATTCTTTCTATACGTGAGTAACAGGAGGTAAATCATGCTAACCAGAAATAATTTGCTTCTAATTGCGCTAATAGTTGCAATGGGCGCGCTCTTTGCCACCGCCGAGGTCAAAGCCAATCCGAGCGGGGTGCCGGTCAGCGACCCGGGGCCATTTTCGTGTACAACCTCAAGCTTTAAAGTCGAGGCCATACTAGTAGGTGGCGCGTTTCCGGCGCTCATCCCTTGCCCCACTAATCCAGGTCAGACTTGCTCAGATTATGGCTACAAAGTGTCAGCACTATCACCGACGGGCCCAAATGTTGACCACGCCGTATTTGCGATAGCAGCGACGCAAGACCTTAGCAGTACTAGCCCCTCTGGGAGTTTTGTTTCTCCGGCCGGTGCCGGGGACAATACGACTAACTTTTTGATCAACGCGAAGCATGAGTACACGATAAGATTCAATTCTTCAAACACCAAGTCCACCGAAGCGCACATCTACATAGTAGGATCATCCTCACCACGGGTCTCATCGATACTCGTGAGAAGTGGCACAAAATTAACTGAATCCTGTTTGATTGCTGGAGCGGGAGTGGCTGGGGATCCGTTTCAACCTGTTTTCCAAGAGCAGCTTGCCCTGGTCGCTGGCGGCAAGTGCAATGCTCATTTAATTTTTGACTCGACGGGTAACTTAATCGATGTGACGACTGATCCTCCTTGCGTTAGCGCAAGACCCGAGGTGGTTTTTGTTAACGGGCACGCACTCCAGAATAACACCAGCCCCTCGGGCATAACGTTTGGGGAAAATACGACTACTTGTTATGGTCCCCCAAAACCAAGAACACCGTCCTGTATTTGTACGGCGCTGCCATGCCCATAAACGAAGGGAAACCGGGGTCAGGAGCCTTTTCTCCCGAAGGCTGCTCTCCTGAGGGTGTGCGGTTATAGCAGGAAGTGAAAGTTGGCGATGTGCTTCAACGGCAGAGCGGGATAACCCCGCTCTGCCGTTCTTGTCTTGCGGCCTTAACCCGTTAAATGGGGTCAGGAGCCATTTTCGTCTAAAGAAAACGAAACGGGGTCAGGCGGAAACGGGGTCAAAACGGGGTCAGGCGTGCCAACGGAAACGGAAACGGGGTCAGAAACGGGGTCAGGCGTGCCTATTTGACTTTGTTACTCGCCTTACATAACCTCGCATCACTATGGCAAGAAAACCGCGGGTGCATTTCACCGGCGCGCTCTATCACGTTATGAGTCGCGGTAATCAGGGGCAGTCGATCTTTACCGACGATCAGGACCGGCGGCGCTATTTGGACTTGCTCAGAGAGAGCCAAGAACGATATGGCTACCGG
>Ga0184639_10000361_pt1 | contig 17053 bp, 13 predicted proteins | sample PLM31_170_b2_FD_133155 | JGI IMG/M metagenome (GOLD analysis project Ga0184639, IMG submission 133155) | Groundwater sediment microbial communities from an aquifer in East River, Colorado, USA - PLM3-1_170_b2 | ecosystem: Environmental > Terrestrial > Soil > Riparian zone | place: USA: East...
GGCCACGTTCGTATCGCGCTCCAGGAAGGCGCGCAGTCCCAGGGCGGCCTCGACGCGCTCGGTGATCGGCACGCCAGTCCAGCCGACCAGGTTGGGCGTCGCGAAGACCACCCCGCGCCACGGGTCGAGCGGGCCGGGCGACGAGATGCCGATGCCGGCCGGCTCGGGCAAGCCGGAGAGACGCGCCTCGCCGCGCACGGCGCCGGCAGTGGCGCAGATCCGATCGATCACCGCCTCCACGCCCTCCTCGTCGCGGGTATCCACGACGCGGCGGCACGAGACAACAAGGTCGGGGCTGACGTGCGCGGCGCGGATCCGGGTTCCGCCGAGGTCGATCGCCAGGATCGACCGATCGGCTACCTCATCCACAGGCCGTCATTGTAGCGGCCGAGCACGGAATCGGCCGCTCTGCGGCGGTCATCGGTCTCCCGACGACGCGCGGCCGAGCGGCCGACGCGCTTGAAGCTCAGCGGTCCGCGGGCTGTCCCGCGCCGCTGTTCAGAACGGGGTTGCCCTCAGCCGCCGATCCTGAACATCTTGGTGCCGCACACCGGACAGGTGCCCTCGGTGGCCGGCTTGCCGTTCTTCATGGTGATCCGCTTCTCATTGCGCATGTCACGCTTGGCCTTGCACTTGACACAGTAGGCATTGGTCGCCATCGGTGAAATTGCCTCCTTGTACCGGCGTGATTGCCGGGCTTTCTTAACGCCGCCCGCCCTGTTCGCCGATCAGCGTAGACCAACGAGCGTGGGTGTCGCCGCCATTTTCGTGGTCGATCGCCCAGAGCAGGTGCATGCCGGCCAGTCCGACATCGATACAGCGTGCCTCCGCGGCCTCCTTCGCCGCACCTTCCAGAAACGTCCCATCGACGCGCTGGGCGTAGGCGGCGCAGACCGTCCCGGCGCGCAACCCCGCGAGTCCCGCCAGCACGAAGAGCGCCGACGACTCCATCTCGAGGTTGGCGACGCGCTGGCGTCGCAGCTCCTCCGCGAGATCAGGATAGCGAACCGGGAGCGTGCGCATCGCTCTTCCCTGCGGAGCGTAGAAGCCGCTGGCGGTCGCGGTCATGCCGACATGGTACCGAGCACCCGTCTCGCGGCAGGCCGCCTCGAGCGCCCAGACGACGTCACGATGGGCGATGGCGGGGTAGCCGGGATGCACATAGAAGTCTGTCGTGTTCTCCAGGCGGACCGCCCCGATCGACACAATCAGGTCGCCGAGCGCGATCTCTGGCTGCAGCGCACCGCTCGAACCGATGCGGATCAGGGTCGGCCGATCGGTGATCTCCATCACCTCGGCCAGCACGATCTCCACGTTGTCGGTGCCCATCCCGGTCGACATGACCGAGACCGGCATGCCCTGGTAGGTGCCGGTGGCGGTGGTGATCTCGCGATTGCTTCGTTCGAGCTCGACCGTATCGAAGCGTCCGGCGACCTTCGGGACGCGCCCGGGGTCCCCCACCAGCAGGATGTACTCGGCCAGCTCGCCGCGCTCGAGAGCGATGTGGTACTGGCGCTCGCCGGAGCGTGGCGCATCGGCTCGAGGGAGATCGGTCAAGGCGGCGGCTGCTCCTTGGTTTTGAGCGTGGACCGGCGGGTCGGCGGGAGTATACGCCGCTCCTCCGGCGGGGCTCCCGCGTCGGCGCGCACCAGGGCGAGGTGCGGAACCCCGTCGCTGAGCTCCGCTTCGGGCCCGATGGCGGGCGGACCGGGCTCTGCGTCGGCAGGTGCGGGGCGCGGTCGACGACCGAACCACGCCAGCACAGCAGCCACGGCGGCCAATCCCATGCCCGACACCAGCAGCCCGGCGCCGCGCGGCGGCTGACCGGGCGAGTGGTCGGTCGACGGTTCCGTTGCCGTTGTGACGGTGGCGGGAGAGGCGGTGGGATGCGGCCGCGCCAGGACCGGGGCGATCGCGGGGACCAGCGATGCGGGGGCGCCACCTGAGCCCGGGTCCTCCTCGAGGAGCCCGTCCGCGGCCCGCTGCTGGGAATCGTGTTCGGTCGAGGCACAGCAGGTGCTGGAGCCCCCAGCTCCGGCCACCGGCGCCGCGATCACGCGGAAATCGCCGCTCGTCCTCGGCCAGATGCGGTAGCCGCGCAGCGGCTCCTTGCCGGTCGTCTCCTGGCCCAGTACGCCGCGCAGCTCCAGCCAGGCTCCCCGCACCACCGACGAGATCGCGATGCCGGTGCGAGGGGAGATCGAGACCCGGATCGGGCCGCTTCCATCGTCGATGACGAACGAGATCGCCCCACCCCCCAGCTTGCTCACAGACGTGGAGACCACGCCGCGGGTTATGACCAGGCGGGCCTCCTCGGCCTCGCCGAGCGCGCCGGTGGCTCGCCGAAGTGGGTCGGGGTCCGCGAGAGCGCCGAGCCGCAGCACGGGCCTGGTGACCCGCAGGCTGAGCATGCCCGCCTTCGTCGACCGGGTGCCGTCCAGCTCCATCAGCTGGCCGAGGGCCAGACTGCCGGCGTCATCGCCGAGGCGGATGAGGATCGCGCCCGTCGAGTCCTGGACGACGGCGCTGCCCGTCTCCAACAGGCCCGAGGGCGCAGTGACGACGCCTCGCACGCGGAGTCGGTACCCAACCCCGGCTGCGCGTGCCTCGGCAATGGTCAGCAGCGGCGTGCTCGGCGCAGGGGTGACCGATGGGGCCGGAGAGGCCGATCCGCCTGGCGTCGAACTGGGGCTGGCCGTGACGCTCGGGCTGGGGTCCGGCGTGGGCGTGGGGCTGGGGGTCGGTGCCGGCAGCACGGCCAGGATGTCCGCTGCGTCGCGCGGCTGGACCCGAAATCCTGCGGTCCCGCTCCCGCTCGAGTCCCGCTGCCCGACGACACCGATCAGCGAGAGCTCCCCGTCGCGCTCCCATGCGGAGGTGTCGATCCCGGTCGCGCTGCCCACCAGGACGCGGGTCGCCCCACTGCCGTCGTCAACGTCGAAGGCGATCCCACTGCTGAGCTCGGTCGCCGAACCGGTGATCGTGCCGGAGAGGCGGACGAGCTTGCCCTCGATCGGCTCGCCGACCTCGCCCGTGGCGATCTCGATCGGCGAGGGCTCGGGCACCGTGCCGCCGACCGCCAGCCCCGTCGCGTCGCTGCGGATCGTGCGCTGGGCATACCGATCGTCCACCGTCCCCGTCACCCGGACCAACAGGCCGCGGCCGAAGGTTCCGTCGCTGAGGAGCACGGCGATCGCGTCACTGGCGTCGGCCAGGTAGCCACCGCCGTCGGTGAAATCGCTGCTCGTCAGCGTCACTCCTTCGACGGTCACGACGCTCCCGTCCGGCATGGACCGGGCTGTGGCGATCGAGATCGGCGTTGGCGCCGGTGTCGAGCTTGGGATCGGGCTCGGCGTGGGCGACGGCGTGTCGCTCGGAGTCGGAGCTGGCGTTTCGCTCGGCGACGACGCAGGCGTCGTGGTCGGCGGCTCCGGAGTTGCCGTTTCGGCGGGCGAGGTCGTCGCGCCGGGGCTCCCCGAATCGCTGGGGGCCGGCGTCGCGCTGGGGCTATCGCTTGCGCTCTCCATCGGGGAGGTGGACGGGCTCGCGCTCGGCTGCGGCACCGGCGGGGAGGCGCTGTTCTGCGGATCGGGGATCGGCTGGATCAAGAAGTCGACGAGGTTGTCATCGGTGTCTTGGGTTGAGCCCGATGGGCCTCCGGGGAGCCGCTCGAGGCTGCTGCCGGCTGCCGGGGCGGGTGCCGGCCGGGCTTCCAGCCAGGTGTTGGCGGCCGTACCCCAGCCGACGGCGTCGATCGCGGTCGTGGCGGCCTGCGCGCGCAGTGCGACGCTCCCGCCTGAGGCGGCCAGCCCGTTCGCGTATTGGAGATCGGCGAGGGCTGCGAAGGTGCCGGCCTCGTTGGCGATGAGCACATGACCGCCCGGAGGAACGCTCGACGCGCCGGTAGCCCAGGCCGCCTTGCGGGTGACGGTCGCGCCAGTGGCGGTGACGTACACGACCTCCAGTCCGTCGAGCGGCAACGATCCGGCGGTGGGGTTGTAGAGCTCGATGTACTCGTCGGACGCGCTCGACCCACCAGTCATCACCTCGCTCACGACCAGGTGGCCGGTTGCCGGCTCGGCGAGCAACCCAACCGGAGCCTCCGCCTCCCCGAGGAGCGGCATCGCAAGGGCGTGGTCGATCACCAACACGAACACCGCCAGCGATGCGAGCGCGGTCGCCAGTCGGCGAGAGACGAAGCGGAACGGAGGACGAACGGGCACGGCACACCTCGGCGACGGGAGGCGCGCAGGTCGGTGCAGGATGGCGAGCGGTCGCTTACCGGCGCATTAGGTCACGCTTACCGAGCGGCTGCCCAACTTCGGCGACGCATGACCGCGGGATTCTGTCGCGTACAATCGCCGCCCGATGTCGAAGAAGAGCTCCGCCCAGCGCGCTGCCGAATCGCGTGCCGAGACACGTCGGCGAGCCCGGCTGATCGCCCAGGGCCGTGTCGCAGAGGAGGACGATGAGCAGGTCGCGGCCGCTCAGGCCAGCGTGCCATCGCTCAACCTCTTCCAGCGCATCTTCCCGCCGGCGGCGCCGCTGCCCGGCAAGCCCCCTCCCCTCGCCGGCTTCACCTACAGCGGTAGGCTGCGACCCATCGTCCTTGGCGCCTGGTTGATCCGGCGCAACCTGTACGCTGGCATCGGGATGGGCCTCCTGTGGGCCGCCTCCTACATCCTCACTGAGCAGTATGCCGGCTCGCTGGTCGGCACCGTCGCCTCGTTCGCCTCGTTCGGTTCTCTGGTCGCGGCGGGTTGGCTGGGCTGGCGGCGGCCGTGGTTCTACGGTTTCGTAGCCGCCGTGGTCGGCTACCTGGTCTATGCGCCGTACTTCGTCTATATCGTCTTGAGCGCCGCGACTGCTCCCACCCCGGCGACACCCTCTCCTACCCAGGTGTTACCCGCGCAGGTGGCGGCCTACCTTGCCACCAACGGGGCGCTGCAGACCGCCATCGGCGCCCTGGCCGGCTTCTACGGGGGCTATCTGCGACGGCGCCTGGCCGATCCCGCCACACGGCAGGCCGCGGCGGCACGCCGCCGCCGCTAGGCGCGCTTCAACCCGCGCTGTGCGCCGCGGCCGCCGCCTGGGCGTCCGCCAGAGCCACCTCGAACTCGACCGCAAGGCCCAGCACCTCGCCGGTCGAGCGCATCTCCGGCCCCAGCGCCGCATCGACGCCCGGCAGGCGCCAGAGCGAGCCAACAGGGGCCTTGACGGCGATCAGCGCTGCATCCGGCGCGAGCCCGGGCTGCCAGCCGACCTCGGACAGCGTCGCTCCCAGCGCGCAGCGCACGGCGGCGCCCACCACGTCGCGCCCGGTGGCCTTGGCCACGATCGGCACCGTCCGGCTTGCCCGCGGATTCGCCTCGATGACCACCACCCGCTCACCGCTGACGACCATCTGCACGTTGAGCATGCCGCGGACGCCGAGCCGCAGGGCGATCCGCCCGGCGACCGCCGCCACCCGCTCCTGGACAGACCTCGACAGCGTTCGGGGTGGCAGCACCGCCAGCGAGTCGCCCGAGTGGACGCCCGGCGGGTCGAGCTGCTCCAGGATGCCTGGCACGCACCACGACTGTCCGTCGCTGATGACGTCGACATCGACCTCGACGCCGTCCAGCATCTCGTCGACGCGCAGCGGCCAGCCGATCTCGGTCGCCAGCAGCTCGGCCAGGTCCGTCTCGTTCCGCAGCACCGCGATCCCCCGCCCGCCGATCACCCACGACGGCCTGACGATGACCGGCAGCCCCAGCTGACCGATGGCATCCCGCAGCCCTTCCTTGTCGAGCGCCAGGCGCCCGCGCGGGCCGGCGATCCCCAGCTCATCGAGCAGCGTGGCGAAGCGTTCGCGATCCTCGGTCGCCTCGATCGCTGCCGCGGTCAGCCCGGCGATCGGCACATCGGCGTAGGCCAGCTCCTTGGCCAGGTCGATCGCCGTCTGGCCGCCGAAGGTGAGCACCACGTGCGGCGGTTCGCCGGTGAGCGCCCGCTCGTGGTCGATGACGTCGAGCACGCTCTCCGCGTCGAGCGGCTCGAAGTAGAGCCGCGAGCAGGCGTCGTAATCGGTCGACACGGTCTCCGGGTTGTTGTTGATGACCACCGCGTCGAGCCCCATCTCGCGGATCGCCCACGCGGCGCGCACCGAGCAATAGTCGAACTCGATCCCCTGCCCGATGCGGATCGGTCCGGAGCCGACCACGATCACGCTGCGGCGATCGGTCGGCGGCGCCACCTCCGGCTCGGTGTAGGAGGAGTAGAAGTAGGGCGTCTCGGCCGGGAACTCGCCGGCGCAGGTGTCCACCCGGCGGTAGGCCGGTGCAATGCCAGCTCGCACCCGCGCACGCCGCACTGCGACGGTCGGCACGCCCGATAGCGCGGCGATCTCCGCATCGCCGAAGCCGGCCCGCTTGGCGTCGATCAGCGGCGCCCCGACCAGGCGCTCCTCGGCCTCGACCAGCTCGGCCAGCCGCTCGCAGAACCAGGGCGCGATCCCCGTCGCCTGGCTCAGCCCCGCGGCATCGCTCCAGCCGTGACGCAGCAGGCCGACCATCCGCCACAGCCGAGTGTCGGTCGGTTCCAGGAATTCAACGAGATCAACCGGAGCCCGATGCGAGAGGCCCCACTCGGCCGCCTCCCACAACCAGCCGCGCCCGCGCGGCTCGAGCGAGCGGATCGCCTTGAGCAGTGCGCTGCCGAACTCGCGGTCGATCCCCATCGCCTCGCCGGTCGCCTTCATCTGGATCCCCAGCGAGCGGTCGGCCGCCGGGAACTTGTCGAACGGCCAGCGCGGCAGCTTGACGACGACGTAGTCGACCGCCGGCTCGAACGCGGCGGAGCCGATCCCGGTCGCCGGGTTGGGCAGCTCGTGGAGCCGCCTGCCGAGCGCGATCAGCGCCGCCACCCGGGCGATCGGGTAGCCGGTCGCCTTGCTGGCCAGCGCCGAGGAGCGGCTGACCCGCGGGTTGACCTCGATCACCCGGTACTCCCCGCCATCGGGCCGCACCGCCAGCTGCACGTTGCAGCCGCCCTCCAGGCGGAGCTCGCGCACGATCTTCAGGGCGCAGCGCCGAAGCGCCTGGACGAGCGGATCGGGCAGGGTCTGGATCGGCGCCACCACGATCGAGTCACCGGTATGCACGCCCATCGGGTCCAGGTTCTCCATGCCGCAGATGGCGATCGCCGTGTCGGAGGCGTCGCGCAGGACCTCGAACTCGATCTCGGCCCAGCCGAGCAGGCTGCGCTCGGCGAGCACCTGCCCAATGGGGCTCATGCGCAGCCCGGCCCGGATGCGCTCCCGCGCCGCCTCGAGCGTCGCCGCGAAGCCGCCGCCTCCGCCGCCGAGCGTGAAGGCCGGGCGCACCACCACCGGGGCGCCCAGCTCCTCGACGAAGCGCAGCCCGTCCTCGACCGTCTCGACCACCGCGCTCTCGGGCACGGGCTCCCCGATCCGCAGCACCAGCTCGCGGAAGCCACCCCGATCCTCGGCTGCGCGGACCGCGGCGAGGGGTGTCCCCAGCACCCGCACGCCGTAGTGCTCGAGCACGCCCGCATCGTCGAGCGCAACCGCCAGGTTGAGCGCCGTCTGCCCGCCCAGGGTCGGCAGCAGCGCATCCGGCCGGTGCTTGGCGATCACCGCGGTGAGGTGCTTCACCGTCAACGGCCCGATCACCACCGTGCCGCCCACGTCGGGATCGGTCATCACCGTGGCCGGGTTGGAGTTGACGAGCACCGTCTCGACGCCCTCGCCGCGCAGCGCCAGGCAGGCCTGCACCCCCGCGTAGTCGAACTCGGCCGCCTGCCCGATGACGATCGGCCCGGAGCCGATCACCAGCACCCGCCGCGGGTTCGTCATGCCGTGGCGCGTTCGAAGGCGGCGTCGAAGACGCGCGCCGCGTCGATCGGCCCGGGAGCCCCCTCCGGGTGGAACTGGACCGATGCGATCCGTCCCGAGGCGTGGACCAGCCCCTCGAGCGTGCCGTCGTTCAGGTCGCGATGGCTGACCGAATATCCCGCCGCCGCCAGGGCGGGGCCCTCGACGACTTCGACCTCGTGATTGTGCGCACCGATGTCGATGCGACCCGTCGCCAGCTCGATCACCGCGTGGTTGCCCCCGTGATGCCCGACCGCCAGGCGACGCGTGTCGGCCCCGGCGGCCAGCGCCAGCAGCTGGTGCCCGAGGCAGATGCCAAGCAGTGGCGCGCCACCGTCGAGAGCCGCCGCGGCCAGCCGCCTCACCGTCGCGATCTGGGCGGCCATGCGGGCGGGGTCACCGGGGCCGGGCGAGAGGACCACCAGGTCAGGTCGTTCGGCGCCGACGGCGGCGGCCGTCACGTCGTGGGGCAGCACGGTCACCTCGAGGCCGCGTGCCGTCAGCGCCCTGAGCAGGGAGCGCTTGACCCCGTAGTCGATCAGCGCGGCACGACCAAGGCGCGGCCCCTCTGCCGGAAGGACGTAGCGTTCAGACGTCGAGACCGCTGCCACGTGGTCGACCGCCTCCCAGGCGGGGATCGTGGACGCCTCCTCAACCGCCGTCGGCTCGTCGTCCGCGGGCCGGATCACGGCCCTCCGCGCCGCGCCGCGCCTCAGCTGCAGAGTGAGCGCCCGGGTGTCGATCCCCTCCAGGGCCGGGATGCTGGCCTCGACCAGCAGCTCCTCGAGCGATCGCCCCGGGCCGGCGGGCGGCGTCACCAGGCGCGTGACCACCAGCGCGCGGGGATGGATCCGTTCCGACTCGAGCTCCTCCGCCGCGATGCGGTAGCTGCCCGCCATCGGGTGCGTGAGCACGACGATCTGTCCGGCGTAGGACGGATCAGTCAGGATCTCGCCCCAGCCGGTGGCCGCTGTCGAGAAGATCAGGTCGCCCTCTGCCGGCGAGGCGGAACCGCGCAGCCGTCCGTGATGGATCGTGCCGCCTTCGAGGGCCAGCAGCCCGGGACGCGAAAACGACGCCGGCCGCACGATGGCGGGCGTCGACGTCGGTTCGGTTCGAAGGCTGGCGCGCAATGCTTGCTCCTTTCCGGCATCTCAGTGCCGGCTTTAAAGGACCGAGACGGAGTCTACCGCAGCGGCGGGCTGCCCAGTGCTTGATCGGCGCAGTACCATCGCCAGCCTGGGAGGCAGCCACGCAGGAGGAGTCGCGCCGATGACCACGCAGCCGGGCGCCATCGCGCCTCGCATTCCGGCAGTCACGCTTGCCGATGTCGCGATTCCCGCGCTGGGTCGTGCCCAGGCGGCGAACTGGCTGCGAGCCGCCCTGCTGGTGGTCGGTGGCGCGGGGCTCACCGCCCTCTCGGCGCAGCTCGCCTGGCAGGCCCCGTGGACAACTGTCCCGTATACCGGTCAGACGGCCGCGGTCCTGTTGGTCGGGACGGTGCTCGGGTCGCGGCTGGGGCTGGCAAGCATGGCGCTGTATATGATTGCCGGCGCCGTCGGACTTGGAGTCTTCTCCGGCGGCTCGTCGGGCCTATTCGACGCTACTGGGGCGCTGAGCGGCAGCGTCGGCTACCTCGCCGGATTCATCGTCGCGGCCGGATTGGTTGGGCGCCTGGCCGAGCGTCGGTGGGACCGCTCGCCGGTCCGAGCCGCAGGTCTGATGGTGCTTGGCAACCTCGTCATCTATGTCATCGGGGTGCCGGTGCTGGCCTGGACGCTCGGGATGTCGGCCGGTGACGCGCTCTTCTACGGCGCGATCGTGTTCGTGCCTTGGGACGCCTTCAAGGTCGTGGTAGCCGCGGGGCTGCTGCCACTCGCCTGGCGGGCCGTCGGGTCCGGCGGGGCGCGCCGCTAGCCGGCACCGCCCCGCCACCAGCGCTACGCCTTCGGGGCCCGCCCGATCCGAGTGCGCAGGCCGGGCACCAGGCGCAGCGCCAGCAGGACCACGATCCCGAGGACCAGCAGCGCAGGAACCCACACGATCGCGAACCAGATCACGCCGTTGGCAACACCCTGTCCGAAGCCGACCAGGGCGGCGAAGGCGTCGGTGACGGTCTTGCCAGGATCCCAGTTGCCGGCCGCCTGCTGGACGGCGCCGGGCACCAGGGTGACGTTCAGCGTCGCCAGGTCGGCCAGGTCGCTGAGCTCCTTGTGCTCCGCCTGGAGCTGCTCGATCTGGCCGCGCACGTCGTCGAGTCGCGTCTGCACCGCCAGGATGTCCTCGACCTTGACCGCTTGGGCCATCAGCGCGCGGTACTGCCCCTCCGATGCCTGCAGGTTCTTGAGGCGCGCCTCCACGTCCACCACCGCCGAGGTGACGTCCTGCTCGCTCGTCGCCTCGAACAGGACATCACCGTCCAGAGCGCGGAGACGGGTCAGGGCATCCTCGAACCGATCGGCTGGGATCCGGAGCGTGAGGGTGGCGCTCTCGTCAGCGGTGCCGGACTGCGAGCCGCCCACGTAGCCGTCGAGGTCGCGCGCCAGGGCTCGCACGCGAGCCAGCGCGACCGCCACGTTCGACACCTCGATGCTGATCTCGCCGGTCTTGATGATCTTGCGGTCGGCCAGGCTGCCGGGCTGATCTCCATCGCCGCTGTCACCGCCGCTCGCATCAACTGGCCTTGGGCCGCCCGCAAGGTCGTCACCGGCGTTCTGGAGGAGCCCGCTGGAGGCGGCGCAGGCGCTGACGATGAGCGCCAGGACCAGGAGGCTCAGGATCGCGAGCGACCTGGCGGAGATGCGGTGCGTGGAAAGCCGATCGGTAGGGGGCATCGGTCTGTCCTCTTGTTGGTGCAGCATGCGCGCTGCGTCACTTGGACGCCACCGCCGACCCGCTCGTTCCCCACCTCGGCTAGGATCGTCGCGTGACATCCATGGACGGCGCCGCCCCGCGCGCGGACCAGCCGGCCGCCGAGTTCGACCGCGACTGGGTCCGCGACCACCTCGCCGACGAGCGGCGCAAGGCGAGCCTGCTGGGCGAGATTCGCGAGGCGATCTTCGGGGCCCAGGACGGGCTGGTCAGCACGCTGGCCGTGGTGAGCACCGTGGCCGGCGCCTCGGGGGAGCGCTTTCCGGTGCTGATCGCGGGTATCGCGACCGGCCTGGCGGGCGTTTTCAGCATGGCGGCCGGCGAGTACATGAGCAGCAAGAGCCAGCGGGAGATCTTCGCCGCCCAGATCAGCGGCGAGCGCGAGGAGGTCATGGAGCGGCCGGGCGAGGCCGAGGCCGAGATGGCCTACATGTTCGAGGAGGACGGCCTGCCGCGCCACGAGGCGGCAGGGCTGGCGAGCACCATCGCCGCCCATCCCGATGTCCTGCTCAAGACCATGGTCGAGAAGGAGCTCGGTCTCACCGGCGAGCACGCCGAGGGGAGCCCGATGCAGGGCGCGCTGGTGATGGGCGTCAGCTTCGGTCTGGGGGCGCTGGTGCCGGTGCTCGTCTACCTCCTCCTGCCGATCGAGGTCGCCACCTGGGCGGCGGTGGTCGCCAGCGGCGGCGTGCTGTTCGGGATCGGTGTTTTGAAGTCTCGCTGGACGCGACAGGCCTGGCTGCGCTCCGGCCTGGAGATCCTGGTGCTGGGTGCCTTTGCCGGCATCGCCGGCTTCCTCTTCGGGAACCTGCTGCCCACCCTCCTGGGCGCCACGCCTCTGCCCGCCTGACCGATAGCCGGGGCGGCGCAGACGCGCCCGTGATCAGGTGATTGTGAGCGTGCCGACCATCCCGTACGCCTCGTGGCGCGGGAAGTGGCAGATGAACTGCACCGTGCCGGGGCTGTCGAAGGTGAGCGTCGTCTCGATCGTCGCCAGCGCTGGAATCGAGACCTCATTCGGGCGCTCCCCGTGCTGTGCCTCCGTGCCGTTGCGGTGGCGCTCGTGGAAGGCCGCGTCCCCGATCAGCCACTCGTGGTCGATCGGATCCTGGTTGACCAGGACGAAGGTGATCGGCACTCCGCGGGGCGCGCTCAGGGCGACCGGTTCGAAGGTCGAATAGTGGATGACGATCTCCACGCGCTGCGGCGCGCCGGCACCGCAGCCGGCGGCCAGCCCCGCAACCAGCAGCAGGGCAATGGCCGCCGACCGCATGCGGCGTCCGGGCATGTCAGCTGGCGAGCGGGCGGCCGCCGCCGTTCCGCGTCGCCACCACGACCATCCAGGCGCCGCCGACCGGCAGGAGCAGTGCCCCCGCCAGCAGCATGACCCACAACAGCCTCGCCGAGGGCGGCGCCGGCAGCGGGCCGAAGGGGGCGAAGCCCGCGTCTCGCAGGGAGGGGCGCCCGGCGCCCGACACGTCGATGGCCAGGTCATAGCGCAGGTCTTCGGCCGAGGCGTCGATCGCGATCTTCGTCAGCCATGCGCTGTCCGGCACCCATTCCATGCCCTTGTCGGAGCGCAGGTCGGCGAGCAGCGACTCGCTGGCTGCCGCGCTGTGATCGAGCTCCAGGCCACCCTTGGCCAGGATGCTGTCAGGGTTGGGGAGCATGGACGGTCGGTCGTCGGTGAGCAGGTAGACATCGGCCTGCACCGTCTCGCCGGCGGACTTGCCGAGCCCCAGGATGCGGAGCGGCACCCACGGGTTGTCGGTCGGGATGGTCAGATGGACAGGGGTTCCGTCGCCGACCGCCTGCCCGCGCTCGGCGGCGGCATCGGCGTCGAAGGAGGCGGCCATGAAGATCGGGGACCGCTCGGCGTAGAAGTCGAGCACCTCGGGCGCGTCGGGCGGCAGGGAGAAGCCGTGCTCCTTGGCCCATAGCCCCACCTCCGCGCCGCCACCCTTCAGGATCGTGATGTCGAGGGCGTCGATGCGAACCTCAAGGAGCACCTGGGCCATGTCCCGACCGGAGGCGGCCGCCTCGAACGCAAAGAGGGGGGCCGGATCGGTCTCGCGGATGAGCCGCTGCAAGGTCCAGTCGCCACCACGCACAACGCTGGTCGGGACGTCGGGCAGCGGGGTGATGCTGCCGAAGGCGCCGCCGCCACCGGCGAACTCGAAGGAGGTGATGTAGTGCTCGACGCCGTCGTGGTAGCCGGCGAGCGTGGTGGTGCGCAGCAGGTTGACGGCGCCATTGGGGCCGATGAGGCCGCCGCAGGCCAGGGTCGGCGCGGCGATTGCCAGGGTCAGGGCCACGGCGGAGAGCGGGGCGGCGAGGCGGCGCATGGTGCAGATCCTCTCGTTTCGGTTGCCGTCAGGACGGCCCGGCGACCACGAGAGTTCCGCCCGTCAGCTGCCGGCGGTTCGATCCGCATCGAGGAGGGCGACCAGCCGCTTGGGCGCGACAGCTCGGTAGCTCTCCTCGATCCAGGCGAGGAAAAGGTCGAGCGGCGCGTCCTGCGGCGCCCGCACCGTGACCCAGCCGCCGCGCTCCAGCCCGTAGCCGGTCGGCTCGGTGAAGGGCAGGGCGAGTGCCTCCTCGTTTGAATGCGGCAGCTTGACGCTGAAGGCAAGCGTCCCTTCCGGATCGGGCATGCCGAAGAAGACGAACACCTTCTTGCCGACCTTGGCCACCGATTCGTGCCAGGGATGGTCCTCCCACGCCTCCGGCAGGCCGAACGCGAAGGCGCGCAGCGGGTCGGCGAGGGGGTGCGCGGCCATGGGCGACATTCTGCGGCGCCGGCGCGGTCAGGGAAGGGGCGCTGCGGCTGGCTGGTGGCTATCGCCGTTCAGCGCGGCTTTTGCCAAACCGTGATCACCGTCCAGGCGGCGAGGCAGGCAACGGCGAGGATGGCGGTCACAAGGTCACGGTTGAAGGTAGCCAGCGCGGCAAAGAACACGGTGGCGGCGAGCAGGATTCGCTGATCGAGTCGTTGCATGGCAGCATGGTAGGTCGCCGTGGGTGCGGCGACACTACGGCGTGGATTAGCGGAACATGCGCTGTTGCTTCGCCAACTCGAGGCGGGTCTGGCGCTCCTCGGCGATCACCGTCGCCACCGGGTGGATGCGCTGCGCCACCACGTTCAGGACCTCGCCTTCGACCTGCAGCAGCCCCTCGATGACCAGCATCGGATTGCGATGCAGAATGGCGCGGTGCGCGGTGTAGACCTGCGGCCGCACCGTGACGTTGATCATGCCGGTCTCGTCCTCCAGCGCGATGAAGACGAAGTTCTTGGCCGTCATCGGGTGCTGGATGCTGACCGCCAGGCCCGCCAGCCGCAGCCGGGACCGATCCCGCCGCTTCCCTGCCTCAGCGATTGGCACGACTCCTCGCTGGGCGAGCCGCTCGCGGAAAAGCTCCACCGCGTGGGCGGTGGGTGACAGGCCCAACTCCCGGTAGTCGGCCGCCACGCGCTCGGCAAAGGACATCGGCGGCAGGGTCGCCCCCAGCTCGCGCTGCGCGTCGTCGGTCAAGCCCAGCGCGGGACGCGCGGGATTGGCATCGGCCAGGGTGCTGCGCAGCTGCCAGAGCAGCTCGCGGCGGGGCGCATCGGTCCAGTCGAACGCCCCGATGGCGATCAGTCGCTCGACCACCTGCTCGCCCTGGCCCGTGCGCGCCACGAAGTCGCGCACGCTGGTGTATGGACCGATGGCGCGCTCGCGCTCGAGCGTCTCGCGCGCCGACTCGTCGATCCCCTTCACCTGCCGCATCCCCAGACGCAGCCCATGGGCACCGTCGGGGAGCGGCTCCACCTCGTGCTCCCAGCGCGAACGGTTGACGTCGACCAGCAGCACCCGCACGCCGTGCCGCTTGGCGTCGCCCACGATCACGGCCGGCGAGTAGAAGCCCATCGGCTGGTTGTTAAGGACGCCGGCGTAGTAGTAGGCCGGGTAGCGCTGCTTCAGCCAGGCGGTGTCGTAGGTGATCTTGGCGAATGCCGCGGCGTGGGCCCGCGCGAAGCCGAACTCGGCGAAGGCGGAGCAGCGCCGGAAGAGGTCGTCTGAGTCCACTTCGGTGAGCCCGGTGCGCATGGCGCCACCGACGAACCGATCGCGCTCGGCCTGCATCTTGGCGTGCGACCGATGGGAGCCCATTGCCTTGCGGAAGATGTCCGCCTCGAGGGCGGTGTAGCCGCACACTTCGATCGCGATCTGCATCACCTGCTCCTGGTACAGGATCACGCCCAGGGTGTCTTCGAGGATCGGCTCGAGGCTGGGGTGCAGGTAGGTGACGGGTTCCTGGCCCGCGCGTCGTCGCAGGTAGGGGTGCACGGCGTTGCCCTGGATCGGGCCGGGGCGGATGATCGCGACCTGCACCACCAGGTCCTCGAAGCGCTCCGGGCGGCTCTTGGGCAGCGCCTGCATCTGGGCGCGGCTCTCGATCTGGAACATGCCGACCGTGTCCGCGGCGCGGATCGTCTTGAACACCTCCGGGTCGTCGTGGGGGAGTTGGTCGAGGTCGATGCGCTCGCCCGTGTCGCGCTCGATCTTGTCGAGGCACTCGCCGACCACGCCCAGGGTTCTGAGCGAGAGGAGGTCGATCTTCACCAGCCCCAGTGCTTCGATGTCCTCCTTGTCGTACTGGGTCACCACCCGGTTGGGCATGCTGGCGCGCTCGATCGGGACGAGGTCGATCAGCGGGGTGCGGGTGACGAGCATCCCGCCGACGTGGATCCCCAGGTGGCGCGGGAAGCCGTCGATCTCGGCACAGAGCTGGAGGAGCCACTGCCAGCGGTTCCGCGGCGCGACGTGAGTTGATGCCGTCATAGCACCCTGAGTGCTATGACCGACAGGAAACGTCCCGTCAGGTGCACTCTCAGCACTGTCCGTGCTAAACGGATACGAAAGCGTGCTAAATGGATACGAAAGCGTGCTATCCGGTGCCGATGTAGCACTCTGGGTGCTAATGGGGCCCGCAGCACTCTGCAACACGCTCGGCCGATGGCGCTCCTCGATCGGCATGCCGCTCTCCGGGTCCACCCGCACGACGCTCGGCCGCTCGCTGGACGGTCCGGGCGTGCCGTTGTCGCGCGGCTCGGGCAGCAGCAGGCCGCCGGGGCCGTAGCGCTTCTGCTCCCAGCCCTCGTACTTGACCGATACCACTGACTGGTCGAGCACCGAGGGCCGACGCGGCGGTACCCAGCCACTCTCGCTGTACGGCCGCCCGTCGTGGTCGCCGGCCGCTTCGCGGGCGCGTGACTCGGCATCGGCCAGATCAGGGCGCAGCGGAAGTGCCAGCGCCGGTCGGGCTGAGCCGTGCCAGGGTGAGTCGGAGGGCTGGCGCGTGACCGATCCAGCTGCTGCATCGGCCTGTCCTCGGCCATCACGACCCGGCGGGATCGCCTCCGCCTGCATGTCCAGGCCGGCCTCCTCGAAGAGCCAGCCGAAGCCGCCGTCCAGGGCGAGGTCGCGGGCAACGTCCGAGGCGTCGCGCGTGTCGAGCGCCTTGGCCACGCGGTCGACCGCCTCGAGCGGGAAGCCGAGCGCCTTGGCCACCTCGCGCACCGCGCTGCGGGCCCGGTAGGTGATCACCGTGCAGACCATCGCGGCGTGGTCCTCGCCGTAGCGGGTGTAGAGGTACTGGATCACCTCCTCGCGGCGGTTGACGTCAAAGTCGATGTCGATGTCCGGCAGCGTCCGCGCCTCGTTGATGAAGCGCTCGAAGAGGAGCTTGTGGGCGATCGGGTCGACCTTGGTGATGCCCAGGCAGTAGGCCACGATCGAGTCGCCGGCACTTCCCCTTCCCTGACCGATGATCCCGTTGCGCCGCGCGAACTCCATCAGGTCCCACACGATCAGGAAGAACTCGGCCAGGTTGGTGCGCTCGATGATCTCCAGCTCATGGGCCAGCTGCTTCACCGACTGCCTGGTAATGGGCCGATAACGGACGCGTAAGCCCTCGTGTGCACGCTGGTAGAGATATGAGAACGGCGTCTCTCCCTCGGGGACCGTGAAGCCCGGAAACCGGTAGCGCTCGAAGTTCAGGTCGAGTGCGCAGGATTGGCCGATGGCGGCGGCGCCCGTCATCCCCGCCTCCCAGGCGTGGCGGGCGCGCGCGTCCGGCAGCCCGGCGCCGATCCGCTCCAGCTCGGCAGCGCTCTTCAGCCGGTACTCGGCGTTGGGCAGCAGTAGCTCGCGCGCCTGGTCGAGGGTCGCGCCGTGGCGGATGCAGACCAGCACGTCCTGGAGCCGATGGCCCCCGGCTGCCGCGTAATGCACCTGGTTGGTGACCAGCGTTGGCAGGCCAACC
>Ga0184639_10000363_pt1 | contig 17036 bp, 16 predicted proteins | sample PLM31_170_b2_FD_133155 | JGI IMG/M metagenome (GOLD analysis project Ga0184639, IMG submission 133155) | Groundwater sediment microbial communities from an aquifer in East River, Colorado, USA - PLM3-1_170_b2 | ecosystem: Environmental > Terrestrial > Soil > Riparian zone | place: USA: East...
CACGCGTTGTGGAACGCCACAGCCGACGTCGGCGGCTCCGTGGTTCTGCCCGCTGTGGCCTTCGCTTTTCTGGTGGCCTCCATCGTGAAGGCACGAGCGTTGTCACCCGCCCGCGCCGAGAACTTCGCCACCGTCATCGAGCGCCGATGACGCCTCCCACCGTCGCCTGGAGCGCGCACACCGACGTCGGCCGCAAGCGCGAGCGGAACGAGGACGCCGCGGCCGGCGATCTCCGAGTGGACCCCGCCACGGGGGAGGCGCGGGGGCTCTTCGTCGTCTGCGACGGCATTGGTGGGCATGCCGGAGGAGAGGAGGCGAGCACGCTCGCGGTGAGCGTGCTTCGCGAGCGACTCGGCTGGGTGCTCGAGGGGTCATGGCCCGAAGAATCGGAGCTGACCCGGCGCGTCGGCGAGGCCATGCTCGAGGCCCATCGAGCCATCGCCGAGCGCAACGACGCCGCGGACAGCTCTGGACGAGAGCGCTCAGGGACCACGGCCGTCCTGCTGCTCCTCTCGGGCCGCCGGGGCTGCGTGGCGCATGTCGGTGACAGCCGCGCCTATCTGATCACGCCGGACGCAAGCGTTCAGCTCACCGCCGACCACAACGTGGCCACGCGGGAGATCAACCGGGGTGAGAGTGTCGAGCAGGCCTGGGCTCTCCCCGACGCCCGTCACCTCACCCAAGCCCTCGGGCCGGTCCCCGAAGAGCACGTGCGACCGACCGTCGTGACCCTCGCCGTCGAGCAGGATTCGCTGTTCCTGCTGTGCACGGATGGGCTCAGCGACGGCGGTTTCGTCGAAACCCATGAGGCTCAACTCCTCCGCCCCCTCGTCGCGAGTGAAGCGGAGATCGAGGCCGGCTGTCGCACGCTCGTGGCGGCGGCCCGGACCTTCGACGGACACGACAACATCACGGCGCTGCTCGTGCGTGTCGGCGGCCTCGGCGCCGCGGCCCGGGCGCGCACCACCGACCAGCGCCCCCAGGCCACTGACCAGCGCCCGGAGGCGACCGAGCAGGCTCCGGAGCCGGCGCGGCCGGGTTGGGTCGAACGCGTATTGTTCGGGAAGCGATCGTGACCGAGGTCTGGCAGCCGCTGCCCACGGGTACCGTCCTTCGGGGGCGGTACGAGATCGTCGGGCTGCTTGGCAAAGGCGGGTTTGGCGCCACCTATCGCGCCCGTGATCGCGGGCGGGGCAACGTCGACTGCGTGGTGAAGGAGCTCCTGCCCAAGCACGACGACAACCCGGACGTGCGCCGCCTGTTCGAGCGCGAGGCCCGCGTGCTGGAGGCGCTACGAGATCCCGGCATCCCGGCCCTGCAGGCCTACTTCTCCACGGGAGAGCGCCACTACCTCGTACAGGATTTGGTGGACGGCGTCACGCTCGAGGAGGAGCTGCAGCGCCGCGGCCAGCTCCCCGAAGCGGAGATCGTCGATATCCTCGAGCAGGTGCTCCGGATTCTGGCCTACCTCCACGGCCTGACACCCCCGGTGATCCACCGTGACGTCAAGCCGGCCAACATCATGCGAGGTCCGGACGGACGGGTGTCGCTGCTGGACTTCGGAGCGGTCAAAGAGGCGGTGGGCCAGGTGCAGGCGGAGTCGTCGGGAACCGTGGATATGTACCGCGCGAGCGTGGTGGTCTACAGCAAGGGATATGCGCCGCCCGAGCAGCTTCGTGGCGCGGTCGCCCCGGCGAGCGATCTCTACGCGCTGGGCGCCACCGCCCTGCACTTGCTCACGGGCCGGGCGCCTGAGCGTTGGTACGACGCCCTGGCGGGCGAGTGGGGCTTCCGCGGTCAGCTCGGGGTCGAGCCGCGCCTGGAAGCGGTGCTGACTCGCCTGCTCGAGGACCAGGTGTCCCGACGGTTTCGCAGCGCCGACCAGGTGCTCGACGCTCTCCATCGCGGCGGCGCCGCGGGAGCCACCGAGCTGGTGGCGGGGGCGCTACCGGTGGGCGCCATGCTGGCTGACCGCTACGTGATCGAGGCGGTGATAGACCGTCACCCCGACGAAACCGCGTATCGCGCTCGCGACCGTGAGGCTCTGAACCGCGGGTGCATCGTCCGCGCCTTCGCCCCTCCCGGCGGAGGGCCGGCCGAGATTTACGCCGCGTTTGAGCGGGAAGGCCGCGCACTGGCTGCGGTGTCCCATCCGGCCATGGCGCGGGTCGGCGCGTTCTTCGCGGAGGGCGGCACGTACTACGCGATCGAGGAGATGATCGACGGGCAACCGCTCGTCGACGCCGTCCGGCCCGGTGCGGGGCTGTCCCAGAGCGCGACCGCCCGCGCGCTACGCGCCACTCTCGAGACTCTGGAACACCTGCACAAGCAGTCTCCTCCCATCGTTCACCGCGCCGTGCATCCAGTGCACCTGGTCCGGGCTGCGAACGGCCGCGTGTTCCTCACAGGCTTCGGCGGCCTGCGTGAGGCGGTCCTGGGACGCGGCCGCGCGATGGGATACGTGGCGAGGGCCCAGGCGTACCAGGCGCCGGGATCGGACGCGCGCCAGGCCGAGCCGGCCGACGATCTCTATGCGCTCGGAGCGACGGGCGTGTATCTGCTCACGGCCGCACCTCCCGGGGAGTCTCTGGGCCTCGATCAGGTGGCGGGTGTCGATCCGAGGTTCCGGGCCTTCCTCGAGCGATTGCGCGAGCCGTCCCCCGCCGCACGGTTCGCGAGCGCGCGTGATGCGCTGACTGAGCTGAACGGGATCGACCTGAAGGAGAGCGCCGGGCAGGAAGAGGGTCCCAGGAAGAACGGCCGAGCCGGGCTCGAGCGCGCCAAGCCCGTCTGGGAGAAGTGGCTGCCCAGCGGGATCTCGAAGAACACGGCCATCGTCATTGGCGTCATCGCCGCGATCGGCATCTTGTGGTGGATAAAACCCAGCCAGGTCCCGCCCCCGCCTCCGCCCGTGCCGGTGCCCGTGCCCCGACCGGTGCCCGTCCCCGCGCCGGTGCCTGTCCCCGCGCCGGTGCCCGTCCCGATACCTCCGGGGCAGGTACGCGTGCTCTATGCCGACGACCTGTGGAACCAGCGCAGCTTCCGGGCCGGCCAGAACAGCGGGTGCTCATGGGGATACGGCGACGGTGGCTTCATCTTGGGGAACGCCAGCCAGGGCATCAGGTGCTACTTCGACATTTTCGAGCCCACCTTCCGAGGGCGCATTCGGATCGAGGTCACGGCACATCTGCGGAAAGGTCCGCAAGACCATGGCTTCGGGCTCAAGTTCGGCGTACCGAACCGCAACAACGAGGAGTTCTATTTCTACGAGATCTCTGCCAACGGTGGTCACAAGCTGCAGCATTACCTTCGCGGCCAATGGTCCAACCTGTACGACTGGAAGAACGACGGGGTCGTGCGGCAGGGTTACGGTGCGGCCAATCGGCTCGCCGTCGAGATCCAAGACTCGACCATCTCCACCATGCTGAACGGGCAGCGCGTCGGCTCGGCCCGCGCCCCGGCCGAGGTGCGCGGTTACGTCGGGTTTTACGTCTGGCAGCCTGGGATGGACGCCGTCTTCAAAGACCTTCGTGTTCTCGGCCTGCCCGGTTCGTGAGGACACCGTGACGGCCGGACATCGCTTCGACGCCGCGCTGTTCGCGCGCGTCCGCGCGAACGTCAACGGTTTCGAGCGTCGCGCCATCGCCCCCGACGGCCGGCGCCCTGCGGCGGTGGCGGTGGTGCTGCTCCCCGACGAGGAGGGGCGCGCGTGTTTCCTGCTCACGCGGCGCGCGGCGACGCTGAACACGCACGCGCGGCAGTGGGCGCTGCCGGGCGGCCGCATCGACGCGGGGGAGACGCCGGAGGGCGCGGCCCTGCGCGAGCTTCACGAGGAGGTCGGGCTGAGGGTCGAGAGCGAGGGGATCCTCGGGCTCCTCGACGACTACGGCACGCGCTCGGGTTTCATCATCACCCCCGTCGTCGTGTGGGCCAGCGCCTTCGGCGAGCTGACGCCCAATCCCGCCGAGGTGGCGCGCGTGTACCGGGTGCCCCTGGCCGACCTCGACCATCCCGACGTGCCGATCCTGCTCACCATCCCCGAGAGCGACCGGCCGGTGATCCAGATCCCCATCCTCGAGAGCAAGATCAATGCGCCGACGGCCGCGGTGATCTACCAGATGCGCGAAGTCGTCGTGCACGGGCGGCCGACGCGGGTCGACCACTTCGAGCAGCCGGTGTGGGCCTGGCGCGCGCGCGTGCCCACGGTCCTCTTCGTCTGCCACGCCAACACCGCGCGCAGCGTGATGGCCCAGGCGCTCCTGGATCGGATGCTCGCCGAGCGGGGCGCGGCCGGGCGCGTGCGCGTGCGCTCCGGGGGGGTGGCGACCTACGCGCGCGACGGCATGATCGCCTCCCTCGACGCGCGTCTCGCCCTCAAAGAAGTCGGCGTGCATCTGGCCGAAGACGCCATGGTCTCCACGGACTTGAAGGCACACCGCGACGTGATCGCCGGGGCCGACCTGATCCTCTCCATGACCGTGCAGCAGAAGGCGATGATCGCCGCGTACGAGGAGGCGCGCGGGCGCGCCGTCTTCACGCTTCGCGAGTTCAGCGGCGAGGACGGCGACATCGACGATCCCGCCGGGCAGGGGGAGGACGTGTTCCGCGCCGCGCGCGACGAGATCCTGCGCTGTCTCGAGAAGTCGATCGACCGGCTGTTGACGACGCTCCGCTGACTACCGCTTCGCCTTGGCCGTGTGCACCATGGGTCGTAGACGGAGCGGTCTGCCGTCACGGCGCCGATGATCAGTGGGTCCGGCGTTCGCGTGCGGCCAGCCCGTCGGCCGCACCTGAACGTTCGAGGATGCCTGAGCGCTCTGCGCGCTCAGGCGTCGGGCGAGGATGGTACGGAGACGACCGTCGCGCCGGGGACTGGCCGCTCGTCATCGGGCCGCACCAGGACCACCTCCACCACCCAAATGGCGAGGAGCAGGTAGGCCACGCCGACCATCAGGCCGCCGGCCAGGTCAGAGAGCCAGTGTTTGTCGAGGTAGAGCCGGCTGAAGGCCACCACCACGACGGGCGCCGTGGCGGCTAGGCAGGCCAGCACGCGCCACCGGCGTCGGCGCTTCGACGCCATCGCGATCAGGTAGATCATCAAGCCGAAGAAGACGACGAGGCTCAACACGTGGCCGCTGGGAAAACCCCACGGCGCCAGATTGGGCCGCGCCCGCCCCGACGCCGCCTTGGCCAGAAACTGCAGGGCCCCGGCGCCGGCCATGAGCACGGGCAGCGCGATCGCCCAGCGCCGGTTCACCCGCCAGAGCAGGAACGCGCCGAGCCCGATCAGGGGAACGAGCCCGATGTTGTCGCCCAGGCGCGTGACCAACTCCATCGGCAGGTTGAGCGCTTCGTAGCGGACCACCTTGATCCAGGAGCGGGTGCCGTAGTCGAGCGCGAACAACTCCTGCTGAGCTGCGAATATCGTCAGCGCGAGATAGCCGACCAGGGAGATGGCGGCGCCCGAGAGCAGTCGGCGCGGCTTGCCGCGGCGCACGATTCGGCGGACGGCCGGTCGGCTGATGGACTTCATGGGCCTCTGCCTTCATATTATGCTGATGCGCCGAGTCAAGACTGCCTTCCTGGTCGTCGGGGCGCTCGTGCTGGGCGTGCTCGTCTATTGGATCGGGACCGAGCCGGTTCTGGAAACGCTCCGCCGGCTGTCATGGTGGCAGTTCATCCTGGTCTGCGTGCCCTATGCCGGCATCGCGGCCGTGGACACGCTCGGCTGGCGCTTCGCGTTCGCCCGTGATCGCGCCCCGTACTGGCGCCTGTACGGCGCTCGCCTGGCCGGCGAAGCCCTGAACCTCGTCACTGCCGTCGGCTCGGTGGGCGGGGAGGCGGTCAAGGCGTGGCTCGTTCGCCGCGACGTCGCCTACGAGGAGAGCATCCCGGCGGTGGTGATCGCCAAGACGACCACGACGATCGCCCAGGGCCTCTTCCTGCTGATCGGCATGGTGCTGGCGTGGGGGACGCTCCCGGTGGATTCGGCGATCCTTCGCGGCATGCTCTGGCTGCTGGTCGTGGAGGTACTGGCGGTCGGCGGGTTCGTCGGCATTCAGCTGTCAGGGCTGCTGGCGCGGGCCGGGCGCCTGCTGACGACGTTCGGCGTCGTGACCGATGCCTCGTACGCCGAGACGCTCGACCGGGCGCTGCGCGAGTACTACGGGAGCCAGTGGCGCCGGCTCGCCCTGTCCGTCGGTTTCCATCTGCTGGGCTGGCTGCTCGGCGCGCTGGAGACGTTCGTGATGCTGTGGGCGCTGGGCCTCGACGCGTCGCTGGTCATCGCCACCGTCGTGGACGCGCTGGGCTCGGGCGTCCGCTTCGCGACGTTCTTCGTGCCCGCCAACCTGGGCGCCTCCGAGGGGGCCAACGCGGCGGCCTTCGCGGCACTCGGCTTCGGCGCCGGCGTGGGACTGGCGTTCAGTTTCGTCCGTCGGGCCCGGCAGGTCGTGTGGGTCATGATCGGGATCGGGGTGCTGGTCGCGATGCGGTGGGCGGACCGCGGCGTCGCCGTCCGGCCGTCCTCCGACTGACGGTCACGGCTGTTCGACTGGCGGAGCATCGTCGTCGACCGTGCGCTGCCGCAGCGCCTCGATCGCACCCGGCGGCACCACCAACGGCAGCGCCCGCCGCCGGACGACAACTCGCTCCTGCCCGCGTGGCGTCGTCACCGTGACGCGCCGGCCACGATAGAGCGCCCCGCCGCGCCAGCGGCCGGGCAGACGGAGCAGCAGCCGCACCAGCCGCGCCGTGAGGACCGTCTTGGAGACCCGCGGCACGATGAACACATCGAAGAGCCCGTCGATGGGTGACGCCTGCGGCGTGAGGGTGAGGAAGCCACGGTAGGTCTCGACGTTCGCCACGGTGACGAGCACGGCGTCGTCCGCCACTCGCGTGCCATCGATCTCCACCGCGAAGGCGGCCAACGGCGTTCGGAACAGGAACCGGTACGCGGCGCCGTAGTACCACAGATGGCGCCAGAGCCGGCGGCGCGGCTGCTGCCGCTCGCGCTCGGCCATCTCCTGGACCTGATCGAGAAAGCCGTAGCTGTGGTGCGAGAGGAACACCTGGTTGCCCGCTTCGGAGCTGACCTCGCCGACGTCCACGTTGCGGACCTCGCCCTGCTCCACCAGGCGGACCACCGCCCTCGCCTGATTCGAGTGGCCGAAGACCTGGGCGAAGACGTTCCCGAAGCCGGTCGGGACCGGCACGAACGGCGTGCCCAAGCGGATGGCGGCCGACGCCGCCGCGCTGAGCGTGGCGTCGCCGCCGACGCAGACGACGTGCGAGAGCCCGGGCGGCGCGTCGGTGGCCCACCGGGTCAGCGCTGCCAGGTCGGCGAACTCCTTGATCGCCGCCTCGTGGCCCCGACGGGCAAGGATCGCGCGGAGGCGGCGCGCCGTGGCCAGGGCGCTGCCCTCGCCCGAGCCCGGGGTGACGACGATCTGCACGACCCTGGGCCGGGGGGAGGCTGCCGGCCGGCGCCGGACGAGGGCGACCGCGGCCTTCACGCGCGCCGCGTTCATCCTCGTCCACGACCAGTCCTAATAGCGCACGCTCACGCGGACGACGCCGAACCACCCGTCGTGGACGTCGATCCGGTTGCGGTTACGCTCCGAGTAGCTGTCGCCCTCGAAGTAGAAGCGGTCGAAAGTCCGTCCACCGTAGACCTCGACGCCTGCGTGCCGCAGATCGAACCGGATACCACCGGCCAGCCGCTTCTCGTAGTAGTAGAGCTTGTCGTCCTTTTCGGTGCGGTCGGCCCGGAAGTGGGACTCGTTGGCCCAGTCGAAGCCCGCCCAGACCCTGAGCGGCCGGAACACCTCGTAGGTCGCCCGCGCGCGCACCTTCCGCAGGGGGAAATACGACGCCTCGAGCGTCAGCTTCTCGAAGGGGCGGTACTCGACCGATGAGAAGGGAACGCCGATGACCACACGGAGGCTTTCGGAGGGCGCGTACTGGTAGGCGATCCCGGGGATCGGGATGCCGCCCAGGAACTCCGAGTCGCTGGCGTACAGAAGGCTGAAGATCCACGCATTGCGCTCGCCCTGGGGCACGCGCAGGAACCCCATGGCCCGCACAAAGAGCTCGTCCGTGCTCGAAAACGGCTTGTCGCTCGCGGAGCCGATCGTTACGTTGCCCCCGGCGATCCAGTCGTTGTCGAGCTTGTGGCGATAGGTGGTCCCAAAGCGGACGTCCCAGAGCTCCCCAGGGAAGCGCGTTCCCGTGTCGGGGAGCACCGCGCGCGTGCGGAAGTCCTCCAGATCGGCGTTCGCGAAGACTGTCCACTCGTCCCGCGAATTCTGCCAGAGCGGGACCGACAGGGAGACTCGGTGCTCCGTGAACCCGAGCTGGGCCGGCTGCTGCTCGACCCGCTGGTCGGGGTAGAAGCTGATTCGGTAGTCGGAGCGGAAGATTAACTTGCCAAATGTGGGCTCGAGCATGGTCTGCAGCTCGCTCTGCGTGGCGGCCGAGCGCGGCAGACCAAGAGCGAGCGCCATCGTCAGCAGGAGGAGCCTAGGCAGCGGACGGAGCATGCGAAGCACGATCGAACGATCTAGCCTCACACCCCGGAACAAGTCAAGGTCTGAGATTGTGCCGAGGATGGTCGACTGGCCAGGGCTCTTCCACCTTCACCGCCGCGTCACGCCGTTCGTCGCATTCTTGCTGCCCATCAGTAATCCGTCCCAGTCTCGGGGTTGAACTCTGCCCCTGCAGGACGCGTCTTGACTGCCCCGCGGGCGCCGGCGCAAGATCGTAGCTGATGACTGGCCCGGCTGCGGGATCAACGATGCGCTACGCGCGGTTCTCTCGGCGCCAGCCACCCCGCTGTCGGCGCCCGCCGGCCCCGGCCCGGTCTGATAATGGCCTTTAGGTCGCCTACGCGCCTTCGCGGACAGGTTTCGAAACTCGCGTACGCGTGGGAAACAATCCTGGACTTGCCTCAATACGAAAAGAAGCGGCTTTATCTGATCGCCAGTGGCGTAGATATCTATCGCACCCAAATCGCGCGTGAGCTTCGGCCGATTTCCTTTAGCCATCTCCGACCCATTCATATCGTTACGGACCAAGCCGGTACAAGCGCCAAAATGCAAGCGCGGGCGCAGAAGCTTCGCGAATTCGCGCGATCCTTGCCCCCCGGACAAATGGTCACCTCGGCCGACATTGATCGATTGATGCCATCGGTGACGCCGTTTCGCGCCGTGGAGGACGAGGACGGGAATTTCATCCTCTTTGAGGGAGTCGGTCGCTACAACGCGATGCGCGAAGCCCTGGGAGAGGATGCCGCCTTGGATATTTCGGTTGAGGTTTTTCGGACGAAGGGTCCGGCTCGCACCCTGAGGTTGGTCCATGACGTTCAGCGCGCCAATGGCCTCCGACCGGGTTTGCCGGGGCCGCTGTTGGATTTGATCGGTCCTGGGGGATAGTAACTCCCAACGCCCTGTCACGGCGGGCCGGCCCCCGTCTACTCTCCGCTCTCGGCGGCACGCTGGGCCCACCTGCTTCCCCAGGCCTGGGGATAATCTGCGAACGCCAAGCCGAGTGCGGCGCCAGGCGCCCATGGAATCGTAGCGTATGAAACCGAGGCGCAGGGATGAAGCACGCTCAATGGTTAGATGAGCTCCAGGGGATCGAGCAACAAGTTCGTGGAGCCGTCCCGTCTTGGATGAGGTCACTCGTATAGGAGTGGCCCCCACGGTGAGAGGCACAGAGCAGCACCGGCCCACCTGGATTCAACAGCCGCGTTATCTTGGTCCTATCTGATAACCGCAGCCGGATCATTGCCCCGAAGCCGCGGCATCCCGAAGGATTCATCACCGACTTCCTCTCTCGGTTATCGCGTCGAGGATAGTTCGCGCTGTGCCGACAATAGGATGTAGTTTAAAGCGATGAAGTGCGGACTGGAGCGTTCTCGAGTTCGGTCGAACACAAGTCCCAGTGTGAGTTTAAGGCGATCGTATTCATACACGTAGTACTCAAGCTGAGTGCCCGGAGGCGCCTTCGATAGCAAGTGTTGTTCGCTATCGTGATCCCTAATTACAGACCGGGGCTTGCCAAGACGTTCGACGTGTTCCTTCGTCAAGTACCTAAATGTTAGAAAATCATAGCCTTCGACTCGGACCCTCTCGCTATAGTTGAGCTGAACCGAACCGACGCTGCCCTCCTGCAGCAGCCAAATGACCACAGGCGGATTCGTATACATCAGGAGCGTCATTGGTGGCACTTCACCCCTCAATCCACCACCGCCGAGAACTTCAAAGCGTAGCACCCTGGTAACGTCTTCGGGAGCGACTTCTCTGGCTGGTCGACCCAGTGCGGCAATAACGGCGCCGCGATTCATTCCGAGCTCGAGTCCAGCGATGCTCCTACCGGGCACCACGACGATCGGTGCCTCAGTTCTCGTGCAAGCTCCGTGGACGAGCACCAAGACCAGCAGGAGCGTAAACGAGAACGCCCTTCTGAGAAGTCGAGCGAGTCTTTCCCTCCCCCCCAGAGAGACGGAGACGGGCTCTTTCCCCCAGAGACGGGTACCGTTCATTCATTGGCCCTCCATTCGCCTCGCGCTATCGCTTCCCCGACTAGTCTAAAGCACGCCGTCGCTACCGAACCACTTGTTGGTCGTGAGTGAGAGTTGCCGCACGCTCCGCACGATCCGGACTAGCAACGTGTGGAGCGTGTGCACGTCCACGGTCCCCACCGGCCTTCCCTGATAGATCGTCTCCCCGAAGAACAGCTTGGACGGCAGCCCCCGCTTCACGGCGTTGTTCCGCATGTGAGCGTGGATGACGCCGGCCACCGTACCCCGCCACAGCTCCTCGCCCAGCCACGCACGCTGCTCGTCCTTGAGGAGCGGGTCTGTTGCCTGCATCAGCTCCTCTCGAGTCACGAGGTTGGTGCGCGTCAGAGGAATCGATGCCGTCAAGACAGCGACCGTCGCCTTCCCGACGGCGTTTCGTCGAGGCAGGGCATCAAGGAGAGCGCCAGGATGCACCAGCAGGAGCCGCTCGGCATCCCCGTGCTCGTCGATCAACCGCACGAAGTTCCGCATGCTGTGGGTGCCGTCCGGATAGGCGTTGTTACCAAGGCCCTCGATGTAAACGAGGGAAAGGATGATCGCCTCGCTGTGCCGGCCATCTCGGATGAGCTGCTCGATGAACCGGACGCGCTCTTCTAGGTCGTCGAACCAAGCGGCGATCATCTCGCTCTTAATCGCTTGGTCGTCGTCGCTTGAAGGTTCGAAGGTTGCACGGGCGACGTGCTGGGGGAATCGCAACATGCTGACCGCCAAGTCCATGCCGACACCTCGGCCGAACCATTCGTCGGCTTGGCGGGCCCACGCGGCCACAGCGTGCTGGATGTCGTTGACGTCCCGATCCGGTGTTCGATGATACAGTTCAGCGAGAATCTCCCCGACCGTCAACATCTCATCGAAGGTCAGGCGGCGGCCGAAGGCCACCGTGGAGGGCTCGCGCGTGACACCAAGCCGCTCTAGTTCCTGCTCCTCCACGGGAAGCAGCAGCGTCCACCCCACTTGGGACCCGTCCATCGTCACACCGTAGCACGCGTGACTTCGTGAGCGTACGCGCACGCATCGTTCAGGACGCGCCCGAGCGGGCAAGCTGACGCTGGACCCTGTGCGCGCCCGTGGCAGCGCGGCGCCGTCGTCGCTCCGGTGCGCACCTCCTGCCGACCAAAACGCGAGCGCCCCTTCCCCGTGGCTTACAGTAACTATAACTATCGTTTCAGATGACGGCGATGGCCTCCACCTCGATAAGGTAGCCCGGTGTGAGAGGGAGCTCACCTGGACCATCGTCGAGGCGGGCCCCCTGACGCCGAAGAACTCGTCGCAGACGACGCGGAAATCCGCGCGATAGCGGACGTCGGTCAGGTGCGTGTTGATCTTGACCACGTTGGCGCGCGTGCCCCCACGGCCCCGACGAGCGCCTTGACGGCGTCGAACACCTGGCGCGCCTGGCCCGTGAAATCGCTGCGGTGCGCGATCCCGCCGTCCTTGTCGGTCCTCTTCGTCTGCCACGCCAACACCGCGCGCAGCGTGATGGCCCATGCGCTCCTGGACCGGCTGCTTGCCGAGCGGGGCGTGGCCGGGCGCGTGCGCGTGCGCTCCGGGGGGGTTCAGCGGCGAGGCCGGCGACATCGACGATCCCGCCGGGCAGGGGGAGGACGTGTTCCGCGCCGCGCGCGATGAGATCCTGCGCTGCCTCGAGAAGTCGATCGACCGGCTGTTGACGACTCTCCGCTGATTACGCTTCGCCTTGGGGGCTGTCGGGTGAGTGTCGCCGGTACACGTGTGCGTGACGGGATCTTGACGCATGTCGATGGGTACTCTAATGTATTACCCGGTCCATGAACGGGATGCGCATCTCGGGATTCGACTGGGATGACGGGAACATGCTCCACCTCGCACTTGGCCACGGGATCGAGCCGGAGGAAGCTGAAGAGGTGTTTGCCGTCGCGCCGCTGTTCCGGAGGACGAGACATGACCACTACGCGGGGTTTGGCCCGACGCAAGCAGGCCGGCTTCTCGTGATCGTCTTCGAGAAGAAAAGGGGCGGGCTTGTTCGGGTGATCACCGGATGGGATATGGGCGTCACCGAGCGAAAGTACTACCAGCGACACCGGAAGGGTTGAGTCATGGGCAAGTCAGCTCGAAAGCTCAAGGAGAGCCTGGCTCAGTACTACGATCGGCGTGGCGTGCTTGGCGAGCTCGATGTGCGTCCGGTCGAGTTCGCCCTGGAGGAGGAGCTGCGCCGGCAAATCCTGGGGGGCGAGCGGGCGCGCCGGCTTCAGAACATCTCCATCAAGCTCGACCCAGCTCAGATCCAGGCGCTGCGAAAGATCGCCACCATGAAGTCGATCCCCTACCAAACCTTGATCCGCCAGTGGCTGGCGGCCGGCGTCCGCAAAGAGCTCCATCTGCCAGAGGCTAACGGGGCGCGCGGACGCGCCGCGCGAAACAGATAGGTCAGAACCAACCCGGAGGCGGCTGGTGCACGGCCTCCGCTGATTACCGCTTCGCCTTGGCCGTCTGCACCATGAGGTCGTAGATTTCCTTCACGCGCGGTTGAGACGCCACGACCTCGTCGCCGACGGTGGACAGGCGCTTGATCATCTCGGCCTGGTCGGCCGGAGAGAGCTTGATCAGCTCGCCGCTCTTCTCGGTCCAGGTCTGACGCCCCTTGTTGTTGAAGTCGACGGTCCAGTCGAACAGCTCCTTCTGCACGGCCTCGCCTTCCTCCGTGAGGACCTTCTGCAGATCGGGGGGCAGCTTGTCATACCAGAGCTTCGAGACCATCGCGATGGAGAAGACCATGGCGTCGTGGGTCTCGGTGACCGTCTTGAGGATGTCGTAGTACTTGAACGTGGTGAAGATGGTGATGCCGGTGCGGTTGCTGTCGATGGCCCCGCGCTGCAGCGCGGGAAAGACCTCGTCGAGGGGCATCGGGGCGGCGGTGGCGCCGAGCCGGGCCACGGCCACCGTCTGCATCGGGGACGCGAAGACACGGATCTTGAGCCCCCTGAAGTCGTCGAGCTTGCGGACGGGCTTGCGCGTGGCGTACGACGTCGGCCCGTACACGATGAGCGAGGCCCCCTTCAGACCCTTGGCTTCGCCGAGCGCCAGGACGGTGTCCCGGAACTTGGGGTCAGCGAGCACGCGGTAGGCGTGGTCCATGTCGGCAAAGATGCCGGGCGCGCCGAGGACCTGGAAGCGCGGGTCGTGGCCGACGATGAATTCCGGCGGCCCGATCCACGCCTCGAGGGTGCCGAGCTGGAGTCCCTCGATCATGCGCGGGATCGAGCCGATCTGGCTCGCCGGGTAGATCTCGACCTTGATCCGGCCGCCCGCGCGCTTCTCGACGCGGGCGCCCCAGCGCTTCTGCCACTCGTGCTGGACGTCGTTGAGGGTGGCGTTGCCGATCTTGAGCGTGTAGGTCTGGGCCGCGGCCGGCGCCACTCCCAGCGCGAGCACGCCGCCCACTACGGCCACCGCCGCCGCCATCGTCCATGAACCGAATCGTAGCTGGATCATTTGGCCCTCCTGTCGGCTTAGTGTACGAAACGTGTGAGGTAAAGCGATAGCCATGGCACGTAGGTGATCATCACGAGGGCGACCACCTGGATCACGATGAAGGGGACGAGCCCCCGGGCGATTTGGGCCATGGGGGCCTTGAAGAGCGCCTGGCTCACGAAGAGGTTGAGCCCGAAGGGCGGCGTGAACATCCCGATGGACAGGTTGACGGTCAGGATGATGCCGAAGTGGATGAGGTCCACGCCGATCGCCCGCATGATGGGGACGAGCAGCGGGGTGAGGATGAGCGTCGCGGAGGTCGGGTCGATGAGGCATCCCACGATGAGCAGGAAGACGTTGACCGCCACCAGCATGAGCCACGGCGGCACGTTGAGCCCCTGGATCAGGCCGACCACTGTCTGGGGGACGCCGCTGATCGTGAGCAGCCACGAAGACGCGCCGGAGGCGGCCACGATGATCATGATCTGGGCCGTCAGGAACACGGAGCTGACCGCGATGTCCCAGAGGCGTCCCCAGGTGATGTCGCGGTAGACGTAGCGGGTGACGACGATGCCGTAGACCCCGGCGATCCCCGCCGCCTCGGTGGGCGTGCAGATGCCCGCGTAGATGCTCCCGAGAATCACCACCGGGGCTCCGAGCGCCCACACGCCCTCGCGCGTGCTCCGCCCGAACGTCCCCCAGCGAAACCCCTCGGTCCGCGCCAGCGCCTGGCCGCGGGCGTAGAACACGATGTAGATCGCGGTGAGGATGCCGATGAGGATCCCGGGGAAGACGCCCCCGATGAAGAGGGCGGCCACCGACTGCTCGGCGGCGGCGCCGTAGAGGATCATGAGGATGCTCGGGGGGATGATGCTGGCGATGGCGCCCGACGAGGTCACCAGCCCGAGCGCGAACTTCTCCTCGTAGCCGTCGGCGCGGAGCGCCGGATACATGATCCGGCCTACGGCAGCCACCGTGGCCGGGCTCGACCCCGAGATGGCGCCGAAGAACTCGCACGTCCCCACGGTGGTCAGGGCGAGGCTGCCGCGCACGCCGCCGAACATCGAGCGGACCCAGCGGATCAGCCGCTCGGAGATCCCGCCCTGGCCCATCACCTCGCCGGCGAAGATGAAGAACGGCACGGCGAGGAGCGCGAACTTGTCGAGGCTCCCGAACATGGTCTGGGGGACCACGGTGAAGGGCACGTTCATGAAGAAGGCCAGGAGCACGATCACCGTGACGAGGAGGATCAGGAAGATCGGCAGCCCGAGGGCGAGCAGCGCGAACGGGATGAGCGCCATCGCCCAACCCATTATTCAACGTCGGGGGGAGCGAGCGCCGCTCCTCCCCGACACCCCCCACCGCTCGCTCCTGACGCCTTCACTCGCTCTGATTCTCCCCGCGGACGAAGGCGCGGAAGCGGAGGAGCAGGGCGAGGACGATCAGGCCGAAGCTGAGCGGGATGACGCCGTAGGGAATCACCATGGGGATCTCCGCCACCACGCTGCGCTGGCCCGTGCCGGCGATGACCGCGACGACCCGCACCGATTGCACGAGCAGGAAGACGGCGGCGCCGAGGAAGGCGAGCGTGGAGAGCAGGTTGAGCCAGCGGCGTACACGGGGCGAGGCCAGATGGTAGACGGCGTCCATCCGGAGGTGCTGGTTCTCCCAGGTCACCAGCGTCGCCCCCAGCATCACGCACCAGACCATGATGAAGACGAGGATCTCCTCGGCCCAGATGATCGGCTTGAGGAAGACGTAGCGGCCGACCACGTTGGCGAAGTTGACGCCGACGCCGACGAGGATGAGGGCCCCGAGCACCGCGCGGATCACTCCCAGGACGATCGACACGGGGCGGGGCGGGCGCTCGCTCACGACGAGCGTCGGTCCCGCTGCTCCCAGAGTGTCGCCAGCGCCTCGCGGTCGATCTTGCCGTTGGCGTTCTTGGGGATGGCCTCGGCGACGACGACGGCGGCCGGTACCTTGAAGGCCACGAGCTTCACCCGGCAGTGCTCGAGCAGTGGCGACTCGGAGGCGCGCCGCCCGGGCCGGAGGGCCACGAAGCCCACCGGCACCTCCCCGTAGATGTCGTCCTTCACGCCAAGCGTCGCGGCCTCCGCCACGTCAGGGTGCTCGAGCAGGCAATTGGTGATCTCGAGCGAGGCGATGTTCACGCCGCCCTTGATGATGATGTCCTTCTTGCGTCCGGTGATGTAGACGTAGCCGTCCGCGTCGCGCCGCGCGAGATCGCCGTTCCGGAAGCCGTCCTGGGGAATCGCCACGAGCGTGTCCGGCCCCTGCCAGTAGGCCGACGCGAGCTGCCGGCCGCTGACCACCATCTCGCCTTCCTCGCCCACGGCCACCTCGCGGTCCCCATCGTCGAGGAGGCGCACGCGCATGTTGAGGGTGGGACGGCCGATGGAGCCGAGCTTGCGCTGGCCTGGAGCATTGCCGCACATGAAGCCGGTCTCGGTGCCCCCGGCGAGCTGGACGATGGGGATGCCGTAGGTCTTCTCGAACTCCACGTGCTTCTCGAGGGAGAGCGGGGCCGTGCTGGAGGTCATGAACCGGAGCTTCGGCAGATCGGCCTTCGTGACGGCCACCGGCCGCGCCAGGAGCATGTTGATGACGGTGGGGATGCCGACCGCGACGGTCACGCCGTAGTCGCGCAGCCAGTCGAAGAACCGCGCCTGCGAGAACTTGCGGGCGAGCACGAGCGTCGCGCCCGTCAGCATCGTGGGCCCGATCGACAGGATCTGGGGCGAGGACCAACTGAAGTGACGGTAGTCGAGGATCGTGTCGTCCGCGCCGATCTCGAGCCGGTCGGTGGGCGACTCGCTCATCGCGTAGTACGCCTCGTGGGTCCAGATGGCCCCCTTCGGCGTGTCCGTGGTGCCCGACGTGTAGACGATCAGCGACCAGTCCGTCCGCGTGGGGCGCGCCGCGACCGGCGCGTCCGACGCCGCGCGCAATCGCGTAAAGAGATCGTCGGCCGGAGGGGTAG
>Ga0184639_10000364_pt1 | contig 17035 bp, 12 predicted proteins | sample PLM31_170_b2_FD_133155 | JGI IMG/M metagenome (GOLD analysis project Ga0184639, IMG submission 133155) | Groundwater sediment microbial communities from an aquifer in East River, Colorado, USA - PLM3-1_170_b2 | ecosystem: Environmental > Terrestrial > Soil > Riparian zone | place: USA: East...
AACGCCATCATCAAACTTCAACCCCACGCTCTTTTGAAGTTGCGCGCTGCCGCTGAGCATCGCCACGTGCCAGCCGGGGCATTTGGCGCGGAGCACGTTGCCGAACTGCGCGTACAGGTTGCGCAGGTCTTTGTTCTCGCTGACGCGCACGCCGTAGGGCGGGTTGGTGACGACCCAGCCGGGTTGGGAGGGCGGTTCAATCGCGGAGACGGCGCGGCGCGAGAACTCGATGCCATCGGCCACGCCTGCGCGGGCGGCATTCGCTTTGGCAGCCTCGATGGCCCCGGCGTCACGGTCGGAGGCCATGATGGGGGGTAGAGACGCGCGATCCCGCTCCGCTTCGCTTCGGGGACTATCGTCGCGCGTCTCTGCGGTTTCCAACAAAGATTGCCACAACGCCGCGTCAAAATTGGGCCAATCCATGAAGGAGAAGCGGCGCGCGCGGCCCGGCGCGATGTTGCGCGCCATCAACGCGGCCTCGATGGCAATCGTCCCCGAACCACAAAACGGATCGAGGAGCGGTGAGGCCTTGTCCCAGCCGGAGGCGAACAGCATCCCCGCCGCGAGCGTTTCGCGCAGGGGGGCTTTGGCCGTGGCAAGCCGGTAGCCGCGTTGGTGCAGCAGCGCGCCGGACGAGTCCATGCTGATGGTGCATTTGTCGTGCATCAGCCGCACCACAATCAATTGTGCATTGGTCGAGACGACCCGCCGGGTCGTCTCGACGGTTTCGTCGTCGCCGCGCTTTGTGGTGAACAGCGAGGCTTGGCCTAGCCGATCCGCGATGGCCCCGGCTACGCGCTCGGCCACAGCGTCGGAGTGATAGAGTTTCGACTTGTGGCACGTCACCCGGAGCGCCACTGGCTGGCCGGGGGCGAGATATTGCTCCCACGCCAGGCGGCTGGCTTTCTTGCGTAGCTCGGAGAAGGCGGCGGCGTAGAACTCGCCGAGGCGGACGAGGATGCGGCTGGCGGTGCGGAGGTGGAGGTTGGCGCGATAGAGATCGCGGAGCGTGCCGTGAAACTCAATGCCGCCCACCTCACCCCTCACCCCTGGCCCCTCCCCCCTCTCCCGACGCAGTTCGTTGGGAGAGGGGGGAGGGGTGGCGGAGCTGAGGTGGGAGGTGAGGCCCAAACTGTGGAGTTCTTGCGCGGTGAAGGGTTCGAGGCCGGGGGCGGCGACGGCGAAGAAAGCGGGTGGGAATGCGGGAGCGTGGGTGGAGGACGGCACAGTTGATAAGCAACCGCAGGTCACGCTTCAAGCGTGGCCTGCCAGCGAGGCAGAAAGGACTTCATCCACCGAATGCAGCCTGGTTGTGAGCAACTGGCGAGCACGCGCCGAGATCATGGTCAGATCGCGCGCGCGGAGGAGTCCGGATTCTTTCACGGTGCTGCGCACGACGTTGGGGCCGGGCGTCAGCCTCAGAGCCGCGAGGAGTTTCATCCCGAAGTCCCAGCGGTTGAGCGATTGCGGGCCGCCGAGGTTCATCGGGCCGGAGATAACGGGACGCGAGGTGAGCTCGAGGAGCGCGGCGCACAGATCGTGGACGTGTACTGGGCAGCGATATTCGTCGGTGAAAAGCGTGACGCGCTCGCCGTGCTGCACGCCGTCCACCAGCCAGCCGCTCTGCCGGTCAATAGGGTCGAGGCTCCAGATGAGGGATGGCCGCACGACGACCGCAGCGGGATCAATCTCGGCCACGATGCGCTCGGCCTCGGCTTTGGCGCGCCCGTAGTCGCTGCCGGGGGCAGGCGGCGCGTCGTCGGCATAGGGCGCGTGCTCGCCGTCGAAGACGAGGTCGGTGGAGACGTGGACGAGGCGCAGGCCAAATTCACGCGCGGCGGAGGCGAGGTGGCGCGCCGCGGGCACAATGGCGCTTACGTTGTCCGGGTCGCGATTCGAGCAGGCGGTGTGGAGGACGGCGGCTGGGTGCGCATCGCGGAGGAGAGCGCGGACGGCGTTCGCATCGCGCAAGTCGAGCGGGATGGCAGCGCCACGCGCGGGAGCGAGAGGCCGCGAGAAGTAAGTGGCGTAGACCTCCCAGTCTTGCGCGGCCTGAATCAAATGCGATCCCAGGTAGCCCGAGCCGCCGGTGAGGAGGAGGCGCTTCACGAGTCCCCTGGAGCATCGCGGAGCAGGGAGGCCTGGCCCGCTTTTTTCAGCGCGGCCTGCGCGGCGGCCTGCTCGGCGGCCTGTTTGTTGGGGCCGGCGCCCGTGCCATAGACCTCGCCGCCGAGGCGCACTTCCACGGTGAACTCTTTTTGATGGTCAGGACCGGTGGCTGAGACGGTGTGGTAGCGCGGGGTCTGGCCGAGCGCGGCCTGCGCCCACTCTTGCAGGAGACTCTTGGAGTCCACGTCCGCCTCGGCGTGCAGGATTTGCCCGGCGGCGGGCAGCAGCAGTGGCTCGACGAATGCGCGCACGGCGTCAATGCCGGCGTCAAGGTAGTACGCGCCGACGACCGCTTCAAAGGTGGCGCAGAGCAGCGAGACACGCTGGCGTCCGCCACCCTCTTCTTCGCCTTTGCCCAGCCGCATGAGCGGGCCGATCTCCAGCGCGGCGGCAAAGGCGGCGAGCTGCTCGGTGCGGACGAGCGCGGCGCGCAACCGCGTGAGCCGGCCCTCGCTCATTTCGGGGAAGCGGTGATAGAGGAATGCGCCGACCACGAAGTCCAGCACCGCATCTCCGAGGAATTCCAGCCGCTCGTTGTCCTCCAGTTCCTCGGGGTGCTCATTGAGGAACGAGCGGTGCGTGAGCGCCCGGCGGAGGAGGGAGGAGTCGTTGAAGGAGGGGAGAGTCATCTGGCCGATGGCCGATGGCTGATGGCGAATGGCTGATGGCGAATGGTGATTCGCTATCTGCCATCTGCTATCAGCCCTCCGCTATCCCGTGAAGCGTTGGATGACCAACACCGCATTGTGCCCGCCGAAGCCGAAGGCGTTGCTCATGGTCACGTCCACTTTGGCTTCGCGCGCGGTGTTGGGGATGTAGTCCAGGTCGCAGGCCGGGTCGGGCGTGTGATAGTTGATGGTGGGCGGGAGCGTGTTGGTGCGGATGGCCTGCACGCAGAAGATCGCTTCGAGCGCGCCGGTCGCTCCCATCATGTGGCCGGTCATAGACTTCGTGGACGACACCGGAATCTGGTAGGCTTGCTCGCCGAAGGCGCGTTTAATGGCGACGGTCTCCGCCAGGTCGTTGAGCGGCGTGCCCGTGCCGTGCGCGTTGATGTAGTCGAGGTCCTCAGGATTTAGTTCGGCGAGGCGGAGGGCGTTCTGCATCGCCATCGCCCCGCTGCTGCCGTCCTCGGCAGGGGCCGTGATGTGAAAAGCATCGGCGGTCGCCGCGTATCCGGCCAGCTCGGCGAGGATTGCCGCCCCGCGCGCCTGGGCGTGTTCGAGCGATTCGAGAATGAGGATCGCTGACCCCTCGCCCATCACCAGCCCGTCGCGCTCCTTGTCGAACGGCTGCGGCGCGCCCGCATCGCGGTGCGTCATCGCGCCCACCCGGTCGAACGCGCCGACGCCGGTGTCCACAATAGAGGCCTCGCTCGCGCCCGCGATCGCGGCGTCCGCCATCCCGCTCCGGATCAGCATCCAGCCGGCGCCGATGCCGTCCGCGCCCGAGGCGCAGGCGGAGGCCACAGAGAAGTTCGGCCCCTTGGCCCCGGTGTCAATCGCGATCAGCCCGCTCGCGCCGTTGGACATGAGCATGGGGATGGTGAATGGGCTGATGCGGCGCGGGCCGGACTCGACGAGCGTGCGCACGGCCGTCTCGATGGTCCGCAATCCGCCGACCGCCGAACTGACGATGACGGCCACCCGGTGCGCGTTCTCTTGAGTGATTTCCAGGCCCGATTGCTTGAGCGCTTCCTGGCTGGCGGCGCTGGCGAGTTGCTGATAACGATCGCGCCGCCGCGCTTCTTTGGCATCCATGTACCTGGCTGGATCGAAGTTCTTCACCTCGCAGGCGTTCTTCACCAGAAAGTTGGTTGTGTCAAACTGGGTGATCGGCCCGACGCCCGAGACGCCGTTGACGATATTCTCCCACGTTTCTTTGACTGTGTGACCGACGGGGCTGATCGTCCCCAGCCCGGTGATGACGACGCGACGAGTCATGCTTCTCCTCCAAATCGGCAACGGATTTTGTATCGGATGCAACGGATCAGTCCAACTCTAACTTCCAACTTCCAATCTCTAGCTCTTCAACCCATTTCCGGTCAGGATCACCACGACTTCCCCCGGCACTTGCTTGAGCGCCTCCCACACCACTGCGCTCGTCGCCTCCACATACAACCCCATCCGGGCCAGGGCGTCGCGCCCGGTGAGGGTGGCCGGATCATCCACGGCGAGCAGCGTGCCGCCGCTCTCGCCAATCGCCGCCAGCACCGCATCGCCGCGGAGGGGCTGCACAACGCGGATCCCCTCGGCGACGGTTTCACCCTCCGTCACCCAGCCGAGCGCATCACGGCCATACGCCTGCACGGCCCAGATGGGCGCGCACGCCATCGCCTGCACGCCGACCAGTCGCGGGAGGCGGTCGGTTAGCCCGGCGGCCTGGAGCGCCTTGAAGCCGCGATGCAGCCCGATGAGCAGCGTGCCGTGCCCCACCGGGAGGACGATGCTCTCCGGCGCGTGGCCGAGCACTTCCCAAATCTCGTAGGCGGCGGTCGCCAGCCCCGCGAGGCCGATGGGATTATAAATGTGACTCGCGTAATATGCACCCCGCTCGGCGGCGGCGAGCGCGGCTTCGGCGGCCTTCGAGCGCGGCCCGTCCACCGGGACGACCTCGGCCCCGTAAGCGGCGATCTGCGCCCGCTTCGGGCCGGAGGCCGCCGCGGGGACGAATATGCGGGCCGCGACCCCGGCCCACGCCGCGTACCCCGCAAACGACGCGCCCGCGTTCCCCGACGAGTCTTCAATCGCCTCGCGGATCCCCATCGCCTTGAGCGCCGTGAGCATCACCGCCATGCCGCGATCCTTGAATGAACCGGTGGGGTTGAGATACTCCAGCTTGAAGTGCACCGTGCGACCGCCCACTTCCGCCGAGACGAGAGGGGTGCCGCCCTCGCCCAGCCTCACCGGCTCCGCGTCGGCGGGAAGGGGGAAGGTGTGGCGGTAGCGCCAGATGCCCCGCTCGCTCGCGTCAATTTTCTGCGTGTCTACGACGGCGGGCGCGGCGAGGTCGAGCAAGCCGCCGCACACCGGGCACTTCCAACCTCGGAAGTCCGGCGGCGGTAGGCGGCCACAGTTGGTGCATTTGAAAGGGGACATGCCATTCACCTTTCAATCGGGTGTGCTGCGATCTCCCGGCGTCGGCGCATAATGTCCTTCCACCCACACCTCGCCGTTCGGCCCGATTTCCCTCTTCCAGACCGGGACGATTTCTTTCAACCGGTCAATCCCGTAGCGTGCGGCTTCGAACACGCCGGTATCGCGGTGGGCCGCCGAGCAGGCGATGAGCACGGTGGGCGTGCCCGGCTCCAGCGGCCCGATACGCTGGACGATGGCGATGCCCTCGACGCTCGGCCATTTTTCCCGAATCTCGTCCGCGACCTGTTTCATCTTGGCCTCGGCCATCGGGACATAAGCCTCGTATTCGAGGCGCGTGGTCTGGTGTGGGCCGAGCGCGCCGTTCTCCAGGCGGCTCTCGCGTTTGGTCACGCCGCGCACCATGCCGGTAAAAATGCACGCCGCGCCCGTGGTAGCGAGAGTGATGCCGGCGACGAGCGCGTCGAGGTCAATCGGGTCGTTCGTGATGCGGAAGATCGTCGGGAATTGGAGGTGGGAAGTTGGAGGTTGGAGGTTGGAGGTCGTGCCGCCGGACACGGGCGGGAATAAAGCGACTTCGTCGCCGTCGTGCAGGACGTCTTCGGCAAAAGCGAACTCGTGGTTCACGGAGACGAGGGCCGTCGGCAAGGCAGGGGCGAGGGCGGGAATAGCGGCGGCGAGGCGCGACTTGAGCGCGCCGACGGTGGCTGCGGCGGCCTCTAATTCCAGCGGCAACCCGTCACGGCCCGCGCGGTCTTTCAAAGTAGCAAAGAACAGGACATTGACTTTCAAATCCGACTCCCGATCAGCAATCCCACTCCGCTTCGCTCCGGGGACGTAGTCCGCAATCTGACATCACAAATTCATAACGTCCCCGCTCATCCCGCCGTGCTTTTCGAGCAGGCGCACGTTGGTGATCTGCATCGTCTTCTCGGCGGCTTTGGCCATGTCGTAGACGGTCAGCGCAGCCACGCTGACCGCAGTGAGGGCTTCCATCTCCACGCCGGTCTTGCCCGTGGTGCGCACGGTGGCGGTGATCGCGACGCCGGGCAGGTCGTCTTTCAGTTCGCAGTTCACTTCAATGTGCGTGAGGGGCAAGGGGTGGCAGAGCGGGATGAGGTCGGCGGTGCGCTTGGCGGCCATGATGCCCGCGAGCTGCGCGGTCGCCAGCACGTCGCCCTTTTTGAGATTCCCGGCGCGGATGAGGGCCAGCGTCTCGAGCTTCATCCGCACTTCCCCGGTGGCGACGGCGGCGCGCTGGGTGTCCGGCTTGTGGCCTACGTCTACCATCCGGGCGCGGCCTTCGGAGTCGAGGTGTGTCAGGGACATGGTGGTTTCCTTCATCTGACAGGGTGACGGGGTGATGGGGTGAGGCCAGTCACCCTGTCATCGCGTCACCCCGTCACCTGGTCATTGCTTACAACAACGGTGGCATCCTCATCAACCGGCTTCGGCGGCGCTTCGCTGACTAGATATAGCGGGCGGCCCCGCACCTCGTCGTAGATGCGCCCGAGGTACTCGCCGATGATGCCCAGCGAGATCAACTGCACGCCGCCGAGGAACAGCACGGCAATCAGTGTGGTCGCCTGCCCGGTGAAAAAGTCACTGCCTACCAGCCGCAGGACAGCCACGATCGGCATGGTCAGCAGCGCGATCCCGGAGACCCAGAACCCCAGGGTGGTCGCCAGTTGCAGGGGCGTGTACGAGAAGCCGGTGATCGCATCCCACAGGAACTTCAGCATCTTGCGGAGCGGATACTGGGTCGAGCCTGCGTAGCGCTCCTGCCGGTCGTACTTGATCCCGGCCCGTTTGTACCCGACCCACACCGACAGCCCGCGCATGTAGCGGTGATGCTCGCGCAGCCGCCGCAGGGCAAGCACCACCTTGCGGTCCATCAGCCGGAAGTCGCCCGTGTCCGGCGGGATGTCAATCGAGGCGAGGCGGCGGATCAGCCGGTAAGCGAGCGAGGCCGTGAAGAGCTTGAACCACGTCTCGCCCTCGCGCTTCTCGCGCTGGGCGTACACCAGGTCGTAGCCCTCCTTCCACTTGGCGACGAGCTGCGGGATGACCTCGGGCGGATCCTGCAAATCCGAGTCGATGACGACGACGGCGTCGCCTTCCGCGTAATCAATCCCGGCGGTGATGGCGATCTGGTGGCCGAAGTTGCGCGAAAAGCAGATGATCTTGACGCGCGGGTCTCGGGTGCGCAGCTCGCGTCCAATCTCGGGCGAGCGGTCACGGCTGCCGTCGAAGACCAGCACCAGTTCGCAAGGCCCGTCGAGGCCGTCCGTCACCGCGCACAGGCGCCGGTAAAACTCGGGCAGGGTTTCTTCTTCGTTGAAGACGGGAGCGACGATGGAGTAACGGGATCGGGTGTTAGGCATCATGGGGGGGTCAGGGATGAGATGATGTGCGTGGCAGGATTATAACTTAACGCGGCAGTGGCAGGGCCATAGGCCGGATGGTATAATCCCGCGCAATGTTGGCCGCCGCGAAGTCTTTACGGGATAGCCTCGCCCGCACGCGCCAATCGGTGTTCGGGCGCATCGTGATGCTGCTCGGGCAGAGTGATGTCTCCGAAGCGACTTTTGACGAATTGGAGATGAACCTGATCGAGGCCGACCTGGGCGCGGCGCTGGCTGACGAGATCGTGGCTGGGCTGGAGCGGCGGGCGGAGACCGAAGGCATCGTGCGCGCCGAGGGGCTGAAGGCCGTCCTACGCGCCGAGCTGCGCGCCCAACTGGGGGAGCCGCGCCCGCTGCAGTTGAACGCGTCTCCCGCCGTCATCTTGCTCGTCGGCGTCAACGGTTCGGGCAAGACGACCACCGCCGCCAAGCTCGCACGCCATTTTCAACTGCAAGAACGCTCCGTCATGCTTGCCGCCGCCGACACCTTCCGCGCTGCGGCGGTGGATCAACTGCAAATCTGGGGCGAGCGCCTCCACCTCCCGGTCGTCGCCGGGCAGCCGAATGCGGACCCCGGGGCCGTGGCGCACGACGCGCTCGCCGCCGCAAAGTCGCGCAAGACGGATGTGCTCATCGTGGACACGGCCGGGCGCCTGCAGACGAAACACAACCTGATGGAAGAATTGAAGAAGGTGCGCGGGGTGATCGCCAAGTTTGAACCCGGCGCGCCGCACGAAACGCTGCTGGTGCTGGATGCGGTCACAGGGCAGAACGCGCTCTCGCAGGCCAAAGCGTTCAAAGAGGCGGTGGGCGTGACGGGCGTGATCCTGGCGAAGCTCGACGGCTCGGCCAAAGGCGGCATGGCCTTCGCAATTCGCCGGGAACTGGGCCTGCCGATCTGCTTTGCGGGCACGGGCGAGCAGTTTGAGGACTTCGAGGTCTTTGACCCGGACAAATTTGTGGCGGGATTGTTGGATTAACCCTCCACACTCCCATCCTTGTCGTAACGGAGCACCGCATGGACGACTTGATCGCGCGCTTGAAAACCATGGAGGCCAAGATTCAGAACCTGATGGAGCGCCTTTGACTTACCTTCCAAAGAGAAGCAACTCGCTGACCGGGAGGCAAAATCACAGGACCCTGATCTGTGGAATAACCCCGCCGAAGCTCAGAAGACGATGCGCGAACTCTCCCGTCTGCGGGGTGAGCTAGAACAGTGGCATGACGCGTCTCAGCACATCGCCGACGCGCTGGAGTTAGCCGGGCTGGACGACGCCGCCCTGCGCGCGGAGCTGGAGAAGGAGGTCGAGCGGCTGGAGAAAGACGCGCACACGCTCGAATTTGCGACGCTGCTCTCCGGCGACTACGATCACGACAACGCGATCATGACGATCTTCTCCGGGGCGGGGGGCACGGAGGCGCAAGACTGGGTGGCGATGCTCCTGCGCATGTACCTGCGCTGGATGGAAGACCGGGGTTACAAAGCGGAGGTCATTGACTCGAGCGAGGGCGAAGAGGCGGGGTTGAAGTCGGTCACGCTGGAAGTGACCGGCCCCTACGCCTACGGCTATCTCAGGGCGGAGAAGGGCACTCACCGCCTCGTCCGCCTGTCGCCGTTCGACTCGGCCCATCGCCGCCATACTTCGTTCGCTTCGGTCGAGGTCTATCCCGAGGTCGAGGAGGTGGGGGAGATCGAGGTCAAGCCGAACGACATTGAAATTGAAACGTATCGCGCGTCGAGCGCAGGCGGGCAGAACGTCCAGAAGAACGCGACCGCCGTCCGCATCCGGCACCTGGCCACCGGCCTCGTCGTGACGTGCCAGAACGAGCGCTCGCTGACGCAGAACCGCGAGAACGCGCTGAAGGTGCTGCGGGCGCGGCTGCTGGACATGAAGCGCGAAGAGAAAGAGCGCGAGATCGCGGCGCTGAAGGGGGAGCGCGTGAAGGCGGAGTGGGGGCAGCAGATCCGGTCGTACGTGCTGCACCCGTATCAGATGGTGAAGGACCACCGCACGGATTACGAAACCGGGCGCGCCGACGACGTGTTGAACGGGCGCCTCGACGAGTTCATCGAAGCCTACCTGCGCTCGCAGGTGGGCGGGTGAGTGCGCGTCAGCGCAGGAGGATATCTTCCATGCAGAAGAAACCCAACCAGCCCGCCAAGCCACCGATGCAAAAAGCCTCGGGCACAATTTCCAAACCGGCCGCCCCCGCGCAAATGCACAGGGCGCCGGCGCCTCCGCCCAAGCCGATGATCAGGGCGGTCGAGCGCCAGCAGTTGAAGGAGCAGCGCCGGACTGCGCCGCCCACGCTCATGAAAGGGATGCCGGTCGCACCGGTCAGCGCGGCGCCCGCGGCGAACGAGGCGTGGCAGGCCGAGACGGGCCGCTTCAATGCGCTGCAAGGCCAGATCATGCTCACGAGCATCAACGACGACCTCGAGGACATCGAGGGCGCGATCAACGCTCTGCCCGCCAACGTCGAGAACCTCCGCGCGCGCGGGTATGTGTTCAAGAATTATCTGGAGAAAAAGGTCGAGACCCTGGCGACCCAGTGGCGTGACCTGCGCCCGCGCGTGCAAAGCGCCATCCGGACGCAGTCGCAGTCGCTGCAGACGGATGCGACCAGCGTGCAGAACACGCTCAACCGGGGTGCGCTCGCCGGCGCGGCGCTCACCTCGCTGGAGAGCAAGGTGAGTGCGGCCACCCGTAATCTGCAGGGCATGTACGACACGCTCGACGACAACGTCAACCAGACCCAGCAGCAGGTTGACGACATCTCGTGGACGCTGCAGCAGGCGGAGCAGGCCTCGTTCGGATTTCTCGCCACCGAAGCGCCCGTGGAGGCCGTGCCCGCCAACTGGAAAAAGCCGGATGATAAAGACGGCGTGGACGGCGTGTTGTTCCTCACCGACCAACGCCTGATCTTCGAGCAGAAAGAGGAAGTGGCGACCAAGAAAGTGCTGTTCATCACCACGGAGAAACAGAAACTGCAGAGCCTGCAGTGGGAAGTTCCTGTGGCGCAGATTGAACAGGCGGCGGGGTCGAAGAAAGGCCTCATGGGAAAAGACGATTATCTGACCCTCACCTGCGGTTCAGCCGCGCCCTTCCGCACGGCGGAGATTCATCTCAGGGGCGAGACGGGTGAGGCGTGGCAGGGCTTTGTCGGACGTGTGAAAAGTGGAGACGTCGCCAAAGAGCGCACGGTTCCGGTTGACGCGAAGGCCGCCGAGGCGGTCGCGAACGCGCCGACGAAATGCCCGACCTGCGGCGCGACGATCACCCAGACCATCCTGCGCGGGCAGGCCGAGATCACCTGCGAGTTCTGCGGTTCGAAGATTCGCCTGTGAGAAGGAACTTTCCGGTCAGCTGCTCCTTCGACTACGCGGCCCGCGCACGCTTCGCGTGAGCGGAGCGATGCGCAGTCGAAGGAGCGCCGGCCGCTCCCCTGAGCGAACCGAAGGGTCAGGGTGCGGCTGACATCTTTGGCATGCACACCTGAGAATCAGCGCCTTGACAGATAGACGAACTTCAATATAATTTGCGCCACATGCACAAAGCATGTCAACGATGCGCTCACAAGCGCTTGAAGCCGGAGAGGTTTCATGCGCTTGTTTTGCTTTCCCCGGAAACTAGCACGCTTGTTCCAATTGGAGGATCAAGAAAATGACGGATGGTTATCGTGGTGGGCAGGTGCTGGAGGCGAAGGGTTTCACTGCGTTGCGCGTGAGCCTCGCGTCGCCGGAGCAGATCAAGAGCTGGTCGTACGGCGAAGTGCTCAAGCCGGAGACGATCAACTACCGGCGGCTGCGGCCCGAAAAAGACGGGCTGTTCTGCGAAGCGATCTTTGGCCCGACCAAGGACTGGCAGTGCTATTGTGGTAAATACAAGAACGTCCGCTACAAGGGCATCATCTGCGACAAGTGCGGTGTGGAGATCACCCGCTCCTCGGTGCGCCGGGAGCGCATGGGCCACATTGATCTCGCCGCGCCCGTCGCGCACGTGTGGTACACGCGCCGCGTCCCCTCGTACCTGGGACTCCTGCTCGACGTGTCCCGCCGCAACCTCGACCGCGTGCTGTACTTCGCGCAGTACGTGGTGACGCACGTGGACGAGGACGCGCGCCAGAAGGCGCTCAAGCGGCTGGAAGAAGAAATCGCGCGTGAGGAAAAGCGCCGGGTGGACGAGATCAATCAGAAGATCGCCTCCATCAAGACGCACCGCGACCGCCGCCTGGCCGACCTCGAAAGCAAGAAGGATGCGGCGAAAGAGAAGTACGAAACCGACGCCGCCGAGAAGATTGACCCCGTGATGAAGGAAGCGCAGAAGCTCGAGCGCTCTCTGCAAGAAAAGATGGACACCACCGTCCGTGTCCCGGTCGTCTTCTCTTACACTGACGAGATCATCGCCGACAAGGGCGAGACGATTGTGCGCAAGCACGTCTCGGTGTTGACCAAGGCCGTTCAGAGCTACGTCAGCCAGATCGAGGCGGATCTCAAAGAGAAGCGCGACCGTGTGCTGGAGCGCATCAAGGACGAGACCGAAAAGGTCAAGGGGGAGGCCGAAGACGAGATCGTCCAACTGCGCCAGCAGCTCGAAGACCGCACCGTGGACACGCACGAGAGCATGGCGCAGGAGCGCGACGAGCTCCTGAGCCTGCAGGCCATGATGTTCCTCGGCGAGAGCAAATACCGCGAGTTGAAGCAGAAGTGGGGCCAGGTCTTCAAGGCCGATATGGGCGCGGAAGCCTTCCTCGAAATCCTGAAGGCGATGGACCTCGACAAACTGGGCAAGGAACTCTGGCACGAGGTGCGCACGACCAAGTCCAAGCAAAAGAAGAAAAAGGCCGTCAAGCGCCTCAAGGTCGTGGAAGCGCTGAGCCGCTCCGGCAACCGCCCCGAGTGGATGATCCTGACCACGCTGCCCGTCATCCCGCCCGACCTGCGCCCGATGGTGCAGCTGGACGGGGGCCGCTTCGCGACCTCCGACCTCAACGACCTATACCGGCGCGTGATCAACCGCAACAACCGCCTCAAGCGCCTGCTCGAGCTCGGCGCGCCGGACGTGATCGTGCGCAACGAGAAGCGCATGCTGCAGGAAGCGGTGGACTCGCTGATTGACAACAGCCAGCGCGGCAAGGCGCTCTCCCGCCGCGGCCGCCGCGAGCTGAAGAGCTTGAGCGACATGCTCAAGGGCAAGAAGGGCCGCTTCCGCCGCAACCTGCTCGGCAAGCGCGTGGACTATTCGGGCCGCTCGGTCATCGTCATCGGCCCGCAGCTCAAGCTGCACCAGTGCGGCCTGCCGAAGACGATGGCGCTCGAGTTGTACCGCCCGTTCGTCATCGCCAAGCTCGTCGAGTACAACTACGCTTCCAACGTCAAGGGCGCGAAGCGCTTCATCGAGCGCGAGCGCCCCGAGGTGTGGGAAGTGCTCGAAGAGATCATCAAAGACCGCCCGGTGCTGCTGAACCGTGCGCCAACCCTCCACCGCCTCGGCATCCAGGCCTTCGAGCCGATCCTGGTCGAGGGCAAGGCGATTCAAATTCACCCGCTGGTCTGCGCCGCCTTCAACGCCGACTTCGACGGCGACCAGATGGCCGTGCACGTGCCGCTGTCGACCAAAGCGGTCGAGGAAGCGCGCCAACTGATGCTCTCGACCAAGAACCTGCTGAAGCCCGCGGACGGCGAGCCGATCGTCGGCCCGGCCAAGGACATGGTGCTGGGCGTGTATTACCTGACGGTGATCACGCCGGGCGAGAAGCGCGGGGATGGCCGCGCCTTTGCGGACATCGACGAAGTCGAGATGGTGTACACCCTCGCCCAGGTTGACATCCACGCCCGCATCAAGCTGCACGTCAGCACGTGGTTCAACGAGAAAGGCGACCGCTACGCCCGCCCGCAGAAGCGCATCGTCGAGACGACGGTGGGCCGCGCGCTCTTCAACCGCGTCATGCCCGAAGAAATGCGCTACGTCAACGAAGTGCTGGACAAAGGCGGCTTGCAGAGACTCGTGGGCCGGTGCTACCAGACGGTCGGCGCGGCGCTCACCACCGACATCGTGGACGACATCAAGAACATCGGCTTCAAGTACGCCACGCGCTCCGGCACGACCATCGCCATCTCCGACCTCACGGTTCCGAAAGAGAAGCAGGAGATCGTGAACAAGACGCTGGACGAGCAGAACGAGCTGGAGAAGCAGTTCCGGCGCGGCCTGCTGACCGAGCAGGAGCAGAACGAGCGCATCATTGATATGTGGACGCTCGCCCGCGACGACGTCGCGAAGGCCGTGTCGGCGAACCTCGATCCGGCCGGATCGCTCGCGATGATGGCGAAGTCCGGCGCGACGAAAGGCGGCTTCGGTCCGATCTCGCAGTTGGCCGGGATGCGCGGCCTGATGGCCGACCCCTCCGGGCGCATCATCCCGCTCCCCATCCGCTCGAACTTCCGCGACGGCCTCACCGCGCTCGAATACTTCATCTCGACGCACGGCGCGCGCAAGGGCCTGGCGGACACCGCGCTCCGCACCGCCGACGCGGGTTACCTCACCCGGCGGCTGGTGGACGTGGCGCAGGACCAGATCGTCAACACCACCGACTGCGGCACCGAGGCCGGCATCTGGCTCCGCAAGAAGGACGACGTGGCCGGGCAGGGCTACGGCGAGCGCATCCAGGGGCGCATGGCGGCCTCCAAGATCGTGGACCCCAAGTCCGGCGAAGTGATCGTGGGCCGCAACGAGATGATCGAAGAGGTGCCGACCCAGCGCATCGTCGCAGCCGGCATCGAGCAGGTTTTTGTCCGCAGCGCGTTGACGTGCCAACTCGAGCACGGCGTCTGCCAGATGTGCTACGGGCGCGATCTCGGGCGCGGCCGACTGGTGGACATCGGCGCGGCGGTCGGGGTCGTGGCCGCGCAGTCCATCGGCGAGCCGGGCACGCAGCTCACGCTGCGCACGTTCCACACGGGCGGCGTCGCGGCGGGCGGTGACATCACGCACGGCCTCCCGCGCGTCGAAGAGCTCTTCGAGTCGCGCAAGAAGCCGAAGGGCGAAGCCATCATCACCGAGATTGACGGGACGGCGGAGATTATCCGCTCGGACAAGCCCGGCGGCCCGCGCTACGTGAAGGTGGTGGACGCCGCCGTGATGCGCGACGAGTACGAGATCCCCGGCAACTGGTCGGTGAAGGCCGAGGACGGCCAGCCGGTGAACGCGGGCGACGTGCTCGCGACGCGCGGCGAGAGCCAGATCACCGCGACCCACGGCGGCAAGGTGAAGCGCAAGGATCACACGCTCGTGGTGGCGTACGAGCGGCGCGAGGAGGCCGAGTACGAAATCCACTCGGCGGCGCGCCTGCTGGTGATTGACGGGCAGAAGGTGCGCGCGGGTGACGCGCTGACAGAAGGCTCGCTCAACCCGCACCGCATCCTGCGCATCCTGGGCCGCGAGGCGTGCGAGCTTTACCTGCTCACCGAAATCCAGAAGGTCTACCGCTCGCAGGGCCAGAACATCAACGACAAGCACTTCGAGGTCATCATCCGCAAGATGCTGTGCCGCGTGCAGATCACGCGCCCCGGCGACAACAACCTCCTGCCCGGCGAGCTGATTGACCGCCTGCGCTTGCAGAAGATGAACGAGGAGCTGCTGGCGGAGGGCAAGTCGCCCGCCGCCGCCGTGCCGGTCCTGCTCGGCGTGACCAAGGCTTCGCTCTCGACCGACTCGTTCCTGAGCGCCGCCTCGTTCCAGCACACGATCAAGGTGCTGGCGGGCGCGGCCATCGAGGGCAAGGAAGACCCGCTCATTGGCCTGAAGGAGAATGTCATCATCGGGAAGCTGATCCCGGCGGGGACGGGCTACTGGGCTTACCACAGGAGAGAGGAAGCGGCCGAGCCGGCCAGCAGCGAGAGCGCCGACGTGGCCGCCGCAGCCTGACCTGACCGAGACTCAAAAAAACCACCTGCGGCGCCATCGGCGCCGCAGGTGGTTTTGATTCGTCACTGGTTATTTGAAGTGGATGACAAAGACCATATCCGGAGATTGCTTGCCGAACCACGGTCTTTGGCGCCACAGCCAGACTATGGCCTGCGCCGGCAGTTCCGTGATGTTGATCCAGCTAATCTCGGGCGTGTCCGGGCTCATGTTGTTGCACCCGCCCGGATAACCGCAGCTGCCTCCCCGGTGCAGGTATTGGGGGTTGGCGTAGGCGGACGTGGGCGCATCCGGCCTGGAAACGTTGAGGGAGTCCGAATACGAGACGTAGATGTAGTTCAGGTTCATGTCCCGCGCGTTGTAGGCGATTAGAGAGAAGTATGCATCAGCCAGGCCGAGTGGTTTGGTGGTGCATGGGTTCGTCCGGGCCAGGCATTGGGACACGTTGTAGGTGACTTCGGCGCGCGCCTCGCGCGGCGACCACCGGAGCTGACTCGCCTCGCAATAGAAGGGAAAGTCCGGGCGGCGCAGATCCCCCTCGGCGATGCGCCGTGTGTCCCAGCTGTAGAACAGCCCGTCGAACTCCACCGCGACCAGAAGATAGGGATTCAAAAGGAAACGGGCTTCCTCGGCCGGGCCTTCGATACTGCGTTCGCCCGGCCCAAGGTAGAAATGGCCGGTGATCCCCCACCACGGCCGGCCGTCTTCGATCTGGCCGAACACCGCGTCGGATGGCTCGTAATCGCCAGAAATCAGATGGGGATACCGGAGCACGGCCGCTTTTCTCGACTCAAGCACCTCGGCTTTGGATTTGAAGTCCAGCTCTGCGGGAGGCTGGATGCCGATGTCGAGGTCGGAAGCCCTGGCCTGTTGGCCGATCGCCAGCGCGTTCCGGTTTGGTTTTGGCAGCAGGGTCACCCATATCGCAATCAGGCATGAGGCGAGGAGGGCCAGCAGGCCTATTACGGGCCATAACCCAAGGCCCTGCCTGCGGCTGTGCCCTGACGGGCCGGGTTGCGGCGCTGGTGAGTGGGCAGGCTCGCCGGCGGGGGCGGGCGTCTGGGGCTGAGGCTCGGAAATGCTCGCCGAGGGCGCGGCGGGCTGCTGCGCCTGCAAAGTTGCCAATGCCCGTTTGACCAGAGCGTTATCGGGGTTGTATTGCAGACACAGCTCCAGCGCCTTGATCTTCTGCTCAGGCGTGGGCCACGTGTCCACGTACCACATCCACGCCGTGAGGTTCCGCGGGTCGGCTTCGAGGAGCGGCTCCAGAGGTTTTTGAGCCTCGGCCTTCTTTCCAGCCTTGATCAGTTCAATCGCCTGGCTAAGCGGGGAGGCTGACATTCGCCTTCTTCATAGGTTCTCCGCTAAGCCTCGGCGACCACCGCGATGGAAATCTTCATCCCCTTGGGCTGGATAGGGAGCTTGGCGCCCTGGCGAGCCGGTG
>Ga0184639_10000365_pt1 | contig 17026 bp, 14 predicted proteins | sample PLM31_170_b2_FD_133155 | JGI IMG/M metagenome (GOLD analysis project Ga0184639, IMG submission 133155) | Groundwater sediment microbial communities from an aquifer in East River, Colorado, USA - PLM3-1_170_b2 | ecosystem: Environmental > Terrestrial > Soil > Riparian zone | place: USA: East...
AACGTGTCGCGGCCCGGCCACATGACGCTCGCCACCTCGACCCCGGATTCGGTACGCAAGGAGCTCGAGGCGATGGGCTACACGCTCGAGCTCCAGCCGATCACGTCGGGCCCGATCAACGCCGTATTCTTCGACCGCGCCCACGGCACGATGTGGGGCGGCTCGAGTAACCACGGCGAAGACTACGGTATTGCGTGGTAGCGTGAAGCCTTAGCCTTGGCTATTAACGATGAGTCGTTGTTCACCTTATTGATATGACAACCACACCACGGCGGATCGTCTCGTTTCTTCCTTCAGCCACGGAGATGGTGTGCGCTTTGGGCCTGGGCGACCAACTTGCGGGCGTTACCTACGAGTGTGATTACCCAGCCGAAGTAGTGGGCAAACCTATTGTCGTTCGCAACGTTCTTCGCATAGAGAGCATGAGCCACGCGGAGATTGATGCGGCAGTTGCTCAAAGAATGCGCGACGGTAAGTGTCCCCTAATCCGACCGCGGCGGCCGATCGCGCTTCGGTAGCGTTAAGTGAAACGACGCAGGTAACTGATCGCTAGGGTGTGGTTTCTTTTTCTGGCGACGCCTGATTGTAATTGTGTTACACGGTAATTTGAATCAAAAAGCCAACCCCCGGTTTCGGACCGAGGGCTGGCTTCAACTTTCAGAACGCGTCTTTATTTCTTAGAACCCAACACTATTTTCCTTGCGCATCCTTATTTGTCTCTCCCGCAAGCAGCTAAATACTCGCAGCCTAGTGGCTGGCAGACAGTTTTCCAATGAGTGTGAAGAGCGGCAGGTACATGGCAATCACGATCGAGCCGATCGTAACGCCGAGGAAAGCGATCAAGACAGGCTCAATGAGCGTCAGCAAGTTGGCAATCGCCGCATCTACTTCCTGTTCGTAGAAATCAGCGATCTTGCCGAGCATCGCGTCCAGAGCGCCGGTTTGTTCACCAATGCCTACCATTTGCGCCACCATATGCGGGAAAACTTGGGTGGCCTTTAAAGGATCAACAAAGCTTTCGCCCCGTTCCACGCCGTTGCGTACGCTGATAATCGCTTCCTCGATGATCACGTTGCCGGATGTGCGCGCCGTAATGTCGAGCGACTGAAGAATCGCCACGCCGGAAGAGAGGAGGGTTGAAAGAGTGCGGGAGAATCGCGCCACCGCAATCTTCTGAAGAATGGCGCCCAAGACAGGAATCTTCAAGAGAAGCCGGTCGATCATCTTTCTACCGCCAGACGTCTTATAGTAGAAGCGAATGCCAACAGCGGAAGCAATTATCGCAACCAGTATGACCAGACCGCCCCATCCAGCCAGGAAGCTGCTGATCCCGGTAACGATTCGAGTGGGTAACGGTAGCTGTTCACCCGGTCCAAGCAGACCAAGAAAGATGTTTTGAAACTGCGGAATTACCACCACCATGATTACCGCGACCGCGGCGACGGCCATAGCGATCACCGCTGCGGGATAAATCATTGCGGAGATTACATCCCGTTTCAGCTTGACGAGCTTTTCGATGAAGGTCGATAGGCGTTGCAGAATCAGGTCGAGGATACCGCCTGTTTCTCCCGCTTCGACCATGTTGGTGTAGAGTTGGTCAAACACGCGGGGATGACGGGCCATCGCCCCCGCCAGAGTTGAGCCTTCCTCAACATCCTGACGAACCTGTAACAATATCTGCCGGAAATATTTGTTATCTTGCTGTTGCGCCAAAATCTCCAGGCACTGGACCAAAGGAAGTCCCGCGTCAATCATTACCGAAAACTGTCGCGTGAACACCGAAAGATCTTTGGCTTTAACTTTCTTCCTGCCGCCAATCTTCGGAATTCCAATCTCGCGCCCTTTTTCCTTGATGGACGTGAGAGTGACTTGCTCGCGACGAAGAATCTGTCGCAAAGCGTCGCGATTGTCAGCAACTCGTTCGCCGACGACAATTTCGTTTAGCCTGTTGCGGCCTTTAAATACGTAAGTAGGCATATCTGATTAGCTCCAGAATCTAGGTCTGTCTGTTGGCTGTAGGTCGAGATCCGATTGGCCGCCCCTGGGCGTACGGGCTCGCGTGTTGTTTATTGCCGTTGCCGGTGTTAAGTCCGGCTCCTCGGTCTATCAGTTCCTTTAATTCGTCAACATTGGAGGATCGCTGTAATGCGGTATCGAGTGTTATCTGGCGTTTGTGATAGAGCGTTGCCAGCGATTGATTGAAAGTCTGCATTCCATACTTGTCCTGTCCTGTCTGCATCATCGAGTAGATCTGGTGGACCTTGTCCTCGCGAATCAAGTTTCTGATGGCGCCGTTGGGAATCAGGATCTCAAGCGCCATGGCGCGTCCGCTCTTTTCCGCGCGCGGGAGCAGTGCCTGGCAGAGAATGCCTTCCAGGACGAGCGAAAGCTGCGCCCGAATCTGCGCTTGCTGATCGGAAGGGAAGACGTCAATGATGCGGTTGATGGTTGAGGCCGCGGAATTTGTATGCAGGGTTGCCAGCGTGAGGTGACCTGTTTCAGCAATTCTTAATGCTGATTCAATAGTCTCCAGATCGCGCATCTCGCCAACCAGCACGATGTCGGGATCCTGCCGCAAGGCTGTCCTTAAAGCCTCAGCGAATCCATGCGTGTCCGCGTTGACCTCCCGCTGGTTTACCAGACAGCTCTTGTGATTGTGAAGAAACTCAATCGGGTCTTCGATCGTTAGAATATGCTCATGACGATCGCGGTTGATCTTGTCAACCATTGAGGCAAGTGTTGTTGACTTACCCGAACCGGTAGGTCCGGTCACGAGAATTAACCCGCGCGGTTTGTCGCACAACTGCTTGACCACTTCCGGAAGTCCCAGATCTTCGAAGGGTTTGATCTCATAGGGTATTGCCCGGAAAACACAGCCCACGGCGCCCCTTTGATTGAAGAGGTTGGCGCGAAAACGCGACAAGCCTTTGACGCCAAAGGAAAAATCCAGTTCGAGGTTTTCTTCAAACCGGTGCTTCTGCGCGTCTGTCAAAACGGAGTAAGCCAGTTGCTTCGTATCGGAGGCAGTCATCTGGCGATAGCCGTCAAGCGGTAGCAGATGTCCATCGACACGAACCTGTGGTGCGGAGCCTGTAGTGATGTGGAGGTCGGAGCCGCCAAGCTCGGAGAGCTTTCGCAGAAGCTCTGAGAGGGATATTTGTGGGGTCGTATCAGTTAGTGACATCGGAGGCTGCTCCTGAGGAGATGAAGGTTCTTACCCGGGGGTTTGTGTGTTTCGAACAGTCGGCCTTCGGCTTTTCGCTTTATCGATTTGCCGGTTGTGCGTTTCAGTTGGCCTTGACGTTAAGCGAGGACAAGAACCTCTCGCCTTCGGCCGACAACTTGTCTGAAAACTGTAACGGCGTGTTTAGTGTCAAGCTGTAGATTTTTCCGTCAACCTCGGCGAAGTAAAAATTCCACGACCTCTCGGGCGAACGGCCATCGCTGGGAGTTTGGGCAATCACAACGAAGACACGCGCGCCATGAACCTGACGCTCGTAATCGTTTACTACCCAACCACCAGCATTGATCATTTTGTTGATCGCGATGCGCCGTAAATCTGAAAAGGACACACCGGCGAGCATGGTACGTTGCTCCCGTTGCGTGAGGTAGGCTGGATTTGGACGGCTGCGGGCAACTACTGAAAGAGTGCCCTGGCTCGGTATGCTGGCAGTGCTTTCAGTTCGAAACCTGACTTCACCACCATTTGCTACGGTGGGATTGTTCCAGCCGGCCGGTAGTTTGGGAAGTACAGCCGCCGAAACTTCTGCGTTCTTCGAGTCGGAAAAAACCGGCCCAAGCGGTGCATTGCGATGCGCGAGGGCTGCGGCGCGGCGTAGTCTCATACGAGCGCGGTGGCGACGCCACCAGGCGCGCGAGTGACGCCGATAGCGGCGGTGTTGCTGAGCTGCGGAACTTTGACGAATGCCATGCGCCGTAGAACTGGCGAAGGGAAGCATGACTCCGACTGAAATCAACATCAAAAGTGACAGGGTGATTGTGCGCAACATAGTATTCCTCTTTCAGTTAGGCCACCGTCTCGCGGACTACTTCCTCGAGGGTGGTTAATCCCGTGCGAATCTTTTGCAGTCCGGATTCGCGTAGAGTGATCATGCCGTCTTCAATCGCTTTCTTTCTCAACTCCAGGGACGAAGCGCCGATCAAGATCAGTTCACGAATTTCATCGTTGACTTCCATTACTTCATAAAGACCAATTCGTCCTTTGTAGCCCGTGTTGTTACAAGTAGCACAGCCCTTTCCTTTGTAGGTCTTGAGCGCCTTGGCATCCTCCGCGGTGAACCCGACTTCCATAAGCGCCTCCGGAGGCGTTGGGTGCTCGCGTTTGCAATCTTTGCAGACGCGCCGGATGAGTCGCTGCGCCTGAATCAAGTTCACGCTCGTCGCTACCAGAAATGGCTCTATACCCATGTTCATTAGTCGGGAAATTGTGGATGGAGCGTCGTTCGTGTGCAGCGTTGAAAGTACGAGGTGGCCTGTCAACGCTGCCTTGATCGCAATCTCGGCGGTTTCAAAGTCACGAATTTCACCGACGAGAATAATGTTGGGATCCTGGCGGAGAAAGGCGCGCAAGGCAGCGGCAAAGTTCAAGCCGATCTGCTCTTTCATCTGGACCTGGTTGATACCCATCAGGTTGAACTCAACCGGATCCTCGGCAGTCATAATGTTAGTCTGAACTGTATTAAGAGACTGGAGCGCGGAATAAAGCGTGTTAGTTTTTCCGCTTCCAGTTGGGCCAGTTACCAGAACCATTCCATAAGGCTTTGAAATGTTCCGTTGAAACTTAACGAGTGATTCGGGTTCGAAACCAAGCTTCGTCATGTCAAGCATCAGGTTTTCTTTATCCAGCAGACGAAGCACAACCTTCTCGCCAAATAGAGTCGGCAAGGTAGAAACACGAAAATCCAGCTCACGCGAGCGGGCGTCAACCTTGACCTTAATTTTTATGCGCCCGTCCTGTGGCAGGCGCTTTTCAGAAATGTCGAGCTTCGACATGATTTTGATGCGTGAAATCAAAGCATCGCGCATTTTGAGCGGGGGGCGCATCACGTCGTACAAAACACCGTCGATGCGGAAACGAATGCGAAGCTCTTTTTCATAAGGTTCGACGTGAATATCGGATGCTCCACGCCGAAGCGCGTCTACTAACAGCACATTCACCAGTCTGACGACGGGCGCGTCTTCGCTAATTCTCGAGAGAGTTGAGAGGTCAATCTCTTCGTTGTCTTCAACTACCTCAACGTCTTCCGTACGGTCTGTGTTGAAGTCAATGGTGTCAAGCGAAACAAGATCGGCGTGCGTAATGCCGCCGTTGGAATTCTTTGACACTGCGGCATCGAAAACCACTTCCTCCACCGCTATTGAAGACAACTCAATGTCCTTGGAGGTTCCGTAGTACTTGGCGATCGCTTGCTGAATACTTGCCTCGGCGACTACTACCGGCTCGACGTTGAGGCCAGTCATAAACTTAACGTCGTCCATGGCAAAGACGTTCGTCGGATCGACCATGGCGAGCGTGAGGCTGGCGCCGACGCGAGAGAGTGGGAGCACGGAATACTTCTGCGCAACCTCCTGGGGAATGAGGTGGAGGACTTGAGTGTCAATCTGGAAAAGCTCCAAATTCACTGAAGGAATGCCGTATTGGCGCGAGAGGACGGCAGTGATCATGTCATCGGAGACCAGACCCAACTTCACAAGGTTAAAGCCCAACCGACCGCCATGCTCGCGCTGGTAATCCAGCGCCTCACGGAGATGTTGCGGGCTGATGAGATTCTCTCTAACGAGAATTTCGCCTAGTTTTGCCGACATTTGTACCCCGGTGTTGAGATATCTAAGAATTGATCCACGAGATGGGCCAGCGATCCTGCGAGAAAAGACTATGCAGAATGGGAGTTAGGACAACGGCGGAACGGGTGCGTCAAACACCGTTGGGTAAGCATAGTACAAGTTGATCGAGGGGAGTGTCAAGGTCAATTTTTCTAGAAAATCAGCGGGAGGAGCCCGTTTCTGGCTGTTCAGGAGTATGAATTCGGGCGGGCTGATGCGGTCCAAAACGGGTGAACCTGCCAAGCCGAGACGGCCGCCCCAAACTTGAAGGCCGCACGAGGGAGTTACGTCCCTAGTGCGGCCTTTTTGATCGGCTGGTTGTCTTTTCGCCCTTTAGGGCCGCCGCGTCCGACGCGCGGGGGTTGTTGTCTTTTCGGGCTTTACGTTCGCCTGGTCCTTCAAGTTATCGAGGATTGCCTTGGCATCTGCCTTAAACGGGTCAGTATCCGGGGCTTTCTCGACAAATCGGGCCAAATAGTTCGCCGCTTCCTGATACTTTGTCTTATCAGTATTGATGGCGCCGATGTTGAAAAGTGCCTGGCCGGCGCGGAGCAATGCGTTCAGGTCATCCGGATTAGCCTCAAGAATCTTCTGATACTCCACGAGCGCCCGATCGAAGACATTGGCGTCAAAAAGCATTTGCGCAAGATCGTGTTCGGCTTTTGACTTCTTAACCGGATCACTTTCTGCCGCTATGTATTCCTGATACGCCGTTACGCCCGCATCAACTTTGCTCGGATCAACTTTTACGACAAAGAGGCGTGACGCTTCGGCCCTCGCCATGAGTGCAAAATACAGGTTCAGCTTGGCAGAGTTAGCCGCTGCTGCATCGCCCGGCACCGGCATTGCTTTTAACATCGCGACGGCCTTGGCACCCGCTTCGCTACCCGCTTGCCAATCTTTTTTTGCGGCTTCGATGCCAGCCGTTTTTGCTGTGTCGTCCGCAGCCCTCACGGCGGTATTGTACTTATCTACACCGCGAGCGGTTAAGGCCATTGTCTTGTTGGTCAACAATGCCGGCGCACCTGGATGGTTCGGGTCAGCGCTCAAACCTTCGTCAAATTGGGCGATCGCCAGGTCAAAGTTTTTGGCCCTAAGTGCTTCGTTTCCAGCTTTGAAGGTTCGATCGACTATTGCATTGGACGTTTCGGCTCTTTTGTTGGCCGCCTCTATTTCGGCATTCTTCCGTATCAGTTCTTCGCGCCTGGTTTTATCTTCTGAGGATGTTTTTGTCTCGCCACCGGCACCGGGAGTTCTTGCCATTAGCGTTTTTATGTCAGCACGCGTAAGACGCTTGCCGTCACCGGTCGCCAACTCAATCTTATAGTCCTCATCTCGTCCAGATCTTACGTTAGGCAGGTAGTAAGGCTGAGCGCCGGGCATACTAACCGAAAGTGTATACGTACCAATAAAGGGCAAACCAGCATGAACAAACTCGCCCTTCTTGTTAGTCTTCAGTTGGTAATCACCAGGCAGATCCATGCGGAAGACATCGACGATGGCGTCGGCGGCCGGAACAACCGTCCCATCAGCTTGCTTCAGAGTTACGTGACCACGGAGCTGGCCGTTCTGTGCCGAAACCAGCAGGCTGGTGGAGAAGACGAAAGCAATGCTGGCGAGGAGCGGTAACAAATATCTACGAAACATCTAAGATTCCTCCAAAGAAAATGTATAGGTAACTGGAATTACGGGAGAGCCCATAAGATGCATTGGCTCCGCTTCTGGTTGTAATTGGCTAACTCGGATCGACCTTACGTTAATAAGCAAACCTCTTACTGTCAAGCAGATATGGAATGGGATCTCTCACACCCGCGTCGCGAAAAGCGCGTAGACGGAGAGCGCAGGAATCGCAGTCGCCGCAAGCCTCCTCCGACCGTCCGTAGCACGACCAGGTAAGTTCGAAGGGAGCATTGAGTTTTTGTCCCAGTTCCACTATTTGCGACTTTTTCATTGCGATGACAGGAGTCTTGATCTCGATTTGAGTTTCCGGTTTTGTGCCCAGGGCAATTGTACGCTGAAACGCTTCGTAAAACTCAGGCCGGCAGTCCGGGTAACCCGACGAATCTTCCGCGACGGCGCCGATGTAAATGTAGTGGGCACCGATCACTTCAGCCCAACTTGCGGCAATGGACAGAAGATGCGCATTCCGAAAGGGCACGTAGCTTGTGGGTATGCCATGACCTGAAAGATTTGCTGATGTGACTGCGACATCTTTATCAGTTAGCGATGAGCCGCCAATTCTAGCCAAATGTTCCAGGGAAACAACCAGGCATTGTTTGACCGAGTAATGATCGGCAATTTGCTCAAAGGCACGACGTTCACGCTCTTCTGTTCGCTGGCCATAGGAGACGTGAAGAAAGGCAAGCCTCTCGGCATCTTCGTTGGCGATGGCCGCAGTTACGCAAGAGTCCATGCCACCCGACACCAGGCAAACGGCCAGGCCTGAGTGATCTGCCTCAGGTTCGCTTAATTCAGAAGCCTTATAGGCTGCTTCGTCATGCCCACCCATTAAACTCCCCGTGCCTCCGGCCCCCAGATATACTTGTGAAGTTGAAGCTGCATGCGGACATCAAGCCCGCTGGTAGACACCCACTCCGCCATATCCTTCAGATCCACTGTGTCCCAGGCAGGTGAAATGAGAACGGCCCTGGCGCGCTTACTTAACTCGTAGCGTCTGATTATATCCAGCGCATACGTCCAATCTGCAAAATTCGTGATCACAAACTTGACTTCGTCTTTATCCGCACGCAAGCGTTCGAGGTTTGGCCAATGGTTACGCGCTTCTTCACCAGAGGCGGGACACTTTACGTCTAGAATAATTCTGGCTCTCGGATCGACGTCTTCGGTTGAAACGTAGCCTCCCGTTTCCACCAGCACTTCAAAGCCTTCGGAACACAACCGTTCGATTAGCGTAAACGCCTCGCGCTGTGCAAGCGGCTCGCCACCGGTTACTTCCACGAGCTTACAATCAAACGCGCGTACCTGCTCCATCACATTGTTCAGCGCGACGTATTCACCGCCGGTAAACGTGTATTCGCTATCGCACCATACGCAGCGCATCGGACAACCCGTTAAGCGCACAAACGTGCAGGGCCGCCCAGCATGGGTGGATTCACCTTGAATCGACCGAAATATCTCCGTAACTCTCAGCATTGGAAAACCAACTTCAGCCGGCTGCTCCCCAGAAACTTTGTCGGCCGAACCCGGGGAATCATACCGGACTCGGGGAGAAGGCCGGCTACTGATGTTGTCGAAATTCGAATCTAGCCCACAGACTAAGGCGTGTCAAAGTTAGTGGCTAAGAGCATAAGCTCCGGCAACTTGAACTCGCGCGGAACATCCAAGCTTCCGCGTGAGCGGACAAATGGCGAGTACGACGTGATAGCATAAGATCGCAGACGGTTGCGAGAAACCCCCCGTGAGTCAAAGAACAGAGCAAATCGAAAAGCTGTTTGCTGAAGGCGCTAGGCGTTTGCTCGCGCGCGCCGCCGACAATCATTCGTTGACCGGCGAAGCGCTAATACCGCGAATTAGGGCCGCAGTTGGCAAATATGTTTTGCGTGATGATCCGCAGGCGGCGCCGGAAGTCGTCAAGGATTTCATCGATAAACTTCAGGCCGATGACCTCTGCCTGATTGTCGCCTGCGAACAGGGTAATCAAAAGGCCTGGAGTGATCTCGTCGAGCGTTTCTCTACAACGGTCCGTTCAGCGGCCCGCTCTGCAAGTTCAAATGAAGAAGGAGCCGAAGACCTGGCGCAGTCAATCTGGGCGGAACTGCACGGCCTGCGCGTTCGCGATGACGGAAAGCCTGCAGGTAAACTTGCCTACTACTCCGGGCGCGGTTCGCTGGCCGGTTGGCTTCGAGCAGTTGTCGCGCAACTTGCGGTCGATCAGCATCGTAAACAATCGCGGCTGGTGCAGACTGAAGAAGACGCGGATTTTGATCGGATCATTCAACATGGCCAGGAGGAGAACACGTGGTCCGGACACGGCGAGGCTGTCAATCCGGAACTGGAGATCTCCAAAAAACTCGCCGGCGCCGAAATGCAAAAGGCATTAGCGACATCGATCAAACAACTTTCAGCAGAGGATCGTTTGTTGGTAAAGCTTTACTACTTTGACGGGCTGCGGTTGCGCGAGGCAGGCGCGGTGCTTGGCGTGCACGAAGCGACCGCAAGCCGCCGACTCACCCGCGTTCATGCTGAGCTGCGGCAGCAGGTAGAAAGAATCCTGACTGACCAGGGCTGGACTAAACCGGAAACCGAACGAGCATTTTCCGAGGTGGCGCTCCACCTCGAAGCGGATATCGAACCCTTGCTGGCGACTGAGGGTGTATTAATGAAGAAAGAAAACGAGATCGCAGGGTGAAAAGTAGATAAGGACGTCCTGTCGCTAACGTTCTTACGCAAGCAAACAGGTCCAAGAGCGTTCTCTAGAGGGCACAGAATTAGCCAGATGAAACAAGCTAACAACAATGAGGTCGATCTTCTGCTGCGTTCTCTCGCGAGGGGGCGAGATGAATCGGCATTGCAGAATCGGTCGGGCTCTGGAGATGGGAATCGAGCCACTTCCTATCACCTCGATGCAGACGAATTAAACTCCTACGCGGAAGGCGTAGTGCCCGCTTCGGCGCGTGCTCGCTATACGGAACATCTGGCTGATTGCGACGCGTGCCGCGGCATCGTCGTCAGTTTGACGTCGGCGGCCGGCGCTGCCATTCGCTCTGAAGCTCCGGAGCAAAAAGGGGGGTTAGCTTTTTGGCAGAAACTCGGTTCGCTCTTCTCGCCCGCCGTTTTGCGTTACGCCGTTCCCGCGCTGGTTCTGACTGCTGTTATTGGAATCAGCTTGCTGGCAATGTGGCAACAACGACGACAACCTGAATTCATAGCCCAGAATCAACCGGCAGATTCTTCGACTTCTACAGGTCAACTTGGGCAAACTGAGTCGCCGACTAATCAGTCGACCAACGAAGCGTCCTCAACAATCCAAAAGAGAAGTGAATCGCCCGCGGCTACCGACTTATTCAAAGAAAAGAATAATCTTCAAGATGACAAAACGCGTGTTGCCCAGGGGGCGGGTACCGGGACTGGCGAAGTCGCGAGGGGCGCGCCGACAGCGAAAAGTGCGGGACAACCTGAAGAACCCACCAGCCAGTTGGAGTTGCGACCATCCTATGCTCCAGAGCCCAAGGCAGCAGCAGCTCCGCCTGCCGCGGCGACTCTCAGCGAAGCTGACAAGTCAACGCAGCTTGCAAAAGAGCAACCTGCAAAGCGCGAAGATCAGGAGCGTCAGCGAGACGTTGGCAAGAATACGCCAAGTGCTGAGCACGGACCCAATCGTTCTGCCGCTCCGAGAACTGCCGGGGCTCCGCTTAGCAACAGACGGCTCGATGGTCTCTCAGCCGGCCGCCGTGGGCCCTATGGCCAGGACAAGAAAGATAAGGCTGGCGAGGTTGAGACTCGCACTGTCTCGGGAAGACGTTTCGCACGCGAGGGCAACGCCTGGGTTGATACTTCCTATGACTCATCCCGAACTCCGATTAAAGTAGCGCGGGGCTCGGAACAGTTTCGCGCGCTGGTAGCTGATGAACCCGAGTTGCGCGCCATCGCAGAACAGTTAAATGGCGTGGTAATTGTTGTCTGGAAAAATAGAGCCTACCGAATTCAGTAGCTACCTAAGAATCTTCAACCTCGGTGCAGACAGTCAATACGGAACCGGGAGCGGTAGCGACCGGGTGCTGAATCAACCTGGCAAACGAAGCTTAGGTCGCCTCATTGTAAGGAATGAACACTGAGGCTCACTGGAGTCCAGCACCCGGTCGCTACCAACCACCCCAGCGCGGCTGCCGCGCCGGGGACCCCGGTCCGCTCCCGGTTCTGTACGCCGAACTACCGCTCATTCATATCCCTGTTAGGTAGTGGTACAGTACAGGCAGTCTTTTAGACTAAGGCAGCGATCACGCGGAGGCTTTATGTATTGTCCATCCTGTGGCAGCGAAATTTCAGTTGAACTCAAATATTGCAACCGTTGCGGCGCTAATCTGTCGGTAGTTCCTCCAGGCTACCCCGCGCCGGTGGTCAAGCCGATGAAGTTGAGCCTACCTGCCATCGTTTTGGGATTAACGGTTACTGGTGGGATCGGGATCATATTTAGCGGGGCGACCGAGTTGGCACAAATGCACCTTCATCCTGCCGCCATCACCTGGATGGTCATTTTCAGCATGGCAACGTTATTTGGTTGCACTGCGCTAATACTTCGCTTCTGGTTGAAAGTGTTCACCTTGAATCGAGAATTTTATCAGCCGCAGAATCAGAATCAGCTGCGTCCGCCGATGCAAATGCCTGTGCCGCGCCAACAATTTCCACCTCGTCTTGAACCAATGCCGAGCGTAACCGAACACACCACGCGCACATTTAGCCCGGTTTACAAAGAAGGCTCTGATCCCGCCGCCCGTTAAGAGGTTAACGAGCGTAAGATCTTAACGATGGATGATTGTCGGTCGTAGACAAGTCAGGGAGCGCTCTTGCTCGCTGGAATGCGACTAGGTGCGCTGCTTTAGCGATTCTTTTAATTTAGATTTTTCTATTTCAAGGTAACTGATCCATTTCTCAGTCATGATTTTCAACATGCGTGTTGCGGATTTATCTAAGGTTTCGATCGGTCGCAGAAGTGCCACATATTTACTGTAATCAAAGCCTTCAAATAAGTGTGAACGCGCATCTGAGTGCGCATACGCCTCGTCGCGCATAGCTAAGACCCGACGATGTATCTCGAATTCAGCTTCATTCAGTACGTCACAAGTGTGTTCCCTCAGTGACGATTTAGGCTGTCCTTCGAAATTCTTATTGCAGCGGAACGGACGCGAGTACGAGATAATCAACGAAATGTTAAATGCTAGATGTTCTAATTGTCGTAATTCGGTCTTTTTGTCATGCAAGCGATGTTTGAGAATGTAGGCAGCAAATTTTCGAGCTTCGCGGAAATCGTTCAGATAGATATATAAACGGGGCAGCCGCCACTGTGCCGACTTAAAAAACGTATCGTCCAACGGGGGAATATCGGAAGTATCAATTCCCTCATCCGTCATTTGGTCGATCCGCGCCCAGTTCGTCGCTGATGGCTTCTTCAAATTTCTTGCGTTCATGTTTCAATGCCTTTCGCAAGGAGATAATACGTATGTTATGCGTGCCGCGCGGAGTGAAGGTCACGACGACTATTCGATTACCCAGCAAGCCGATACCAGTCCAACGATCTTCGCCATAGTGGGTTCGAGTATCAAGAGCCGCCAATAATGGAGCTTCAAATATCTCCCAAGCATCGCCAAAGTCAAAGCCGTGTTTACGGATGTTCTCCTGGTTCTTTTCCTCGTCCCATTCAAAATCCACATGAGAAGTTTAGTTGGAAGCCACTAGTCCGGCAATGGTTGACAGGAGCGCATTTGGGAGTCTACATGAAAAGTCCCTTGCAATACCGTGCAAGTAACACCAAGCGTCTTTTTTCGACCTTATTGGCCAAAGACGCGTCTAAGAGCTTGCCAGAAGGATATTTCGATTTGGTTGAGTCTCAGCTCCAACGAACGGAACAAGTCATCGATTTAATGGATTGGAAACCTGTCGATATGAAAAGCCCAAATAGGACCTTGGTTCAACGTCTAAACGCAATCGCAAGCCGCGCAGTAGCGCTCGTTTCGATCTTCGCCCTTCTCGCCAGCATGCTTTCGCTCGGTGTAAGTGCAAATCAAAAGACGGCCACGCAAAGGACTCCGCTGACGGAGGACCAGCGGATATTGCACGTTCTAAATCGGCTGGGTTTTGGTGCCAGGCCCGGGGACGTTGAACGCGTGAAAGCGATGGGCCTGGACAATTACATAAATCAGCAACTCAACCCGGAGAAGATTAGCGATGCGGTAGCCGACGCCAAGGTCAGGGACCTTCCCACGCTAACCATGACGACTGCTGAGTTGTACGAGAAATATCCGCAGCCCGGTCAGCTTCTTCGTCAGCTTCAACGCCGCGGCAATCTGCCTGCGGACTTAGCCGAAGCACAAAAGAACAGAACCAAAGCCGCGGCCGAAGTCCAGGGCGCACAGCCGCAACCCGCTAATGGAGCGATGATGCCGGCCGATGCGGTGGCGAAAAATGAAGGCACTGCGAAGAATGAAAATGGTGCGAAGGGCGATCCCGGTGCGCCAGCAGCGCGGGACAACGAAGAGTATCGCCGCGCCATTCGCGAATACTACCTGCAAAATGGTTTACAAATGCCGCAGCGAATTACCGTTGAGCTACAAGCCTCGCGAATTCTGCGAGCCGTTTATAGCGAAAGGCAGTTGCAGGAAGTGATGGTTGATTTCTGGACTAACCACTTCAACGTGTTTGTCGGGAAAGGCGCCGATCGCTGGCTGCTGGTCTCTTATGATCGCGACACGATCCGGCCCAACGCCATGGGAAAATTTTCCGATCTCTTGCAGGCTACGGCTGAGAGTCCGGCAATGCTCTTCTACCTCGACAATTTTCAGAGCGTTAGTCCCAACGCCCAACCAGGCGCCAACCGTCCGCGTGCGCAACGCGGTCCGCTGGCCCAACTGTTAATGGGTGACCGCGGTAACAATCGGCCGCAAGTTAGAATGGGCAATAACCCGGAGCAGCAGCGACCACAGCAGCAGGCGCGTCGTGGCATCAATGAAAACTACGCGCGCGAATTGATGGAGCTGCACACCCTGGGGGTGGACGGTGGCTACACGCAGAAGGACGTGCAGGAAGTTGCACGCTGCTTTACAGGTTGGACTATCTTCGCCCCGCGCGGCGCCGGAGCTGCCACACAGGCGATGCTGAACAGAACGCGCGCCGACATGTTGCGCGAAAACGCGGGCAAGTTTTACTTCAATCCGCGCGCGCACGATGATGGAGAGAAGGTTGTTTTGGGCCACAAGATTCCCGCGGGGGGTGGATTCAAAGACGGCCTGATGGTGCTAGACATTCTTGCGCACAGTTCTGCGACGGCGAAGTATATAGCCACCAAACTCGTGCGCTACTTTGTTTCAGATAATCCACCACCCGCTCTTGTCGATCGCGTCGCGGCTGCATTCACAAAGAGCGATCGCGATATTCGTGAAACGTTGCGAGCGATCTTCTTCTCACCGGAGTTCAAATCGCCCGAGGCTTATCGCGCCAAGGTGAAACGTCCCTTCGAGCTGGCAATCAGTGCGATCCGCACGTTAGGCGCAGAAACGAACGGCGGACCACAATTGCACCAGTGGATTGCGCGCATGGGCGAGCCGCTCTATGGATTTCAGACGCCTAACGGTTATTCGGACACGGCCGAAAGCTGGGTTAACACCGGCGGACTTTTGGAGCGTTTGAATTTTGGCTTGACACTCGCCAGCAATCGCATACCCGGAACACGCGTGGACCTCAAACGCTTCCTGGAAAATGCCGCACAGGAACAGTCTTTAGACAAAGCGCAGATCATGGATCGGTTCCTAAACTTGATCGTCGCCGGAGACATTGCACCTAAAACTAAAGAAGCCCTGCTGAAGCAGCTTAATGAACCGACGGCTTTGGTGGTCCCGGCGATGTCGCCGGAAACAGCGAAGGTTAACGACAGCATTGCGGGGGAAAGGATGGAGGCGCAGTCGCCCTTCAAACAACGTCAGCAGCGCCCGCAATTGGCTCGCGCGGATGCCAACATCACCGACCCGATAACTAAGATTGTGGGATTGATATTAGGTTCGCCTGAGTTTCAAAGACAGTAAGAAAGTTTCGGGTTTCGAGTTTCAAGTTTCGAGTTACAAATCAAAACCGAACCCCTAACTCGGAACTCGGAACTCGTTGAGGTTTTACGAACATGAATCGAAGATTTTTTATTAGGTCCGGGGGCGTCGCGCTTGCCAGCTTTGGCTTGATGAATGTCGCGCCTTCGTTCCTGCAGCGCGTAGTGCTTGGTCAATCTCGTGAGCGGATAACGGGCGGCCGTCGCAAAACACTCATCGCCATTTTTCAGCGTGGTGCAGTCGACGGTTTGAACATGGTAGTGCCTTATGGCGAGCGCGCCTACTACGATTTGCGACCATCGATCGCGATCGCGAAGCCCGAACCAGGAAATGCTGAATCTGCAGTCAATCTCGATGGATTTTTTGGTCTGCATCCTTCGCTCGCGCCGTTTAAGCCTTTGTGGGATTCCAAGCGCCTGGCGATAGTTCATGCGGCGGGTTCGCCTGACAACACGCGTTCGCACTTTGATGCGCAGGATTACATGGAGTCAGCAACGCCGGGGGTGAAGTCGACAGCCGATGGTTGGCTCAATCGTTACCTGCAAAGCAAGGCAGATCCCGAGCGCAGTCTCTTCCGCGCAGTCTCGGTGACGCAAACAATGCCGCGAGTCCTGCAAGGCAAGGCGCCGGCGCTGGCGATTTCAAACCTGGCCGACTTCACGATCCGCGCCGGGCAGAGTTCCGCCAGTGTGCAGGGCGGGTTTGAAGCAATTTACGATCAGACGGTGAACGACGTGCTGGGCGGAACAGGCAGGGAGACTTTCGAGGCAGTTAACTATCTGAAAAAGGTTAATCCGGCGCAGTATCAACCGCAGAATGGCGCACAGTATCCACGTACGCCGTTTGGTAATTCGTTGTTACAGATCGCGCAGTTGATCAAGGCGGGCGTAGGTCTCGAAATAGCTTTCACGGACGTGGGCGGTTGGGACACTCACGTGAACGAAGGAAACGCGCGAGGACAACTTGGCAATCTGCTGCAACAGTTCAGCAACGGGATCGCCGCGCTCTATACGGACCTCGGCCAGCGAATGGACGATGTTGTGATTTTGACAATGTCGGAGTTTGGGCGCACGGCTCGCGAGAATGGCAATCGTGGAACGGACCATGGTCACGCTAACGCGATGTTTGTCGTTGGCAACGGCGTTCGCGGCGGAAAGGTCTACGGTCAATGGCCCGGACTTAAGAGCGATCAGCTTTATGAAGGCCGCGATCTCGCTTTGACGACGGACTTCCGAGACGTCTTTGGCGAGATTGCCCGGAGACACCTGGGAACTTCAAACCTGCAAACCGTATTTCCGGGTTACGCCGCGAGCGAAGCGAAGTTCAGAGGCTTTCTTGGGTAACATCTTTGGGGCAGTAGCCCAAGCGTTAGCGCGGGCGTTGCCCCCTACGCCCTTCCTAACCGTCCCACC